>Ga0307318_10000516_pt1 | contig 12678 bp, 12 predicted proteins | sample ER_DNA_367_FD_194500 | JGI IMG/M metagenome (GOLD analysis project Ga0307318, IMG submission 194500) | Bulk soil microbial communities from the East River watershed near Crested Butte, Colorado, United States - ER_DNA_367 | ecosystem: Environmental > Terrestrial > Soil > Floodplain | place...
TCGATCGCCTACACCGAACCCGCCGCCGAGCTGCTCGGCCGCGCGGCCAAGAAGGCGGGCGCGTGACGGCTGGTCCTCTACGACGGCGCGGGGGGTTCGTCGTTGCGTGTGCGGTTGGTCTGGCGCTCCTGACCGGAGCGTGCACCGACGACCCCAACAGCGTTGCGTCCCAAGCGATGGCCGGCGACGGCAAGGGCTATGTGGCCGGAGACGGCACCGTGCAGCAGCTGGCGGCCGCGTCGCGGAGCACGACGGTGTCGCTCTCCGGAACCACCGTCGACGGGAAGACGTGGTCCACGGCGAGCGACGGCGCGGGGAAGGTCGTCGTCGTCAACGTCTGGGGCTCGTGGTGCGCCCCGTGCGTGGACGAGACTCCGCACCTGCAGCAGGTCTGGCAGTCGTACTCAGCCGCCGGCAAGCCGGTCGCCTTCGTCGGCATCGACATCAAGGAGGGTGCCGCGACCGCCGCCGCGTTCCTCAAGGCCAACGGCGTGACCTACCCCTCGCTCAGCGACAGTGGAAGCGGCGGACAGCCGATGCTCGCGTTGCAGGGCAAGGCCGCCGCCACCCCGAGCACCCTCGTCCTCGACCGGCAGGGCCGCATCGCGGCGCGGGTCCTCGGCGCCACGACCGCGTCGACGCTCACGGCGCTCGTCGACGACGTGCTGGCCGAGCCGACGTGACCGGGTCCTGGGTCCCTGCCGCCGACGCCACCGTCGCAACAGCGGCCCTTCCCATCGCCCTGGCCGTGGCGCTGGCGGCGGGACTGGTGTCCTTCGCCTCGCCGTGCGTGCTCCCCCTCGTACCCGGCTTCCTCGGCTACGTGACCGGCCTGTCCGACGTCGCCCTGGAGCAGCGCCGGCGGGCGAACCTGGTCGTCGGCGCGCTGCTCTTCGTCCTCGGCTTCACCGTGGTCTTCATCGTCCTGGTGGCGCTGGCGTCGGCCGTCTCCTTCGCGCTGCGCGAGCACCTCGACCTGCTCACCCGGCTCGGAGGAGCGGTCGTCATCCTCCTGGCGCTGGTGTTCCTCGGCGTCGGGTCGGGGATCGGCCTGCAGCGGACCGCCGCTCCCCGATGGAAGCCCGCGGCCGGACTAGCTGGCGCCCCGCTCCTCGGCGCGGCGTTCGCGCTCGGGTGGGCGCCCTGCACCGGGCCGACCCTCGCGGCGATCCTCGCCCTGACCGCGCCGCTCAGCGCCGACGGCGGCGCCGTCGGCCGAGGGGTTGCCCTCGCCGTCGCGTACTCGCTGGGTCTCGGCGTCCCCTTCGTCCTGATCGCCGCGGGGTACTCGCGCGCCGGCCGGACCGGCACCTGGCTGCGCCGGCACCGGCGCGGTATCCACGTGTTCGGTGGCGTGCTGCTCCTGACCGTGGGCGTACTCATGGTCACCGGCGTCTGGACCGACCTCGTCGCCTGGGTCCAGGCCAACCTCGTCGGCGGCTTCACGACGGTGCTCTGATGGCGACCCAGACCTCGGCCCGCTCCCCCGTCACCCAGCCCCGGCTCGGGCCGGTCGGCTGGGCCCGCTGGGCGTGGCGCTCGCTCACCTCCATGCGGACCGCGCTGTTCCTCCTGCTTCTGCTGTCGGTCGCCGCGGTGCCGGGCTCGATCTTCCCGCAGCGGTCCATCGACGCCGCCAAGGTCGCGGACTTCCTGGCGACCAATCCGGGCGTCGGACCGTGGCTGGACCGGTTGGGCTTCTTCGACGTCTACTCGTCGGTCTGGTTCTCGGCGATCTACCTGCTGCTCGTCGTGTCTCTCGTGGGGTGCATCGTCCCGCGAAGCCGGCTGCACTGGCATACCCTCCGCGCCCAGCCACCGCGCGCCCCCCGCAACCTCACCAGGCTCGACCAGTCCGTCGAGCTCACGTATGCGGGTGACGTCGCCGCCGCTCGATCGGCGGCTACGGAAGCGTTGCGGCGCAGGCGTTTTCGGGTGATCTCGCACGACGACGAGTCGGTGAGCGCCGAGAGCGGGTACCTGCGCGAGACCGGCAACCTCGTCTTCCACATCGGGCTGTGCGTCGTCATCGTCGGGGTCGCCATCGGGCACCTCTTCGGGTGGCGCGGCGACGTGATCGTGACGGAGGGCGAGACGTTCTCGTCCACGCTGTCGTCGTACGACTCGTTCCTCCCCGGCCCCATGACGGACCCCGAGAACCTCCCGCCGTTCACGATAGGGCTGCAGTCGATGTCGGCCACCTTCGAGGACCAGGTCGGCGGAGCGCAGTTCGGCGCCCCGCGGAGCTTCACCGCGGACGTCACGACGACCGAGCGGCCGGGTGGTCCGGCCAGCCAGGAGCAGATCAGCCCGAACCACCCCGTCACCCTGGACGGTGCCGACGTGTTCCTCCTCGGGAACGGGTACGCCCCGGTCGTCACCGTGCGTGACGGGTCGGGGGCGGTGCTGTACCAGCAGGCGACACCGTTCCTCGCGCAGGACAACGTCTACACCTCGGTGGGCGCGATCAAGGTCGGCGCGGCCCGCCCCAAGGCGCTGGCGTTCAGCGGGTTCTTCCTCCCGACCGCGGAGCCGACGTATGCGAACGGGCCGGCCTCGCTGTTCCCGGACGACCGCAACCCCGAGCTGGCCCTGTCGGTGTGGGAGGGCGACCTCTACCCCGGGGACCGTCCGCAGTCCGTCTACACCCTCGACACCACCGACCTGACTCAGATCACCAAGGCCGACGGGACCCCGCTGCTGATCCGGCTCCAGCCCGGCCAGAGCTACGAGCTGCCCGACGGGCGGGGGTCCATCACGTTCGACTCGGTGGAGCGGTTCGCCGGGCTGTCCGCGCGCGTCGACCCGGGCAAGGAGCTGACGCTTCTGGCCGCGATCGCGACGATCCTCGGCCTCGTCGCGTCACTCCTGGTGCGGCGGCGCCGGGTCTTCGTGCGGGTCCGGCCGGCCGAGGACCCCTCGCGTACGCTCGTCACCATCGGCGGTCTGGCGAAGACGTCCGACCCCGGGCTCGGTGCAGTGCTGACCGGGCTGCGCGACGATGTGAGCACCGGGCGTTGAGTGAAGGAGAGCAGTATGCCGTCAGCCGACCTGGTCGGGTACTCCAACCTCGCGCTGTACTCGGCGATGGGTGTCTTCACCGTCTCGATGCTGCTCTTCGCGACCTACCTGGCCGCGCTCGGACCTGTCCGCACGGAGCGTGCGGCGTCGCTTCGAGACCGCGAGCTGGTGGGCGCCGGCGGGGCGGCCCGGGACGGCGCAGAGGCGGGCACCCGCATACCGGCTCCTGGCGACGCGGCCGACGACCCGTCGCTGCGGGCCCGGAAGACCGCCAACATCGCGCTGTCACTCGCCTGGCTGGGCTCGCTGCTGCTGGTCGCATCGGTCGTGCTCCGTGGCGTCGCCGTGATGCGGCCGCCGTGGGGGAACATGTTCGAGTTCGCGACGGCGGGATGCGCGGTGACGGCGCTGGGGTACTGCGCGGTGGCGCGGCGGCAGCGCTGGGAATGGCTGGGCCTGTTCGTCATCGGTCCGGTGCTGCTCACCCTCGGCCTGTCGCTGTTCGCGTTCTACACCGAGGCGGCCGAGCTCGTCCCGGCGCTGAAGAGCGTGTGGCTGACCATCCACGTCGTCGTGGCGTTCCTCGCGGTGGCCGTCTTCACCGTCGGGTTCTCGATCGGGATCCTCTACCTCGTCAAGCGGCGTCGCGAGGAGCAGCCGCCGGCACGACGGAACTTCGTCGAGAGCCTGCCGGCGGCCGCGTCCCTGGAGCGGACCGCATACGGGCTGAACATGGTCGGCTTCATCCTTTGGACGTTCACGCTGGTGGCCGGCGCGATCTGGGCGCAAAAGGCGTGGAGCTCGTACTGGACGTGGGACCCCAAGGAGGTCTGGACGTTCGTTATCTGGGTGGTCTACGCGGCGTACATGCACGCGCGGGCGACCGCGGGATGGGAGCCGCGCAAGGCCATGTGGATCGCCCTGGTGGGCTACGTGTGCGTGCTGCTCAACTTCACCGTGGTCAACCTGTTCTTCACGGGCATGCACGCCTACTCGGGCCTCAAATAGTGCTGCGCTACACCGTCCTCCGGCTGTTGATCTTCTTCGGCTGCCTGATCTTCTTCTGGCTGGTGGGGCTGCGGAACAACGAGATCCTGCTGCTGGCGGTCTCCGCGGTGGTGTCCGTCGCGCTTTCGTACTTCCTGCTGCGCTCGCAGCGGAACCGGTTCTCCGAGCAGATCGCCGACCGGATCGAACGGCGGCAGGCGGCCCGGCAGCGGGCGGCCGGGACGGCAGGGACGGACGGAACGGACGAGGCCGCGGAGGACGCCGAGCTCGACGCCGGTCTGGACGCCGACCACCGCGACCGCTGACCCCGGGTTTCCCGCTTCCGGACTCACGTTGCTGTGACTCTGCGGCCCGCGACTGGCCTCCAACTCACAACAACGTGAGCCCAGAAGATGAGCGTATGCGGAAGGAGCCACTGAAGCGGGTCAGCGAACCGCAGCCGCGCCGCGCCCGAATGGCCATCCGTACCTGTGCATCATGGCGGCGGAGGTCGGTCAGCCCGAAGCGCACCCGCTCGAGGCCGAGGTTGCCCAGCCGGTCGTAGCGGACCTTCTCCGCTTCCCATACCGCGTCCCGGTCGACCATCCCATTCGTTGGTATCCGGTACTTGGTCCGGCCGTCGAGCTCGAGCACCGTGGCGTCCTCGACCCAGGCCCCGTCCGTGCGAGCGACGAACTGACCAGATTCGTCGAACACCTCGACCTGTGGTTGTGGCAGTGAAACTCCCCATTCCGCGAAGCGCACGAATGCGTAGGACTCCAGCCAACTCTCACGCCGACCGTCGACCAGCGGTGTGGTGGCATCGGCCTGGGTCCGGCCCGGCCAGTGGCACTGCATGGCCATCTGGGCGAGCAGCTCTTCGCGGGTCACCAGCCGACGGTGTAGTGCTGCATCGGCGATCGGGACGCTCACTCGTGGCGAGAAGTCCCGCAGGCAGTCGGCCACGGTGCGAGCGAGAGAGCTGAGGACGAGCCCGTCCAGCTCACACGTTTCGTTGTCGTAGGAGTTCGCGTGGTGCACCCACAGCCCAGGGCGACGGGTAGTTCGCGCCCGCGGTGACAGCGCGGTCAGGTGGACCGTGTAGACGCCGAGGGGCAGCGGCAGCCCGTAGGCGGCGACCGCGGACAGATGGCTGACCATGTGTGGTCCGCGCCGACTCTCCAGTGCGGCCCGGACGAGGTCGAGGTGCCGTCTCGCTCGGCCCTCAGACGCAGCCTCCGCAACGCAGGTGAAGACGCCGCGTCGCACTCGGATGAGCTCACCGTTCCTCACCATGGTCGCGAGCCGGACGTCGCTGACCGCGGCAGCGATCGCCTGGCGACGCGTGAACGACAGGGGCAGCTCGGACAGTCCCATGACGACCACCCTGATGACGGAGCATCGTGATGGCACCGTCGAGATCGGTCCCTGTGGGCGACGTGACGCTCTGCCCAAACCATGTGGACAACTTGACGCCGGCGGCGTAGGCGGCGAACCGTGCAGCTCCTCATCCGTCTTCCAGGCGCCTGTTGTTAGGCCTTTGAGCGGTTTTACAACGGTCAAAGTCACAACAACATAAGCCTGGAAGCGGGAAGCCCTCAGGGGTCCGAGTTGCGGGCGCGGGTCGCCCGGGTCTGCCAACCCCGTTTCGCGGCCCGGCTGCGGCGTCGCCGCGTCGCCTCGCGCTCCCGTGCCACCCGCTCCTCGGCGCGTTGCCGGCGGCGCTCCGCGTTCTCAGCCTGCCGCCGTTCTCGCTCGACGACCGCCGGTGACCGCTCCGGCCACACGTAGGGCAGATCAGCCGGCACTCCAGGGAACAACGAGCCGTAGTGCTGAGCATCCTTCCGAACCAGCGCGGACCGGTGGCTCCGCTGCAGCTCAGCGTCCGTCAACCACGGCGGCAACGCCTCCGCCTGCTCCAGCTCCCCGTACGTGCGGATCGACGTGATCCCCGCCGCCGCCAGGTCGGACACGATCGTCGTCGCGCAGGTGTCCCCGAAGCCGAGCTCGCCCCACACCTCGCACATGGTGAGGCCGTAGCGCCCGAGCGCCTCCTCGTACCCCTTCCACATGAGCACCGCCGGGTGCTGCGACCAGGCATACCCGGGCACCGTGAGCGCCCGCACGATCTGGATCACTTCGACCCGCTGCTTGCCCAACCGCTTCGGGTCCAGCGCCCGGGCGCTCGCCTCGAAGCTGGCATACGGGAGGAACGTCTGCATCCGACAACCAGTCAGCGAGAGACCGCGAGGCCGACGGCCAGCAGCACCGACCACAGCAGCTGGAACTGGCCGGTCCGGGCGAGCACCGGGACAAGGTCGCGCCCGACGGCGCCCCGGCGCAGGGCGGCCAGGGCCGGCCACAACCAGGCGTATGCGGCCAGCGCCACGAGCGCGAACCATGACCCGACCAGCGCGCACGCCACGACGACCCCGACCGAGACCGCGACGAGCGCGGCATACAGGATCCGCGTTCCACGGTCACCGAGCCGGACCGCCAGCGTCCGTTTCCCGACGGCGGCGTCCGAGGGGATGTCGCGCAGGTTGTTGGCGACGAGCACCGCGGAGGCCAGCGCCCCGACACCGACCGCCCCGAGGAGTCCGACGAGCGTGATGGTCCCCGCTTGCGTGTACAGCGTCCCCAGGGTTGCCACGAGGCCGAAGAAGACGAAGACGAACACCTCTCCGAATCCCCGGTACCCGTACGGGTGACGCCCGCCCGTGTAATACCACGCCGCCACGACGCACAGCGCGCCGATCGGCAGCATGACCCAGGCCTCGCTCAACGCCACGAGGGCGAACCCCCAGAGCCCCGCGAGGAAGAAGGCCAGGAACGCGGCCAGCCGCACGTCGGTGGGGTTCGCGAGATCCTGGCCGACCAGCCGGACCGGCCCGACCCGCCCGCCGCCCGGGGAGTCGGTGCCCCGGATACCGTCGGAGTAGTCGTTGGCGTAATTGACCCCGACCTGCAGTGACAGCGCGACGATCAACGCCAGGAGCGCGTACCCCCAGATCGTCCGGCCGAGCGCGTATGCGGCGCCGGTACCGACGGCTACGGGGGAGACGGCCACCGGGAGAGTGCGGGGGCGGGCACCCTGGACCCACTCGGAGAAGGTGGCCATGCGGGACTTCTGTGACTCGATTCGCTGGTGCGTGCTGGACCCGAGTCAGAGGTTACGCAGGAAGTCGGGGTCGTCCTCGGGGCCACGCGGACCGGTGACAGGCCTTTTCGGGTTCCACCGGCCCGGGGGGAACGAGCGCTGGCGTCCGGCGACGAGCCAGGCGATCGGCCCGACCCACGGGACGAGGACGATGAGGACCACCCACGCGATCTTCGGCAGGTGCTTGACCCCGTCGTCGTCGGTCTGGATGCAGTCGACGACGGCGTAGATGGTCAGCGCGAGTCCGGCGAGCAGCAGCAGTACGCGCATCCGTCCGACCTCCCTCGTTCACCGTCCGGGCTCCGACAGTCTCTCACCGAACGCCGCAATCAGCGCGTGGCGGTCGGGCTTCCCTGGACCGCGCTGCGGAATCGTCTCGAGGACCAGGAGCCGCTGCGGCAGCGCATGGTCGGGTACGACCCCGCGCAGCGCCGCTCGGGCGTCCCGCAGGTTCGGCGTGGGGGCGCCACGACGGAGGGTCACGGCGGCCGACACCGCCTCGCCCCAGGTGGCGTGCGGGGTGCCCACGACGACGGCGTCGACGACACCCGGGACGAACCGGGCGATCGCGTCCTCGACCGGTCCCGGCGCGACCTTGAGACCGCCGGTGTTGATGAGGTCGTCGGCCCGGCCACGGATCTCCAGCCGCCCGTCGTCGTCGAACGCGCCCAGATCGTCGGTCCGGAACCACCGCACTCCGTCGGCGTCGACGGTGAAGGCGTCGGCGGTGAGCCGCGGCTGGTCCAGGTAGCCCAGCGCCACCGTCGCGCCGCCGAGCACCACGTGGTGGTCGTTGTCGATGTGGACGTCGGTCACCGGAAGCGGGCGCCCGTCGTAGACACAGCCACCGGCGGTCTCGCTCATCCCGTACGTCGCCACGGCGCGGACCCCCGCTGATACGGCCCGCTCCCGGTCGGCCGCCGACAGCGCAGCGCCCCCGACGAGGACCGCGTCGAAGACCCGAAGAGCTCGAAGCCCCTCCGAGTCGTCGAGCAGCCGGGTCAGCTGGGTCGGCACGAGCGCGGTGTAGCGGCGGTCGGACGATGTCGCCAGCCGGTCGGCCGCGTCGGCGAACTGCCCGGAGTCGAACCCGTCGTCCAGGTCCAGGACCTCCGGAGTGGTTCCGCCGACGATGGAGCGGACGAGCACCTGCATCCCCGCGACGTGCAACGCCGGGACGGCTAGCAACCAACGCCCCGTACCGCCGAGCACGTCGTGCGTCGCCGTGACCGAGGCGATCAGGTTGTCGGCCGTGAGCATGGTGCGCTTGGGGGTACCGGACGACCCCGAGGTCCCGACGACGACAGCGACCCCGTCGGGGACCTCCTCGAGGGTCTCTTCCCCGATGCTGTCGAACGGCCTGGGCTCCTCGGCCACCGGCTGGATGGCATCCCCGCCGGTCAGCGCCTTGTTGAGATCACCGAGCAGCCCGAGAACCGCCGGTCCGCGCGGGACGACCAGGCGCCGAACTCTGGTCATTCCGCCGATGCTACGTGACGAGATGAACGCTTCAACGGCCCTCTTCCGGGCGCTGGTCTCCGCGGATCCGGGCTGAATTGACGAGGAATGCGTCACCCGGTCAGCAGGAACCGGCTCGCCTCGGCCGCCGCCGATCCGCCTCCACGCGACTGCACTGAGTGACCCACGCCGGGCACGACGACCAGCCGACTGCTCGGCATCGCCGCAGCCGTCGCCCTGGCCCACACCAGCGGGGTGGACAGGTCGCGGTCGCCGGCCAGGATCAGGGTGCGCGGCCCGAGCGAGGCCAGCGCGGTCACCGTGGCCTGCGCGTCCGCTGCCGACCACGCGTCCGGTGTTCGCGGCCAGGACCGGCAGGTCATGACCTCCCCGTTGCCGGTCGCCGCGGTCCGGTCGAACGGGAACAGCCGCTCCGGGGGGACACCGGCGACCTTCGCGTCCACCGTTGCCCTGCGGCCGGCGGGATCGGAGTCGGCACCGCCCCACGGGAACTCGAGGTCGAGGCAGAGCGTGCTCGCGTGCAGCCCCTGGCTCAGGCTGCTCGCCTCCGTCTGGTCACCGCTCTGCCACCCCCTGGCGAAGGCCCGGATCGGCTGGTCCTGTCCGGCCGCCGCCTGGAGCAGCGCCGGGACGAGCCCGGAGAACGTCGGGTCGGCGACCGACATCCCCGTGATGACGTCCAGCAGCACCGGCGAGAGATCCGGCCATCGCTTTACGGTCGCGTTGAGCGCCTCCGCCGGATCGCCCGCACACCTCGACTGGTCGCAGACCGCCCGCAACACCCGCGCGACCTCGGGATACACGTCGGTCAGCAGCGGGTCGAACCCGGTGACCGGAACGACCGAGTCGAGCACCAGCCGGTCGACCCGGTCCGGGTGCGCCGCCGCATACCGCTGGGCGACGTAGCTGCCGTACGAGACCCCGTCGAGCGACCACGTCTCGGCCCCGAGCGCCGCCCGGAGGTCCTCGAGGTCGGCGACGGTGTCGCTGGTCGCGTAGTGCGCGCGCCCCTCGCCGATCGTCGCCGCGCATGCCGTCACGGCCCCATCCGACGGCACCGTGAGGTCGGATGAGCGCATCTGCTGCTGGAGCTCGGGACAGCGCAGCGCGCCGGCGCCGGTCCCGCGCTGGTCAAGCAGGACGATGCGCTGCGAGGCGCCGACCTGCGCGAAGCGCGGGATGACCCGCTCGGCGGCGGCAACCCCACCCTGACCCGGCCCGCCGGTGAGGAAGAGCATGGTGCGGTCCGCGCCGCGGCTGCCGCCCACGGCGACGTTGAGGTCGACGCTGCCCGTTCCCGGGTCCGCGCGGTCGAGCGGCACGCGCAGCACACCGCACTGGTATGCCCGCTGCTCGCCCGGGCAGGCGCTCAGCCCACTCCAGGTGGCCGCGGGCGGCGCCGCACTCGTCGCCCCGGATGTCGACTCCGGTCCAGAACCGGTCGCGCCACTGTCCGCAGGGGCGGCAGAGCACGCGGCCAGCGCAACGGCGGCCCATGCGGCCGCGACCGCCGCCCGGAGCACCCGAACGCCTATTCGGGCCGCTGAGTCATCGCCCTGACGTCGAGCGCGTCGTCCAGCTGCTCCTCGGTGAGGTGCCCGGAGTCCAGGTAGCCCTCCGCAATGACCACGTCGCGGATGGTCCGCCCCTCCTTGAGCGCCTTCTTGGCCACGGCGGCGGCGTTCTCGTACCCGATGTACTTGTTGAGCGGTGTGACGATGCTCGGCGACGACTCCGCCAGGTGGCGCATGTGGCTCTCGCGGGCCTGGATGCCGTCGACGCAGCGGTCCGCGAGGAGTCGAGAGACGCTGGTGAGCAACCGGATCGACTCGATGACGTTGCGGGCCATCACCGGCATCATGACGTTGAGCTCGAAGTTGCCGGCCGTGCCGGAGAACGTTACCGCCAGGTCGTTGCCGGTGACCTGGGCGCAGGCCATCATCGTCGCCTCGCAGATGACCGGGTTGACCTTGCCGGGCATGATCGACGAACCGGGCTGCAGGTCGGGGATGAGGATCTCGCCGAGGCCGGCGCGCGGCCCCGAGCCCATCCAGCGCAGGTCGTTGCAGATCTTGTAGAGGCTGACCGCCACGGTCTTCAGCGCCCCCGACGCCTCGACGAGGCCGTCGCGCGAGCCCTGCGCCTCGAAGTGGTTCCGCGCCTCCCGTAGCGGAAGGCCGGTGTCGTCGACGAGGAGGCCGATCACCTTGCCGGCAAAGCCCGCCGGCGTGTTGATCCCCGTTCCCACCGCGGTCCCGCCGAGCGGCAGCTCGCCCAACCGGGGCAGCACCGCCTCGAGGCGCTCCACCGCATACCGGACCTGAGCCGCATACCCCCCGAACTCCTGCCCGAGGGTGACCGGCGTGGCGTCCATGAGGTGCGTGCGTCCGGCCTTGACGATGTGGGCGAACTCGTCGGACTTGCGCTCCAGCGAGTCCGCGAGGTGGGTGACCGCTGGGATGAGGTCCTGGACGATGGCCGCGGTCGCGGCGAGGTGCACGGCCGTCGGGAAGACGTCGTTGCTGCTCTGCGAGGCGTTGACGTGGTCGTTGGGGTGGATTCGCGACCCGTCTCGCGAGGCGAGGGTCGCGATGACCTCGTTGATGTTCATGTTGGTCGACGTCCCCGAGCCGGTCTGGTAGACGTCCAGGGGGAACTCGCCGTCGTGCCGTCCGGCGGTGACTTCGGCCGCCGCGGCTTCGATCCTCTCCGCGATCTCCTCCGGCAGGACGCCGAGCTGGCTGTTGACGCGGGCGGCGGCGCCCTTGATCTGCCCGAGCGCGTGCACGACCGCCCGCTCGATGGGGGTGCCGGAGATGGGAAAGTTCTCTATCGCCCGCTGGGTCTGCGCCTGGTAGAGCGCGTCGCGGGGAACCCGGACCTCACCCATCGTGTCGTGCTCGATCCGGTATGCGTCGGTGCCCGGCTGCGTCGTCGTCAGCTGGTCCGTGGTCTCTTCGATCGTCACCCGCCCAGTCTGCCGCGTCCCGCTCCGCGGGGAACGACGTGGTGACCGATCAGTCGTGAGGCAGGCGGCAGGATGTGCGCCATGGACTCGTCCGCACCGTCGGAGCCGCTCACCCGGCTGGCCGCCGCACACGGCGTCGCCACCGACTACTGGGACTGGCAGGGGGTGCACGCCCCGATCTCGGCGGAGACGATCGTCGCGGTGCTGGCCGCCCTCGGCGTACCGGCGCACACGCCGGAGGACGTCGAGGCCTCGCTGCGCGAGGTCGGCGACCGGTTCTGGCGGCGGACCCTCCCGGCGACCATCATCGCCCGCGAAGGGTGGGCGCCGTGGATCTACGTGCACGTCCCCGACGGCACGGGCGTGCGGCTGACGATCGACCTCGAGGACGGCCGGGAGTGGGAGGTGCGGCAGGTTCACCACTTCGTGCCGCCGCGCTGGGTGGACGAGCGGGTGGTCGGGGAGGCGGCGTTCGAGCTGCCCTGGAACCTGCCGCTGGGCTGGCACCGGATCGTCGCGCACGTCGACGCGGAGCCGCTGGACCCGTCCACGACGACGGCCACGGTCGTCGTCACGCCGCACCGGTTGACCCTCCCCGAGGGGTTGGACGAGCGGCGCGCCGTGGGAGTGGCGACTCAGCTGTACCAGCTCCGGTCGAGTGGCTCCTGGGGGATCGGCGACCTCGACGACCTGGCACAGCTGGGCATCTGGGCGAGCGAAAGGCACGGCGCCGACTTCGTCCTCGTGAACCCGCTCCACGCGGCCGAACCGGTTCCGCCGATGGAGCCGTCGCCCTACCTGCCGACCACCCGCCGGTTCCTCAACCCGCTGTACCTGCGCGTCGAGGACGTGCCGGAGGTGTCCCGACTGGATCCCCAGGACGCCGCCCGCCTGGAGTGGTTGGCCGCACGGGGCCAGGCGCTCAACGGGTCGGACCGGATCGACCGCGACGGGTCCTGGAACCTCAAGCGAGCCGCCCTGGGCCTGGTGCACACGGTGCCGCTCACGGAGGAGCGCGCCGACGCATACAAGAGATTCCGGAATCAGGAAGGCGATGGCCTCG
>Ga0307318_10000517_pt1 | contig 12675 bp, 10 predicted proteins | sample ER_DNA_367_FD_194500 | JGI IMG/M metagenome (GOLD analysis project Ga0307318, IMG submission 194500) | Bulk soil microbial communities from the East River watershed near Crested Butte, Colorado, United States - ER_DNA_367 | ecosystem: Environmental > Terrestrial > Soil > Floodplain | place...
GCGCCGTCGAGCAACCGGGTGTACGCGGGTGACGCGCCGGCGGTCACCGCGGCCGAGGCCGAGATCGTGGTGCCGGCGGCCGGTCCCGGTGGACTGCTGGCTGCCGCGCCCACGTCGGTCGAGGGAGTCCCGTACCTGGCCGTCGAGCTGGCCGACGGGGTCGACCCGAGCGTCCTGGGCGGCCTGGCGGCGACGCACGCGGTGTTCGCACGCGAGGGCTCGCTGCTGCGGCCGGTCCCGGCACCGGACGGGACCCGCTTCGACGACGACCTCCTCACCATCCCGAAGTACCCGGGCAAGACCAACGAGCAGCTGACCCGGGTACTCCTCAACGTCACCATCGCCTCGATCGACCTCCCGGACCGCGGGCGGCTCACCGTCCTGGACCCTCTGGCCGGGCGCGGCACGACGCTCAGCTGGGCGCTGACCCTCGGTTACGACGCCGTCGGCGTCGAGGTCGAGCGGCGCGAGGTCGAAGCGTATGCGGCGTTCCTCACCACGTGGCTGCGCCGCAAGCGGGTCAAGCACCGGATCGGTACCCATCCGTTGCGGCGCAACGGTGTCCATCTCGCCGAGGTGGTCGAGGCGCAGGTCGGTCGCGACGACCCCCAGACCCTGACCGTCTTTGCCGCCGACACACTGACGACCGCGGAGCTCCTCCAACGGCGGCGGGTCGACGTCGTGGTCACCGACGCGCCGTACGGCGTCGCCCACGCGAGCCGAGGCGCTGGCGCCGGCCGCGACCGCAGCCCCGCTCAGCTGCTGGAGGCGGCTCTCCCGGTGTGGGTGTCCGTGCTCCGACCGGGCGGCACGGTCGGGATCGCGTGGAACACCCACGGGCTGAGCCGCGAGGACCTGGCCGCGCTGTGCGCCAAGGCCGGTCTCGAGGTGTGCGACGACGGCCCATTCCGCGGGTTCGCCCACCGGGTCGACGCGGGCATCCATCGCGACCTGCTCGTGGCTCGCAAGCCGCACTGACGACTAGCGGCTCGCAAACACCACGAGGGGGCGGGCCTCGGGTCGTGACTCGTCGAGCATCGCGACGAGCGACCCGTCCGGACCGACCGCCGCGACGACGGGCTCCGCATCACGAGCAGCCGGTATGCGACGGCCGTGGCCGACCGCGTCGGCCTCCTCCGCGGACAGCTCGTGGACGACGAACGAGGTCCGCGCCACGTCGCCCATCGGTCTCAGCGGCACGACACCGCCCGGCTCGAGCTGGTCCAGGGCAACGGCGTCGGCCAGACCGAACCGGCCCACCCGCGTCCGCCGCAGCGCGGCGAGATGACCGCCGACCCCCAGGGAGGCTCCGAGGTCGCGGGCCAGCGCGCGCACGTACGTCCCGGACGACACCTCCACCTCGACGTCGACGTCGAGGCAGCCGCCCGCCGGCCGGACGTCGAGCACGGCGAACCGGCTGACCGTCACCGGCCGCGCGGCCAGCCGGACGTCCTCACCGGAGCGCACCCGCGCATACGAGCGCCGGCCCTCGATCCTGATCGCACTGACGGCACTGGGCACCTGCTCGATGGCGCCGGTGAGCCGCGCTACCGCCGCGTCCAGTGCGCCCGGCGAGACGCCGGAGGCGTCGGCGGCCGAGAGGATCTCGCCCTCGGCGTCGTCCGTCACCGTCGACTGCCCTAGGCGGACGGTCGCCGCATACTCCTTGTCACAGCCGACCAGGAACGTCAGCAGCTTGGTCGCGCGGCCGATGCCGAGCAGCAGCACGCCCGTGGCCATCGGGTCGAGAGTGCCGGCGTGGCCGACGCGGCGGGTGCCGCAGACCCGGCGAACGCGGGCGACGACGTCGTGCGAGGTCCAGCCGGCCGGTTTGTCGACGACGAGGAGGCCCTCGAGGGGGCCCTCAGGCGTCGTCGTCGTCATCCGGTTCGGCGGGCTTCCTGTACGGGTCGGCCTCGCCCGCGTACGAAGCGCCCTGCCGCGTGCGGGCGAGCTCGGCGTCGGCCGCCCGCGTCGCCACGAGGACGTCCTCCAGGTGGGCCGCTCCCTCGGGCAGGGCGTCGGGGATGAACTCCAGTGACGGCGTCAGCCGGATCCCCAGTGCGCCCCCGACCGCCGACCGGATCCTGCCGCGAACCGACTCCAAGGCCTCCGCCGTCGCCGCGCGCTCCTCGTCGGAGCCGTAGGCGGTGTAAAAGACGGTCGCGTGCTGCATGTCCCCGGTGACGCGGACGTCGGTGATCGTCACGAAACCGAGCCGCTCGTCCTTGACGCGGTGCTCGAGGTACTCGGCGACGACGACCTTGGTCCGGTCGGCGATCTTGCGGGCGCGTGCCGGGTCGGCCATGACAGGAGCCTTTCACGAGGATGCGGCGACCCGCCCGGCGAGGGGCGGGCCGCCGCGTGGGACCAGCTCGAGGGTCAGGCCCTCGGCTTCTCCCTCATTTCGAACGTCTGGATCGTGTCGCCGACCTGCAGGTCGTTGAACGAGCCCAGGTTGATACCGCACTCGAAGCCCTCGCGGACCTCGGTGACGTCGTCCTTGAACCGGCGCAGGCCGGCGATCTCGAGGTTCTCCCCGATGACCGTGCCGTCCCGCAGGATGCGGCCGCGGGCGCCACGGCGGATCTCGCCCGACCGGACGATCGAGCCGGCGATGTTGCCGAACTTGCTCGACCGGAAGATCTCGCGGATCTCCGCCTCGCCGAGGCGGACCTCCTCGAACTCCGGCTTGAGCATGCCCTTGAGCGCCGCCTCGATCTCCTCGATGGCCTGGTAGATCACCGAGTAGTACCGGATCTCCACACCCTCGCGATCGGCGACGTCGGCGTTCTGGCCCTCGGCGCGGACGTTGAACCCGATGATGATCGCGTCCGACGCCATCGCCAGGTTGATGTTGTTCAGCGTGATCGCGCCGACGCCCCGGTCGATGATCCGCAGGTCGACCTCGTCGCCCACGTCGATCTGGAGCAGGGCGTCCTCGAGGGCCTCGACCGAACCCGACGCGTCACCCTTGAGGATGAGGTTGAGGGTGTCGACCTTGCCCTGGGCGAGCGCCTCGTTGAGGTCCTCGAGCGAGATCCGCTTGCGAGCCTTGGCCAGCGAGGCGGCCCGCGACGCGGCCTCCTTGCGCTCGGCGATCTGACGGGCGGTCCGGTCGTCGGGCGCCACGAGGAACGTGTCGCCGGCGCCGGGCACCGAGGTCAGACCGAGCACGAGGACCGGTCGCGACGGAGTCGCCTGCGCCACGGTGTTGCCGTACTCGTCGAGCATCGCCCGGACCCGGCCGAAGCCGGAGCCCGCGACGATGGCGTCGCCGACGTGCAGCGTGCCCGACTGGACGAGCACTGTCGCTACGGGGCCGCGGCCCTTGTCGAGGTGGGTCTCGATCGCGACGCCGCGCGCGTCCTTGTCCGGGTTGGCTCGCAGGTCGAGCGCCGCATCGGCGGTCAGGAGCACCGCCTCGAGGAGAGCGTCGATGTTCTCTCCGGTCCGGGCGGACACGTTGACGAACATCGTCTCGCCGCCGTACTCCTCGGCCACGAGGTTGTACTCGGTGAGCTGCTGGCGGACCTTGTCCGGGTTCGCGCCTTCCTTGTCGATCTTGTTGACCGCCACGACGATCGGCACATCGGCCGCCTGCGCGTGGTTGAGCGCCTCGATGGTCTGCGGCATCACGCCGTCGTCGGCCGCCACCACGAGGATCGCGATGTCGGTGACCTTGGCACCACGGGCCCGCATGGCGGTGAACGCTTCGTGCCCCGGGGTGTCGATGAACGTGATCTGCCGCTCCTGGTCCTCCAGGTGCGTTGCGACCTGGTATGCGCCGATGTGCTGGGTGATGCCGCCGGCCTCGCCCTCGGCCACCTTCGCCTGGCGGATCGCGTCGAGGAGCTTGGTCTTGCCGTGGTCGACGTGACCCATGACGGTGACGACCGGAGGACGGGGCATGAGCTCCTCGTCGCTCTCGGCCTCGCGCTCGGCCTCGAGGTCGATGTTGAACTGCTCGAGCAGCTCGCGCTCCTCGTCCTCCGGGGAGACGACCTCGACCTGGTAGCCGAGCTCGGCACCGAGAAGGCGGAACGTGTCCTCGTCGAGCGACTGCGTCGCGGTGGCCATCTCACCGAGGTGGAACAGCACCGTGACCAGGGAGGCCGGGCTGGCGTTGATCTTGTCGGCGAAGTCGGTCAGCGAGGCGCCACGGCGCATCCGGACGACCTGCGAGCCGTCCCCACGGGGGACCTGCACGCCGCCGATCGTCGGGGCCTGCATCTGCTCGAACTCCTGGCGCTTGGCCCGCTTGGACTTGCGCCCACGGACCGGGCGACCGCCACCGCGGCCGAACGCACCTGGAGCGGCACCGCGGCCACCGCCGCCGGGGCGACCGCCACCGGGACGACCGCCGAAGCCGCCGGCGCCACCGCCACCCGGACCACCGGGCCGGCCCGGCGCACCAGGACGGCCGCCGGGGCCGCCGGGGCGGGTGCCCGGACGGCCGATGGTGGCGCGGTCGGGCATCATCCCGGGGTTGGGACGCGTCCCGCCGGGCCGGGGACCCGCGGCACCGGTTCCCCCGGGACGCGGACCGGCTGCGCCGGGACCACCGGCACGGGACTGCGGGCGAGGCATGCCCTGGCTTGGGGCGAACGGGTTGTTGCCCGGTCGCGGCGAGCCCTCACGAGCGGCCGCGGGACGGCCCATGCCCTGGCTCGGGGCGAACGGGTTGTTGCCCGGCCGGGGCTGGCCCGGACGGGGTGCGGGACGCGGAGCGCCACTGGGGGCGCCCGGCGCTGCCGGGCGACCGCCGTCGCGGGCGGCCACGCCAGGCGCCGCCGGACGCGGTCCCGGGGGGGCGGCCGGAGCGGGTGCGGGAGCGGCCGGAGGGGTCGGCGCGGGAGCTGAGACCGCGGCTGGCTGGGCGGGCGCCGGAGCCGCGGGTGCGGGGGCCGGTGCCGGGGCGGCGGCTGGCGCGGGCGCGGCGGCTGGCGCGGGCGGTGCCACAGCGGCCTTGACCGGAGCGGCGGCGCCGTTGCCGTTGCCGTTGCCGGCGGCGCCGCGCAGCTCGGCCGGGAACGACTCCTTGATGGAGCGGACGACAGGGGGCTCGATGGTCGACGACGCCGACCGGACGAACTCGCCCTTGTCCTTGAGGTACGTCAGGAGCGTCTTGCTCTCGACGCCGAGCTCCTTGGCGAGCTCATAGACACGGACCTTGGCCACGTTTCTCCTTCTCGGGTGGTCCGACCCGGAAGGACTTTGCGGTTCCTTCGGCTCAGACCGGGGTTAGAAAGTGCTCATCGCTGAGTACTCATCGGGTGCTCATCGCGCGTTCATTCGGCGTGACCCGCCTTCGGTTGAGTGCTGATCTGGTTGAGGTGTTCGGCCACCGGGGCGACGTCCGGCCCGGCCGGCAGCCGCAATGCCCGGGTGAATGCCTTCCGGCGAACCGCCTGCTCGAGGCACGCAGTGCTCGGGTGCAGCCATGCGCCACGCCCGGGCAGCCGGTGTCGCGGGTCCGGGACCAGTACGACGGCTCCGCCGAACTCGCCCTTTCCCGCATCGACCTGTGAGTCGACCTTAGCGACCACTCGCAGGAGGGCCGACCAGCTATCTCTGCGACGGCAGCCGACGCACGTGCGTACGGGCACCGAGGCAGGGAGTCCAGACCGGTCGGTCACGGGCAAGTCTACCCCGCGGGCCACCGAGAAGTTCAACACGCGTACGGGCGCTGGTATGCCATCCCGCTCACCACTGTTCAGGCCGAGGAGTCCTCGCTGGTCTGGGTGTCGGGGCGGATGTCGATCCGCCAGCCGGTCAGCTTCGCGGCGAGGCGCACGTTCTGGGCCTCCTTGCCGATGGCGAGGGACAGCTGGTAGTCGGGCACGATCACCCGCGCCGCCCGAGCCTGGGCGTCGACCACCTCGACGGACTGCACCCGGGCCGGCGACAGCGCTGCCGCCACGAAGGTCGCGGGGTCGGGCGAGTAGTCGACGATGTCGATCTTCTCCCCGTGGAGCTCGGTCATGACCGCGCGCACCCGGGCCCCCATCGGCCCGATGCAGGCACCCTTGGCGTTCACGCCCGGGACCTTGGCGTGGACGGCGATCTTGGTGCGGTGGCCGGCCTCCCGGGCCAGCGCCGCGATCTCGACCGTCCCGTCGGCGATCTCGGGCACCTCCAGGCGGAACAGGGTCCGGACCAGGTTCGGATGGGTCCGCGACAGGCCGATCTGCGGGCCGCGCGGCCCGCGCTTGACGCTGACGACGTAGCAGCGCAGCCGGTCGCCGTGGCGGTAGCGCTCGCCGGGCACCTGCTCGGCCAGCGGGAGGACGCCCTCGACGGATCCGAAGTCGACGAGCACGTGCCGCGGGTCGGAGCTCTGCTGGATGACCCCCGACACGACGTCGCCCTCGCGGCCCTTGAAGTCGCCGAGGATCTGCTCGTCCTCGAGGTCGCGCAGCCGCTGGACGATGACCTGTCGCGCGGTCGCCGCCGCGACCCGGCCGAACCCCTGGGGGGTGTCGTCGAACTCCGGCCCGGGTTCGGACGGCTCCGGCCGCTCTCCGTCGGTATCCGGCGGGCCTCCGTCGTCGGCATCCTCGCGGGCCCACACGACGACGTGGCCGCTCTTGCGGTCGAGCTCGACGCGGGCGTGGCGGTACGAGCCGTCCGTGCGGTGGTATGCGACCAGCAGCGCCTGCTCGATCGCCGGGATGAGCACGTCGAGGCTGATGTCCCGTTCACGTTCCAGCGCCCGGAGGGCGGCGACGTCGATGTCCATCAGAGTCCCTCGCCCGCCGGCTCGGCCGAGCCGTCCGGACGGCTGAACTCCACCTGGACTGTCCCGGAGCGGACCCTGGCCAGCGACACGCTCTGGCGGGAGGCGGACTGCTTGCGGGCCGCCGGCGTCTCCACGGTCACCTCGTCGGGCGTCACCGAGAGGATCCGCCCCGTCACCCCGGCCTGGTCCTCGACCGTGAGGGTGACCAGCCGGCCGACGTTGCGACGAAGTGCCGCATATCCGGTCAGCGGCCGACCGACGCCCGGCGAGCTGACCTCGAGGGTGTAGGGCCGCTCGCCCATGAGATCCAGCCGGTCCAGGCTGTCCCCGACGACCCGCGTGGCGTCGGCGACGTCGTCGAGGCTGAGCGGCGGCACGGCGCTCGAGGAGTCGGACGGGTCGAGCCGGCTGACGTCACGGTCGACGAGGACGCGGAGCACCCGGCGGGTCCCGGCGGTCGTCACGGTCGCCTCGACCGGCACGAGGGAGAGCGCGGTGAGAGGCGCGGCAAGCGCGGCAGCGATGTCGTCGCCCACGGTGGCACCTCCCTGTTCTCGACTCGCTGGTCATGCTAGCGAGGACGGCTCGGTGCGGTGTTCCGTCAGGGTTTGCGCGGAGTGCCCGTGTCATGATCGGCCCATGGCCGCGGAGGGGACCGGGTGCCGCCCGGCGCCCACGCGCCGCGTTCTCTTGCGCACTGCGGTCCTGGCCGCTGTGGCCGGTCCGCTGCTCGCGGCGTGCGACATCCGGTTGGAGGACGACGCCCCGCCGATTCCGCTGCTGCCGCGTAAGTCGGTGCCCGACGAGGCCGTGCTCGTCGACCTGGTCCAGCGGACGACCGCCCTCGCCCAAGCGGCCGGCCGGGTTCCGAAACCGACCCCGTCGGTGGCCGGCCTGTCCTCCCTCCACCAGACCCAAGCGGAGGTCCTCCGCGCGCGACTCACCTCCGCCGGCGTGCCGAACCATGTCATCGACGGGACCTCGACGACGTCCACGACGTCGCCTTCGGTCCCCGTCAGTGCGCCGCCCACCGCGACCGCCCGCGACGTCGCAGACGCCGAGAGCGCCCTCGTCACCGTGGTGCTGCCAGGACTCCCGGCGGTCACCGGCGCGAACCGGGCGGTCGTCGCCTCGGTGGTCGCCTCGTGTGGCGCCGCGGTCGAGCTGCTCGGGGCGACCATCTCGTGGCCTCCCGCCGACCCGCTGCCTTCGGAGGCCGCGGTTCCGCTGCTCGACGCGACGCGCTCTGCCGCGTACGCCTTCCAGGTGGTCGCCGCCCAGACCGGCGGCAACCAGCGCGCGGTCGCGGTGAGCACGCATACCGATCTCACGGCGCGGGCCTCCGAGCTGCTCGGGATGGCCGGTTCCTCAGCTCCACCGGATCCGCTGGGGTACGTGCTTCCGTTCCCCGTCACGGCTGCGGACGGGGCGGCCCGCTTGGCCAACCAGGTGCTGACGACGCTGGTGGCCGGTGGGCTGGGACCTCTGGCCTCGCTGCCGGACGACTCGACGGCCACGACGACCCTCGTCCGTCTGCTGGTGGGCGCCCAACGCCTTGCCCGCCGCTGGGGGGTCGCGCCGGTGCCGTTCCCCGGCCAGGCCTACCCGTGACGGAGCTGGTCCCTGAGGGCTTCCGGGCCCGCGTCGCGACGTACCCGCTCGACCCGGTGAACGCGACGTCCTGGTACGCCGTCACCGGCGAGGCGTGGCTGCGCCGGTTGCCCGGGCTGCTCACCGAGCTGCTGGACGAGTGGTCGCTGTCCGTCGACGGCGACGTCCGGTGCGGCGTCGCGGCCGTCGCGGTCCCGGTGCGCTCGCCGGCGGGTCCGGCCGTGCTCAAGGTCACCTGGCCGCATCACGAGGCGCTGAGCGAGCACCTCGGCCTGCGCCAGTGGAACGGACGCGGAGCCGTGCGGCTGTTGCGGGCGGACCCGCGGAGGTTCGCCCTCCTGCTCGAACGCCTCGACGCCACCACGGATCTGCGGTCCCTACCGGTCGAGGAGGCGTGCGGTGTCATCGGTGACCTCCTCGCGCAGCTGCGGTCGCCCGCACTCCCCCAGGTGCCGACGCTCTCGGCGTATGCGGCACGGCAGCTCGCGAAGCCGCCACCTCCAGACGTGCTGCCGCGACGGTTCGTCGAGCAGGCGCGCCGGCTCGCCGCGGACCTCACCACCGAGCCCGACGTCGACGCCTCCCTGCTGCACACCGATCTCCACTACGAGAACGTCCTGCGCGGGACGCGGCAACCGTGGCTGGCCATCGACCCGAAGCCCACCGCCGGAGACCGGGCCTTCGAGGTCGCCCCCGCGCTGTGGAACCGCACCGACGAGCTCGGTTCCGGCTCGTCGGTCCGCCGGAACCTGCGCCGCCGGCTGGAGATCGTCTGCGAGCACGCCGGGATCGACGAGGATCGGGCCAAGGCGTGGACCATCGTCCGCGAGTACGACAACGCCACCGATCCGGTCGAGGGACCCGGTCGGACCAGCCTGGCCGTTGCGGTCATCAAGGCGATGAACAACTGAGTCACCCCACGAAGTTCTCCGCTTCGCTCCGAAACTTCGCGGGGACCCCGACTGAGACTGGCAGGCTGGCGTCATGGCGAACCGTCTGGCCGCCGCGACCAGCCCCTACCTGCTCCAGCATCGCGACAACCCGGTCGACTGGTGGGAGTGGGAGCCGGCCGCGTTCGCCGAGGCGGCGCGACGAGACGTGCCGGTCTTCCTCTCGGTCGGGTACTCGGCGTGCCACTGGTGTCACGTCATGGCGCACCAGTCCTTCGAGGACGCCGACGTGGCCCGGATCCTCAACGACGGCTACGTCTCGGTGAAGGTCGACCGCGAGGAGCGCCCCGATGTCGACTCCGTCTACATGACCGCCACCCAAGCCCTCACCGGTCAGGGCGGCTGGCCGATGACCGTCCTCATGACGCCCGACCGAGAGCCGTTCTTCTGCGGCACCTACTTCCCGAAGGAGCAGCTGCTGCAGGTCCTCGACGCCGTCTCGGACGCCTGGCAGAACCGTCGCGACGAGGTGCTCACGAGCAGCACCCACATCGTGGGTGCCCTCCGGAGTGCGACGGCTCCCCCTCCACACACCCTGACGACGGGCCACCTCACCGCGGCCGCCGCGGCCCTGCGGCCTGAGTTCGACACGGAGAGAGGCGGATTCGGGCGCGCGCCAAAGTTCCCGCCCTCGCTCGTCCTGGAGTTCCTGCTCCGCCACCATGGCCGCACCGGCGATACCAGCGCGCTCGACATGGTCGCCGTGACCTGTGAGGCGATGGCCCGCGGCGGGCTGTACGACCAGCTGGCCGGTGGCTTCGCGAGGTACTCCGTCGACGTCGCCTGGGTCGTGCCCCACTTCGAGAAGATGTTGTACGACAACGCGCTGCTCACCCGCGTGTACGCGCACTGGTGGCGGGCGACCGGGTCACCTCTCGCCGAGCGGGTCGCTCGCGAGACCGCCGACTTCCTGCTCCGCGATCTCGGTATGCGAGAGGGCGGGTTCGCGAGCGCGCTCGACGCGGACACCGACGGGGTCGAGGGCCTGACGTACGCGTGGAGCCCGGCTCAGCTCACGGCCGTTCTCGGCGCCGAGGACGGGTTGCGCGCCGCGAAGCTGCTGCGGGTCACCGCGGAAGGCACCTTCGAGCACGGCCTGTCCACGCTGCAGCTGCCGGCTGACCCGGACGACCCAGCCTGGTGGGCCGACGTCCGGGCGCGGCTGCTGATGGCTCGGGCCGGACGGCCCCAGCCCGGCCGCGACGACAAGGTCGTCACCGCGTGGAACGGGCTGGCGATCGCCGCCTTGGCCGACCTGGGGGCCCTGGCCGACGAGCCGCGGTACGTCGACGCCGCCGCCCGCGCCGCCGGCTTCCTCCTCGAGACGCACCGTGTGGAGGGCCGGCTGCGGAGGTCTTCTCGCGATGGCGTCGTGGGCCACGCGGTCGGCGTCGCCGAGGACTACGGCGACCTCGCCGAAGGGTTGCTCGCCCTGCACCAGGCCACGGGAGAATCGCGCTGGCTCGCGGCGGGCGCCGACCTGCTCGACACGGCATTGACACACTTCGCCGCCGAGGACGGAGGGTTCCACGACACCGCCGACGACGCCGAAGCGCTGTTCACGCGGCCGCGCGCGCTCGGCGACAACGTCGAGCCGTCGGGGACCACCTCGATGGCCGGAGCCCTCCTGACGTACGGCGCACTCACCGGCTCGACCCGGCACCTCGACGCCGCATCCCGTGCCCTCGACGCCGTCGGGGCGATCGCGGCCCAGAACCCTCGGTTCGTCGGCTGGGCGCTGGCGGTGGCCGAGGCCCGGGCGGCCGGCCCGCTGCAGGTGGCGGTCGTCGGATCCGGCGAGGACGCCGAGGCCCTGGCCGCGGCGGCCCGCTCCTCCACCTCTCCCGGACTGGTCCTCGTCGCCGGAGAGCCGGACGCGGCCGGCATACCCCTGTTGGCGGAGCGGCCGCTCGTGGCTGGGCGACCGGCCGCGTACGTGTGCCGTGGGTTCGTCTGTGATCGCCCGACGATCGACGCTGACGAGCTGCGACGGCAACTTCAGGCCGCGAACGTCTGAGCGCCAGGAGCGTTGCGCGAGAACGCTTCTCGGGCTCTCTCCCCGCCGACGAAGAGGGCGGTAGCCCACACGTCGGCCCACAGCAGGGTGTCGGCGACCACCGTCGTCGACCCCGCCCGCTCCACCATCCGTCCCGCCGCAGGGTCGAAGAGGTGCCCTCCGCGCGCCGCCGTCCCGGACGTCGCGACCGCGCCCTCGACGAGGGGAACCACGGCGACCATCCGCGACCGGTCGCGCGGATCCTCGACGCCCACCCGCCACGGCGCCGCATCGGCGCCCTCCGGCCGCAGGTGCGCATGGCGGCCTACGAGGACGTCGCCGCCGGCGTTGACCGACCAGGCCGTGAACGGCAGCCCGGTCAGCGACGCGGCCGCCCGGTCGACGGCCCAGCCCTTCACCAGGCCGGTCGGGTCGTAGCGCACCACGCCGTCGGCATCCGGGAGCCAGGCGGTGAACGCCCCGTCCGTCAGCTCCGAAGCGACCGCGCACAGCTGCTCCACCTCGGCGAGGACCGGCTCGTCCGACTCGGATGTCACCTCGCCGCGGCGTCGGCGGCTGATGGGTGAGTCGGCCCGGTACGTCGAGAAGAGCGCGTCGAGCCGCACCAGCTCGGCGTATGCGGCGGCCACCGCCTGCTCAGTTTCTGCGCCGCGTACGTCGGGCCCGCGAAGGTGGATGCTGACGGGCATACCCATCACCTGCTCCACCCAGGCCCGCCGGCTCACCCGCTGGCCTTGTCGATCGCGGACTGCAGTGACTCGGTGTAGGCGTGCGAGGTGAGCGTGGCGCCGGACACCAGGTCGACGTCGGCGCTCTGGGTCCGGACGGCCTCGGCATTGAGGATCGGAACCGCTCGGTCGTTGATGAGGCGGTCGTGCCGGTCGCGGTTCGGCACCTGGAGGGCCTCGACCGACGTCATCCGCCCCTCGTCGACGGTGATCCGGACCTGGACCACTCCGAACCGGGTCACGATGGCGTCGCCGTCGAAGCGCCCGGAGCCCATGGTGGGCACGGTGTCGACCGGCTCTCGGGCGGCGACCGCGGCCTGGCTCGGAGCGAACCGGCTCGACGTCGACGTCTGATAGCTGAACAGCAGGACGAGGACGGTCAGCGTGACAAGCCCCCACAGGGCGAGGCGCCTCACCAGACGAACCTCTCCACGTGGACCCGCGACGGCTCGACCCCCGCGGCCACGGCAGCGGCCCGCGCGTGTTCCATCCACTGCGCATTGCCGCAGAGGTACATGTCGCGCTCCGCCACGTCCGGCACCAGCTGCACCAAGGCCTCGACGTCCCCGAGGTGGGCAGCGGACAACTGAAGCCAGCTGTCCCGCCCGGGGATGCGGGGGCCAGGCA
>Ga0307318_10000519_pt1 | contig 12632 bp, 12 predicted proteins | sample ER_DNA_367_FD_194500 | JGI IMG/M metagenome (GOLD analysis project Ga0307318, IMG submission 194500) | Bulk soil microbial communities from the East River watershed near Crested Butte, Colorado, United States - ER_DNA_367 | ecosystem: Environmental > Terrestrial > Soil > Floodplain | place...
CTGCGGCTCCCAACCCCCGCGCACGCCGCCTACGCGCACGCCGCCTACGCGCGGTTCCTAGAACGCCTCAGGCGAACCAGCCGATCGGCCACCGCGGCGGTGCCGACTGGGCAGGCCCAGGTGGCATTTCGTGTTAGTCTGCTTAACATGAAAGTGGCCGCGACCTCCGTTCCGACGGGACGCCCCTACCGGATGCAGGCGCGGGCGCGGGCGGCGGCGGAGACCGGGGAGAGCATCCTCGATGCTGCCGCGGCCGTCTTCTGGGAGCGGCCCCTCAAGGACATACCGCTCGACGAGGTCGCACGTCGCGCCGGCGTCTCCGTGCAGACGGTGATCCGGCGCTACGGCGGCAAGGACGGGCTATTCGCCGCGGCCACCAAGCGCGAGGACGAGCGCATCCGCCGCCAGCGTGATCAGGCCAGGGTGGGCGATTTGGCGGGCGCCGTGCGCGTGCTCGTGGACCACTACGAGGAGGTCGGCACCGGGGTCCTGCGCCTCCTCGCCGAGGAGGACAACGTGCCCGGTCTTCGCGGACTGACCGACCGCGGCCGCGCCCACCATCGCGACTGGTGCACGCGCGTCTTCGCGCCCGCGCTGGCGAACCGCCGGGGGGTCGAGCGGGAGCGGCGCCTGGCCCAGCTCGTCGCCGTGACCGATGTCCTCGTCTGGAAGCTGCTTCGACGTGACCGCGGCCTGAGCCGCAAGCAGACCGAGCTCGCCCTGCGCGAGCTCCTGGAACCCCTCCTTGGAGGTACGTGATGGCTCGCATACTCGCCTACGCCTCGCCCGGTCTCGGGCACCTGTATGACCAGGCCGGGGCGGCTGCGGGCAGCGGCGGCGCCGCCCGCGCGGGTCAGCCATACGGCCCCGGGTTGTAGCTGCGGCCGCGGTCGCGTCCGTGGCAGCCCCTGCGGCGCGCCTTCGCCCGGAAGGGCAGCCGCACGATCACCTGGGCCTCGTTGTTGTCCTCGTTGAGCTCGTAGATGCCGTTCTCGGGATCGGCCATGTGGACGTAGGCAAAGCAGCCGTGCAGGCCGGTCACGTCGATCCACTGCTCGGGGTAGGCGGGCGGGTAGATGTCGGCCCAGCCGATCGACGTTCCGAGCGTGTCGTGCCTGGCGCTGGTGTTGGTGCTGCACGCGGGATAGACCGGGCGCCGCGGAGAGTGCGCCAGCCGCGGACGGGTGTGGGTGAGGTCGCGAAGGCAGTAGGCCACCTTGGGTCCCGTGCGCACGAGACGGCTACGCCGGCCATCGGCGTCGACTCGCCAGAGCTCGAAGCGGGCCGCGTGGTGGAACTTCCACCAGTAGCGATGCTGGTGGGCGAACTTGAACTGGAGGCGGGCTCCGGTGTCGACCGCCAGCCTTCCGCCGCCGCGTTTGTAGATGCGCTGGCGGGCCGCCATGAAGCGCGGTCCGATCCGCCTGCCGTGCAGCTCGGCCGGTCCGTCGCCAACCGAGTCGATCACGTTGCCGGCGCGAAGCACCGTGTGCCCGGCCTTCGTGAGGTGGTCGGTGTAGAGGCCATAGGGCCTGCGCATGACGAGGTCGGGGCAGCGCAGCCCCGCCGCCGCCGGCCCGATACAGGGGTTCTCGTCCACCGGTGAGCGGTCGGGCGGGGTGCCGGGCGGAGGTTCTTGGGCCACGGCCAGGGAAGCCGTGAGGGCAGCCACGAGCACAACGAGGAGGGCGGCACGCACCAACTCATTTGTAGCGATACCTTCGGCAGATGCGTGTGCTTTCGATCGACGGAGGAGGGATTCGTGGCCTTATTCCCGCCCTCGTCCTGACCGAGATAGAGACGCGCTCGGAAAAGCGCATCTTCGAGCTCTTCGACCTGATTGCCGGCACCTCGACCGGCGGCATCCTCGCCTGCGCTCTGTGTGCCCCGGACCCGCTGCCCGCCGAGCAGCTGGTCTCGCTCTACCGGGACGAGGGACCGAAGATCTTCGATCGCGACGTCTTTCAGCGCATCCGCAGCGGCGAGGGGCTGCTCGACGAACGCTACGACGCGGACGCCCTCGAGCGCGCACTCGACCGCTTTCTCTCCGACAAGCGCCTGGCCGAGGCCAAGCCCGACCTGCTCGTCCCGGCTTACAACATGACCGAGCCGGGTCCCAACTTCTTCAAGACCCGCAAGGCGCGCGAGAACCCTGAAACCGACGACTTCCCGCTGTCGGTCGTGGCACGGGCGACCTCGGCGGCGCCCACGTACTTCGAGCCACTCGAGGTCAACGACTCCGCGCTGGTCGACGGCGGCGTCTTCGCGGTCAACCCCGCCATGAGCGCCTTCGCCGAGGTCATGCGCTTTCAGCCCACGGCCGAGGTGCTGCTGGTGTCGCTCGGCACCGGGCAGCGTACGCGCCAGCGGACCTTCGACCAGGTCAAGGACTGGGGGCTCATCGAGTGGGCCAAGCCGATCCTCGACGTGGTATTCGACGGAATGTCGGATGTCGTCGACTATCAGCTCGAGCACGCCCTGGAGGACGGCCGCTACTGGCGGCTCCAGACCGAGCTCGACCTGGCCAGCGACGATCTCGATGACGCCAGCGAGCTCAACCTGGAGCTGCTGGGCAGGCACGCCGAGGTCCTCATCGAGACCCGCTCCGAGGACCTGGACGAGATCATCGCGGCGTTGACGAGCTGACCGCTCGCCGCCGCCCTAGCGCGCGCAGGGCCCCGTGTCGACCGGCTTGCCCGCCCGCCCGAGCGCCTTGCGGGTGATCGAGTCGGGAACGCCGAAGCCGTTCTGACCACCGTCGGCGACGGTGGCCGCGAAGATCGTCGTGACCACGCGTCCGCGCCCGTCGACCATCGGGCCGCCGGAGTTACCCGAGCGCACCAGCCCGCGCAGAGAGGTGATCGACCGGCGCACCGGACCGTGGCCGTAGGCGTCCTGGGTCACCACCGTCGACGTCTTGCCCAGCCGGCCGGGTTGGACGTCGTAGGGGCCGTTCTCGGGGAAGCCGAGAATCGCCGCCGAGGCGCCCTGGTCGGCATTCTCGTTGAGGCGCAGCGCGGGCGCCTGAACGCCATCCACGCGCAGGATCGCCAGGTCGTTTCGAGGATCGAACCAGATGGCCTGGGCCTCGATGTGGGGCCCTTCGCCCTGGACCTGCACGGTGGTGTCGTCCTGGCCCGCGACGACGTGGGCGTTGGTCACGACCACGCCGTCACCTGCCACCCAGCCGCTGCCCTGGACGCCGAGTCCGCAGGCCGTGCCCAGCACCTTCACGACGCTTGCACTCGCGCTGCGCACCTGCGGATCGCGCGCGATCTTGGAGTTCGGCGGGCGCACGTCCGGGCGGGGGCCCTCGATCTGGGGGAAGGGATCGAAGCGCGCCAGCGCCTGCAGAATCGGCCCCGAGGGGGGAAGGTGCTCGTTCAGCTCGCGCAGGATGGCCGACTGCTGGATCGGCTCCCGAAGTTCGCGCGCCCCGGGCGTCTGCAACGCGACCGCCCCACCGATCCAGGCCAACCCGAGTCCCAGGCAGCCCACCAACAGCGCGCCCCCGAGCCCGTCCAACAGGCCGAGCCGGTCGCCGATGCGCCGGCGCAGGTGAAAGCCGAGCAGCTCGAGGGTCGACGCCAACATCCCGCCGACCAGCAGGGCCCCAACCAAAGCGAACAGCGGTGCGTACGGAGATTGAGAGCCCTCTTCGAGGAGGAGCGGCCCGAGGCGCGAACCAAGTAGTGCGCCTCCCGCGAACCCGAGAAGCGAAAGCGCCCCTACGATCAGCCCCTGGGCGTAACCCCAGATCGCCATCAGCCCCGTGAACACGACGATGATCCAGTCCAGGGCAGTCACGCGCCGACGCCAGACTAGACATCGCGGACGCGGGCACGGGACATGACCAACCTGTCGGCCGAGCGCCACCGCCGCCTCACTCGCCGCGCCTTCCCGGCTCTCGGCGCCCTCGCGCTGCTCTCGATGGGCGCCGGCCTGGTCTTCGGCGCCGGTACGCCCTCGCGTTCCGAGCGGGTCGCCGCCGACTTCGCGTCGGCGTGGGAGGACGGCGACTACCGCGCCATGCACGCGCTGCTCGACGACGCCTCCCGGCGCGCTCACTCGCTGCCCGCCTTCCGACAGTCCTACCGAGATGCCGCGGCCACCGCCACGGCCACCGGGGTCACCGTGGGAGGGGCGACGGATGAGAGCGACGGCCTCGTCGTGCTGCCCGTGGACGTGCGCACTCGCGTGTTCGGCAGGGTGCGCGCCGACCTGCGGCTGCCGGTGAACGGCGAGCGTGTGACGTGGGGGCCGTTGCTCGCCTTCCCCGGACTTCGGCCCGGCGAAGGCCTGTCACGGCGAAGCGACCCGCCCGTCCGCGGCACCCTGCTCTCGCGAGACAACAAGGTCCTTGCCAAAGGGCCGACCGACTCCCGCAGCTCGCCGCTCGAAGCCGTCGCCGGCTCGATCGCCGGCACGCTCGCGCCGGAGGAGACGCCCGAGGAGCGCAATGCTCTCTACGCACACGGCTTCCCACGAAACTGGCCGGTCGGGCAGACCGGCCTCGAGGAGGCCTTCCAGGACCGCCTGGCGGGACGTCCCGGGGGGCAGCTCCTGGCGGGTGAGCGGGTGCTAGCCCGGGCCTCGCCTCACCGAGCCCGGCCCGTGCGGACGACCATCGACACGCGCCTACAGGAGGCCTCGGTGACCGCACTGGCCGGGCGCTTCGGGGGGATCGCGGCACTCGACCCGCGCAACGGCGAGATCCGCGCGCTGGCCGGGGTCGCCTTCTCGGCGCCTCAGCCGCCCGGCTCGACCTTCAAGATCGTCACGGCCACGGCGGCGCTCGAGGAGGGCGTCGTCAAGCCCAGCGACGAGTTCCCGGTGCAGAGCGCGGCGATCGTCGACGGCGTCGACTTCGAGAACGCCAACGGAGAGCTCTGCGGAGGAACCTTTCGCGAGTCCTTCGCGCACTCTTGCAACTCGGTGTTCGGCCCGCTCGGGGTGAAGCTCGGGTCCGAGGCGCTCGTGGACGCCGCCGAGCGATTCGGCTGGAACGCCGAGCCCGCGGTGCCGGGCGAGGTGCCGAGCACGCTCCCGCCGGCGAGTGAGATCGTCTCCGATCTCGAGATGGCCGCGACGGCGGTCGGGCAGTTCCGCACCCTGGCCACGCCGCTGATGCTGGCCTCCGTGGCGCAGACGATCGCCGCCCACGGCGTTCGCTACGTGCCGACGCTGGCGCTCGGAGAGCGCACGCAAAGGGTGCGCGTGACCACCCCGAGGGTCGCTCGCACGGTCGGCTCGATGATGGTCGAGGTGGTGGACTACGGCACGGGCACCGCCGCCGCGCTGCCCGGCGTGAAGGTGGCGGGCAAGACGGGCACCGCCGAGCTCGAGGACACTCGCGACCCCGAGACCGGCGCGACGGCGCCGTCCGACCCTTCCAACACGGACGCCTGGTTCACCGCCTACGCCCCTGCAAAGAAAGCCCGGATCGTCGTCGCGGTGATGCTCGTGCGGGCGGGGGCCGGCGGCGCGACCGCCGCGCCGGCCGCTCGAGTGGTGCTCGACACGGCTCTTTGACCTGGCGAGCGCCCGTCGGGGCGGGCCCGCGGCTCAGATGTCGAGCTCGTAGGTGAGCTTCTCGTCGCCTTCGCCCTCGATCTCCAGCTCCAGGGGACGGTTCTCGGTCGTCCGGAGTGGGAGCTGGAAGAGCAGCATCGAGCCCTCGGTGGGGCCGAGCTGGGCGACGCTGCCGGCCTCAGGGATGCATTCCTGGGGGTCCAGCGAGCGGGCGTGGTAGGCGAACGGGTTGTCCTCGGGCAGCGCCTTGGGCTCGAAGGTGTTGTTCTGGTTGTCGCGAATCAGGAACCGGTCGGTCGGCGTGCGCTGCTGGTCGGAGTCGTTGCACACCTCGATGAACACGCCGTAGAGCGACTGGCGCGGAGGCGCCTCCTCGGTCACGTAGGCCTCGTCGGGAGTGATCTTCGGGTTGAGCTGGCGCGTGATGAAGACGTTGTAGCGGACGCCTCCGAGATCGAGCGCCAAGCCCTCGCGCGCGGGCTCGCTCACGCCCGGCTCCTCGTCGCCGCACGCGACGACGGCGTAGGCGAGCGCTGTCAGGCAAGCGATGAGGGCGAGGCGGCGAAGCAGAGAACCGGAGTTTATTGGCGCGGCGCGCGCGAAGGATCCATCCCGGTGTGGGCGCCGAAACGTGCGGCCTTCGCGGGCTCGTAGCCCGCGATCGTGGCACGCTTGAGCTCTCCGCTCGGCGGTTCCTCGAAGATCATCCGCAGGCGGTCGAGAGCCTTTCTGGTCTGGCGGCGCATCCAGCCCGCGGCACCGATCTCCTTCAACCGGTCGATGGGAGTGGCCGGCTCGCTGTAGGTGGTCAACTCCACCCGCGTGGTGCCACCGCCCTCGACGATGAAGTCGTACAGGGCGACCGAGCGGTTGCGCCCGCGCCGGCCCACTCTGATCTCCTCGACGATGCGCCGCGGCCGGTCCGCCTCGGTGATCTGCAGCTCGGCGTACTCCTTGGCCAAGGGTGCTCTCAACTGGAAGCGCGCGGCCGCACCCGCGCCCACCGGATCCACCCGCGCGAGGCGGTAGTCGCGCATGAAGTGGTCGGTGAAGGCCGGCCGGCCGGCGAGGTCGCAGACGAAATCGAAGACCTGCTCCCGCGGGGCCGAGATGACGGTGGAGACGGTTACCTCGCGCACGGCGGCGCCATTCTACGCGCCGGGTGTCGAGCGGCTCAGGCGGCCTGCGGGGTGACGTCGAGCCCGTGCTCGCCCACATGGACGCGCTCGGAGCGCACGGCGCGACGACGGCCCTCGGGGAGCGCCGCGTAGCAGAGCTCGCACATCAGCCGCCCCGTGTCGAGCTCGTGGACCGTCTCGCCGGCCAGCGGAGTGCGCCGGCACTTCTGGCACGTGTCGCGAGAGGGGCGCAGCGAGCCGATGCTGCGGCGCATCATGAGGGCGGCGAGATCGGGCATGTGACCGTCTTCGGGGCCGCTTCGCCCACTCCTGCACACGCGGCCCGCCCTTGGCAGGCCTCACCCAGCGGGAACAAAAAAAGCCTGGATGGGGTATGGTCCTCCCGGCTCGGGAGGTAATGCACGGGATCGGCGCAATTCCTGCAATTAGCGGAAAACGGTGCCGGCCCGTATTGCAGGCCTGGTTACAGTACGCACCATCCCCCACCCCCGGAGGAGAGACGACAAGACCATGGAAGCCTTCAGCGCCGGAACTCTGGCAGGCGCCGGCTCCTTCCATTGCGACTCGTGTGGCTTCGCCGTAGCACTCCACGAGCGTGACGCCGTTCCGGCGTGCCCGGAGTGCGGAGGAGACCGGTTCAGAAGGGCCTCTTTGTTCAGTGATCCGATCGAACGCCCCGACCGCCTCGAGGTTCGCGACCCGCCGGACTGGCTCGACGAGGCCCGTGAGGCGCTGGTTCGCCCCGGGGCCTACCTGGCCTTCGAAGACGACGACCGGGTGCGCGTTTCCCCGCTCCAGGAGGGCTGGACGCGGATCGGGCGCAGCCTGTCCGCGCACCTCCGGTTCGACGATCCGACGGTCTCACGCCGTCACGCCCTGGTGTACCGCGACGACGACGGCGCGCGTATCCTCGACGATCGCAGCCTCAACGGTGTGTTTCGCAACGGCGAGCGCATCGAGCTCGCCGAGCTCGAGGACGGCGACGAGATCGACGTCGGGCGCTTCCGGCTGTTCTTCGTGAACCTGGTGGCCGACCGCGCAGCACTCGCCCGCTAGCACGCGCGGGCGGGTGTCTTAGGCGGCTCGGTCGGGCAGCGAGCGCCTTTCGGCCTTGTCGGCGTACAGGCGCGCATCGGCGACGCTCATGACCTGAGCGAACGTGGTGCCCTCGGCGGGGAAGATCACCTTCCCGCTCGACGCCGCCACGGAGTAGTCGGCGCACCGCTCCCGGAGGGCGCCGGCGGCCGCCGTCTCGAGCTTCGCGAGGTCCGGCGATCCGGCGGGCACGAGCACGCAGAACTCGTCGCCCCCGAGCCGGTATGCCCGAGCGCCGTCACGGACCGCCCTACGGAGCGCCTCGCCGAGCCGGGCGAGCAGCGCGTCCCCCGCGGGGTGGCCGAAGCGGTCGTTGAAGGCCTTGAAGCCGTCGAGGTCGAAGAGCAGCAGCGCCCCTTGGCTGTCGTGCAACGCCTGCTGGAGCTCCTCCTCGAGGTCGTGGGCGAGCCGGCGGCGGTTCCCCAACCGGGTCAGGGCATCGGTATGGGCCTCGCGCCGGCTGGCGGCAAGGCGGCGCTGGTTCTCGGCCAGGGTCACCGCCAGCCTCACGATCACCAGCGCGAGGGTGGCGCTGGCCAGCACCGGGGCGACCGGCGAGAGGGGTCTGAACGAGCTGACGGCTAGAACGGCGAGCGCCAGCATCGCGACCAGGCAGGGCACGACGAACAGCCGGGCGCCGTCGAGGCGGATGTCCCGCCGCGGTGGAATGGCCTGCCAGGCGGCGTAGCCGATCGTGAGCATGGCCGCGGGCCAGAGGAGGTCGATGAAGGAGCCCTCGCTGTAAGAACCATTCGCGACGAGCACGAGAAAGCCGATATCAGCCACGGCCACGAGCCCGAGGCCAAGGCCAAGCAGAGCCCAGGGCCGGCCCGGGCGCCACGCGGTCAGCGAAAAGACGCCGACAACGATGCTCAGCAGCACGATGTCCCCGAGCGCGTACGCCAGGTTGACGGCCGATCCCACGGTGTCGTCATCGAGCTCGATCAAGGGCGCCACGATCGCCCCCGTGACCGAAGCGATGCCCAATGCCGCGATCAGACCGTCGAGCCACAATGCGCGCTGGAACTCGCGGATCCGCAAGCGCGCCAGCAGGACGAAGGCCGCATACGCCAAGGGATAGAACGCGAGAAAGAGCCAGTCCCCGACCGACGGGTACCGCGTCACCCGGTCGTCGGCGAGAAACAGCTCGAAGTGCAGCTCGGACGCTGTCCAGCAGGTGAGCCCCAGGCCCACCAGCACCCAGACGTATCGCTCGGCGGGGACGGCGACGGCTCTCATGATGCAAAGAAGCGCTGACGCCGCTATCAGGAAGTTGTAGACCCAGGTGGAGAAGAAGTTCTCGAGCGCCGCTCCACCGATGTTCAAGGCGAGCACGCAGCCGTAGGCAACGAGCAGGATCAGCGGAGCGAGCGCGATCGCGCGTAGAAGCCGGCTGTGTGGGGCTATGGTGCGCATGGCCTCAGCCGTCGTTGGAGGTCAGCGTCAGCCGCCATGTGGAGGTCTCGACGCCAGCCGGGGTGTTGAGGCTCACGGTGGCCAGCGCCTTGAGCCTGTCGTGGCGGCGCAGCAACCGGCGTCTGGTGGTCGCGACCTTGACCAGAACGGGGCGTCTGGTGTGGGGGGCAACCGAGAAGCGCGAGCGACCGAGGCGCAGCTTGCGCCCCTTGCGGGCCGCCACCGCCCGCAGCGAGCCGGGCTTGGCGCGGGGCACGATCACGTCCAGGACCAGGACGCCGCGGCAGCGCCGGCGCGAGTGGCATGTCACCGGCACGGGCGCCCGGCCTCGACGGTTCAGCTGGACCGGACGGGTGGCCGTGACCTCGACCGGTCCAGGTGCGATGACGCGGAAGGACCGCACCGACGGCGTGGGATCTACGTTGCCGGCGGCATCGACCGCGCGCACCCGCAGCTCGTGGTGTCCGGCGACCAGGGCGACCTCGTAGCGGGAGGGACAGGAGCGAAAGCGCCGGTCGTCGAGCGAGCACTCGAACGCCTCGGGTTGCTCGCTGGAGTCGAAGCGAAAGCGCGGCGTCGTGTCCGACGTGCGGCCCCGGGGGCCGGCCACGATTGCGGTTTGGGGCGGATCGGTGTCGGCGAAGGTGTGCGGCTGGACGAAGATGGTCGACCTGGCGACACTGCTCTGCCCGCCGTTGTCGACCGCCCGCGCTTCGAAGATGTGCGGTCCGGGCGCCGTGCCGCTGGCATCCCATCCGTGCACGAAGTGCCCGCCGCCCGGCGTAAACGAGAGACCAGAGACGGGATTGACCGCGGTCCTGACCGGGACCCCGTCGATTCGGAACTGGACCTCGCGAATCCCGCGTGCGTCCACGGCGTCGGCCTCGAGGAGGGCGCCACCGAGCACGCTTGCCGGTCTGAGGTTCCCCACCCGCGGCGGCAGGCTGTCGCGGGTGCTGTAGGCGAAGGCACCCAGGTCGCTGGCGAAGATCACCCGTCCGCCGGCCAGAGCGGGTTGGCCCTTGGCGAACGTCGATGCCGTGTTTGCCGGGTTCTCGGTGAACTCGGCCAAGCTGACCTCGCCGGCGTCGGTCGCTCGCAGCACCTTCTGCGTTCCGTCGGCCAGCATGGCGAAGACGAGCTCGTCCGAAAGCGCCGCCGTCGTGCGACCGAAATCTGCGGGGGGCCCGGCGGCCGAAGGGCTGTACTCCGCCCCTACGCTGAGGTCGCCGGTATTGAGCACGTAGAGGTCGGCGTCGGTGGTGTACGCCACGATGCCCTCCGCGGGGTCGTGCCCTACCCGCTTGCTCACGGCGAGGGCGGGTGCCGGCACGCCATCGATGAAAGGGCTGGAGACGACGTCGAGCGTGTCGGAGTTGCCGAACTGCTCCAGCCGGTGAACCCGACCGCTGACGCTCTCCTGTGCGGCGAGATAGATCCACGGCGAGGTGTCCATCCCGCTGCCCGGGGCGCCCGGGAGCACGCCGTCCGAGGTGAGCGGCACGGAGGGTGTCTGTCCGATTGCGCCGAGCGCCGTCGCGTGCGGCCCCGCGGAGAAATCGGACACCGCGTACGTCTCGAGGAAATGGATGCCACTGGTCCCGACCGCCACGTACAGCGTCGGGATCCCGGCGGAGTCCCGCAGGTAGACGAGCGTCGGGCTGGCCTGCGGATTGGCCTGCACCGGTGTCGAGCTCGCGGTGAGCGCGAAGGTTGCGGCGCTCGTTCGCACGTCGCTGATGTCGAGCCTGAACAGCCGGGGGGTCACGCCGTCCGAGGCGACGAACAACAGCGACGCGTCGCCGCCGGCGTCGGGCTCGGTGAAGACCGGGGAGCTCTGCACCTCGTAGCCGTCGGTGTTCGGCACCGGGAGGTCCTGTACGAGAGCACCCGTCGCGAGGTCGATCTGCGCGAGGGCGATGTCGTTCGCTCCCCCCTGGTTGTCATCGTTGTGAAGCGCGTAGACCTGCCCGGGCGCAGAGGGCGACGAGGCGATCACGGGGGAGATGACCGCGTCGCCGGCGCCGAAGGTGTCGGTGTCCAGCCCTCCGGTGTCGATCCCGGTGCCGGCCTGGGGACCCACCTCCATCCCTGTCGACAGCATCTGCACGTGGACGGCGTCGAGGTCCGTGCCGTAGACCACGCGCTGGGCGCTGAAGATCCCGTCGCTTACGACCGGGCCGACGACCACGTCCTGCTCGGCCGTGGCGGTCTGGCTCCAACTGCCGACTACGTTCGTGGTGGCGCCGTGGTCGAAGGCGTCGTGACCGGACCGCCCCGGGCCGCCGCCCAGCCCTGTCCAGGCGGTCGCGGACGCACCCGCCGGGACAGCCGCGAAGAGCAGAAGAATTGAGCAGAGGAAGGGCCGGAGGCGCATTCCCCCAGGTATTCGGTCGGGCCGTCGGCTGCTTTACGGCCGCCTGTCGCGACCGGGCGCCAGCTCGTGGTGCCCGAGGCGCGCCGCCTCGCTCGAAGGGGTTTCCTCCGAGCGCATGCGAGCGGTGATCACGCCCAGCATGAGCAGCGACGGGAGCAGCGCGAACACCGCGACCAGTGCCACCAGCCACGGCTCCAACCCCAGGGACAGCGCAACGACGATCGCCATCAGGTCACCGGCCAGAACCAGCAGAAGGAGAGGACGTCGCTCGCGCACTCCTATCGGTTCTCGGCGAGCCCGGCCAGACCTTGAGCGCGAGTGGTTCGCGGCTCGTAGCCCATCTCCGCCCGGGCGCGGGAGATGTCGAGTGTGCACTCCTGGCTGGCCACCCAGACGGCAAACCGAGTGAGCGGCGGCGCCCCGGACCGACCCGCCAGGCGCCAGATGCGCTCTCCGAGGAACGCGGCGGCCGTGGCCAGGGCCGTGGGGGCGGTCTTGTCCGGAACCTCGACACCCTGGGTGGCGAGCATCGAGGTGATGAAATCCCGAAACACGACCGGCTGACCGTCCGTCACGAAGTACACGCCGCCCGCCGGGGCGCGCGTGGCCGCCAGCCACAGGCCCTCCACCGTGTTGTCGATGTGGGTGGTGTCGCTCAGCTGACGGCCGCCTCCGATCCACCGGAATCGCCCGGACCGCACCATCTGCACGAGTGCCGGGAGCAGGGTCGTGTCCCCCTTGCCCCACACGAAGCGCGGCCGGACGACGACGGTCTCCAGCCCGCTGTCGTTCGCGGCCCGCACGAGCGTCTCGGCCTCGGCCTTCGAAGCGGAGTAGAGCGCGGGCGAGTCGAGACGCAGCGGCGCGCTCTCGTCGACGTTCACGAGCGGGTCGCCGGCCATCAGCGCCGCCTCGGTGCCCACGTGCACGAGCCGCCGTACGCCCGCCTCGCGGCAGGCGACGATCACGTTCTTCGTGCCGTGCACGTTGATGCGCTCGAACTCGGCCGGATCGCCCCAGTCCTCCACCTTCGCGGCCGCGTGGAAGCAGACGTCACAGTCGCGCGCGCCGTC
>Ga0307318_10000520_pt1 | contig 12599 bp, 5 predicted proteins | sample ER_DNA_367_FD_194500 | JGI IMG/M metagenome (GOLD analysis project Ga0307318, IMG submission 194500) | Bulk soil microbial communities from the East River watershed near Crested Butte, Colorado, United States - ER_DNA_367 | ecosystem: Environmental > Terrestrial > Soil > Floodplain | place: USA...
GGTCGCGTAGCAACTCAAGTGGTAGCCTTCTCTGGCGTCATAATTGCGCTGACGCTTAATGTCTTTCCGCTCCTGCGATCTGTCAAGACTCCGCTATACCGTCATGCACTGGCGATTGCTATTGTGCTGGCGATTGGAATCCTGATCGCATCGTCAATAACTGCTCTATACTCGTTGAGTCGCCCTCTGCGCACTGAGAAGTCGCATACTGAACTAATACAGCAAGCGTGGCAACGCTACCGAGAGCGAGAAAGCGACTCTGCATGGTTTGTCGTAGGGATAGTTGAAACCCTCATCGGCTTCCCGGGACAGAGAACCGGCATTATCGATCTACGTGATGGAGCAGATCAAAGGCAGACGCTCACACGTAGGGCTGTAGCAGGTCTAGCATTTGGAATTATCCTTATAGCCATTGTGCTTAGCGTCAGGATTCTCTCTACCTAGTCACCGAGTCGGGGCTGCAGAGGAGCGGGTGGTCGCCAGCGGCGATGCGGAATCGTAGGTCGTCGGCTCTTCAGTGCATGCAGCTGGGATGATGCAGCTGGGCGACTCAAGCTGTGGTCCTGAAGGTCTCGGCTCGGTCGTCGGGCAGCAGATGGGCAGCAACCGATCGGCATAGGAATTAACAGGACCGCTGGAGAAGCGTGACGGATCGTGGGAGCGCCCAAGCGCTGGCAGCGGCGCTCACCTGCGGCTTTCTCACCATCATCTACGATCCTTAACCGTCCCACGTTCAGGCCCGCGTTGGCTCGTTGTCTCTGACACGGAAGAGGTCACAGGTTCAAACCCTGTCGCGCCCACCATACCGGCTCTGACCAGCGGAAACGCTGCTCGGTCTTTCCCTTCGCACGGCCGCGGAGGGGATGAGAGCACTTAACCGTTCGGGAAGAGGTCAACGGAGCGCGGACATCCTCAGTGGTGACCCATCCTCTGACCAGTACATTCCCGATTGATTGCGACCTTCGGGGTGGCTGCGCGTGGTCGCACAGTGGCTGGAGAGCGCTTCCCTCTGTCGGCTGGGTCGTCGCAACCCACGGACGGCCCCGATGCGGGCTCGACAGCTTGTGCGCCGAGCGGGTTGCTACGCGAGGACTGCGAACACGTCGCTCACGGGATCGACCAGGCCTTCGCCAGTCACGGTTACGCGATAGGTTCCCTGGGCGAGTGGACCGAGATTGACGGAGTTCCATCCTCCGGCGCTCGGCGTGAGCGGTGTTCGGGCAGCCAACTCGCCGGTAGTGGTTTCTACGACGACCGCACGCAAGCCCGTCCGTTCGTCCTCGGCCTTGGCGCGGACCGTCACCGGCTCCGCGGCGGTGAACACGTCATCAACCTCGAGACTGAGCCGGACGTTCAGCCCGTAGTAGGCGGTGAGATCCAGGTCGATGTTGGCAAGCAGGCCAGCGAGCTGAACCAACGTCGAGGCGCCGTTCTGCAGTGCGGCGTGGCGGGCGGCGACGTAGGTCTCGCGTCTCTGTCCGCTCAGCTCCAGTGGAGTCGCGGAGACGCGTGGCACCGTGCCATCCCCGTCCTGGTCCTCCCCGGCATAGCTGTCCAGGACTCGTATACGACCGCGGTCGAGCAGGGCGGACTGAGCGGTTGGTTGGAAGGTGCCGACGATCGGGTGGACCGAGTAGCGGTCGTCGAGGTACGCCTGCTCCTGCTCATGGGCCTGCACCGCCTCGGCGATCTCCTGATGGAAGCGAAGGGCGGCAGCCGCCCGGCCCGGGTCGAGTCCTGGGACGTCGGTCCCTTCGGTGATCCTGCGGAGCGATCCGTCGCCAGCATCCAGACAGGGATAGACCGGGAGGAGCTGGTAGACCGAGTCGAACGAGCGCAGTAGGTCCGTCAGCTCAATGAGCGTGACGGGGCCGAGCTTCTTCCGGAGGCCGTTGGCGATGAAGTCCAGCGCGTTGACGGACCCCCGGTAGGGCGTGCCAAACGTAACCAGCATCCGGGTCGACGTCCAACCCTCAAGCGGTTCGAGGAAATAGCGGGCGATGAGCCCGCCCATCGAGTGGGCAACCAGGATCAGCCTGGCGTTGTCGTTCCCCGACTGTTTCCGCCATCTCCCGAGCCATTGGTGGCTTGCGCGGGCAAGCCGGTGTGCCGCAACGCGGTTATCCCGCCGCCAGTCGTACGGAAACGCGAAGAGGTTCTGTCCGGAGCGAACGTCGAAGGTTGAGGTGATCGTCTCGAGAATTCTGGAGTAGCCGTCGATCCTCCAGAGGCCAGGGATGATGTGAACGTCGGGCATTAGCCGGGGCGCCGTGACCCCGTCGTCAGCGTTCGGTGGTGCATCAGGGGGAAGGGCGAGCGCCTGGATACCTCGGCCCCGGCTGGCCAGGGTGCGGAGGGCTGTCTGGGCCGAGGCCGCCCACACGTCCTTGCCGTCCTTGCGCAGCACGCTTCCGGTGATGCCCGGCAGCAGCACCACGATGTCCCTCATCGGCCTCGGCGACATGGTCCTTGCCCCTGAGCGGTTGCCGCTTTGTCCCCAGACGCCCACCATGGCCATTCGGCGCGTTACTATCAAGTCCGCCGCATCGAGGAGGTTCTGCGCGGTGATCTACGTCAACGGCTTGAACGGCGCCGGTGGCGGCTACCTGTTGCCTCCTCTCACCCCGGCCGTGGTCTCCGCGCTCGCCCGAGGCGAGCAGTTGGATGCGGAGGAACGGCGCGAGCTGGCGGCCAGATATCAGGCGACCGCTGAGAGCCACCTGGGCATCGTTGACGCCGACCCCACCGACCTCGGCCAGGCCGGCTGGGGGGTGGTCTTCGCCGAGGGCGCCGACCCGGCGGTTAGGGAGGCCCTCGGTCCGCTGCTGGAGCACCGCCGCCGCCAGGCAGCCGCTGAGCAGGAGCGCCGCTACCGCGACTTTGGTGGTACCGACGGCTACCGTCCCGGTGAGTCGGTGGCGGAATTCCTGGTCCGTCACCGGGTCACGCCAGGGCAGCCCGCCAACCCGGACCGGATGCCCTACTACCTGCTACTGGTGGGTGACCCGAACGCGATCCCGTTCCGCTTCCAGTACATGCTCGATGTCGTCTACGCGGTGGGTCGCCTGGACTTCGACAGGCCGGAGGAGTACGAGAGCTACGCGCACAGCGTGGTGGCGAACGAGCGCCGAGCCGGTCGTCCCCGGGCGGCGTTCTTCGGAGTGCGCAATCCCGACGACCGAGCCACCAGGCTGAGCGCCGACCACCTGGTCGTCCCCTTGGCCGCCGACGCCGCTGGCCGGCTCCCACCAGGGTCGGTCCAGACGACGCTCGGCGAGCAGGCCACCAAGGCGCGCCTGCACGGGATCCTTGGTGGAGCGGACACCCCGGACCTGATCTTTGTGGCCGCGCACGGCATGGGCTTCCCAAATGGGCACCCTCGTCAGCTCCCACACCAGGGGGCCTTGCTCTGCCAGGACTGGCCCGGGCCGCTCCGGTGGCGGGGCCCGATCCCTGAGACGTTCTACTTCGCTGCCCACGACCTCGGCGGCGAGGTCAGGCTCTCGGGCCTGATCGCGTTCCTGTTCGCCTGCTTCGGTGCCGGCACCCCGCGGACCGACGACTTCGCCCAGCAGGCGCTCGGCGGCCCGGCCGCGATCGCGCCGCATGCCTTCGTCGGACGGCTGCCGAAGCGGCTGCTTGGGCATCCGTGTGGCGGCGCGCTTGCCGTGATCGGCCACGTCGAGCGCGCCTGGGGTTTCTCGTTCATGTGGCCCGGCGTCGGCGAGCAGGTCGACGCCTACCGCGAGGTGGTGCGCAGGCTCCTCGCCGGCGCGCCAGTCGGCTGGGCGGTCGAGGCGCTCAACGAGCGCTTCGCAGCGCTGAGCGTCCAGCTGGAGATGGAGAAGGAAGACGTCGCCTACGGCAAGGTCCCCGACGAGCTGATGCTGTCCAGTCTCTGGACGGCTCGAAACGACGCGCGCAACTCCATCGTCCTCGGCGATCCGGCTGCCCGCTTCAGGCTTCCGGCGGAATGCACTAGATCGGGCGCATCGATCTAAGTACACTTTAACGCTACCTACGTACACAACACGCGAGAAGAAAGATCCGGCTAACTCTGCCGCCGAGGATGCCCACACAAGGCACACGATCCGCTCGCCAGGATCCTCGCTCCCTCGCAGCCCATTGGGCCAAGGAGGGTATGCACGTGTCAGGCTACGTCGATCTTGAGATCGCGCTGCAACATCGGGGCGACGAGACCTGGACCGTCGAGCTGCAGTGCACCCGGCTTGACGAGGACGTCGACGTCCGGCTGGTGCGCGACGGTCCCCGGTTCGACCTTGACGAGCTGCGGCGGTCGGCAAGCGACGACGTCGCCTATGGTCACTTGCTGACCGACAGCCTCTTCGCCGTCCCTGAGGTGAAACAGCTGTTCGCGATGGCTCGGGTCGCGGCCGCGTCGGAGGGATTGCCGCTGCGTCTGCGGCTGTTCATTGGCCCGAACGCATCCGAGCTCCACGATGTGCGCTGGGAGACGCTCCGCGATCCCGACACTGGAGCCTCGCTGCTGACTGACGAGAAGATCCTGTTCTCCCGCTACCTCAGCAGCCTGGACTGGCGGCCAGTGGGGGTGCGCCCCAAGGCCGACCTGCGAGTGCTGGTCGTAATCGCCAACCCGAGTGACCTGGCGTCCTATCGACCAGGGGGTCAGGAGCTGGCGCCGATCCCCGTCGACGACGAGCTGGCCCTGGTCCGGACCGCCCTCGACCCCGTCCAACCGACCGTGTTGGCGTCGGGTGGCACCGCGACGCTGGACGGCCTCGTCGCCGGTCTGCACGACGGCTGCGACATCCTCATCCTGGTTTGTCATGGCTACCTGGCCCACGGTGAACCACAACTCCTGCTCGAGACGGCTACCGGTGTCACCGCCAGGGTGCCGGGCGGCGCTCTTGTGGAGCGTCTGCGAGACCTACGCGAGACGCCGAGGCTCGTGATGCTGGCCTCCTGTGAGAGCGCCGGCAGCGGCGATGGGCTGCCAGGCGATGTGCAGGGCGCGCTGGCCGCACTCGGCCCACGCCTGGCAGAGGCCGGCGTCCCAGCCGTGGTCGCGATGCACGGCAGGCTCTCCATGCCCACGCTGGAACTGTTCCTGCCGTCCTTCTTCAGGGAGTTGCGTCGCGACGGACAGATCGACCGCGCCATGGCCGTCGCGCGCGGGACGGTACGCCAGCGTCCGGACTGGTGGATGCCGGTGCTCTTCATGCGCCTCAAGAGCGGGCGGGTGTGGTACACGCCCGGGTTCGCCGATGCGTTCGAACAGTGGCCCGCCTTGCTGGCGGACATCCGCCAGGGCCGCTGCACCCCGATCCTGGGTCCCGGCCTGACCGACTTCCTGCTCGGAACCCGCGAGGAGATCGCCTCGCGATGGGCCAGCCAATACCATTTCCCACTGGCGCCGCACGAGCGCCACGACCTGGCCCACGTCGCGCAGTACCTGGCCATCAGCCTGAACTACCGGTTCCCTCGAGAATCCCTCCGTGAGCACCTGCGCGCCGAGCTGTTCGACCGGTACCACCTGCCGGAGGAGCTCAAGGACGCCTCGCTGGACGAGTTGGTGAAGGCGGCCGCAGAACGGCGGTGGGCAGGCGGCTTCGCCGAGCCCCATGCCGCCTTGGCTGCCATGCCGTTCCCACTCTACGTCACCGCGGATCCTGTCGACCTTCTGCCATCGGCGCTGGTCCTGCAGGGCAAGCAGCCGCAGGTGGAACTCTGCCGCTGGAGCGACGACGTCGAGTGGCCACGGTCGGTCTACGAGCTCATGCCGGACTACCGGCCCGATGTGCGGCACCCGCTCGTCTACCACCTCTTCGGCAACCTGCGGTACTCGGACACGGTGGCCCTGACCCTGGACGACTACGACGACTTCCTGATCGGCGTGACCTCCAACCGGGACCTGATCCCCGGTGTCGTGCGCCGCGCCCTCAGCGACACCGCCCTTCTCTTCCTCGGCTTCCGCCTGGATCAGGGCGACTTCCGGGTTCTGTTCCGCAGCATCATGCGCCAGGAAGGGCGCAGCCGCCGGCGCCGGTACTCCCACGTCGCGGTCCAGATCGATCCAGAGGAGAGCACCACGCTCGTGCCCGAACGAGCCCGTCGATACATGCAGCAGTACTTCGGTGACGCGGACATCTCCATCTACTGGGGCAGCGCCGAGAGCTTCGTGCGGGAGCTCCTCCGGGCGTGGGAGCAGCAGCTCAGATGACCGCCGGCACGTCCCCGGGCAAGGCTACCAACCCCTTTGTGGGGCCACGGGCCTTCCGGCTGGGTGAACCGATCCATGGTCGTGACCATGAGGTGCTCCAGCTTCTGGACCTGCTGATTGCCGAGCGCATCGTCCTGCTGTACTCGCCGTCGGGAGCGGGCAAGACGTCCTTGATCCAGGCGGGCCTCATCCCGCTGTTGCGGCAGGAGGGCTTCGGGGTGCTTCCGGTGGCTCGGGTGGGCCTCGACCCAGGCCGCAACCTCACGATGGGGAACGGGAACCGCTATCTGGCGAGCACGCTTTTGTCCCTGGAAGGCGACGCCACGGACGGGCAGAACGAGCGCACGGCCGAGCTCGACCGAGTGTCGCTCGATGCCTACCTCGAGCAACGGGCCGGCGCGGATGCACACGACAACCAGGTGCTCGTCATCGACGCCCTGGAGGAGCTGCTGACGCAGGACCCGACCGACGGGCCGACCAAGCATCGGTTCATGGCCGAGGTCGGCGAAGCCATGCGGGACCGGAAGCGCTGGGCACTGTTCGCGGTACGCGAGGACTATCTCGGCGGCCTTGCGCCGTACGTACGGCACGTACCGACCAGGCTGGCCACGACTTTCCGGCTCAACCTGCTCGAGGCTCCGGCCGCACGCGCCGCCATGCAGTTGCCGGTCCGCGCGGCCGGGGTAGACTTCTCGGACGCCGCCGCCAACAGGCTAGTCGACAACCTCCGCGGCGTGCAGGTACAGCGTTCAGGGGGCCGCGTCGAGGACCTCGGCCCATACGTCGAGCCGGTGCAGCTCCAGGTGGTCTGCCGGCAGCTGTGGGAACGGCTCCCGGCAGACGCCACCGAGATCGGTACGGCCGACGTCGATGCGGTGGGCGACATCGACCGCGCGCTCGCCGACTACTATGCCGAACAGGTCGCCGAGGTCGTCAAGCGAACCAATATGCGCGAGCGGACCATACGGGAGTGGTTCGACCGTCAGCTGATCACCGAGGAGGGCTTCCGGGGACAGGTGCTGCAGGGCCCCGGGGGCGACCCACACGGCCTGATCGTGCGGATACTCGAGGATGCGCACCTGGTCCGGTCCGAGCAACGTCGGGGCGCCACCTGGTTCGAGCTGACGCATGATCGCCTCGTCCAGCCGATCCGGACCGACAACGCCAATTGGCGGATCCGGCACCTGAACGCGCTGCAACAGCAGGCGGCGCTCTGGGACGACCAGCATCGCAGCGAAGGACTGCTGCTGCGTGGCGACGCCTTGGTGGACGCGGAGCGGCGGCTGCGGGAGGAGCCGGTCGAGCTGTCGGCGACGGAGCGCGAGTTCCTGGACGCCTGTCGCGCCTTGGCCTCGCGCGAGCGGGAGGCCGCACGACGGCAACGCCGGCTCCGCTGGCTCACCGCCTGCCTTGCCGCCCTGCTGGTTCTCACACTGGTCATGGCCGGGGTGGCACTGCAGCAACGCAACCGTGCCCGCTCGTCCTCCGCGCAGGCCTCGGCGGCAGCCCGGCTGGCCGCGTCACGCCAGCTCACCGCCGAAGCTGTCAATGCCATCGCCAACGACCCGCGCGCCGCGCTGCGGCTGGGGATCGCCGCCCAGCAGCTCCATGATGATGCCGACAGCCGAGCCGGTCTGGTGCAAGGCCTGACCAGCACCCACTACGCTGGGACGTTCGCCGGTCACCGGCTCGGGGTGAACAGCGTGGCGCTGAGCCCGGACGGGCGCACCCTGGCCACCGCCAGCGCGGACGGCACGGTACGCCTGTGGAACGTGGCGCGCCGGACTCCGCTCGGTCAACCCCTGAGCGGCCATCGCGCCGCGGTGTGGTCGGTCGCGTTCAGTCCGGACGGGCGCACCCTAGCAAGCGCCGGCGCGGACGGCACGGTGATCCTGTGGAACGTGGCGCGCCAAGCCCCCCGCGGCCCGCCGCTCCGGGGCCACGTCGGCGAGGCGACCGCGGTGGCGTTCAGCCCCGATGGGCAGACCCTTGCCAGCACCGGTATGGACAAGACGGTGCGGCTGTGGGACGTGAGGCGCCGGGCCCCCCTCAGTCAGCCTCTGCGCGGTCATACTGAAACGGTCTGGTCGCTGGCGTTCAGTCCCAATGGGCGGATCCTGGCCAGCGGCAGTAGGGATACGACGGTGCGGCTGTGGGACGTGGCGCGCCGTGCGCCGCTCGGCCAGCCCCTGACTGGCCACGACGCGCCGGTCAACTCGGTGGCGTTCAGCCCCAACGGACACCTCCTGGCCAGCGGAAGCTCGGACAAGACGGTGATCCTGCGAGACCTGACCGATCCTGCCCACCCAGCCGACCTCGGTCGACCCCTGACCGGCTATCGCTCCGCGGTGTGGTCGGTGGCGTTCAGTCCCGACGGGCGCACGCTGGCCACCGGCGGCTACGACACCTCGACCACCCTGTGGAACATGGCCAACCCAGCCCGTCCAGTTCCCTCCCGCCGACTCAACGGCCACCATAGCGCGGTCACCGCGGTGGCGTTCAGCCCGGACCGCCACACCTTGGTGACCGGCAGCCTGGACGCCACCGCGATCCGGTGGGACATGCGGGACGTCAAGCTGGCGCGACGCGGCCGGGCTCTGCCGGGCAATGGCGACAGCGTGAGCTCCGTGGCGTTCAGCCCGGACGGCCATACCATAGCGACCGCCGGCGCGGACGGCACGATACTCCTGCGGAATACGGCGGGCTGGCGTCGCCTCGGCCCGCCGCTCCGGGGCCACGTCGGCGAGGTGACCGCGGTGGCGTTCAGCCCCGACGGGCAGACCCTCGCCAGCGCCGGTGCGGACGAGACGGTGCGGCTGTGGGGGGTAGCCGATCCGGCCGCCCCAATCCGCCTCGGCCGGCTCACCGGGCACGACGACGAGGTGACCGCGGCGGCGTTCAGCCCGGACAGCCGGACCCTGGCCAGCGGCAGCGATGACAAGACGATCCGGCTGTGGGACGTGACCAGCCGGACTCCGCTTGGCCAACCCCTGACCGGACACGAGGCGGCGGTGACCTCGGTGGCGTTCAGCCCCGACGGCCGCACCCTGGCCAGCGGCAGCGAGGACAGCACCGTCCGAATGTGGGACGTGACCAATCCGGTCAGCGCCACCCGGCTCGATCCCCCACTCCAAGGCCACAACCTCGGGGTTTCCGCCGTGGCGTTCAGCCCCGACGGCGACACCCTGGCCAGCGGCGGCGACGAAGGGATCGTGATCTTGTGGGACGTCGCCGACCCGGCCCATCCGGCCCGCCTCGGCCAGCCCCTCACCGGCCACAGCGAGGCTGTGGCCGCCGTGGCGTTCAGCCCGGACGGCCGCACCCTGGCCAGCGGCAGCGACGACCGGAGCGTGATCTTGTGGGACGTCGCCGAACAGATCCGTCCGAGCCGCGTCGGCCAACCCCTCACGGGCCTCGGCGAGGCGGTGACCTCGGCGGCGTTCAGCCCGGACGGCCGCACCCTGATTGTCGGGACCGACGACGGCTTGGCGGTCCCGTGGAACCTGACCGAGCTCTTTGCGCTTCGTGACACAGCAGTCAACCGCGCCTGCTCGCTCGCCGGTGGCGATCTCGACCGTAACGAGTGGTCCCTCTACATCTCAGACCTCCCCTACCAGCCCACCTGCCCCAAGCGACCGTGACCGCGGTCGGACCGGTCCCGGAGACACCCGATTCACAGCCACGCAGCGGCGCTTGTCCTAGGTCTGGACCTTCCCGAGGACCTCGTATGGAAGGCGCCTCTGGTTCCCTCCCGGGTGGGTCCTGTTCGCTGTTGTAGGAGCAAAGGATCCGTCCCGCTTCTTCGTCGCTCCTCCAGCCGTGCTCGCTGTCGCTGCGGCATGGCCCGGTCGAGGCCGGTCCGGCGAGGCTCGGATACTGACGGCGCCAGGAGATACGAATCCGACGACCACCAACGCTTGGTCAGGGCACACTCGACCTTAGAGGCCTAGTGCCGCATCAGGCAACGTTTGCCCTGTTGACGATTTTGCCGAGGCGACGATCGCGGGTGTTGCGGTTTCGCCAGGCGATGTAGCGGCGGATCATGCTGGCCTGCTCAGCGTGGGTAGGGTGGTCGGTGCTGTCCAAGGTGAAGTAGCGCAGCGCGGTGAACTGGGCCTCGATGCGGTTGAGCCAGGAGGCATTGGTGGGCACGTAGGCCAGCTCGACGTTGTTGGCCGCAGCCCACTGGCCGACCCGTGGGTCATCACGGGTCGACAGATGCGGGCTGTGGTTGTCCAGCACCAAGCCGAGCCGGACCTCGGTCGGGTACAAGGTCCGTAGATAGCGCAGGAACACCAGGAATTCCCCGCGGCGCTTGCGCGGCTTGATATGGCCATAGAGCTTGTCGCGGCTCAGGTCGTAGGCGGCCAGCAGGTGCCGCACGCCGTGCGGGCGGGTATAGGTGGCCCGCCGGCGGCGCCGCGGCGTCAGCCCACCACCGCCGGCAAGGGTCCACTGCCGGCCCGGGTGCGGTTGGAGGTTGAGCGGCCCGAACTCGTCAATGCATACGACCACCTCCGGGTCGCCAGGCTGGGCATCGACGGTGCCATCCATCAGGCCGTACAGCTGCAGGATGCGGTTCTTCTTGGCCTCGAACTCCGGGTCGCTGGACTGCTTCCAGGTCTTGATCACTTGAAAGGACACGCCCTCCTCGCGGAGCAGGAGCCGTAGGCCCTCGTGGCTGATGTCGTCGACCACCCCCTCAGCGACCAGGAACTCGGCCAGCTTGGCCAGGCTCCAGGTCGAGAATGGCAGGTCATGGTCGACCGGCCGGGACAAGGCGAGCTGCTTGATCGCTCGGCGCTGGGCCAGGGTGAAGGTCGGTGGACGGCCGCCTCGGTAGCGCGGGTACAGGGCGTCGAACCCATCCAGGTTGAAGTTGTGGAGCACGTCCCGGACCCGGTCGGGGCTGGTGAAGGTCACCTGGGCGATCTGGCTGACGTCCATGCCCTGGGCGCTGAGCAGCACCATCTGGGCGCGCCGCCAGGTCACCACCGACCCGGAGCTGCGCCGCACGATCCGCAGCAGCCGGTTGCCCTCCTGGCTGCTGATCTCCCGCACCCGGACCCGCTCGGCCACCTCACTCCTCCCGACGACCCGATGTCGCCGGGAGTCTCCACCAGGCTGCCGCCGAACGTGCGACCAGCTATTTCAACCAAACAGGGCAAACGTTGCCGGACGCGGCACTAGGACTTGTCCACCTTCCTCACAAGGGTTCTTGTGTTGTCGGCCTGTCGTGCGGGGCAAGCTCAAGCGTCGCAGGGACGTGGGTGGTCGAGCAGCATCGAGCGGCTGCGGTTCGTGGGCGTGCCTGGGGCTGCTGGCCGGCGTGTTCCACCCGCCAAGCCCGATCGACCCGGGTGCGGAGTCGATGAGTTCTGTGGACCGCCAGCTGTCCTAGGCGAAGGAGATCTCGGCGACCTGGTGAAGGCTATCGGGAATCGTCTTGAGGTGCTGATCGCCTCGCTGATGGCGCGGCGGCTGCCTCGGCCATCTGCAGCGCCGCCATCATCCCCCACTGACCTCCAACGCCAGTTCAATAGCGCGATGCCCAGCTGGGTGCCTCGCATCGGGGCGAAGGCGGTCGGCGTCCCACCCCGCTGGGCATGGCCGAGGATAGTCACACTGAACGCGGGATCGACCTCGGGGGAGCCGGGCAGGACATGGTTAGGGAGGAGTAGCAGCCGAGGAAGGGCCAGTGGGTCTCGGCGCACGGCCCGACGACAGCGATCGAACGCACGGTTTCGGCCAGAGGCAGCAATCCTCTGTCGTTAGGGTCGCGCTGGGAGCGCTCCCGGCCCAGGAACCCGGTGACCTCGGCTTCCAGGCGGTCTGGAGCAGCAGCCGTGCTCCAAGCGGGGCGACCACCTCGGGCAGCTCATGGGTCGGATCGGCGAACAGCTGATGACCTCGGCGCGGATGCCGCTCGACAGGGATGCTCGTGCAGGCACGGGCGTGGGTCTCCCTTCTGGGGTTGCGAACCTACGCCCGTCCTCCTTTTCCAGCGAACCTGAGACGCGACCGCCTCGTGAATTGATCGCCGGTAACGCCGTAGAGAAACGTGCCGTCGCCCCGATCGCCTCGGCGTCTAGCATCATGTATAGAGGCGGTCCGGCGGTTGGCGGGCCAATCGGTATGACGGTTGTAGCTGGAGGAGGTGCGCGCGTGACGTCTAGCCCGGACCAACCGTTCGTCCGCCTCCAAGGGGTATCGAAATCCTACGGCGCCGGGCGGAACCAGGTCCACGTGCTCGACGGGGTCGACCTTGAACTCCGATCCGGCGAGACCACCAGCCTGATCGGCCGGTCGGGCAGCGGGAAATCCACCCTGATCGCGCTGATCGCGGGGCTGATGCATGCCGACGCCGGACAAATCCGCATCGGTGGGCTGCGGACGG
>Ga0307318_10000521_pt1 | contig 12584 bp, 10 predicted proteins | sample ER_DNA_367_FD_194500 | JGI IMG/M metagenome (GOLD analysis project Ga0307318, IMG submission 194500) | Bulk soil microbial communities from the East River watershed near Crested Butte, Colorado, United States - ER_DNA_367 | ecosystem: Environmental > Terrestrial > Soil > Floodplain | place...
AACCGCTCCCTTACCCGATGACTTGCTGGCCGCCTCCTCCACCAGGTCAAACGCGACCGCGCTGATCAGCACGCCGGCGCCGAACCCCATGATCAGCCCGATCGCACGCAAGCTGAGATGGAACCAGAACGCGACAAGCGCACCGATGACAAGCGAGCAAGCCGCCAGGGTTCCCCACCCGAACGCTGCGCCCATTGACCGCCTCCTGTCCGAAGTCCGGAGCGGACAGCATTTGCCCGACGGCCGGCTATCTCACGAGCTCGATCTCGCTAGGACGCCAGGTCTTGTCGAAGAAGGGTTGCAGCGGGCTGTACAGGCGCAGGATGGTGAACCAGCCCTTGTCGGGGTCGGTCTGGATCCAGTTTCCCGCCACGACGTCGTCAGGCTTCGTCGGGGAGAATTGGACGACAGTCGACCCGTCCGACTCCGCCTCGGCTGCCGGTGAGGGATAGCTCTGGCTGCCGGTCCGCGGATAGCGCTGCTCGGTCTGCAGCATGGAACGCGTCTGGTTGTCGTAGAGGGTCAGCGACCAGAACCGGGCGGCCGGGATGTCCTTCGGCAGCGTCAGCCGATAGGTCTTCCCACCGTGGAAGGGTTCCCCGGCGGCATCGACGTTGGCGAACACGTACTGCGACCCGACATTGGTCAGCCGCATACACATGGCGGGAGTGATTCCGGTCGCCGCGTAGAAGAACGAGGTGCGCGAGTGCAGCCGGCGGACCCCCTTGTTCGGGAAGGGCTTGATGCCGTCTGCGGTGATCTCGGGCGGCGGGTTCGTGAACTCGAACCCCCCTTCCCACAGCGAGATCCACCAAGCAGAGTCACCGCCGTAGTAGCGGAACCCCTCCGCGGGGTGGGCGCCCATCCCGAGAGTTCGCGAGGCCGCGTTGCCCACGGCCACCGAGTGGTCGAGGATCTTGCGCAGCCGGTCGGCGGGGATGAACTTCTCGTCCTTGACGATCCCGGAGGCGGCGAACTGGCCGGCCAGCTCGGTGTCCAGCGCCTCGGCAGGCTCCATCTGGACCAGGGCGTCGAGCAGCTCGAAGTGGCCGAAGTCATTGGGCGGGATCGTGTTGAACGCCAGCCCGGTGCCCTCCACGAACCGCGGGGACTTGGGGGTGCCCGCCTCTCCCAGGGGGCCGCGGTCCGTCAGGTAGGCCCCGATGCTGCTGCCAAGGCCGCCGGGGGTGTAGGGGTAGATCTTCAGCCGCTCCTTGATCAGGTCGACGGTCGGTCCGGGGTCCATGCCCGGGTTCTCGTTGATGAACGAGCGGGCGGCTATCCAGACGTGGTGGGTGCGTGAGTGATGGACGTAGTAGCCGCCTTCGGGCAGCGGCCCGTCGTAGCCGGGGCCCACCAGCAGGTAGGTGCCGCCCTGGCCGCGGTCCGCACCGGGCAGACCGAAGTCGCAGATCCAGCGGAACCACATGTCGTCGATGAGGCCCAACGCGTCCCGGGGTGTTTCCAGCACCAAAGGGCCGTGGGACAGGTCGAGGAAGGAGATGTAGTACACCGTGTCGGCGTTCGCGGTCAGGAACAGCGACCGGGAGTCCATCAGCTCGGAGAAGATCAGCACGTCGCCGTCGTTGATCCCGGCCTCCAGGAACCCCTCCCGCATGGCGTAGAGCGAGACCCCCTGGATGGTGTTCATGAACGTGTCGAGGCCGTGCACATAGTCGAGGTGGTCGCGCAGCTTCTCCGCGGTCTCCGCGCTCGGGTACCCGTCGGTGAACTCCAGGGTCCCCATCGGCGTGTCGATGGCCGAGGGGGTCGTGATCGCTGCGGGTACAGGCGTCTTAGTCACATCGGTGGGCATCGGGGCACCTTCATGTCGGTCCTAGATCTGGAAACGTAGTGACGGTCTCGGCCAGGGTCATCACGGCGATCGTGTGAACACGTCCGGGCCTACGTGACCGGTTCGATCTCCCCGGCTCGCCAGGTCTTGTCGAAGAAGGATTGCAGCGGGCTGTACAGGCGCAGGATGACGAACCAGCCCTTCTCGGGATCGGTCTGGATCCAGTTCCCGGGTGCGACTTCGCCTGGCCGGGCGGGTGAGAAGTAGACGACGGTGCTGCCGTCGGGCTCAGCCTCCGCGGCTGGCGAGGGGTACTCCTGGCTGCCGGCACGTGGATAGATCTGCTCGGTCTGGAGCAAGGAGCGGGTCTGGTTGTCGTAGAGGTTCAGCGACCAGAAGCGGGCGGCCGGGATGTCCTTCGGCAGCCTCACCCGGTAGGTCTTCGCACCGTCGAACGGTGCGCCGTCCGAGTCGACGTTCGCGATGAGGTACTGCGACCCGACGCCGGTCAGCCGCATGCACATCGCCGGCGTGATGCAGGTCGCGGTGTAGAACATCGACGTGCGTGAGTGCAGCTGGCGCGCTCCCTTGTTCGGGAAGGGCTTGATCCCGTCCGCAGTGACGTGGGGCGGCGGGTTGGTGAACTCGAACCCACCGGCGAACAGCATGTTCCACCACGCGCTCTCATCGTCGTAGTAGCGGAAGCCCTCAGTCGGGGACGCACCCATCCCGAGCGTCCGGGACGCGGCGTTGCCGACGGCCACGGCTTCGTCGAGGATCCTGCGCAGCCGAGCGTCGGGCGCGAACTTCTCGTCCTTGACGATCCCGATCGCGGCGAACTGACCGGCCAGCTCGGTATCGAGCGCCTCCGCCGGCTCCAACTGCACGAGCGCGTCGAGCATCTCGTAGTGGCCGAAGTCGTTGGGCGGGATCGTGTTGATCGCCAGTCCCGTCCCCTCCACGAACCGGGGGCTCTGCGGAGTGGCCGGCTGGCCGAGCGCGCCCTTCCCGGTCAGGTAGGCGCCGATGCTGCTGCCGAGGCCACCGGCGGCGTAGGGGTAGATCTTCAGCTGCTCCTTGATGCGGGCGACAGTCGGGGCGGGGTCCATGCCCGGGTTCTCGTTGATGAACGCGCGGCCGACAAGGAGCACGTGGTTGGTGCGCGAGTGGCGGACGTAGCAGCCGCCCTCGGGCAGCGGCCCGTCGTAGTCGGGTCCGACCACCAGGTAGGTGCCGCCCTGGCCGCGGTCCGCGCCGGGCAGGCCGAAGTCGCTGACCCAGCGGAACCACATATCGTCAAGGAGCCCCAGTGTGTCGGCTGGGGTCTCCAGCACCAGCGGGCCCTGCGACAGGTCCAGGAACGTCCAGAAGTAGACGGTGTCGGCGTTCGCGGTCAGGGCCAGCGTCCGGGAGTCCATCAGCTCGGAGAAGATCAGGACGTCGTTGTCCAGCACCCCGGCCTCCAGGAACCCCTCCCGCAGGGCGTAGGTCGACACCCCCTGGATGGTGTTCATAAACGTCTCGACGCCGTGCAGGTAGTCCAGGTGGTCACGCAGCTTCTCCGCGGTCTCACCCGTTGGGTAGCCGTCGGTGAACTCCAGGTCCCCGATCCCTGCCTCCACTCTCGACGGAGTCGTGATCGCAGCGGGTACAGGCGTCTTTGTCACATCGGCGGGCATCGCGGCCTCGTCCAGTTCGGTCCCCATAGCTGAACCGTAGCTATTGGCGTTGGCTAGGGGCATCACCCAGATTGTGTGAAGCTCGCGCTGCGCCGGACCGAGATCTGGCTTCATGGATCGTTATACCAACTGTCTGATCCCGGCTCGCCCGGTGGCCTGAGACATCTTCGACGTGTGGAGTCCGGGCATCGCTCCCGGCCGGCCACCTCACGCGCTCTCGGCTGCGAGCTTCCCGGAGTCGACAACAAGTTTGAGCGCCGCGTAGTCGCGCTCGTTCTGGTCAGCGTACGTTTCGGCAAATCTCGCCATGGCGCGGTCGAAACCGTCACCGCTGCCGAGGTAGCCTGCGATGGCCGCCGCATCACCGGAGCGGGCGTGTGCCCGGGCTAGCGTCCAGCCGCAGAGGCCGGCGTAGGCGGACATGGTAGAGGGTTTCATGGCTTCCACGACCGCCGATCCCTTGCCATCCCAGAGTTGGCGTATATAGAAGTCCCGGGTAACACCGTCGATCCCATCGGTCCGAATCCAGCCAAGCATGATGTCGCTTGCAGACTGCATGAGCCGTTGACCTTCCACGACCCGCTGTCCATGGTTCGCATATCTGCTCTTCCCCAAGAAGGGCTCCAGTACCGACGCTTGGGCCTCCTTCGCCTGCAGGAACAAGGGGTCGCTGTCGTCGTTGCCCAGCATCAACACAATCCACGCGCGAGTGCCCACGCTGCCCACACCGACCACCTTGCGGGCCGCATGCACGTAGCGGAAGCCTTCCAGCAGGTGGCGATGGTCGCCTGCGAGTGTGCGGCGGTATGAGCGCAGCAGAGTGTGGATTGCTTCGTCGACCTGGTGGTACTGCAGGTCAGGCAGCAGGTCCTCGATCGGAACAATCAGTGGCGGATCGCCGACGAGCTGTGGGCGCCCGTCAACCACCTGCACGAGTTTGTCGAAGGCCTTGATGCTGTCCTTGGACCGGGCTTTGGCCACGTTCTTCTCGAACCGCTTCTTTGCACCCGGCTTCAGATTCGCCATCAGCTGAGTGTCGATCTCGTCGATGTCCAGGCGGGAATACCAGACGTCGAGCTTCTTCGTCTGCGCCAGGTCCAGCATCGCCTCGCGATAGGACCGCGCTGTGGCCATGTTGATCGACTTGCGCTGCTTGGTGTCGAAGCCACGATCGCGTCCAGCGACGGCGAAGCTGGCCACGAGCCTCTTGACGTCCCACTCGAACGGGCCGGGCAACGTCTCGTCGAAGTCATTGACGCTGAAGACCAGCCGCCGGTCCGGGGCGGCGAAGACACCGAAGTTGGACAGATGCGCGTCGCCGCAGAGTTGCACCGAGAGGCCTGTTTGGGGCGCATTCGCCAGGTCGGATGCCATCAAATAGGCAGCGCCGCGATAAAACGTGAACGGCGACACCAACATTCGGCCGTACCGGATCGGGACCAGCTCCGGCACCCGACTTGCGCCCTGCTCCTCGAGGAGGCTAACGGGGTCCGGCCGGACCGACGACGGCTGCCATTCCCCATGCACCGGCAGGGGAGCCAGTTTTCGAGCCGCCTTCCCTCGGGCCGCGCGCTCTGCCATTGTCAGGTGTTCGACCTGACCCGCCTGTCCGGACGCGCGCTCATCTTCGGCTACTGGCACTCCTGTGGAAGGCATGATGCTCCGATCTGTTGTCACCACACCCATGGCACAGCACCTGGGCTTTCCTGCGCATCACCTGATTCAGGTGAATGTCCGCGCAAGGGCGACCCGTACCCGCGGGGGACCGGAATTTCACACGATGAGAGCGATTCAGCGCTCGCTGATTGGGAGTTGGATTGGGCTCAACTGAGTTTCTGGCCAGGCCAGCGACAGGAGAATCAGATGAACAACGCCCTAACGTCGGTCCGCAAGGCCTACGCGCAGGCCCGCCCGTTCGCCGGCACCATACTGCTGGGTGCCGCCGCGCTCACGATTGCGCTGGCCGGGGTCAGGACAATCGCCGACATCATCGGGCCAGTTTTTCTGGCACTGGTTATCACGATCAGCTTGCACCCGATACGTATCTGGCTCGAACAGCACCGATTTCCGGAGTGGGCGGCCTCAGTCGTGCTACTGCTCGCCGCCTACCTGGTGCTGTTTCTCCTCAGCCTCGCCCTCATAGTCTCCATCGCACAGCTGGCCGAGCTGCTCCCCCAATACACCGACCAGCTCACGGCGGTGGTGACCAATGCAGGGAACACGCTGAAGAGCCTCGGCGTCCAACAGGAGCAGATCAACGCCGTCGTGAACGCGATCGACCCCGGACAACTCGTCGCGCTGGTGGGTACGGTGTTGTCCAGCACGCTCGCTGTCCTCAGCAATGTCTTCTTCCTGATAGTCCTGCTGTTCTTCATGGCATTCGACACCGACTCCACCCGCCGCAGCCTGGCCTCCCTGGGCGAGCAGATGCCCGACGTTGCGGCCGCCCTCGCCAGCTTCGCGCGCGGTGCCCGCAACTATATGGGCGTCACGACAGGGTTCGGATTCATTGTTGCGGTCCTCGACGGCGTGGCCCTGGCGATTATGGGCGTCCCCGGGGCGTTCGTGTGGGCTGTGCTCGCCTTCGTTACTAACTTCATCCCCAACATCGGCTTCATCATCGGAGTAATCCCGCCGGCCATCATTGCGCTGCTAGACGGCGGCCCAGGACTGATGATCGCCGTCATCATCACGTACAGCGTCATCAACTTTTTGATCCAGTCCGTCATCCAGCCCCGCGTCGTGGGCGATGCTGTCGGACTGACACCCACCTTCACGTTCATGTCACTGGTGTTCTGGACCTGGCTCATCGGTCCACTCGGCGCGCTGCTCGCCGTACCGCTAACGCTGCTCACCAGGGCACTGCTGATCGAAACCAACCCCCGTTTAGGGTGGGCACTGCCCCTGATCGCGGGCAAAGCCGAGCCGACCGAGAAGCCGGAGCAACCCCAGAAGGAAGCGGCTGGAACGACTTCGAAATGACGCCAAACTATCTTCAGACGCCCGGGCCCCTGACGGCATCGCGCGGGGCAACGAGTAACGATCAACCGCACCTGGCCTGACAGGTTGATTGGTGGCGTGCCGGGACGACGCGGCCCGCTGCGGCTACGACGAGCTCAAGACAAACCCGACGACTCGCTGGACCTGTACTTCGGGCCCAAAGCGTGTTGCGCCTCTACAGCCCCACTGCCCCCCGGTTCGACACGGCACGTGGACACTCTCCGACGCCGAGCAGATCTGACACTCATCGGCGAGGCGTCAGTGAGGTGCGAGTACTACTGCAGCGCCGAGACCAGCCGCATCACATTGTCGACGTACCGCTGACCCTTCGGTCGCTGCCGCCACTCGTCAAGATTCAATTCGCGGCACACTGCTCGGTATCCGTCGGCGACTGCTTGCAGGTCGGTAACAAACTGTTCACCGGTCGACATCAGCGTGATTTCGTAGTCCAGCCCGAAGGAGCGGTAGTCCATGTTGCTGGAGCCGATGATGCCGACCATGTCGTCGACGGTGAAGTGCTTGGCATGCAACACCGTCGGCTTGGGATACAGGTAGATCCGCACGCCCGCCTCCAGCAGCACGTCGTAGTAGGAGGCTTGAGCGTGCTGGACCATGAACTGGTCAGCCTGCTCGGATACGAACAATTCGACCGCGACACCACGGTAGGCAGCGGTGGTGATCGCCTCCAACAGCGAGTCATCGGGCACGAAATAGGGGCTGGTCAAGGACAACTTGTGCTGGGCGCGATGCACCAGCCCGGTGAAAAGCCGCAGGTTCGGGATCGTCAAATACCCGGGTCCGGACGGCAGCAGCTGCATCGGGACCGGGTCAACCTCGGGATCAGTCACGAGCTCCAGCTCAGCGCCCAACTTCTCTCCGGTCTCGGTGTACCAGTCCATCGCGAAGACCGCCTCAAGCTCCGTCACGATCTCGCCGGTGATCTTGATATTGAGATCCTTCCAGTGCCGCCCGATCTTGATGTTCGCCGGTTTTAGGTAGCTGGAGTCGATCATGTTTTGCGAGCCCATGAACGCCACCTTGCCGTCCACCACGAGCAGCTTGCGATGATTACGCAGATCGGGCCGACGCCACTTGCCCTTGAACGGCTTGATCGGCATCATTTCGTGCCACTCGATCCCGGCCGCGGTGAGCTTTGCGTTCATCTCCTTAAACCCCGGATACGCCCGAGATGCGATGTCGTCGTAAAGCAACCTGACCTTCACGCCGCGCTTAACCGCATCCGCCAACGCCGTACAGTAAACATCGGTGGTGTCGTCCCACGCCGTAATGAAGAACTCGCTGTAAACCCTCGTTGTCGCTTCATTGACCGCCTCCGCCATTGCCTTGATGGCGGCGTCGGAGTCGCCGAACAATCCATGGCTGACCCCGGTCACACACGGCAGATGACTGAGATGCCGGTTCAGGCGGAACAGACTGTCCACCCCGACCGGGATATCAGCTCCGGGCGGCAGGTCAGGAGTCTCCGCCGTACGTTCGGTGAAGACCTTGTTGGCCTCAGCCTGGACCTTCGCTCGCCGGCCGCGTACGAATGGGCTCCCGATCAACAGGAAGATCACCACGCCGAGAATCGGCGTCACCACAATGAGCAGCAACCATGCAATCGAAGAAGACGGCCGACGATTGCCGGGGATCGTACCCAGCGCCACAATCTTGATCGTCAACTCGACCAGATACAAGATCAAAGGAGCCCAGGCAATCGCGCTCACCGATACCACCTCGCGAATCTTGGTTGTAGCTCGAGTGCTCCTGCGGTTCCTCTGAGTGAGACCACCTAGCGCGCTCCTATGGCCGAAGCGTGCCATGCGCCTGGTTTGCTGGGCATCACCCGAATGATGTGAAAGGGAGCACCATCACGTCAGCAGCTCAGCAAGAGTCGACGTTCGAACCGTCACGATCTTTAGCCACCACCATTCGGCCCCTGCATCCAGTCCGTCGACCAGGTCGCCCTGCTCTCTACCGCACCTGAAGCGGATGATCGTCTCAGCAGAACGCTGGCACTTGGACGCGACAGCACGGCCTGGAGTTTTGTTGGGTGTGGCGGCAACCATCATCGTCGTAGGTCCAGGCGAGGCTGCGTCACGGCAAGTGCTGATCCCGGACCCCGCTCACGAAGTTGCGAAAGGGGCGTCCGTCGAGGGCTCATCCATCTTTCCTGTCCTCGGGCAGCAGGGCGTTAGCTTCCCGGGCAGGTCTGAGTCAGCGTCGAGGAGAGCGCCTGCGTCGCTGTCTTGACTTGCTTCATCGCCGTGGCGATAGCGGGCGCCTTCTGTTTGAGATTGTCGGCGTTTGTGCCGCTTGCTGCCGTTTGCAACTCGGCGAACGCGGTTTTCACCTGCTGCACGCTGGGCTGGAGGGCGGGCGAGGCCGAGGCCTGCGCTTTGTCGAGGTTGGTTTTGACGTCGGCGATCGCGCTGGTCAGCGCCGTGAGGCCGTCCTCGGCAGGCTTCACATTTGTAAGTGCCTGGAGCGACGACTTAAGCGCCGCGACGTCCGCACAAGCCGGCGTCGGCTCCGCGGACGTTTGCGCGGCACTCGTCGGTGCAGCGCTCGCCTCGGGTGGGCTGGTCTGGGTCGGCGCGGAGCTTGTGCCGCAACTCGTCAGTAGGCAAAGCAGGGCCACGGCCGCAACCGCAGCGGATGCGGATCGACTGGCACGGTGGAGTCGCATCGGGGTGTTCTCCTCAGAGGCGGCCGGACCTAGCAAACTACCCCCACATGCAGCAGATCGTCATTGATCAACCGATTGCGGGCGTCCGCCAGGGTCCGGTTGACGGATGGGGCGGACTGCGCGCCGAGCGCAGTTGGACGGCTCCCGCGGCAGGTTTACTCCTCGCTTTGCGCATCGAGGTCTGCGACCTCGATCGCGACGTCGAGGGCATCGACGATCTTGCCTGTCGCGGACGCGACTCGGGCTGTGCCGACGATCGGTGCGATCGCGGCAAGCACACCGCGGACCTGCTCGGCGTCGATTCCGACCTCGCGTGCCGCTTCGAGGTTCAGCAGATACGACACCGCCGGCGCATCGACCGCGGCAAGCGCTGCGATGCGAACGAGTGCCAGCGTTTCTACATCAAGACTCGACGCGGCAAGGGACTCCGCGGTCATGCTCTTGAGCAGATCGAGGACCGGGGCCTCAGTGGTCTGTTCGGTCATGGTTTCTTCCTTTCGTTGAACGTTGTTATGACGAGCAGGCAGACGCCGGGTGGTACTAAACCGCGACCTCGATTTGGCTCGGTCGCTACGACCCGTCCCGCTCTTCTTGTTCTGATTCCACTCGGAGAAGGAAGCCGGCGCATCATCTAGATGATGTGAAAAGGGCGTGAGTCCGCACCGTTGTCTGTGGATCACCGTGGCCTTTTCGACATCTGAGATGTTGGTAGAACCTGACCATCTCGCACAGGAGTCGCGGACCTACATCGACTGGATGTGCTTTGCCCTGCTCCCGAGGGTGAGATTGTGGCGCCGTCCTCGCCGAGGACTAGATCGGCGCCGAGTGAAGTTGTCGGAACGCTAACGGCCGTCGGGCGTTTGCGGTCCGTTGCTGGTTTTCTGGCGACCCACCTCGATTGCTCCGACGAAAATGCGGATCCCGAGGCCCAGCACGATCAAGTCAAGAATCATCTGGGCCATAACTAGGATGCGGGCTGCTTCGCTGGCTGGAGAGATGTCCCCAAAGCCGACCGTGGCAAAGATGGTGACGGTGAAATACAGCGAATCGGTACGGGTGAGCGTCTCGACGGTGAAGTTGCTGGGATCTTCCTGAGCCACGAGGAAGTACGCGGCCGCGAAGAGCAGCAGGAACAGTGGCGCGGTAGCAGCGAGCGCTTCGACCGCCTTCAAGGCTGGATATCGCGATCTGATGACTGCTCTCACCTGAATGGCCGCGACGACTGCCAACGCGAGCAGTCCAATCGCGAGGGTAAGCCACAGCGGGACGGAGGAAAGACGGTCAAGCGGTGCGAGGTAGTACCCGGCGCCGAGAATCACGGTTATGGCTAAGGCCCGCAGCAGTCCGACGGCCAAGCGCCGCCGACGCTCCGCCGCAGATAGCACCGGGACGGGTGCCGTCGTCACGTTGTGCGCCGGTGCGTCTGGGTCTGCATGATCAATTGGCCCATTCCGACCACTGGTTTGAAGATCATCGCCAGCACAGCGGCGAAGGTCAGCGGAAGCACGATCTCGCTCACCGCACGCAGCGCAAGGACAAGGATGATCGTCGCCGCCACAGCCCCAACAAAGCACCAGGCCCAGACGCCAAGTTTGGGAACCCAGGCCAGAAGCGCCGGTCCGCGACGCGGCCCCGCAGAGCACGCAGCTCCCAAGTCGCGGTGAGGACTTCCGGCTGACCGGTCAGCCACGGTGGCTGGTCCAGCGGATTCGGTCTCGACCTTCTGCTCGGTCCCCAGACGATCTACCATCGTCGAGCCTCTCTCGAAAGACCCGCGCGACGACCGCCACGTCTCAGGCCCTCCTTCGATTGATCCAATCCCAGAAGACGAAACCGACGCATCCCACAGATTGAGTGAAACTGCGGTGGGCGTGGGCCGCGCTCGGCCCATTTGGGCGGCCTCGCAGCGAGACCCGCATTCAGGGTTGAGCGGCGTGGTTATCGCTCGCCGCTGACAGAGCTGATTGTTAGTTCCTCACTGATGCACGAATCTCCGCCGCGCGATTCAGCTCGTTGGCCATCAAGATCCCGTAGGTGAACGCGCTCCCGGCCGCAATGTCCTCATCAGCACTCGTCGTGCCGAGGAACGTGGCGGCGACAACGGCATCTTGGTGCTCGCCAAGGAGAGTTTGCATCTCCTGGGCGGTCCGCGCGATGGATTTCATCTGACTGTCGGCCGGTTCGACAAGTTCAGCGGCGTACCGCGCCCGTTTAAACGCCTTGCGGGCCCGATGCAGTTGCTCGATGTCGTCGTCGGCCTTCCGTAGTCGTTTGTCCGCTTTTCGCTGGGCCTTTTCCACATGCTCGACCGCTGCCGCGCCGTCCTGACTGGCCGCGTCCGTGAGCGGAGGTGCGGCCCGCCAGCCGCGCAACAACTGCATCAGGTGCTTATAACGCCGGGTACGCATCGCGCTGTCCAAGCGGCGTACGGCGTCCTCCCGTTCCGCATCGAGAGTCTTCGTGATCTCGGCTTCGACCGGCCCGCGCACATGCTCCGGCGGCAGCTCGGCGATCTGCTTTGTGAGTCGGCTGCTGAGAATGTCCCGGTCGCGCACCTGGCCGAGCAGATCGGCGTACCACTTCAACTCGTTGTCCAGCTCCTCTTCCGGTGCGGCGTCGGCTACATCGTCAAAGATCCGCAGCGTGCTGCGCATCCGCCGGGCCGCCACACGCGTCTTGTGCACCGCTGGCGTACCGGTACGCATTCCGACATCGTTGCTGGCGAGCACATCGCACTGCGCTGCCAGGTACGCGGCCACCAGCTCACCGACCGTGCCCGACTCAACCGTGGATGCCGCACCATCCCCCGAAGTCGGGGTCAGGGCACGATCCAGTTTGGTCTTGCTGGTACTCGGGGATGCCCCGGCATCCTCCAGTAACTTCCGGGCCCGTTTCAGATCCTTCTTCTTGCCGGCAGGCCCCAGCTCGACCTCCACCTCACGCCATGAGTGCAGCATCGACTCCCCATCGGGCGGACCGGATTCCACCTGGTCATCGGCTATCTCAAACACCAGCTCACCGTCGGCATTGAGCAGCCGGTACGCCGTTCGGGTCGTCACGATCCTTGCGACCGGGTCGAGACGCTCGCCGGCCAGCAAACCCTCCACGCCCTTCGCCAAGGCGGGCGGCATCGTCTTCGTTCGCGAGCCGCTCTGCAGTTCGGTCCGTGCGGTGCCACTGGGCACTTTCAACTGCCAGCCGGTCTCTGAGCCCCCAACCCGACGCCGCAGCGTCACTCCAAACAACCGCAGAGCAGCGCCTGGTGTATCGAAGTAGGTGTTGTCGAGCTCGCGTACCTGCTGATCAAGACGGCCGCCGTCCGGCACGAGATCCGTGAGCTGGGGCATCACCCAATCCGAGTCGACGTCGAACTTGTCCTCTTGCTCCTTGATCATTCGCACCCGGACCGACCTCCTCGTTG
>Ga0307318_10000522_pt1 | contig 12584 bp, 12 predicted proteins | sample ER_DNA_367_FD_194500 | JGI IMG/M metagenome (GOLD analysis project Ga0307318, IMG submission 194500) | Bulk soil microbial communities from the East River watershed near Crested Butte, Colorado, United States - ER_DNA_367 | ecosystem: Environmental > Terrestrial > Soil > Floodplain | place...
CGCGGCGGCGCTCGTGACGTCGGGCCTCGGCCTCGGCACCTTCGTCAGCTCGCCGAACTACCGGCACCCGGCCGTCTTCTACCGCGATGTCCAGTCGCTCGACGACGTCTCCGGTGGCCGCTTCCTCCTCGGGATCGGCAACGGCGCGGACCTCGACTCGGGGATCCTGGGCGGCCCGGCGTTGTCGAGCCGCGAGCGGGTGGACCGGTTCCAGGAGTTCACCCGTCTCCTGCTCCGGCTGCGCGACGACGACCACGTGACGAGCGAGGGCCGCTGGTTCTCGACGCACGACATGCGCACGCTGCCCCGGGTGAACCACGTGCCGGTCCTGGTCGCGGCGAACGGCCCGCGCTCGGTGCGCTTCGCCGCACACCACGGCGACGGCTGGATCACGACGGGCCCGAGGCTGTCGCCCAGCCTCGACGCCTGGCTGGACGGGCTCGACACGTCGAGGACCACGCTCGACGAGGCGCTCGCGGAGGCGGGCCGCGACGTCGACGCATATCCCCGGTACGTCAACCTCGACTCCTCCCCGGTGTACTCGCTGTCCTCGCCGGAGACGTTCGCCGACCTGGTGCGGCGGGTCGGGGACCTCGGCTTCACCGACGTCATCTCGCACTGGCCGCGGGACAGCAACCCGTACGCCGGTGATGAAGCGACGCTGGAAACCGTTGCCACGAAGGTGATCCCGGAACTGAGGACATGGCCGGCCGCCGCCGGGTAGACGCCGCCGATGGTCACGAGGCGCTCCAGGTATGCCGGGCCACGCCGGACCTGTCCGACGTGGCCCGGCCGGTCGTCGCCACCGCGGTCCGGTACACCCTCGAGGAGCTCGCCGCGCGGCATCCGGGGCGGTCGGTCGAGGTGCGGGTGCCCCCGCACGGCGCCGTGCAGTGCATCGAGGGACCGGCCCACAAGCGCGGCACCCCGCCGAACGTCGTCGAGACCGATGCGCCGACCTGGCTGGGGCTAGTGAGCGGGGCGGTCGAGTGGCCGGATGCGGAGGCCGGCGGTCGCGTCCGGGCGTCCGGGCTGCGGGCCGACCTGTCCGCATACCTGCCGATGACCGGCGTCTGAGGTGGCGACGCTGCACGTCGTCGTCGGGCTACCGGGGGCGGGCAAGACCACGCTGGCCCGCCGCCTCGAGACGTCGCTGCCGGCGCTGCGGTTGACGCCGGACGAGTGGATGGTGCCGCTGTTCGGACAGCCCGAGACCAAGCGGGACGACGTCGAGGGCCTGCTCATCGGGATCGCGCTGCGGAGCCTCACGCTCGGGATCGACGTGGTCGTGGACTTCGGCGTCTGGAGCCGCGACGAGCGCACCTGCCTGCGACATCTCGCCGGTGACGTCGGCGCGTCCACGCAGCTGCACTACCTGCCGGTCGAGCCCGACGACCAGTGGCAACGGCTGAGCCAGCGGGACGACGCGCTGTCCTTCCGGATCGACCGGAAGGACATGGACCTCTACGCCACGCTCTTCGAGCCGCCGTCGGCGGAGGAGCTGGCAGGAAGCGACGACCGACGCGACGACCCCGACTGGACCGAGTGGTCCCGGACCCGGTGGCCTACGCTGGCGAAGTGAGACCCGCACCACCGCGTACGCCCAACTATCTGCGGTTCATCGTCACCGGGGCGATCGTCGGGTTTCTCGGTGGCGCGATCTTCGCGCTGGTCGGCGAGTCGGCGCCGGACTACTCCTCCGCCACGCAGATCGGGTTCTTCGGGGTGATGTTCGCGGGGCTCGGCGCGCTGCTCGCGGGCCTCCTGGCGGTGCTGTTGGAGCGCGGATCCTGAGATCCCCTGTGGGAGACTGAGGGCGTGGCGCGTGGCGACGGACGGCTCTCGCACGACCTGAACCCGCTCGACAAGGGGCCCCAGGACGCCTGTGGCGTCTTCGGCGTCTGGGCGCCCGGCGAGGACGTCGCCAAGCTCACCTACTTCGGCCTGTATGCGTTGCAGCACCGCGGGCAGGAGTCTGCCGGGATCGCCACGGCGGACGGCGACAAGATCCTCGTCTACAAGGACATGGGCCTGGTCAGCCAGGTCTTCGACGAGTCGGCACTGGCGTCACTGCGGGGGCACATCGCCGTGGGCCACACGCGCTACTCCACGACGGGCGGATCCACCTGGGAGAACGCCCAGCCGACCCTCGGCGGCCTCGGCGACACGTCAGTTGCGTTGGCGCACAACGGAAACCTCATCAACACCATGGAGCTGCGTGACCTCGTCACCGAGCAGCTCGGCTCCTCCGCGGGCAAGCGCGGCGAGCTCGGACGCGGCAACACCTCGGACACGGCGCTCGTCACCACGCTCCTTGCCGCGGACCCCGACCGCCCGATCGAGACGGCGGCGCTCGAGGTGCTGCCGCTGCTCCACGGCGCGTTCTGCTTCGTCTTCATGGACGAGAACACGTTGTATGCGGCGCGCGACCCTCATGGGGTACGGCCCCTGGCCCTCGGCCGGCTCGAGCGCGGCTGGGTGGTGGCGTCGGAGACCGCGGCGCTGCAGACCATTGGTGCGTCCGTGGTGCGCGAGATCGAGCCGGGCGAGCTGGTGGCGATCGACCAGCACGGGCTGCGATCGCACCGGTTCGCGGTGCCGCAGCCCAAGGGGTGCGTGTTCGAGTACGTCTACCTGGCGCGGCCCGACGCCGTCATCGCGGGACGGGTCGTCCACGAGGCGCGCGTCGAGATGGGCCGCCAGCTGGCCCGCGAGCACCCGGTCGACGCCGACCTCGTCATAGGGGTGCCGGAGTCCGGCGTGCCCGCGGCGGTGGGGTACTCGCAGGAGGCCGGCATCGCATACGGGCAAGGATTTGTGAAGAACGCCTACGTGGGGCGGACCTTCATCCAGCCCTCGCAGACGTTGCGGCAGCTGGGCATCCGGCTCAAGCTCAATGCCCTGGAGCACACCATCCGCGGCAAGCGCCTGGTCGTCGTGGACGACTCGATCGTGCGCGGCAACACGCAGCGCGCGCAGATCCGGATGTTGCGCGAGGCGGGCGCCAAGGAGGTGCACGTACGGATCTCGTCGCCGCCGGTGCAGTGGCCGTGCTTCTACGGCATCGACTTCGCGACGCGCGCCGAGCTCATCGCGACCGGGCTCGGCGTGGAGGAGATCCGGGCGTCGATCGGGGCGGACTCGCTCGGGTACATCTCGGAGGAGGGCATGGTGGCGGCGACCGGGCAGCCGCGGCGTGAGCTGTGCACGGCCTGCTTCACGGGGTCGTATCCGATCGAGCTGCCGGAGGACGGCCGGATCGGGAAGCACGTCCTCGAGACGCTGCCGATCACCGTCCGGACCGGCCACGACTCGAGCATCGACCTCCTCGCCCTCAACCCCTAGGCCCCCGACTTCCTCCCGGTTCGTGCTCTGAACCGCACCGAAATCCGTACTTTTGCCGCACGACTCAGACGCCGCGCCGGCGCCCTTGCGCAGCCTGAGCGAGCGCGCGCGCCACCTGGTCAGTGAAACGAGGACCTTCGAGGCGGAGTCCCACCAAATCGATGCGGAGGACCGTCTCGCCGCCGATGACCACCTCGTTGGCCCGGAAGTTGTCGTCCATCACGGCCAGGGCCATCCGATGCTGTGAGCCGTCGACCTCCACGACCACCCCGAGATCTGGCCACCCGGCGTCGAGGTAGATGCGGCCACCCGGGCCACGACGCACGATCTGTCGCGCGGGCTCGGGCAATCCCTTCTCGCGACACATCTGCGAGAAGTCGAGCTCGCCCAGCGACTGGGCCCCGTCGGCGATGTCCCGCACCAGCAGTCGAACGAGCTTGCGCCGCCGGCGCCCGCGCACCGCTCGGGCCGCCGCGACAAGGCGAGGTCCGGTCGTCAGCCGCTGCTGGATGACGAGGCACAAGATCAAGGCGGCCTGGCGGTCGGACCGCGCCCAGTGGGCCGCCCTGACGGCGGCAACCTCCGCCCGAACGCACGGGAGTCCCCGGACCCAGACGACCTCGCCCTCCACACGGCTTACGTGGTGCAGCCGAACTCCCTCGACCTTCTGTGGGCGCCAGCCGTGGGCGACGGAGACGTGCAGACGATCCTCGTCGAACCCACTCATTCCCAGCGCCTGCAATAACGTCACCCCGTCGAGCGCGGGGCCACCCGGGCCGACCTCCCAGATCGCCCGCCACCGGTAGGCCTCCACCGGCAGGGTCCCGAGATGGGTCGCCACGGTCTGACGGCCGAGCATCCGCCACCGGTCGGCGGCCACCTCGCGGGCGACGGCTCGGTGGTCGACGCCCAGCTCGCGCAGGATGCATCGAGACACCACGCCGCCGTACTTGCTCGCTTCCGCCGCCACGATGCGCCGCCGGCGCGCGGGAGCGGATGGTGTGGCCATGAGTCCGAAGAATGTGGGACATCGGCCAGGCGCGCGCCGTCGATCAGTCCCCCTAGGGACAGTGGGACGGAGCGCACGCCCCGTGTGGACAACGATTCGTGCGGTGGTGGTACGGAATTCGGTGTGGTTCAGAGCACGACCGGGGTCAGGGCTGGCCGCGGCGCAGGAAGTGGCCGGTCGGCGCTCCGACGATGGCGCCCTTCTCGAGCACCTGCTGGCCGCGGACCCACGTGTCCGTGACGCGGGCGTTCAGCTCGAACCCCTCGAACGGCGTGTACTCCTGCGTGGACTCCGAATCCTCGGCGTGGACCGTCCAGGTGGCCGACGGGTCGACGAGGCAGAAGTCGGCGTCATATCCGACCCCGATGGTGCCCTTGGTCGGCAGCCCGTAACGGCGGGCGGGGGCCCACGACGTCAGCTCGGCGATCCGCTTGTACGTGAGGCCCCGCTTGCGCCCCTCGCTGACCAGGCCCGGCAGGAGGTACTCGGCGCCGCCGAAGCCGGACTTCGCGGCGAAGATGTCGTCGCGCGGGTCGCCGAACTTCTGCTCGTCCTTGCAGCACGCGTGGTCGCTGACGACCCAGTCGAGGTTCCCGGCCAACATGTGCTCCCACAGCGCCTCGACGTCGTCACGCGGTCGAAGCGGGGGGTTCACCTTCCCGCCCAGCCCGTGGGCTGTCGTGATGTCGGCCAGCAGGTGCCCGATCGTCACTTCCCGCCGGAAGTCGACGTGGGGGAACGTTTCCTGCATCCGCATCGCCGCGGTCAGCGCCTTGGCCGACGACAGGTGGAGCAGGTTGATGTTCGGCAGCCCGGTCTCGTCCGCGAGAAAGGACGCCGTCGTGACGGCCAAGCCCTCGGAGTGCGGCGGACGTGAGGCGCTGTACGCCTCGAGCCCGGACAGCGAACCCGCCGCCTGCACCATCTTTGTGTAGGCCGTCATGATTTCAGCCGTCTCGCAGTGCAGGGACAGCGAGATCTGGTCGGCCAGTTCGGGACGCTCCGCCCTGGCCTTCGCGATGCCGCGCATGACGAACTCGAAGTGGGCCACGTCGTAGCGCTCGTCCGGGGGGATCATCAGGAAGGAGCTCTGGTCGGCCGACGCGCCGTGCAGGCCGTGGCTCCCGTAGAACATGAAGATCTTGAACGACGTCACGCCCAGGTCGGTGATGATCGAGGGGATCTCCTCGATGTGCTCGCGGGACATCGGGGCCAGGTGGAAGGCGTAGTCGATGAACGACCGACCCTCCGACGCGGCGAGCACCTTGGGGAAGAACTCGCGGTAGGGGCCGCCGGTGTTGAGGTAGTACTTGCCCGTACGCATGTAGGTGATCCCGGTGGTCACGCCGCCCTGCGCGCTGGCTCGGCTCTCGGTGTCGGTGTCGTCCTCGAGCGAGTTGTAGATGCCCCAGTGCTGGTGCCCGTCGACGGCGCCGGGGAAGGCCAGCAACCCACGACCGTCGACGACGACGTCGGCCTCGTCAGCCTCGATGTTCGCCTCCAGTCGGCTGAACTTCCCGTCGGTGATGCCGATGTCCAGCTGCTCGCCGTCGTCGGCTCCGGCGTCAGGGCGAACGACCGTCACGTTCTTGACCAGGGTGTTCAGACGGGTCATGCGGGTGCCTCCACGGTTGGCGGTCGAAGGGTGGTGTCGGTGGGCGGTGCGTCCGGTTCATCCGGTATGCCGGCGGCGTCCTCGGCGGCGAGGAAGGCCAGGCCCAGTGCCGGGAGCAGCCCGTTCCCCGCGAGGTAGCCGGCAGCCCCGTGCCCGGAGATGCCGGCGGCCGCCCCGCCCGACGCATACAAGCCCTCGATCGGCGTGCCGCCCGCGCGCAGGACGCGGGCCGAACCGTCGACGACGAGGCCGCCCTGCGTGTGGAACAGCGCCGGAACGACCTTCACCGCGGCGTAGGGCGGTTGCAAGGGCGCCTCGAAGGACGTGCGGCCGAAGCGGTCGGCACCGGAGCCGCGGTCTGCGGCGTGGGCCGCGGTGGCGTCCAACTCCTCGCTCAGCGCGTCAAGGGGCAGGCCGATGGCCTGGGCCAGCCCCTCAACGTCGTCCGCCCAGACCAGCGCACCGCCGTCAACGGTCTGCCGGAAGTCGGTGAACACCAGGCAGGCGTCGTGGATCCGCTGGTCCAAAACGATCCACCCGGCGGCGCCCGGCTGGGCGGCGATGACGGCGGCGTACTCGCTGTAGCCAGATGTCTCGTTGCCGAACCGGCGGCCGTCGGCGCCGACGATGATCCCGCCGTGCATGATCGTGGCCCACCCGACGAGGGTCGAGGTGCGCTGCGCCAGGGCGCCGTGGCCCTGGTATGCGTCGAGGAAGGCGACGTCGGCACCGAGCGCCTGCCCGATCCGCAGCGCGTCACCCCGGGACGCCTCGCTGCCGTGGTACACCGCGTCGGCGATCTCCGGCAGGTGCTCGGCGACGAGCGCCCGGTCGGCGCCGTACCCATTGGTGGCGAGGAGCACGGCTCGGGTCGGCACGTCCTCGGTGGAGCCGTCCGGCGACTCCAGGACCGCCGCCGCGACCCGGCCGGCGTCGTCGAGGCGGACGTCCACCAGTCGTGCCGGTACCAGGAGGTCGATGGTGTCGGTGTCCCGCACGCGGTGGACGAGATGGTCCAGAAGCACGGTGCCGTGCCGTCCTTCGATGGTGTGGCAGCGGTCGACCGAGTGGCCGGGATAGTGGAAGTCCGTCACCAGGTGCATGTCGAGCCCGACGCTGTCGACCAGCCACTCCACGAGCCGGGCGCTGACCTGCGTCAGGGCACCGGCCGGTTGCGAGTCGGCCTCGTCGTGGGTCTTGGCCATGATGTCGGCGAGGTACAGGTCGGGGGAGTCGTCGATGCCCTCGGCGCGCTGGAAGCGAGTGCCGGCGCCCGGCACCATGGCCGTCGACATCGAGGTGTTGTTCCCGCGGCGGAAGTGCTCGCTGACCTCGACGACGAGCACGTCGAGACCCAGCTCGGCGGCCCGCAGCGCCGCGGCCAGGCCCCCGCCGGCCCCCGCGATGACGAGGTCAGGCCCCGGTGCGCTCATGCCGGCTCGCCCGCGGCGACGAGGCGCAGAGTGAGGGCCGTCGGGTCGACGACCCGCACCCGCCACCGGGCGGCGTCCGACGGCAGGTCGACGGCGCTGCAGCCGTTGATGAGGTCGGCGGCTCCCGCCCGGTCGGTGCGCTCGACCGCGCCGCGAAGCGCGTCGCCCCACCGGCCGGTCTGGTGGATGGCGTCGACGTCGAGGTCGAGGACGTCGACGCCGGTGAACGACGCGCCGTAGCCGTAGAGGTCGACCAGTCGCTCGGCCTCGGCGGCGATCGCGGCATTCCGCGTGACGGCGCCGAACCGTCGACCGGACAGTACGCTCCACGTCGTTGACGTGCGGAGCAGCCCGAAGACGGGACGGTCGAGCTTCGTCGACAGCTCGGCCACGCCGGGGTCCAGGACGCAGTCGGGCATGACCGCGTCAGCCCGGTCCGGAGCGTTGCGCAGCGCGTCGGCCACGAGACCCTCGGAGTCCCGCACATCCTGCTCGGTGGCCAGCTGTCGCGGCGCGTCGGCACCGATGTCGACCAGTTCGATGCGCAGACCCGACGGGCTCAGCGCGTCGTACCGGGCCTGGCGGCGGGCCAGCTCCTCGGGGTCGACGTGGATGGGGGTCACGGACCAGACGTGCATGGTTTCTCCTCGGGCGGTCATGCGGCGAGCTCCCGCAGCACCGGCGCGACGCGAGGGGCGTCGAACAGGCTGGTGGCGACGCGGTGGACCGACTCCACAGCGGCGGGATCCTCGAGCCACCCCTCCAGGAGCCCGAGCAGGTCGGCTTCCTTCAGGGGGTGATGGTCGGCGTCGCCGATCGGGTTCGGCGCGTCTCCCTTGTGCTCGGAACCGTCGCGCATGGTGATGGTCACCCGGGCAGCGCGCTCGGCGGGCAGCCGGCTGGTGAGGTCGGCGCACTCCTGGACAGTCACCCGCCGGGCGAGGTCACGGACCGCCTCGTCCTCGAGCCCGGCCGGGGACGACTCCCTCGGGCCCACCTGGCCGTGCACCACCGCGGCGGCCGCCACGAACGGGATGGAGAAGAGGGCGGAGAGCCGGCTGGTCCAGTCCTTCCGCGCCAGACCGGCCCCGAGAGAGTGGGTCTCGACCGCGACGGACCGGACGTCGGAAGGGCGAAGACCGGGGCGCAGCCTGAGAATGACGTCGGCGACCGGGTGGGTATAGGAACACGCCGCGTGCCGCTTGAAGTACCCCGAGCTGACGTCCCACCGGGTCCCGAGCCCCTCGCTGAGGGCAGCCGGTTGAAGCGTTCCGAGCAGGTCGCCGATCGAGTGGGCGGCGGTGCCCGTGCACTGCGCCCCGCCGGCCGCCGCGAGGCGAGCCGCGGCCAGGCCCGAGACGTTGCTCGCTCCCATCCAGGCGTTCCGCACCTCGTTGCCGTCAAGGGCCGACGAGAAGTGCCCGGCGACCGGCATACCAGCGCCGGTGTCGATGGCCGCGGCGAGAGCGGCCTGGTCCAGGCCCAGCAGCCGACCGCAGCCCGCAGCCGCGCCGGCCACCCCCCAGCTCCCGTGCGGATGCGCGCCCGGACGCAGCGTCGTGGCCCGACCGAACCGGGCCGCCACCTCGTACGCCACGAGGAGGGCCGCTGCGGTGTCGGCGCCCGTACTGTCGAGATCGGCGGCCAGGGAGAGCACCGCCCACAGGCCGTGGGCCGCCGGGTGTCCGGCCGCGAACTTGTTGCCCTCGTCCAGCTCGAGGCGGACCATGGCCGTCGCGTTGAGCCAGGCGGCGGCCTCCACGGTGGTCGTCCGCCCTGACCCGAGGAGCGGAGCCGGTCCGGCCACCGGCCGCCACGCGTCGACCAGAGCCGTCTGCTCCGGCAGTCTGGACCCCACGACCGTCACCCCGAGGGAGTCGAGCAGCACCAGCGTCAGTCGCTCCCGGACCGGCGCATCGACGTCTGCCCAGTGCAGCCCTGACGCCCACGCCCCCAGCGCACCCGTCGCCTCCCGTACCTCGGTCTGGCTCATCGTTTAGAGGCCCAGGTATGCGGCACGGACCCGGTCGTCCTCGGCCAGCTCGCGGCCCGCGCCCGACAAGACGACGCTGCCGCTCTCCATGACGTAGGCGCGGTCGGACATCCGCAGGGCCTGTGCGGCGTTCTGTTCGACGAGCAGCACCGCGACCCCTCGGTCGCGGATGACCTCGATCGCCTCGAGAACGGCCCAAGTGAGCTTGGGGGAGAGACCGGTCGAGGGCTCGTCGAGCATGAGCAGCCGCGGCTTGGCCATGAGCGCGCGCCCGATGGTCAGCATCTGCTGCTGACCCCCGCTCAGGGTCTCCGCGGCCTGCCGACGCCGCTCCGCGAGAACCGGGAAGAGGTCGAACACCTCGGAGAGGGAGTCTCCGACCGGGGTGTCGCGGCGCGTCCACGCGCCCATGCGGAGGTTCTCCTCGATGGTGAGCGGCCCGAAGAGCGCCCGGTCCTCGGGGACGTGGACCAGCCCCCGGCCGACCAGCTCGGCGGTCCGCACGGTGTCGATGGGCTGGTCGTCGAAGAAGATCCGCCCGGAGGTCGGCCTGATCACCCCGGAGCAGGCTCGGAGGGTGGTCGTCTTGCCGGCGCCGTTGGCACCCACCAGAGCGACGATCTCCTTCTCGTTCACCTCGAGGTCGATCTCGTGGAGGATCTGCAGACCGTGGTACCCCGCGCATACCGACTCAAGACGCAGCATCGGTCGGCTCCTCTCCGAGGTAGGCCTCGATGACGCGCGGGTCACTCGTGACCTCCTGCGGGCTGCCAGAGGTCAGCACGCGGCCCTGGTCGAGGACGAGCACCGAGTCCGACAGCCGCATCACCGCCGTCATGATGTGCTCGACGAACACGAGGGTGACCCCGTCCTCCCGGCGCAGCGCCTCGAGCAGCTCCATCACGGGAGTGCGTTCGGAGGGGACCAGGCCGGCGAGCACCTCATCGAGGAGGAGAACTCGCGGCCGACAAGCCAGCGCGCGCGCCAGCTCCAGCCGCTTGAGACCGGCGGTCGGAAGGCTGCTGCTCTGTGCGTCTCGCCACTTCGAGATGCCGACCCGCTCGACCACGTCCGCGGCGAGGCGGTCGGCGTCGTGCCGGCTCGTACCGGCCGCCATCGCGGCGACCGCGACGTTCTCGAGCACGCTCACCGATCCGAACGGCCTCATCAGCTGGAACGTGCGCGACATACCGGCCCGGGATACCCGGTGCGGAGCGAACCCGGTGATGTCGCGGCCGTCCAGGTGGACCGTGCCGGTGTCCGGCCGGATCGCACCGGCCACGAGGTTGAACAGGGTCGTCTTGCCGGCGCCGTTGGGCCCGATGATGCCCTGGATGTGGCCTTCCTCGACGGTGAACGAGACGTCGTCCACGGCCTTCAGGCCGCGGAAGGATCGGCTGACGTGCTCGACGCTCAACAGGCTCATCGGCGCCGCACCCGCTCCCTGATCGCTCCGTACACACCCTGGGGCAGGAGCAGGACGATGAGGATGAGCAGCAACGCGTAGACGATCACGTCGAGGCCGGCCCGGCCCTGAAGGAAGCTCAGCGCCTCGGGCGGGTTGCGCAGCAACGTGGCGGTGATGTCGTTGAGGGGCCCGAGGACCAGCGCGCCGATCGCCGGACCCCAGATGGTGCCGACCCCGCCGATGACCGCAGGCAGGATCGCCTGGATCGAGACGCTGGGACCGAATGCGCCCTCGGGGTCGATGAAGAAGTAGTACTGCGTGTAGAACGCGCCGGCGACGGAGGTGATCGCCGCGGAGAGCGCGATGGTGAGGATCTTCGTGCGCATGACCGGCACCCCGACTGCGGCGGCGGCCTCCTCGTCGTCTCGGACGGCGATGGTGAACCGGCCGAGCTTCGAGCGCAGGAAGAGGATGCTCACGGCGATGGCCACGACGGTGAGAAAGAGCGCGATCCAGAAGTACTCCGGGGCGCCTGGCGCGAACTGCATGAAGGCCAACGAGAACTCGCGGCGGAGCGGGACGTTGTACCCGACCGCCCGGTTGACGAAGTCACTGTTGATGGCCAGCAGTCGCAGCATCTCCGCGAAAGCGAAGGTCGACAGCGCGAAGTACGCGCCCTTGAGCCGGTAGCGCAGCGCGAGGAACCCCACCACCACGCCGAACAGCGCGGCGACGACCATCCCCGCGACCATGCCGATCCAGGGGGAGACGCCATGGTTCACGAGCAGCCACACACTCGTGTATGCGCCCAGCCCGAAGTACGCGGCGTGGCCGAAGCTGAACATGCCCCCGAAGCCGCTCATGATGTTCCAGCCGACCGCCATGATCGCGAAGATCAGCACCCGCACGGCCACGGCTTGCGTGGCCGGGGGCAGGATGAGCGGGAGCGGTATCAGCAGGACGGTGAGCACCGCGAGGACGATCAGGTGGCGGCCCCAGGCCGGCCGCGGAAGGACAGCTTCCTCGGTCGAGCGCTCCTGGGTGGCGGCGCTCACGACGTCCTCCCGAAGAGGCCTTGCGGGCGGAAGAGAAGCACGAGGATGAAGACAAGGAAGATCGAAAGCAGGGGACTCTGACCGGGGAGCAGCAGTGCGCCGAGCTGCTCGGTGAGGCCGATCAGCACGCCACCGACGAGCGCGCCGACGACATTGCCCATGCCACCGAGCACCACGACGACGAACGCGATGATGTTGAACAGCTCGCCGGTGGTCGGCTCGATGGTCACCAGCGGGGCCACGAGCACACCGGCGGCACCGGCGCAGGCGGTGCCGATCGCGAAGGTCGTCATGTAGATGCGGCGCGTGTCGATGCCCACCAACTGGGCGCCGGAGTCATTGGCGGCGACCGCCCGGATCGCCGTGCCCAGACGAGTGCGGCGCAGGAGGACGTACAGCAGCGCCGCGAGGACCAGGGCCACGCCGAAGGCCAGCAGGCGCGAGACGGTGGTGACGGCCCCCAAGATCGGCACAGCAGTGTCGCCGGGGAGCTTGACCGACTGCGGGTTCGGGCCGAAGAACAGCAGCAGGAGGTTGTCGATGAGCAGCGCGAGACCCAGGGTGATGAGGAGCTGGTTCTCTAGCGGCTTGCCGATGGCGCCCGCGAGCACGAAGCGCTGGATCGCCGCCCCGAGCAGGAACATCACCGGCACCGCCACGACGAGCGCAAACATGGGGTACACCCCGAACCGGTTGACGATGATCACCGTGATGTAGAGCGCCACG
>Ga0307318_10000523_pt1 | contig 12578 bp, 11 predicted proteins | sample ER_DNA_367_FD_194500 | JGI IMG/M metagenome (GOLD analysis project Ga0307318, IMG submission 194500) | Bulk soil microbial communities from the East River watershed near Crested Butte, Colorado, United States - ER_DNA_367 | ecosystem: Environmental > Terrestrial > Soil > Floodplain | place...
ACCGAACGCGCCGGGGTGGGCTACCTGCGCTTCGACTTCTACAACGGCGCGATGAGCACGCGGGCCTGCCGAAGGCTGCACGAGGCCTATCTGTACGCCCGCTCGCGCCCGACGAAGGTCATCGCGCTCATGGGCGGGAGCGACTTCTTCTCCAACGGCATCAACCTGAACGTGATCGAGGCCGCCGACGATCCCGGGGCGGAGTCATGGCGCAATCTCCACGCCATCAACGACGTCGTGCGCGAGATCGTTGAGACCGATTCCCATCTCGTCGTCTCCGCCCTCGCCGGCGACGCGGCGGCCGGCGGCGTGCCCTTCGCGCTCGCAGCCGACCGGGTGGTGGCGCGCGAGGACGTCGTGCTGAACCCCTACTACCGGCACATGGGCGGCCTGTACGGGTCCGAGTACTGGACCTACCTGCTACCGCGCCGCGTGGGAGCCGAGATGAGCGCCCGGCTCACGGGGCCGCCCTTCACCGCGCTCGGCGCCCGGCGCGCCGTGGAGATCGGGTTGGTCGACTCCGCCTTCGGCGCCGACCTGGCAGGCTTCCACCACCGGACCCGCCGCCTGGCCGAGGCGCTGGCGAGCCATCCCCGCCTGGGCAGCCGGCTCGAGGACAAGCGTCGCGCGCGAACACGCGACGAGCAGATCAAGCCTCTCCAGGCCTACCGCAGGGAGGAGATGGCCCGCTCGCACGAGAGCTTCTTCGGGCCCGACCGCAGCTATCACGAGGCACGACGGCGCTTCGCTCTGAAGTACCCGGCGTGCAGCGCGCCGTCGCCGAGCGGGCTGAGCTCGCGCGCCGCCTGATCGGCTACGGCTTCGATCCGCGCGCCATCGAGCGTAGGTCGAGCGCCTTGTCGAGCGTCTCCTCGTCCACGCCGTGCTCGATGGCCACCTCGCGGATCGTGCGCTCGGAGGCCATGGCCTCCTTGACGATCTCCGTCCCCCGGTCGTAGCCGATGTAGGGGTTGAGCGCGGTGACGATCGCCGGCGTCGACTCGGCATTGCGGCGCAGGATCTCCTCGTTGGCCTCGAGGCCGTCGATGCACTTCTCCGCCAACATGTGGCAGGCCGCCTTCAGCATGCGGATCGACTCGAACAGATTGCGCGCGATCATCGGCACGCGTACGTTGAGCTCGAAGTTGCCCTGGGTGGCGGCCACCGTGATGGCGGTGTCGTTGCCGATCACCTGGGCCGCCACCTGCAGCACGACCTCGGGGATCACCGGGTTGACCTTGCCCGGCATGATCGAGGAGCCCTTCTGGAGCTCGGGCAGGGCGAGCTCGACGAGCCCGGTCCTGGGCCCCGAGCCCATGAGCACGAGGTCGTTGGCGATCTTGGTCAGCGACACGGCCACCACCTTGAGCGCGCCGTGCAGCTCCACGAGGCCGTCGCGGTTGGCCTGAGCCTCGAAATGGTCGCGCGGCGCCTCGCCCAGGCCGAGCTTCTCGCGCACCCGTTCGCCGAACTCCGGATGGGTGTTCAGCCCCGTCCCGGTGGCGGTGCCGCCCAAGGGGATCTCGGCGGCGCGGCCGAGCGCATCGCGCACGCGGTCGCGACCTAGTGTGATCTGGGCCGAGTAGCCGCCGAACTCCTGCCCCAGCGTGACGGGAACCGCGTCCATCATGTGTGTGCGGCCGGCCTTGACCACGTCCGTCCACTCGTCCGCCTTGCGGGTCAGCGATCCGGCCAGGCGCTCGAGTGCGGGGAGGAGATCGCTCCTGACCGTGTCGACCGCTGCCAGGTGAACCGCGCTCGGGAACACGTCGTTCGACGACTGGCCCATGTTGACGTGGTCGTTGGCGTGGGCGGCGTCCCCGGCGAGGCTGGCGATCACCTCGTTGGCGTTCATGTTCGTGGAGGTGCCGGATCCGGTCTGGAAGACATCGATCGGGAACTGGTGGTCGTGGCGCCCGTCGGCCACCTCGTCGCCGGCCCGGCCGATGCGCTCGGCGAGGTCGCCGTCGAGCAGCCCGAGGTCGGCGTTCACCCGCGCAGCGGCCGCCTTGATGCGGCCGAGCCAGTGCAGCACGGGCGCCGGGACGCGTTCGCCGGAGACCGTGAAGTTGTCGACCGCCTTGCTCGTCTCCGGGCCCCAGAGCTCGTGCCGCTCCTGTTCGATCGCCATGGCCCTAGGCTACCCAGTGACTGCGCCCGGGGCAGCGCGCCGACGGCCCGCCCACCGGCGCGAACAGGGGGCCTTCGCGCAGACTCCGGGTCGCGAACCCGTGCACATCCCGTGCGCGCACCGCGCTTGCCTCCCATCCGTGTTCTGATCGCCAGGGTGACGGCGCTCATCCGGATCGACCGGTCTTGGACACCGACCGGCAACGGCCGGCCGAAGCCCATCCGCTTCTGCACTCGCTGCGGCCATCCGAGCGACGAGCCGCCAGGACGACCCGAGGGGCGCCGGCGCGTCTGCGAGCGCTGCGGCATGGGCATGGTCCTCACCTGCTCTCGTGACGCCCTTCCCGGCGACGCCGCGGCGTTCGTGATCTGCACATACGACCTGTACGTCAGCGCGGTCAGCCAGGCGGGCGAGCGTATCTTCGGCAAGGAGGAGCGGCTGGTGGGCAGTCATCTCCTCGACCTCGTGACGAGTCCGCTCGGCGACGACCAGCTGGCCCGCCACGCGGGAATAGCGGCACAACGGCCGGTGGATCCGGTGGTCATGCCGCTGCGACTCACCACCGGACCCGGCAAGGCCCGCGTCGGCACCCTCGCCGGCCGGATTTCGACGTGCGGGCCGCCCCGAGCGGTGCTCCTGACGGTCGAGCCGAGCGAATTCGGCCGACGCTGAGCCATGAGGGCAAGAACCTCTGCACAGCTGGCGTGCGAAGTGTCCAAAATGCCGAAATCCGACTCAAGTCGAGTCCGCTTTTGCCGAAAACCTATGCAGACCCCTTGTGACTTAGACGGGACGGAGAAGATGTGAGCGGGATCAGGACCAATGCGGCAGCCGAGCTACTCGGGGTGAGTCCGAACACGCTGCGCAGTTGGGAACGCCGCTTCGGCTACCCCAAGCCCCGCCGAACGCAGGGGGGACACCGCCAGTACGACCTCTCCGAGCTCGAATCGCTGCGGCGCGCTCTGCTCGAGACCCACAACATCTCGTCCGCCATCGAGCTGGCCCGCCAGCGCGGCGAGGGGCCGAGCTCGCCCAGCCGGATGCTCGACGCCTGGGATCACTTCGACGAGGAGCTCGCCGACCGCGTGCTCGAGGAAAGCCTCGCGGTTCGCTCGGTGGAGCGCTCGGTGGAGGAGGTGCTGCTCCCGGCGCTCGAGCTGGCCGACGTGCGCGAGGGACGCGAGGCCGAGCGTGAACTGGCCTTCCGCTGGGCCACCGGCTGGATGTACGCCGCCCGCCGGGTGGCTCCGCCGCCCAGCCGTCCTCAGGGCGTCCTGCTCTTCGACTCGAGCCCCCGCCTCGACATCGACTCGCTTCACGTACAGGCCCTCGAGCTGGGCCTGCGGCGCGCCGGCTTTCGCACGCTGCTGCTCGCCTTCGACCTGCCTCCCGAGCGAGTCGTGCGCGCGATGCGCGCGCTCGATCCCACGGCGTTCGTCTTCTGCGGGGCCGCCGCCACCCTCGACGTGGTCGGCCGGCTCGTCTACACGGTCCGCCAGGTCGGTTCGGCCGCCCCCGTCTTCGAGTACCGCGAGGCGATGCCGGTAAGCGGCGACCACGGCATTCCCTCGCTCGGCACCACTCCGGTCGAGGCCGTCGAGCGCCTCAAGGGCTACGTGGACAACGGGCGGCTCGATCAGGTGGTCGTGGTGCCCGAGCCCACGGGCGAGCCGAGAAGCGGTCGCATCTCGCTCGCGGAGAGCAAACGAGCCGGCTGAGCCGCTCCTCCGACCCGTCCCCGTCCGGGCGCGGCCCTAAGCTGGCGTCCCGGAATGCTCCTCGAGCTAGGCGATCCGCTTGCCCACCGGGCCCTTCAATCGCTCGTGAGAGCCGAGGCGGCGGTGCGCCGGCGCCTCGCGGCGGAGCTGGAACGCGAGGGCGTTTCGGCGGCCGGCTTCTCGGTATTGGTCGTGCTCACCACGGCGGGCGGCACCCTCGAGCTCAAGACTCTGCGCCGGCGCCTGGGCTGGTCGAAGGCCAACGCCACCGAGGTCACGGCGACGCTGGCGGCGCGTGAGTTCGTGATCCGCCGCCGCTCGCCGACCGACGGGCGCATCGTACTCGTCGACCTCAGCCCGGGCGGACGCGCGCTGGTGGAGCGGCTCTTCCCCGCCCATTCCGACCGCGTCGCGCGGGCCTTCCATGCCCTCGACGAGGGCGAGAAGCGCACGTTCTCCGAGCTGTGTCGCAAGCTGGCGGCCTGACGCGGCCGGTCGAGCGCCGCTCAGCGGTGGCCGAGGTGCGCCACCCACATCGCGACGGGGCGGCTGCCCAGGCGCCCGCGCTCCATGCCCATCCCCACCATGCTGAAGGCCGAGGACATCAGAACCGCGCGGTGAGGCGGCGAGGCCATCCACTGACGCACAGTGCGGCGCGCCCCGGCCTGGGAACCCGAGTGCCAGGCGATCGTCTCGCCCGCCGTACGGAACTGGCTGGCGACGCGGATGCGGGCCTGGTGGCCGAAGAAGTCGTTGTCCAGCATGTAGCGCGCGTAGGCGTTGGCCGAGTTGGCGAGGCTGCGGGAGGCGCGCAGCGGAGCGAGGCCGTTCGAAGTCCTGATCTGGTTGAGCGAGGCGATCGCCTGTGCCTCCGCACCCGCGCCCGCGTTCGCGGCGGACGCCACGCTCGGGCATAGCAAGGCCACTGCTGTCACCAGCGAGGCCACTAGCGCGGATCTACGGCTAATCCTGCACCCTCTTCCCAACGGCCTACGGGGTTAGCTGTCGGGCTCGCACAGGAAAGATCGCGCGCCGGCTCGTTGCCGGTTGGCCCCGTCCTACTTGGTTCCCCCGTTCGCCCCTGGCCTCCTGCCGAGGGCGATTCGGCGATTGCGCGGAACCTACACCACTTTCGGCCTTGGTTCAAACACCCGCCTAGAATCGCCTTCGATGGGCCGCTATCGACACGTGGACTCCGCCCAGTCGTTTCCCGCCCTGGAGCAGGAGATTCTCGAGCGCTGGCGCGAGCGCGACGTCTTCGGCGAGTCGGTTCGCCGGCGCGAGGGCGCTCCCCCGTTCGTCTTCTACGAGGGGCCGCCGACCGCGAACGGGCGCCCCGGCTCACACCACGTGCTCTCGCGCGTCTTCAAAGATGTGTTCCCGCGCTACAAGACGATGCGCGGCCACCTCGTGCACCGCAAGGGCGGCTGGGACTGCCACGGGCTGCCCGTGGAGCTCGAGATCGAGAAGGAGCTCGGTTTCACCTCCAAGGAGGACATCGAGCGCTACGGGGTGGCCGAGTTCAACGCGAAGTGCCGCGAGTCGGTGCTGCGCTACATCGACGAGTGGAACGCGCTGACCGAGCGGATCGGCTTCTGGATCGACACCGATGACGCCTACTACACGCTCGACAACTCCTACGTCGAGTCCGTGTGGTGGTCGCTCAAGCAGGTCTATGACAAGGGCCTGCTCACCGAGGGGCACAAGGTCGTTCCCTACTGCCCGCGCTGCGGCACGGCGCTCTCGAGCCACGAGGTCGCGCAGGGCTACGAGGACACCGTCGACCCGTCGGTATACGTCAAGTTCCCGCTGCGCGACGAGCCGGACGTGTCGCTGTTGGCCTGGACGACCATGCCCTGGACGCTCGTTCCCCACGCCGCGATCGCCGTCGACCCCGAGGTCACGTACGCGCGAGCGCGGCTTGGCGGCGAGCGCTTCATCCTCGCCGAGGCGCTCGTGGAGCGAGTGCTCGGCGAGGACGCGGAGATCGAGGAGCGCATGCCCGGCTCGGCCCTGCTGGGCCTGCGCTACGAGCCGCCCTTTCCCTACATCACCGGCTACGGGCCCAAGGGCCACACCGTGCTGTCCGGCGACTTCGTCTCGATCGAGGACGGAACCGGGGTCGTGCATACCGGTGCGGCCTTCGGCGAGGACGACTTCCGCCTCGCCACCGACAACGGGCTGACGATCCACAACCCGGTTCGGCCCGACGGCAGCTTCGACGATCGCACCGGCCCCTTCGCCGGCCTGAACGTGCGCGAGGCCGACCCGAAGATCATCGAGGCGCTGCGCGACTCGGGACGGTTGCTGCGCGCGGGCGAGTACACCCACTCCTATCCGCACTGCTGGCGCTGCGACACGCCGCTCATCTACTACGCCAAGACGGGCTGGTACGTGCGAACGAGCGAGGTCAAGGACGAGCTGCTGGCCGCCAACGCCACGATCGACTGGCACCCCGAGCACATCAAGCACGGGCGGATGGGCAACTGGCTGGAGAACAACGTGGACTGGGCGCTCTCGCGCGAGCGCTACTGGGGCACGCCGCTCCCGATCTGGCGCTGCGACGCCGACCCCGCCCACGTGGTCTGCATCGGTTCACTCGAGGAGCTCCGCGAGCACGGCGGCGAGCCTCCCGAGGACGTGCACCGGCCCTACATCGACGAGCCCGTCCTGCGCTGCGCGGACTGCGGTGCGGACATGCACCGGGTGCCCGACCTGATCGACGTCTGGTGGGACTCCGGCTGCATGCCCTTCGCCCAGTGGCACGCGCCCTTCGAGAACCGGGAGGCCTTCGAGAGCAACTTCCCGGCGAACTACATCTGCGAGGCGCTCGACCAGACGCGCGGCTGGTTCTACTCGCTGCTGGCCGTGTCGGTGCTCCTGTTCGGCCGCTCGTCGTATGAGACCTGCCTCTGCCTGGGACTGATTCTCGATCCCGACGGCCAGAAGATGTCCAAGTCGAAGGGCAACGTGGTCGTCCCGTGGGACGTCCTCGACACTCACGGCGCGGACGCGTTTCGCTGGTACTACTTCACCTCGAAGCAGCCCTGGGACGGCTACCGCTTCTCGCTCGAGACCGTCGGCGAGTCGGTGCGCCAGTTCCTCAAGCCGCTCTGGAACACCTATGCGTTCTACGTGCTCTACGCGAACGTGAACGGGATCGAGGACCTGCGCACCGAAGGCGAACCGACGGAGCTGGATCGCTGGATTCGCTCACGCCTGGCGGCCACCGTGGAGAGGGTGGGGGAGCGCATGGACGGCTACGACACGACCTTCGCCGGACGGGCGATCGCCGAGTTCGTCGACGATCTCTCCAATTGGTACGTCCGGCTGTCGCGGCGCCGTTTCTGGGACGGCGACCCGGCCGCCTTCCTCGTGCTCCACGAGAGCCTGCTGACCGTGGCGAAGCTGCTGGCTCCGCTGACGCCCTTCATCGCCGACGAGATCTACGACAACCTGGACGGACGCGAGCCGTCCGTCCACCTGTGCGATTTTCCCGAGCCCGGAGCGCGCGACGAGCGCCTCGAGGCCGACATGCAGGTCGTGCGTGACGCGGTGGAGCTCGGCCGCGCCGGCCGCGCCCACGCCAAGCTCAAGGTGCGTCAGCCGCTCAGCGAGGCGATCGTGGTGGCCGCCGACCGCGAGCGCGAGTCGATCGAGCGCCTGGAGCGCCTGCTCATCGAAGAGCTGAACGTGAAGTCTGTCCGCTACGTCTCCGAGGCGGACCAGCTGGGGCGCTTCGAGGTCAAGCCCAACTTCCGCACGCTCGGGCCGCGCTTCGGCAAGCAGATGCCGCAGGTGGCCGCGGCGGTGGCCGCGCTCGACCCGGTGCGCCTACGCGAGGGTGGGCGGTCGGGCATCAATGTCGAGGGCACCGAGCACGAGATCGGACCCGAGGACGTGCAGATCGTCCTCCAGCCGCTCGCGGGCTACCAGGTGGAGCGCTCGGGAACGCACGCGGTGGCGCTCAACCTCGAGCTCGACGGCGACCTGCGGCGCGAGGGCCTTGCGCGCGAGGTGGTGCATGCGGTTCAGGGGGCCCGCAAGAGCGCCGGCCTCAACGTCGAGGATCGCATCGCACTGACCCTCGGCGGGGACGACGAGCTGATCGCGGCCACCCGGGCGCACGAGGGCTACGTGGCGGGCGAGACGCTGGCGACGTCGGTTACCTACGACGGCGCCCAGGCGGGCGGGCAGAGCGCCGAGATCGAGGGCCGCCCTCTCCTCATCTCCGTCGAACGCCGGTAGCCCGGCTCGGGCCTAGGCCGCCAGCGCCGGCTCGATCTCCTGCACGAGCCGGTTCTTGGGCAGCGCGCCGATGATCTGGTGGGCCACCTGGCCGTGCTTGAAGAGCAACAGCGTGGGGATCGACATCACGTTGAACTGGGAGGAGACCTGTGGGTTCTCGTCCACGTTGAGCTTGACGATGCGCAGGTCCTCGCGCTCTCCGGCCAGCTCCTCCAGGTGAGGAGCCACGATCCGGCAGGGACCGCACCACGGGGCCCAGAAGTCGACCAGCACCGGCTTGTCGGACTCGAGCACTTCCGCCTGGAAGTTGGTGTCGGTTACCTCGTTCACTGCTCCTGCCATCGATGACTCCTGTTCGGGTTGGCCGCTATACAAAATATAGCGACGCGGCACGATGCTCCGTCTCAGCCGGAGCGCCGCCCGCTGAAGCGCAGCGCGGGCACCTTCCAGACTGCTTCGAGGGTGATCCAGGTGTCCATCTTCGACTGTCCTTCGCGGCGCTCGCGAAACAGGATCGGCACCTCGGCGACGGTGAGACCCGCCCGTATGGCCCGATAGGTCATCTCGATCTGGAATCCATAGCCGTGGGTGTCCACGCCCTCCAGGTCGAGTCGCTCCAGCGCGGAGCGGTTCCAGCACTTGAAGCCGCCGGTCAGGTCGCGCACGGGCACACCGAGGATCAGGCGAGCGTAGGCGCAGCCGCCGCGGCTCAGAATGCGCCGGCTGAGCGCCCAGTTGGTCACCCCGCCACCGGGGACGTAGCGCGACCCGAGCACGACATCCGCCGCCCCGGCGGCCGCGACGAGCCGCGGGATGTCGGCGGGATCGTGGGAGAAGTCGCCGTCCATCTGCATGACGAGCTCGGCTCCCCCGGCCAGCGCTCGCTCGAAGCCGGCCAGGTAGGCCCGTCCCAGCCCCTCCTTGCGCGGCCGGTGCAGGACGCTCACCTCGGCGAGCCGAGCGGACAGGCGGTTGGCGATCTCGCCGGTGCCGTCGGGCGAGTTGTCGTCCACCACCAGGATGGTGTGAGCCAGCCCCGTGGAGGAGAGCTGAGCCAGGGCCGCCTCGACGAGCGCCTCGATGTTCTCGGCTTCGTCGTAGGTGGGCAGGATGAGCCAGACGCCCGACAAGGGCGCGTACCCTAGCCGTGGCATGCGCAACGGAGAGATCGCGGAAGCCTTCGAGGAGCTGGCGAGCCTGTACGAGCTCGACGGCGCCGTCGTCTACCGCGTAGTGGCCTATCGCAACGCGGCCAAGGCCATCCGTGAGTCGGGAACGTCGGTGGCCGAGATGGCCCGACAGGGCCGCGCGGCCGAGTTGCCCGGCGTGGGGCGCACGATCGCGGAGAAGATCGACTCGCTGCTCGAGGACGGCTCGATTCCCTCGGCCGACAAGCTCAAGGCGCGCATCCCTCCGGGTCTTGTCGCCGTAACGCGCGTCCCGGGCCTGGGTCCCAAGCGCGCCAAGCTCCTCAACGAGCACCTGGGTATCGCGTCGCTCGACGATCTGCGCGCCGCCGCCGAGGCCGGCCGGCTCACCGACGCGCCCGGCTTCGGCCCGAAGGCGCAGGAGAAGGTGGCGGCCGCGCTCGCCGCGGGAGCGGACGGCAGCCCGAAGGTCCGGCTGCTGCTCTCGAAGGCGCTGGCCGTCGGTGACGCGCTGGTCGTGAGCCTGCGCGACCACCCGGCCGCGCTCAGAGTCGAGCTGGCGGGCAGCGCCAGGCGCCGGGTCGACGCCGTCAAGGACCTCGACATCGTCGCCGCGGCGAGCGATCCCGCCGCGCTCGTAGAGCATTTCTGCTCCTTGCAGGCGGTCGATCTCGTCCACTCCTCCGGGACCGCGGGAGCGAAGGTCCTCACCCACTCCGGGCTGCCGGTCGACCTGCGCATCGTCCCCGAGGAGGTCTTCGGGAACCTGCTTCAGCACTTCACCGGCTCGGGCAAGCACAACGAGGCGTTGCGCACCGCCGCGGTCAAGCGCGGGCTGCACGTGAGCGAGTACGGCATCGCAGACGACGAGGGCGGCGACCTGGTGGCCTGCGCGACCGAGGAGGAGGTCTACGAGCGCCTCGGCATGGACTGGATCCCACCCGAGCTGCGCGAGAACCGCGGGGAGCTCGCGGCAGCGCGGGAAGGGCGCCTGCCCCAGCTGATCGAGCTCGGCGACATCCGCGGCGACCTGCACATGCACACCACGCTCTCCGACGGTCACGCCTCGATCGAGGAGATGGCCACGGCCGCGCGCGAGCGCGGCTACGACTACGTGGCGATCACCGAGCACTCGGCCACGCACGGGTTCGGGAACGACGTCCAGGCCGATGCCCTGCTGCGGCAGGCGGAGCAGATCGCGGCGTTCGAGCTCGACGGCATCGAGGTCCTGGCCGGCACCGAGAGCAACATCCTGCCCGACGGCTCGCTCGACTACGCCGACGACGTCCTCGAGCGGCTCGACTGGGTGATCGCCAGCCTGCACACCTCGTTCCGGCTCTCCGAGAAGGAGCAGACCGAGCGTATGGTGGCCGCGATGCACCATCCGCTGGTGGATGCGATCGGGCATCCCACCGGTCGCCTGATCGAACGCCGCGAGGCCTACGCGCTCGACCTCGACCGGGTGATCGCGGCGGCGGTCGAGACCGGCACGTTTCTGGAGATCAACGCCAACCCCAACCGGCGCGACCTCAACGACGTCTACGCCCGGGCGGCGGCCGAGGCGGGCGTGACCCTCGTGATCGATTCCGACGCTCACTGGCCGCGAACGCTGGTCAACATGCGCTACGGGATCGCCACCGCGCGCCGCGCCTGGCTGACCAAGGACGCGGTAGCCAACACGCGGCCGTGGGCCGAGGTGCACCGGCTGCGCAAGCGCGGCTAGCGACGTCGCCGCGTCGTCAGAGGGCGGCGCCCTAGGGCTCCGGCGCGATCTTGCGCATTCCGGGAAGGCGCAGCAGCTGCGGGCCGCCGAAGGGCGACGTCTTGTCGAGCCAGAACTCGACTCCGTCGCGACCTTCGATGGCCTCGACCGCGCGCGACTGCTTGCGCCACAGCAGCGCCACGAGGAGGCAGTAGCCGGTGGCGATGGCCGGTACCTGAGGGAAGAAGAAGCCGATCACCGCCGACGCCAGGGCGAGCACGATCAGCGGCCAGAGCCGGTTGAAGAGCACCGTTCCGGGCTCGATATCCGGTAGGGCGTTGGTCTGGCGCGCCCCGGCCAAGAGGCCCGCGATGCCCGAGGTGGCCGCCAGCCTGCGCCCCAGCCACAGCCCTGCGAGCGTGGCCAGGCACCACCAGACGGCGGCCACGTACACCAGCGTGTTGGTCTCGGCGCGGGCGGCGCCGACCACCGACACGACGGCGAGGGCGGTCGCCGCCGCGCCGAAGAGCAGCACCGAGAGGCGCAGGAAGTCCCGAAATCTCACGCCTCGGCCAGCGCGACCAGAACATTGCGAAAGCCTTCTACCCCGTCGACCACCTGGTCGGCGCGCTCGACGATCGCCGGCGGTCCTTCGTCGGACTCCACCCCCACCCGCACCGCGTGGTCGAGCTTTCCCTCCGCCACGAGCGCGTCGAGTGCGCTGAAGGCGTCCAGATCGGTGGTGTCGTCACCGGCGAACAGAGCCACGCGCACCTCGGCCAGCGAAACCAGCTCGCGCACGGCCTGACCCTTGTCCACGTGCACCGGCGGCCGCACCTCGAGCACCTTCTTGGCCCAGTGCACGGCCAGTCCCTCGGCTTCGGCCTCGGCCGCGAGGCCCTCTATGTGCCTGCGCGCCGCATCCTCGTCGGGCACGGCGCGCCAGTGGAAGGCCACGATCGGGCCCTTGTCCTCGATGCGCGCCCGCAGCCGGCGCAGCTCGGGCGTGTCGTGCGCGGAGGCGAAGGCCTTCACCTGGCCCTCGTGGCTCTTGAAGGCCTCGTTCCAGCGCGCCCGGGCGGCTCCCGGCTCGAGCAGCTCCGCGCCGTGCGACCCGGCGTAGGCGATCCCGCCGACGCCGACCAGGCGCCGAGCGTCGGCGGCCGAGCGCCCCGAGATACAGGCCACGAGTCCGTAGCGGCGAGCCAGGCGGCTCAGCAACACCGAGGTCTGCTGGCTTACCCGCGCCTCGTCGGCGCGTCGCACGATCGGCGCCAGGACGCCGTCGACATCGCAGAGCACTCCGGCGTGCTCGGGGTCCGCCAGCAGGGGCTCGAGAGCCTGCACCCGCCGTAGTATGCCCGCGATGGCGCAGCGTTCGCGGTCCTGCGGCTCACCGCGATCGCCACCGAGGCGTGCGCCTTCAGGGGGTTGTTCGGTGTCGGGGGCGGGACGACTCGCCGGTCGGCGTGGTGCTCGCCAAGACGGCGGGTCTGCGCTAGGTTCGGCAGTGTGGAGATCCTCGAGGTGAAGAGCGAGGACCGCGACCGATTCGTGCACGTTGGCCTGGTGGGCGAGCTCGACCTGTCGACGGTCGCCAAGGTGCAGGAGGAGCTGCGGCGGATTGAGAA
>Ga0307318_10000525_pt1 | contig 12553 bp, 14 predicted proteins | sample ER_DNA_367_FD_194500 | JGI IMG/M metagenome (GOLD analysis project Ga0307318, IMG submission 194500) | Bulk soil microbial communities from the East River watershed near Crested Butte, Colorado, United States - ER_DNA_367 | ecosystem: Environmental > Terrestrial > Soil > Floodplain | place...
ACGTCGCGGAGCACCGACCCGTACACCTCGCGCCGGTGCCGACGATAGATCCGCTCGAACGAGCGATCCGCGTCCACGAGTGCGTTATGCCACCAAAAGATGTTTCTCAACCGTGTTAGCCTGAGTTCCTTCATTCATGGGGTCATGACGACACGCGCAGAGAGACAGGGCCGAAACGAGTCGCTTTTTCGCGAGGTCAACGAGCGGATCGCAGAGCTCAACCAGACCTTCCAGGTCGAGGGCCGCTCCGAGTTCCTCTGCGAGTGCGGCCGTGAGGAGTGCAAGGAGCCGGTCTCGATCTCGATCGGCGAGTACGAGACGATTCGGCGCGCGTCGACGCGGTTCTTCGTCCTCCCCGGTCACGAGGACACGAGCGTCGAGAGCGTCGTGGAGCGAAGCGAGCGCTACGTCGTCGTCGAGAAGATCGGCGACGCCGCCGAAGAGGCCGACGACCTCGATCCCCGGAACTAGGCCGTCAGCTCTTCGAGGCGCGCCTCGAGCGACGCGCGCTCGGAGGCATCGAGAGGAAGCAGCGGCGCGCGCACGTCTCCCTTGACCGGCACGCCGCGCCACGCGAGCGCGGCCTTCACCGCCGCGTTGAACTGAAATTGCTGCAGCGCGTTGCGGAGCGCCGCGACGGTGTCGACCGCGCCGTCCGCTCCGGGGTCGCGGTTGAGGCCGGCGACGTACTCGGGGAACGCCGCGGCGAGCCCCGAGACGGTTCCCGCGGCGCCCTCGGCCAGGCCGCGCGGGAGCAGCGGCTCCGACCCGATGAAGATGTCGAGCCCCTCGAGCAGGTAAGGCTGCACACGCTCGAAGGGCGTGTCGGAGACTTTCAGGCCGGCCAGGTTCGGCGCGGCCTCGCGCAGGCGCTCGATCACCGGCTGCGGGATCGCATAGCCGCTCCTGGCCTCGAACTCGTAGAGGAAGAACGGCACCGGCGCGCAGGCCTCCGCCGCGGCGCGGAAGTGCTCGAAGAGCGATTCCTCCGAGAGCGGGAAGTACGGCGGCGGAATGACTGCCACCGCCGAAGCCCCGGCCGAGGCAGCGTGATCGGCGAGCGCGACAGTTTCCGCGGTCGTCTGGGCGCCACAGTGGACGGCGACTTCGAGCCGCCCTCGACAGGCCTCCAGGTAGAGCTCGGCGGCACGGCGCCGCTCCTCGGCTGTGAGGAGGATCCCCTCCCCCGTCGTCCCCAGCGCGAGGATCCCGTCGAGCCCTCCCGCGGCGAGGAAGTCCGCAACGGGCCCGAACGCGTCCTCGTCCAGGCGCGTGCCGCCGTCGCGAAGAGGCGTCACCGCCGCGGCCAGGGCACCGTGGATCATGGTGGAACCCTAAGCTGCGCGCACATGAGCGCGCTCCGGATCGAACGAGATGGCGGTGTCCTCCGCGTCACGCTCGCCCGCCCCGAGCGGCGGAACGCGTTCGACGCCGCCCTGATCGCCGAGCTGACCGAGGCGTTCGCCGACGTCGGCGACGCGCGGGCGGTCGTCCTGGCCGGAGAGGGCGAGGCGTTCTGCGCCGGCGCCGACGTCGAGTGGCAGCGCGCCTCCATCGACCTGAGCTACGAGGAGAACGTCGCCGACGCGCTTCGGCTCCACGCGATGTGCGAGGCGATCGACCGCTGCCCCACTCCGGTCGTTGCGCGCGTGCACGGCTACGCGCTCGGTGGCGGCAGCGGGCTCGTCGCGTGCTCGGACATTGTCGTCGCCGACGCCGAGACGGTCTTCGGCTTCACGGAGGTCCGGCTCGGCATCGTGCCCGCGGTCATCTCTCCCTTCGTGCTACCGCGGATCGGAACGCACGCGCGCCGCTATTTCCTCACCGGCGAGCGGTTCGGCGCCGACGTCGCCCTGCGGATCGGCCTCGTGAGCGAGATCGCGGACGGGGACCTCGATGCGCGGGTGGACGCCGCTCTCGGACACCTCCTCGCGAGCGGCCCCGAGGCGGTGCGCACGGCGAAGGAGCTCGTGCGCGACCGCCCTGGCGGACAGGCGGCCGCAGAGATCGCGGCCGCGCGGCGCACGAACGCCGAGGGCCAGGACGGACTGCGTGCCTTCCTCGAGAAGCGCACGCCCGCATGGAGATCCGAAAGCTCCTCGTAGCGAACCGCGGCGAGATCGCCGCGCGGATCTTCACCACCTGCGACCGACTCGGGATCGCGACCGTGGCCGTTGCCGCGCCCGACGACGCGGGCGCATTCCACACGCGGCGCGCTGCCGCGGCCGAGGAGGTGTCGAGCTATCTCGACATCGAGGGCATCGTCGCCGCGGCGACGCGCGCCGGCGTGGACGCGGTCCACCCCGGCTACGGGTTCCTGGCCGAGAACCCCGCCTTCGCCGAAGCGGTCATCTCGGCCGGCCTCCGGTTCGTCGGCCCGTCTCCGGAGGCGATCCGCGCGGCCGGGGACAAGCTCGAGGCGAAGCGACTCGCGGCGGAGGCCGGCGTTCCGGTCGTCCAGGGCGGCGATCCCGAAGAGGTCGGCTTCCCCCTCATGGTCAAGGCGGCGGCCGGCGGGGGCGGGCGCGGCATGCGGCTCGTGCGCTCCCCGGACGAGCTTGAAGAGGCGCTCGAGTCCGCCCGCCGCGAGGCCGCGTCCGGGTTCGGCGACAACCGGGTTTTCTGCGAGCGCTACGTCGAGCGGCCCCGTCACGTCGAGATCCAGCTCCTCGCGGACTCCCACGGGACGACCGTCCACCTCGGCGAGCGCGACTGCTCGGTGCAACGCAGGCACCAGAAGATCCTCGAGGAGAGCCCTTCTCCGGCGGTCGGGCCCGACCTCCGCGCGGAGATGGGCGAGGCAGCGGTCGCCTTCGCGCGCGCGGTCGGCTACGAGAGTGCAGGCACCGCGGAGTTCATGCTCGCAGGCGTCGAGTTCTACTTCCTCGAGCTGAACGCACGCATCCAGGTCGAGCACCCGGTCACCGAGCTCGTCACCGGTCTCGACCTCGTCGAGGAGCAGCTCCGCATCGCCTCGGGCGAGTCCCTGGAGATCGACGCGCGAGAGCCCGAGGGCCACGCGGTGGAGGCGAGGCTCTACGCCGAGGATCCGCGCACCTTCCTCCCCCGCACCGGCACGATCACGCGCCTACGGCTTCCAGAGGCGATCCGCGTCGACCAGGGCGTCGAGGAAGGCGACGAGATCCCGGTCGCCTACGACCCGCTGATCGCGAAGCTGATCGCCCACGAGGAGACGCGCGAGGAAGCGCTCGCTGCGCTCTCCGCCGCACTGCGCCAGACCGAGGTTCGGGGCGTGGAGACGAACCTCCCTTTCCTCCGCTGGCTCGTCGCCCACCCCGAGCTCCGGGCGGGGGAGGCGACGACCGCTTTCCTCGACGAGAACCCGCCGCTCTCACGGCCGCGCCGCGTCTCCCGTCCATGGCACGGCTCGTGGCGGCTCAACGGCCCCGCGCCCGCCCGCACGGCTCCGCCCACCGTCGAGGGAACCGGCCACGGCGACCTCCTCGGCGGGCAGAGCACGCTGACCGCCCCGATGCCCGGAGTGGTCATCAAGGTGCTCGCCTCCGAGGGAGACCGAGTCGAGCCGCGGCAGCCTCTCGTCGTCCTCGAGGCGATGAAGATGGAGACACCGCTCGTCTCCCCCTACGAGGCGGTCGTCCGGAGGGTGCACGTTGCCGAGGGCGAGCGAGTGGACGGCGGCGCACTCCTGATCGAGCTCGAGGAATGACAGATCCCCTCGCCCGCTTCCGGGAGTGGCAGGAGGAGGCTGCGGCGGCCCGCGTCACCCTGCCCGAGGCGATGACGCTCGCGACCGCGGATGAGGCCGGCCGCCCCTCGGCCCGCACGGTTCTCCTCAAAGGCGTGGACGAGCGGGGCTTCGTCTTCTTCACGAACTACGAGAGCCGCAAGGGCCGCCAGCTCGCCGCCAACCCGCACGCCGCGCTCACCTTCCTCTGGCACACGGAGCCCCGCCGGCAGGTGCTCGTGACCGGAACGGTGGAGAAGGTCCCGCGCGCCGAGTCGGAGGCCTACTACGCGACGCGCGACCCGGGCAGCCGCCTCGGCGCATGGGCGTCGCGGCAGAGCTCCCCGCTCGGGAGCAAGGCCGAGCTCGACGCCGCCTTCGCGGAGGCGGAGGCCCGCTTCGGCGACGAAGTGCCACTGCCCGACTGGTGGGGCGGCTACGTGCTCGACCCGGAGACGATCGAGTTCTGGGAGAGCAGACCGAACCGGCTCCACGAGCGCACGCGCTACACCCGCACAGGCGATGGCTCCTGGAGCGCTGCCCTGCTCTTTCCCTAGCCCACGAGGTCTTTGAGCCGAAGAGCGAGTCCCATGTCGCCGTCGACGCGGATCTTCCCGGTCATGAAGGCGCCCATCGGGTTCTGCTCCCCGTTCACGACTCCGAGGAATGTCCGCTCGTCGGTCGCGATGACGCAGTCGGCCGGGTCCCGAGACTCGGGGTCGGTGACGGTGACCGTGGCCGCGCCGTCGTCCACGTCGACGTGCCAACTGCCGGCGCCCTCGATGTCGAACCGGTAGGAGGCCGTCAGGTTGGCGGCGCCCGACGAGTCGGGCCTCGACCCGAGGTCGGCGAAGAACTGCTGAGCCGACTCGTAGGTCACAACGTTGCGGGGGCCGGCTCCGGGCCGACCATGCGCCGCCCAGGGGCCGGCGGCAGTAGGAAGCTGACCCCGAGGGCGAGTGTGGGCCCGATCGCCGTGGCGAGCACCGCGGTCTCGAGGTCGACGGTGTCCGCGAGGGCGCCGAGGACGAGCGCCGCGACACCGCCGAGCCCGATCGCGAGACCGATGGAAAGCCCGGAGGCCATGCCGACGCGGCCCGGCATGTATTCCTGGCTCATCACGAGGCTGACTCCGAAGGTTCCGATGACACAGGCGCCCGAGAGCGTAACCGCCGCCACGCCGATCGGCCCGCCCACCAGCACGTAGACGAGGATGAGCGGCGTCGCGGCGATGAAGCTCCCACGCAGCACCGGTCGCCGGCCGAAGCGGTCGGCGAGCGGGCCCCCGAGCAGCGTTCCCACGGCCCCGGCGAAGAGAAAGAGTGCGAGCACGAAGGTTCCGTAGGCCTCGCCGTGGCCGTTGTGGATCTCCCACAGCGGGATGAACGTGAAGAGGCCCATGTGCGCGACGCTACGGAGGCCGACGACCACGAGCAGCAGGACGAGGCCGCGAGTCTCGGTCTTTGCAGCCGCCGCCCGCTGCTCCCGCGGCGACTCGTCCGGCGCGAAGCTGGCCAGGTAGCGGAGCACGAGCACGAGGCCGGTGGCCACGGCCAGCCCCGGCAGGGCGATCAGCAGCCCGCCCTTCAGTCCGAGCGAGAGGATGAGCGCCGAGGCGTAGACGGGTCCGAGCGCGAAGCCGATGTTGCCTCCGACCGAGAAGAACGACATCCCGCTCGCCCGCCGCGAGCCGCTCGCGTAGCTTGCGAACTTCGATCCCTCGGGGTGGTAGGCGGCCACTCCGAGTCCGGCTGCGAGGACGGCGAGGAAAGTGAGCGGATACGAGGGTGCTGCGGCGGCGAGCGCCATTCCCACGCCCGCGAGGCCGACCCCCGCCGGGAGGAGCCAGAGCGCGCCCCGCGCGTCCGACCAGAGCCCGAACAGCGGCTGGATCAGCGACGAGCTGATCGTCGCGGCGAGGACGAGCGCGGAGGCCATCGTGTAGGTGAGGTCGAACTCGGCCTTGAGGAAGGGCAGCAGCGCAGGGAGAGACCCCTGCGCGAGGTCCGTTGCGAGATGACCGGACGAGAGCGCGGCCATCGCCTTTCTGTCCACCCCGCGCACCGGCGCGAGAATACCCGTCGCGCGCTACCGGGACGCGTGCTCTGCGAGCAGCGCGTACGTGAGCTCCCACTGCGTACGCACGATCTCGCGGCGGTTGCGCTCGAGTGCCAGCGGCGACGGAGCGAGATGGAGCTCTTCCCGTTCACGCAGAAGCCCTCCGAGATGACTCTGGAGGGCTCCTACCGGGAGAGGGTTTCGCCCGCGAGGGGAGGGTGCGGGCGGAGAGGGTAGAGCTGCGCTCATTGCGCATCCCTCTCATCGACCTGAGGGATTGTCTCTATATCCCTCATTCGAGGAACACGGTACGAACCTGTTCGGATAGCATCCGCGCGCGCCCATGGAGATCGACGTCGTCGAAGCATCGCCGGCGGAGGTTGCCGCGGACGTCCTGGCCTTCGCCGTCCCGGAGCCGATCGAGCTCCAGTCGGCCGGCCAAGAGCTCGACCGCCTGGTCGACGGGGGGATCCAACACCTGATCGAGGACGGGGAGCTCAAGGGCGAGCGCGGCCGAGTCACCCTCCTGCACACGCGAAATGAGCTGAAAGCCCACCGGGTCGCCGTCGGCGGCATCGGTGCGGACGGGGACTCCGACAGCCTGCGCACGGCGGCTGCCGCGGTCGCCAGGCGCGCGGGAGAGATCGGCGGCAAGACCGTCGCCTGGATCCTGAGCGAGAACGGGCTGCCCCCGGCCGAACAGGCGCGCGCCGTCGTCGACGGCATGGCGCTCGGTCCCTACGACGCCGGCATCTGGAAGACGAAGGACGAGCACGTTGCCGTCGAGCGCCTCGTCCTCTGCGGCTCGGGCGCGACCGAGGTCGTCGAGGAGGCGCAACGCGCCAACGTCGTCGCTGCGTGGACGAACCGCTGCCGCGACCTCGTCAATGCGCCGCCCAACGTCTGCACTCCGACCACCCTCGCCGAGTTCGCCGAGGACACCGCGAGCCGCTTCGAGCACATGAGCTTCTCCGCCCTCGGCCCCGACGAGATTCGCGAGGCGGGCATGGGCGCGCTCACCGCGGTCAGCCAGGGGAGCGAGAACCCCCCGCGCCTGATCACGCTCTCCTACGAACCGCCTTCCGCGACACGCGGCGAGGTCGTCCTCGGGCTCGTCGGCAAGGCGATCACCTTCGACTCGGGCGGCCTCTCCCTGAAGCCGGCCAGCCGCATGGAGGAGATGAAGACCGACATGGGCGGCGGCGGCGCCGTGCTCGCCGCGATGGGCGCGATCGCCGAGCTCGGCCTGCCGGTCAAGGTGCTGGCCGTGGTGCCGTCCTGCGAGAACATGCCCGGCGGCCGCTCGTACCGGCCCGGCGACATCATCACCGCGCTGAACGGCAAGACGATCGAGGTGACGAACACCGATGCGGAGGGGCGGCTCATCCTCGCGGACGCGCTCACGCACGCGCGACGCTCAGGGGCGACGCACATCCTCGACCTCGCCACCCTCACGGGCGCCATCGTGATCGCGATGGGCGACTACTACGCGGGCCTCTTCGCCAACGACGACGCATGGGCGCAGGAGATCCGGGCCGCTGGGGAAGAAAGCGGCGACCACGCCTGGATCATGCCGCTGCACGAGACCTACCGCCGCTACATCGAGTCGCCGTACGCCGACATGAAGAACTCCTCCGAATACCGGCAGGGTTCGCCGATCCTCGCCGCCCGCTTTCTGCAGGAGTTCGTGGGCGAGGGCCCGTGGGCGCACCTCGACATCGCCGGCACGGCCTACCTCGAGCGCACGCGCGAGGACTACTACGGCGCCCCCGGCGCAACCGGGTACGGCGTGCGGCTCCTCGCGGAGCTCGCCAGCCGGTTTTCTTAAGTGCCCCTACCAGCAATACGCGGCTGCCTCTGGCCCACGATCACTCGTCGCCAGAGTCGGCCCTCGCTCTCGACAAGGCTCCCGGCCTTGCCTGCGATCGAGTGCCACCTCATGCTCGGTGCTCGCGGCCCAGAAGCGGGGCAGCATCACTGGCAGGGGCACTAGTGAACTTCGAGCTCTCGGACGACCACCAGCTGCTCCGGCAGACGGTTCGCGACTTCGCCGAGAAGCGGATCGCGCCTGTGGCGGAGGAGCTCGACCGCGAGCACCGCTTTCCCTATGACATCGTCGAGGCGCTCGCCGAGCTCGGGCTCATGGGCATCCCGATCCCGGAAGAGCATGGAGGCGGTGGCGGCGACACGCTCGCGTATGCCATCGCCGTCGAGGAGCTGACGCGCATCGACTCGTCCGTCGCGATCACGGTCGCGGCGCACACGTCGCTCGGCACCATGCCGATCCTCCTCTTCGGCTCCGACGAGCAGAAGGAGCGCTGGCTGCCGGAGCTGGCCTCGGGGCAGCGGCTCGCGGCGTTCGGCCTGACCGAGCCCGAGGCCGGCTCGGACGCGGGCGCAACGCGGACGACGGCCGAGCTCCGCGACGGGAGCTGGGTCGTCAACGGTTCCAAGATCTTCATCACGAACGCGGGCACCGACATCTCGGCGTTCGTGACGATCACCGCCCGGACGGGCGACGACGAGATCTCGAACATCGTCGTCCCCAACGGGACGGAGGGCTACGAGCTCTCGGCCCCGATGCGAAAAATGGGCTGGCGGGCCTCGGACACGCGCGAGCTCTCGTTCCACGACTGTGCCGTCCCCGAGGACCATCTCCTGGGCGAGCGCGGCGCCGGCCTGAAGCAGTTCCTCGAGATCCTCGACGGCGGCCGGATCTCAGTGGCGGCGATGGGGCTCGGCCTGGCACAGGGCGCGTTCGACCTGGCGTCGTCGTATGCGCGCGAGCGGAAGCAGTTTGGGCAGCCGATCGGGAAGTTCCAGGCGATCCAGTTCCAGCTCGCCGACATGGCGACGGAGATCGAGGCCGGCCGGAACCTCGTCTACAAGGCAGCATGGCTGAAGGACGACGGGCGCCCGTTCGCGCAGGCGGCCGCGATCGCGAAGCTTTACACCGGCGAGCTCGCGAACCGGGCCGTGAACGCGGCGCTGCAGATCCACGGCGGGTACGGGTTCATGGACGAGTACGCGATCTCGCGGCTCTACCGCGACCAGAAGGTGCTGGAGATCGGCGAGGGCACCAATGAGATCCAGCGGCTCGTCATCGCCCGCGGTCTCGGCTTCTAGTCGGGGCCACCCCAAGCCACCACCCGCTTTCCAGCGTAATCCCTAAATACGCAAAGGTGGCGCGCGCAATGCGCCGGGACCGCGACGACGGCGAGGCAGGATGTCCCTTGCCCGAACGCGGCACTCCGATAGCATCCTCGCGTCTCTTCTAGGAGGTAGCGCGTGCCGCTTTTCATGGACGTACACAACATGGACGGGGGCGTTTCCTGCGACGCTGTTCGCGACGCTCACGCCAAGGACGTCGCCATTCAGGGCGACCACGACGTCAACTACAAGAGCTACTGGGTGAGCGAGGCCGAGGGCAAGATCTTTTGCCTCGTCGAGGCGCCCGACGCTGAGACGGCGACGCGCGTCCACCGCGAGGCTCACGGCCTCGAGGCGGACGAGATCTACGAGGTCATCGAGGGCTCGTAGCGGCCGCCCGCCTCTACGCCGGCTCGTCCGGCTTCTCGTACGCGACCTGGAAAGGTGGCTTCTACCCGGCGGATGCGAAGCCGACGGACTTCCTGCGCTTCTACGCGACCCGGCTCAACACGGTCGAGCTCAATTCGACCTTCCGCCGGCTTCCCGCCGAGGACCAGTTCGAGCGCTGGGCCGACCAGACCGGGACCGACTTCAGGTTCGCGGTCACACTCGCGCGCCGGGTGACGTCCTTCGGCCGCGTCGAGGGAGTGGACGCGGCGGCCCAGGCGATCTCGAAGCTCGGCGACCGCCTCGGCCCGGTCCGCATCAAGGTGCTCCAGGCGCGAGACGACGGATTCCTCCGCCTGCTGCTCGACTCCCTGGAGCCCACCATGCGCTGGGCGCTCGACTTCCGCCACGAGTCGTGGCTCGACGAGGAGATCCAGGCGCGACTCGACGAGCGCGGCGTCGCGCGGGTCGATGCGGTGGAATGCGACGCCGACTTCCGCTACCTGCGGCTCCGCAACCCTCCGTACAGCGACGACGACCTGGCCGCCGAGGCGGCGCGGATCGACCCCATGATCGCGGCCGGGCTCGACGTCTTCGCCTACTTCCAGCACGAGGACGAGCCCACCGCTCCGCGCTACGCCGAACGCCTGCTCGAGCTCGTCAGCGGTCCGCCAGGCGGATGACGAAGCGGAGCGCCTGCCAGGTGTCATCGATGGCGCAGCTCTTGTTGTCGACGAGCCCGGCGCCGAGCCCGGTCTTCTGCACCGAGTCGAAGGTGAGGTCGGTCGAAACGCCGGATGCCTTCTTCGGCCAGGCGACCCAGAGCCCGCCGGCCGGCGCGAGCCGCCGCGCGAGCGGCGTAAAGGCGCGCGTCAGCTCACCCTGACGCGTCGCGAACAGCACCGCGACGTCGAACTCGCCGCGGAGCCTCGGCTTCACCCCGAGCTCCTCCGCGAACCCAGGCGGCGCCTTCTGGAGCGCGACGCGCGATTCCTCCTCGATGCCGAGCTTCTTCGGCAGCGGCGTGGACGAGTAATCCTTGTGCACGCTGCGAATCTAGCGAGCGAGGGAAGAAAGTTGCCCGCCCGCGCGTCTTGTTGGCATGTACTACAGCCCACATAGTCATCTCGCGATCGCACGCGCCCGGCATGAGGACATGATCCGCGACGCAGACCGCGCCCGGCTCGCCCGTTCGTTCGCCGAGGACAAGCCCGGCCCGCTCTCGCGCCTTTGGACGTACCTCGCCCGCAAGCGCGAGGCCGATCCGCGGCCCGTAACCGCCTAGCGCACCCGCTCGGCCTCGTAGCCCCACTCGGCGAGGAACCCGAGGAGCTCGTCGCAATGCTCCTCGTCCCGCGTCGAGAGCGTGAGCTCGACGGCGGTCCCGGTCACCGGCAGGTCCATGCCCTCCCGATGGTGGTCGACGGAGACGACGTTGACGCGCCGCTCGGCGATCCGGGCCAGGAGAGCGGCGAGCGCACCCGGACGGTCCGAGATCCTCGTTCGCAGGACGAGAAAACGGCTCGCGCGCGTCAGCCCGTGCCGCGCGACCTCGACGAGGAGCGAGGCGTCGATGTTCCCGCCCGAGAGGAGCGCGCAGACGGGGCCGTCGCCCTCGACCTTGCCGGTCAGAAGGGCAGCCACCGAGGCCGCGCCCGCCCCCTCGACGACCAGCTTCACACGCTCGAGGAGGAGCACGATCGCGTCGGCGATCTCGGCGTCGGTGACGGTCACGATCGCGTCGAGGCGGTCGGCGAGGATGCGCTTCGTCAGCTCGCCTGGCTGCTTCACGGCGATGCCGTCCGCGATCGTGATCCCGCCTGGTTCGAGGCCGGCGAACGGGGCGCAGTTCGCGGCTTGCACGCCGACGAGATGGATCTCGGGCCGCAGCTCGCGTAGCGCAAGCGCGACGCCGGACGCGAGGCCGCCGCCGCCGATCGGCACGACGAGTGTCTCCACATCGCCGAGCTGCTCGGCGAGCTCGAGGCCGAGCGTTCCCTGGCCGGCCACGACCGCCTCGTCCTCGAAGGCATGGACGAAGGTTGCGCCGGCCGCCTCGCGTTCGTGCGCCGCACCCTGCGCCTCGTCGAAGCCTTCCCCGGAGAGAAGCACTTCGGCGCCGTAGCTCCGCGTGGCGTCGACCTTGGCCATCGGCGCGTCGAGCGGCATGAACACCGTCGCCGCCACGCCCGCCTCCCGAGCGGCGAGCGCCACCGCCTGGCCGTGGTTCCCGGCGCTCGCGGTCACGACGCCCGCGGCGCGCTCGTCGTCCGTCATCGTCGCGAGCTTGTTGACCGCGCCGCGGATCTTGAACGAGCCCGTTCGCTGCAGGTTCTCCGCCTTGAGAAAGACCTGGCGGCCGCTGCGGCGGCCGAGCGTCTCGGAGGAGTAGACCGGTGTCTCGCGCGCGAGGCCGTGCACGCGCTCGCGGGCGGCCTGGATCTCAGCGAGTGTCGGGCCTGCCGCCGTCTTCATGAACCTTGAACACCTTCTCCATGATTTCGCGTACCGCCGTCAAGGGATCGAGCTCCCGCCGCTGGACCGCCTCGAGCAGGCGCCGTAGCTCCGGATCATCTCCTACCGCGCCCTCGAGGTGCGCCTTGGCCCGCGCGCTCGCGACCGCGAAAACCTCGCCGGCGAGATTCTTGGCGCGCCGATCCGCGAGCAGGCCCGCGGACTCGAGGTGGCGCCGGTGCGCGGAGATCTCCGTCCAGAGCTCGTCGATACCCTCACCGCGAACGGCCTCGGTGAGGACGATCGGCGGCTGCCACTCACGTCCGGTGTCGAGCGCCAGGATCGACCGGACCTCGTTCACCATCGTCTTCGCGGCCGGATGGTCGCGCTTGTTGACTGCGATCACGTCCGGGATCTCCATGATCCCCGCCTTGAGCGCCTGGATCGAGTCCCCGGAGCCCGGCATCAGCACAAGGAGGACGGTATCGGCGATCGAGATGATCTCGACCTCGCTCTGCCCCGCCCCAACCGTCTCGAGGAAGACGAGGTCCTTGCCTGACGCATCGAGGACGAGCGCGGCCTGCAGGGTCGCCTCGGCGAGCCCGCCGAGGTGCCCGCGCGTTCCCATCGAGCGAATGAAGACCTCGGGGTCGAGGAAGTGGTCGGCGAGCCTGATGCGATCGCCCAGGAGCGCGCCTCTGGTGAAGGGGCTCGAGGGGTCCACGGAGATGACGCCGACCGACGCATCCTCGGCGCGCACGTGGCGGACGAGCGCACTGATGAGGCTCGACTTCCCCA
>Ga0307318_10000527_pt1 | contig 12536 bp, 12 predicted proteins | sample ER_DNA_367_FD_194500 | JGI IMG/M metagenome (GOLD analysis project Ga0307318, IMG submission 194500) | Bulk soil microbial communities from the East River watershed near Crested Butte, Colorado, United States - ER_DNA_367 | ecosystem: Environmental > Terrestrial > Soil > Floodplain | place...
GGTCGTCCAGATGATGGCCGTCGGCGAGGAGACCGGTGCCCTCGACATCATGCTCAGCAAGGTCGCCGACTTCTACGACCAGGAGGTCGAGGCCGCCGTGGCCTCCCTCACCAGCATGATCGAGCCTATCCTCATCGCCGTCATGGGCGCCTGCGTCGGCGGCATGGTGATCGCCCTGTATATGCCGCTGTTCAACATCATCAATCTCGTCAAATAAATCCAACTACACTATCTGAATCGGACAACATATTGCCTCGCCCGATCGACGAGCTGTGGGGTCTTCATCTAGTAGCCAACCGCTCGGTTACAATTACCACAAGCTTGAGATTGGCATCACGGATGTAGCGAGCTTTGGCCGCTGCGCCATGTTCCGCAGCCAATCACCTCTCGCAGCCGCGGCAGCTCCACCCTTGGATCCGTGCTCCGTCCGGGCGCGCCAAGCTTCAGCTTCGGCCATCAGGATTGCGCGCCGTACTATCGGCCATGCATTCAGGCACACCGTCCGCACGTCGACTCCCTTGGCGGCTACTGCCCGCCCGTGAGCTTGGCTGCGGCTCCCCAGCGACCTGCTGGCGCCGGCTTACCGAGTGGGCAGAGGCCGGGATGTTCGGCGCCCTCCACCTCGAGGTCTGGACCCGCTGGGCGAGCAGGGCCGGGTGGACTGGTCGCGGGCGAGTGTGGACACCATGAGCGTGCGCGCCAAGCGCGAGGAACCACGCGGGCACAAATCCAGTCGATCTTGGCAAGCCTGGGAGCAAGCTCCACCTGGCCTGGGACGGCGGTGGGCTGCCGCTGACCGCAGCGGTTGACCGCCGCCAACACCACCATGTTCGCAGCCGTCCTCGATGACGTTCCGCCGACCCGCATGCCGTCGCCACGGCGGCGCAAACGACCGGGCAAGGTCCACGCCGCCAAGGGGTACGACAGCCGAGCCAACCGGGCCTGGCCGCGGCGACGTGGGATCACTCCGCGGATCGCCCGACGCGGAATCGAATCGTCGGCGCGGCTTGGGCGACATTGGTGGAAGGTCGAGCGGTCGCTGTCCTGGCTGAGCTGCTGACGGCGGCTCCAGATGCGGTGGGATCGAGATTCGGGGCGGTGCTTCGCGTTCGTGCTGGTGGCCTGCGCCGTCGTCTGCTTCAACCGGCTTTAACCAGCCAAAGGGAGTGACACGACGTCTCAAGAACGCGCCGCCGGAGCCGATCTATGAGGGTGCAGGCCCTTGACAGCCGGTCTGCACCAGGCACGAGAAAGGGGAATTGCTCATGCTGCAGCGCTTGCAGCGCCGGCTCCAGGGGGAACGAGAGAGCGGCTTCACGCTCATCGAGCTCATGGTCGTGGTGCTGATCATCGCGATCCTGATCGCGATCGCCATCCCGACCTTCCTGGGTGCCCGGCAGCGGGCCCAGGACCGGGCCGCCCAGTCAGGCCTCCGCAACGGGCTGACCGCGGAAAAGACCCAGTACACCGACACCCAGCAGTACACCGCCACTCTTGCGACCCTGCAGGGGATCGAGCGTTCGATCACTTGGGCCGCCAACGCGGCACCGGCCGTCAACAACACGGTCTACGTGAACGTGACCACCACCGTTAACACCAACGACACGGTAGTGCTCGGGACGCGTAGCGCCTCGGGCGAGTGCTTCTACATCCGCGACATCACCGCCGGCGCGACTGCCGGCACGACCTACGCAAGGGCGGCGGCCTGCCCGGCCACCAACGCGGTTGGCGCCGCGTTGTGGCTGGCGACCTGGTAGCCAACCGGATGCAGGCGGCGGGGCGGTCATCTGACCGCCCCGCCGCCGCTTGTGGACGGCCGGCACCAGGCCGGCCGGCACCCGGTACGCTTCCACCCATGAGCCCGCTCGCTGTGGCGTCACTCGCCGGTCTGCTCGGCCTGCTCGTCGGGTCGTTCGCCAACGTCGTCATCCACCGGGTGCCGCGCCAGGAGTCGGTGGTCCGCCCCAGGTCGCGCTGCCCGGCCTGCGGCACACCGGTCACCGCGCGGGACAACCTGCCAGTCGCGGGCTGGCTGCTGCTGGGCGGGCGCTGCCGCTCCTGCCGGGTGCGGATTCCGGTCCGCTACCCGCTGGTCGAGCTCGGCATGGGGCTGCTGTGGTTCCTGGTCGCCCTCCGTCTAGCCTCCGCCGGGCTCGCCTGGGCCATCCCGGCGTACCTGGCGTTGGCCTTCATCTGCCTGACCCTGGCCGTGATCGACGCCAGCACCCGCCTGCTGCCCAACCGCATCACCTACCCGGCCTTCCCGCTCATGCTCGGCCTGCTGCTGCTGGCCAGCGTCGGCCTCGGCGACCTGGGCCGGCTAGGCAGGGGGCTGCTCGCCGCCGTGGCCGTCGGCGCCTTCTTCCTGCTGCTGGCCCTCATCTCTCCCCGGGGCATGGGGCTCGGCGACGTCAAGCTGGCTCCCACCCTCGGCCTCGCCCTCGGCTGGCTGTCCTGGGGGGCGGTGGCGTTCGGGATCTTCGCCGGCTTCCTGCTGGGAGGCCTGGCCGGCCTGGCCGCCATCGCCCTGCTCGGCCTCACCCGCAAGTCGCTGCTGCCCTTCGGCCCCTGGCTCGTCACCGGCGCCCTCCTGGGCGTCCTGGCCGGCGCGGACGTGGCCGCCTGGTACGCGAGCAGCCTGCTCGGCTCCTGACGACACGGCGATCTTCTCAAGGTCGCACTTGGGGGGGTCGATCACTTTCACGGCCGCCACCGGTGGCCCCGGGCCTAGCGCCCGACCAAAGCACAGCAGGGAGACTGCAACGTGGCCCGAAAGGTCGTTGGACTCGACATCGGCACCACCGCGGTACGCGCGGCCGAGGTGTCGGTCCGCCGCGGCCAGGTCGTGCTCGAGCGGATCGGGCAGACCGGCCTGCCCACCGGCGCGGTCGTCGACGGTGAGGTCCATGACCCCGCTGCCGTGGCGATCGCGATCAAGGACCTGTGGCGGCGGACCAGGATCAGCAGCCGGCGGGTGATCATCGGGGTGGCCAACCAGCGGGTGGTCGTCCGCCTGGTCGACCTGCCCTGGATGCCGCCGAGCGAGCTGCGCAGCTCGCTCGGCTTCCAGGCCGGCGACTACCTGCCTATCCCGGTCGACCAGACCGAGCTCGACTACGCCGTAATCGGCGAGCACGAGGCCGCCGGCAGCCAGCGCCTGCTGCGGGTGCTGCTGGTCGCCGCAGCGAAGGAGATGCTCGCCGGCCACTTGGAGGCGGTTCGCGAAGCTGGGCTCCGGCCTGCGGGCATCGACCTCAACCCGATCGCGCTGCTGCGCTCGCTCGGCCCGGTGGCTGGGTTCGAGGAGGGCGCCGAGGCGCTCGTCGACGTGGGCGCGCGGGTGACCAACATGGTCGTCCACGACAATGGAGTGGTGCGTTTCGTGCGCATCCTGCTCATGGGCGGCGAGGACATCACCTCGACCCTGGAGCGGGTCCTCGAAGTCGACCACGACACCGCGGAGCGGACCAAGCTGGCCGCCTCGGTCGGCGACGAGGTCGACCCCGAGGCTGGCGACCTGGTTGCCCAGCGCCAGGAGGTGCTCGTGGAGGAGGTCCGCGGCTCCCTCGACTTCTACCGGTCCCAGGAGGACGCTACCCCCCTGGGCCGCGTGGTGGTGTCGGGCGGGGGCTCGCTGCTCGGCCCGCTGGCCGGGCGGCTCCAGGCCGTGACCGGCGTGCCCGTGGAGCATGGTCGCACCCTGGCCGGCATCCGCGTCGGCCGGCTCGGCTTGGATGCCGAGGCCCTGGCCGAGCTGGAGCCGACCATCGCCGTGCCGGTCGGCCTGGCCATGCAGGCGGTGGCCTAGATGTCGTCGTGGGGAACCCCGTGGGCGCAGCGCCAGGGCCCGCCCCAGATCGACCTGCTGCCACGCAGGCTGGTGGAGCAGCGGCTGATCCGACGCCAGCGGACCAGCATCGGCGCCGGCTTCCTGGTCCTGCTGGCCGTGCTCGGCATCTGGTACGCGCTGGAGACCCACGCCCTGCACGACGCCCAGGCCGAAGCCGACCGGGGGCAGGCCACGGCCACGGGCCTCCGCGCTCAGCGGGCCCAGCTCCAGCCCCTGGCCGACCTGGAGGCGCAGATCGCCGCGGCCGAGCAGCTGCAGGCGGTGGTGTACCGGAAGGAGATCCGGTTCTCGGGGGTCATGCGTGACATCTCGACGATCGTGCCCGACGACGTCTGGCTGACCTCGATGGCCGTCGCCTTCACCAGTGCAACTAACGGTTCCCAGGCCGGGACGGGCACCACGTCGGCCCCGAGCGCGAACGGCGGCGGCGCCACCGCGACCACGCCGGGCAGCCCCGGCGCCGGGTCGCCGATCGCCTCGATCACCTTCGCCGGTGCCGGGCTCGAGCACGTCGACGTCGGCGGGTTCCTGCGGGCATTGGCCCGCGGGCCCAAGAAGGACGGAGAGCACGTGTACCTGAACCCCTACTTCACCACCTCCCAGAAGGCGGACGAGACCGGGCAGGCGATGGTGACCTTCTCGGCCACCGTCGACCTCTCGAGCGCCGCCTACTCCGGGCGCTACCAGCCGGCGGGGACGGTGACCCCGTGACCCGCCGAAACGAGCTGGTCCTGGCCGGGATCGGCGCTATGCTGGTACTGGTGGCTGCGGTCTTGCTGCTGGTCCGGCCGACCCGGCAAGCGACCGCCGGCGCCCACGCCGAGCGCGACGCCGCCATCAGCGAGAGCCAGGCTCTGCGCGACCAGATCAAGGCCCTGGAGGCGCTGAAGCCCAACGAGGCCGAGCTCAAGGCCAAGGCCAGCCTGGCCAAGGCCGAGTTCCCGTCCACCCCGGCCCTACCCGCCCTGGTCGACGCCCTCCAGGACGCAGCCAGCCTGTCTGGCGTCGACCTGGGGACGGTGGCCCCGTCCGCCCCCGAGGTTTCGACGGCCAGCCCGCTGCTGGCCGAGATCGCCACCACCGTGGAGGTCAGCGGCGGCTACTTCGAGATCCAGGACTTCCTGGTCCGGCTCGAGAGCCTGGTCAAGGGATCCGACCCCGGGCGCGTGGCACCGCGTTCGGTGCTGGTCCAGTCGGTCAACCTTGCCAGCGGCGCGGAGGGAGGGGCCGGCGACTCGGCAGCGGCGACACCCGCCGCCGCGTCCCCGGACGAGCTCAAGGGAAACATCATCCTGACCGTGTTCCAGTTGGCGCAGCCCAGTGGCACGCCGAGCACGCCGGCGGCGCCGGCGGCCACGGCCAGCCAGGGCGCGCCGGTGAGGTGAGGCATCCAATGGCGACCCAACCACAGGTGACGACCGGCGGCCCACGGCAGTTGATGCTGGTGGCCGCGCTGGCCGGGGTGCTGCTGCTGATCGTTGGGCTGCTGGTGGTCCGCCCGATGCTCGGCGGGAACGAGGAGGCGCAGACGACCCCGCCGGCCGCGACCGCCACCGCCGCCCCCACCACGACCACGCCCCAGCTGATCAACCCGTCGACGTCGGTGACTCCGTCGGAGGGTGCCGCAGCCTCGGTCAAGGACCCGTTCCGGCCGCTGGTCAGTACGGGTACGGCCTCGGCGGCCACCGAGTCCGGCGTAACCGCCACGGGCGGGGCCGGGTCGGTGACCTCGAGCACCCTTGCCGCCACCGGGTCGACGGTGGCCGGGTCCGGAGCCGGGACGGCCACCACCCCTGGTGGCGGTACCACCGCCGAGCGCCAGGTCGCCCTGGTCAGCATCAGCAGCGGCACGGCCAAGGTGACGGTCGACGGCACCGCCTACACCGTGTCCGAGGGCGAGACGTTCGCCTCCGACTACCGGGCCACCGACATCAACGCCGAGTGCGCCAGCTTCGAGTCGGGCACGACCTCGTTCACCCTCTGCGAGGGCGAGGCCGTCCTCAAGTAGGGCTCCGGCCCGTCGATGAGGTCCAAGTCAAGGGTGGAACCTGCCATGAAGGAGCGCGAGGCGTTGAGGCGGCCGGAGGGCCAGGAGGGCTACTCGGTGGTCGAGCTGGTGGCTGCGGTCACCATCTTCGCGCTGGTGTTCGCGGCCGTGTCGCTCGGCATCGGCCGTGCCCTTGACATCACCCGCAACAACCGCAACCGCACCACCGCCGCCTACCTGGCCACCAGCGAGCTCGAGGAGGTCAGGTCGACGTCCTTCGACCAGGTCGCCCTCGGCCAGACCGTGTGCTCCTACCAGACCCCCTCGCCCACCTGCAGCGTCCCATCGCCCTACACGGTGACCCGTGAGGTGAGCTGGGTGGCCCCGGCGGCCACCTCCAGCTCCTGCAATGTGCCCAACGGGTCCAGCGGGGCTGCATTGGCCTACAAGCGGGTGAACGTGCAGGTCACCTGGGACGACATGCGGGCCGTGAACCCGGTCTCCTCGCAGACGCTGCTCACCCCGCCGGTCGGTGCCTACGACCCCGACGACGGGCACATCGCCGTCCGGGTGTTCGACCGGACCGCCGCCCCACTGGCCGGCCAAACGGTCACCCTCTCCGGCCCGGCCACCGCCAGCCAGGTCAGCACCGCCGACGGCTGCGCCTTCTTCGCCTACCTGGACCCCGGGACCTACACGGTCAGCCTGAGCACCGCCGGCTACGTCGGCCGCCAGGGCGACCAGCCGGCCACCCAGCCCGCCGCCGTGCTGGCCTCCCAGATCACGACCCTGCAGTTCGACTACGACCGGGCCGCGACCCTGGACGTCACGCTGCTGGCGCCGGCGGGGGCGGAGATCCCGTCGGGGATCGCCACCACCGTGGCCAACTCCAACCTCACCGTCGGCACCAAGTCGTTCCCCGAGGCCAGCACCGGCAGCGGCGCCACCCGGACGGTCACGCCGCTGTTCCCCTTCTCCAGCGGCTACCAGGTCTGGGCAGGGGACTGCGCCGACGCCGACCCCGGCGCCCATCCCGGCGGCAGCCGGGGAGCGGCCCTGGCCAGCAACCCGGGCGCCACCACCTCGGGCAGCGCCACCCTGGACGCGGTCGACGTCGAGGTCCGCTCGGCTTCCGGGCCGGTGCCAGGGGCAACCATCACAGCCACCCACGCCGGTGGCACCGGCTGCCCGGCGGGCGTGACCCTGACCTCGGCCACCACCACCGACCCAAACGGCCGGCTGCGGCTCGCCCTGCCCTATGGGACCTGGACGGTCACGGCCACCGGCGGCTCCGGGTCGGTCAGCTCCCCAGCGACCCTGGTCGACCCGGTGTCGCCCTCGATCCCCACCATCACGCTGGTGCTGCCGTGAACCCCCGGCGCCTGCACCAGAACCAGGCCGGGGTCACCGTGATGGAGATGACCGTGGTCGTGGCCCTGCTGGCGGTGGTGCTGGTGGTGGCCTTCGAGGGCCTGACCAGCTATCAGGGGGCGACCGCCGGGAACGCGGCCCGGCTGCGGAACCTGGAGGAGGCCAGAGTGAGCATGGCCGTCCTCACCAAGGACCTGCGCACCGCCTCGTCGTTCAGCTCCCTGGCCGCCGCCGACGTCACCTTCCTGGGCCATCTGAACACCACCGCGACCGGGCCACCGAACCAGGTCCGGCTGTACGTCGACGGCCAGGGCCGGCTGCTGGAGGCGGTGACCGCGCCCGACAACCCGACCGCCAACCCGGTCACCTACACGGGCACGCCGGCGACCAGGGTGGTGGGCGAGGGCCTGGACACCACCGCGACGCTGCTCGACTTCCGCGACACCGCCGACTTCCCCACCACCAACACCAGCGAGGTCGCCAGCGTGGTCGTCACCCTCTCGATCGACCTGCCGGCGCCGGTCGAGGTGCCGGCGACCGTGCTCTCCAGCCGGGTGTCCCTGCCCAACATCGCGGCGGGTCGGCCATGACCGGCCGGCGACGCCTGCGGGGCCAGGACGGGGTGGCGATGATCACGGTCATGATGATCGTGGTCGTGCTCAGCCTGCTGATGGTTGCCGCTCTGGGCTACGCTGTCCAGAGCGAGCCGTCGGCCCGCCGCGACCAGGACTGGAACGCCGCCCTGGCCGCCGCCCAGGCCGGGGTCGACGACTACCTATACCGGCTCCAGCAGAACGACAACTACTACCTGTACTCGGCGACCAACCCGCCAACCCCGGCCAACGCCGCCTTCACCGGCTGGCAGACGATCCCCGGGCCGGCCAACGACGGGCAGTTCCACTACAGCGTCGACCTGGCCCGCTACGCCAGCCAGGGCATCCTGCAGCTGACCTCGACCGGGCGAGTGGAGGGCGTGCAGCGGACCGTCCGGGCCAACCTGCGGCGCCGCAACTACCTCGACTACCTGTACCTGACCGACTACGAGTCGCTGGACCCCCAGAGCGGCTTCTACAGCGACCCGGCCACGGCCACGGCCGAGTGCGACCGCTACTGGTGGCAGGGCCGCCCCGATGGCAGCCCCGGGTTCGCCTGTGTCCGGATCTTCTTCACCTCCGGTGACACCATCAACGGCCCGCTGCACAGCAACGACACGATCAGCATCAACGGCAGCCCGACCTTCAACGACAAGGTGACGACGGGCTTCTCGGGCGCCACCTGCCCGCCCGACGCGTCCTACAACTACCACTGGCAGGGACGCTCCAGCTGTGGCGGCGACACGCCCCAGTTCCAGCCCGGCGACCCGGAGGCCGTCTCGCTGCTGACCCTGCCGGCCAGCAACACCGCCATCAAGGCGGAGACCAACCGCGCCGCCGGCAAGACCGGCTGCCTCTACACGGGTCCCACCCGGATCGAGCTGCTGTCGAGCGGGCGCATGAACGTGACCAGCCCGTTCACCACCTCGCCGACCTATGCGAGCTGTGTTGGGGCCAACGTCGTCCTGCCCACCAACGGCGTGATCTATGCGCAGAACGTGCCCTCGGCGCAGGTGGCGACGTGCCCGCCCGGCGAGAACCCGCTCGGCTACCCGGTCCCCGGCGACGTCACCACCTACCAGTGCCGGGTCGGCGACGTCTTCCTGTCCGGCACCCTCAAGGGCCGGCTCACGATCGCGGCCGAGAACAACATCGTCGTCGTGGCCGACACCGCGTATGCGACCAGCGGCGCCGGGTCGAGCGACATGCTCGGCCTCATCGCCAACCAGTTCGTGCAGGTCTACCACCCGGTCGACGGGAGCGGGGACAACGTTGCCGACAGCCGCAACCCGACCCCGTTCTTCCAGGACCCGCGGATCGACGCGGCCATCCTGGCCCTCGGCCACTCGTTCATCGTCCAGAACTACAACCGAGGGACGACTCTGGGGACGATCAGCGTCACCGGCGGGATCGCCCAGAAGTGGCGCGGACCGGTCGGCACCTTCGGCGGCAGTGGCACCGGGTACTTGAAGAACTACAACTACGACAGCCGCCTGGTGTACTCCTCCCCGCCGCACGCTGCCACCCTGTCCAGCGCGGCCTTCCGGGTGATCCAGTGGGCCGAGATCCAGAACCCCGCTGGCCTGCCGGCATGATCCGCTAGCATCCCGCCTCGATGCTGCGCTATCTGACCGCCGGGGAGTCCCACGGGCAGGCGCTGGTCGCCGTGCTCGAAGGGCTGCCATCGGGTGTGCCCCTGACCAGCGCCGAGATCGCCCGGGAACTGGCCAGGCGGCGGCTCGGCTACGGCCGCGGCAAGCGCATGCGCTTCGAGCAGGACCGCCTCGAGGTGCTGGGCGGGCTGCGCCACGGGCGCACCCTTGGCTCGCCCCTGGCCATCCGGATCGACAACAGCGAGTGGCCCAAGTGGACCGAGGTGATGGCCCCCGACCCGGTCGAGGACCCGGAGGCGATGGCCACCGGCAAGGGGGTGCCGCTGACCCGGCCCCGGCCCGGCCACGCCGACCTGACCGGGATGCAGAAGTACGGCTTCGACGAGGCCCGGCCGGTGCTGGAGCGGGCCAGCGCCCGCGAGACGGCGGCCCGGGTGGCGGCCGGGGCGGCCGCCAAGGCCCTGCTCGCCCAGGCCGGGGTGAGCGTGCTGAGCCACGTGGTCCGGCTCGGGCCGGTGGCCACCCGGTCGCGGGCCGTGCCCACCCTGGCCGACCTGGAGGAGATCGACGCCTCGCCCGTGCGCTGCCTGGACGGGGAGGCCGAGGGGCGGATGGCGGCCGCCGTCGACGCGGCCAAGGCGGCCGGCGACACCCTCGGCGGGGTGTTCGAGGTGGTCGCCCACGGGCTGCCCCCCGGCCTCGGGTCCTATGTCCACTGGGACCGCAAGCTCGACGCCCGCCTGGCCGGGGCCCTGATGAGCATCCAGGCCATCAAGGGGGTCGAGGTCGGCGACGGCTTCGCCACCGCCGCCCGCCCCGGCTCCCGGGCTCACGACGCGATCGTGCCGGGGGCCCGGCCCGGCACCCTTCGGCGGCGCACGGGCCGGGCCGGGGGCATCGAGGGGGGCATGTCGACCGGCGAGGCCCTGCGGGTCCGGGCGGCCATGAAGCCGCTCTCGACCCTGGTCCAGGCCCTCGACACCGTCGACCTGGCCACCGGGGCCAAGGCCAAGGCGGTGGTCCAGCGCTCGGACGTGACCGCCGTGCCCGCGGCCGGGGTGGTCGGCGAGGCGGTGGTCGCCCTGGTCCTGGCCGACGCCCTGCTGGAGAAGACCGGCGGCGACTCGCTGGCCGAGGTCCGCCGCAACCTCGACGCCTACCTGGCCGGCCTCGAGCCTCAGGGCGCCGGCGGGTAGACCAGGGCCGGCGGCTGCTCGAGCAGGCCGCGGCGGATCCGGGCCAGGTCCCGCTGCGAGCGCCACAGCCGCACCCGCAGGGCCACCAGCAGCGCCGTCAGCAGCCGGAGGACAGTCACCGCGACCCCCCGGTTGACTGACGTGTGCTGGCTGAACATGGCCACGAAGCCGTCGACCTGCCGCGGCCACAGGGAGAGGACTACCGACAGGACGGTGCAGAAGACGAACACCAACAGCAGGAACCGGCGCATGACCCGACCACCTCCGACAGCACGTGCCTCCCCGCGATCCTGGCCGCCGGCCCCCGGGGCGGCAGTCAGCCGCTTGACGGCTCGCCTGTCGGGCCGCTGACCCCGACGCGGCCTCGCACCCCCCGGGACTGCATCGCATTCAACGGTGGACAACCGAAGGCGGCTGTCCCAGCCCACTTCTACGATCACGATATGGAACGCACACGGCCAGTCCGGGAGGCGCAGCAACCCACTGCGGTGCTCCAGGCCTACCGGTATGCACTCGACCCCACCCCACGGCAGCGCCGTGCACTGGCCTCCCATTGCGGCGCCGCCCGGTACGCTCACAACTGGGGTCTGGCGCTGGTCAAGACGCGTCTCGATCAGCGCCAGACCAACCCAGCCGTTCAGGTTCCATGGACACTGTTCGACTTGCAACGCGAGTGGAACCAGGCCAAGCACGAAGTCGCCCCATGGTGGGCCGAGAACTCCAAGGAAGCCTACAAGTCCGGCCTTTATGGACTCTCGCGGGCGCTGAAGAACTGGAGCGACTCACAAAGCGGCCGCCGAAAAGGGCGTCCGATGGGGTTCCCGCGGTGGAAGAAAGCGCGGTCACGAAAAGCCTGCCGGTTCACCACTGGTGCCATCCGGGTGCTGGGCGACCGGAAGCATGTCCAGCTTCCTCGGATCGGGGTTCTCAAGACACACGAATCCACCAGGAAGCTCGCCCGCCGTCTCGAGCACGGCACCGCGCGCATTGTGACGGCCACGGTCTCCCAGACTGCCGACCGTTGGTACGTCTCCTTCACCTGCGAGGTGCAGCGGAGACTCCCAACGAGCAATGGCAGGGACGACGTAGTCGGAGTGGACGTCGGCATCCGGCACCTGGCTGTGCTCTCCACCGGAACCATCATCACGAACCCCCGTGCCCTTGAACGCTCGTTGCGTACGCTGAGGCGGCTCAACCGGGAGCTACATCGCCGCCGGTCACGATCCAGGCGTCGCAACCAGACTCATCGCCGACTCGCCCGGGTCCATGCGCGAGCGGCGAACCTGCGCCGCGACGCGCTCCACAAGCTCACTACCACTCTCGCCACCCAGCACGGCATCATCGTCATCGAGAACCTCAACCTGGCCGGGATGGTCCGCAACCGCCACCTCGCTCGCGTCCTCGCCGACGCTGGCCTTGCCGAACTTCGCTGCCAGCTCGCCTACAAGACCGCCTGGCATGGCAGTCGGCTGCTGCTAGCCGACCGGTTCTATCCCTCGTCCAAGACCTGCTCGGGCTGCGGTTGGGTGAAAGCCAAGCTCGCCCTGGCCGAGCGCACTTTCATCTGCGAGGTCTGCGGGCTTCAGCTCGACTGGGATTTGAATGCTGCCCGCAATCTCGCCAGGATCGCAGAGCACGTCGCCCAGAGTGGCTGGGAGACGCAAAACGCCCGTGGAGCCGACCGTAAGCCCCAGGCTGCTGGGCAGGCGGCCACGAAACGGGAACCCAGCAGCCCGCTTCTCCAGCGAGCGTGAGACTGGGATCGCCTCGTCGAGGCGGTCCGGATTGCGTACCGGCGGTACGTCCGGACAACGGTGTTAGGCTTGCCGGCATGCGCCAGATCCAGCCAACCATCGTGGTCATCGGCTTCATGGGGGCCGGCAAGACCTCGGTCGGCCGGCTGGTCGCCCGGGCCCTCGGCCGCGA
>Ga0307318_10000529_pt1 | contig 12521 bp, 13 predicted proteins | sample ER_DNA_367_FD_194500 | JGI IMG/M metagenome (GOLD analysis project Ga0307318, IMG submission 194500) | Bulk soil microbial communities from the East River watershed near Crested Butte, Colorado, United States - ER_DNA_367 | ecosystem: Environmental > Terrestrial > Soil > Floodplain | place...
AGGAGACCGGCCCGTCCAGCCGGACGGGCGCTCGCTCGAGCCAGACGCTCCCATATTCCCTTACCGCCACCCGGCCGTCACCTAGGTCCACTCGCTTGGCTCCTGCCTGCGAGGCGAGCAACTCTAACAGCGCTCTCTCGATCGGCCTAGGCAGCTCAGCGGGCGGTTCCGCGGCGCGCAGGACGTTCTCCTCGGCCGCGGAATGGAGGCGGCGGAGCGCGGGCAGGATCTCCCGGCGGATCAGACCCCGCAGGGTTTCGTCGTTCGTCGAGTCGACACGGAAGTCGAGGCCCTCGGCGCGGCAGTAGGCCTCCGTCTCGTCGCGCCACACCGTCAGGAGCGGCCTGACGACGCCGTCCTCGCGCTTCGCGCGGATTCCTGTGGTCGTCCCGCTCGCGGCGAGCCGGTAGAGGACGGTCTCGACCTGGTCGGACGCGGTGTGCCCGGTGGCGCGAAGCCGATCTCCCGCGAAGGCGTAGCGAAGGTCCCGAAGCTCTTCCTCGGAGCCGCCATTCAGCGGCGGAGCGTCGACCACCTCGGCGCCGAGACGCTCACGGCAGAAAACCGCATCCTCCTCGGACTCGGCCCCGCGGAGCCTATGGTTGACGTGGAGCGCGCCGACGCGGTAATCGAGGGCCCCAAGCGCATGCCAGAGGCATGTCGAGTCCGGACCACCTGAGACCAGGCAGACAACGTCCCCGCCCGGCGGAACCAAGTCGTACCGGCGGATGTGCTCTTCGATCTGCGCGCGAAGCGCAGCGGCGTCCACGAACCAATTTTACGGCGTAACCGCCCGGCTCAGAGCAATGGTCCGACATCGCACCCTTGCTTGTAGAGGGCCGGCTGGGCCTGCGTGAGAACGTCGTGGGCGAAATTGGCGAGCCCGTACGCCCGGTACATGCGCTCGCCGGCGTCGCCTCCCTTGGCCTGAATCGTGACGGCGGTGCCGTACTCCTGGAACATCGCGTCCAGGTAGCGCTGAGCGGTCTTGAGCGAGGGATCTTCGGGGTCGGTGTGCTGGATGCGCACGGCCGAGTCGAAAGCCTGCTGGGAGACGTCCTTGGCCCCGACCGCGCCGCTCTGGTAGTCCGCGTTGAGGACACCGAGACCGGCCATATCCGTCGACGCGGTCTGGATGAACTTCTGGTCCGTGGGGCCACAGCTGTGCCCGTGCACGCTCCGGCTGCCACCGCAGCCGCTGGAGAGCGCAACGAGAACGAGCGTCGCCGCAATGACGCCGATCCGCCGCAAGATGGACGGATCATCGGCGGCGAGGTCGCGCGCCGCCATCACCCGTTCCGGTGTCGCTACGTGGCGATCGTCACTACTCGAAGATGAGCGAGCGGTAGGCGCCGACGCGGCGCATGCCGATCGAGTCATAGAGGGCGATGGCGGGCGCGTTCTCGGGCCGCACGAAGAGGCAGACGGACGGAGTGCGTGCGAGCAGAAGGCGGCAAAGGTCGGCGAGGCCGCGTTTCCCGTAGCCCTTGCCCCGCACGGAGGGGTCGACCCAGACCTGCTGCAACTGGACAGTGCGGTCCGTCCAGGCGGACGCCTCGGCCTTGAAGAGGACCGTCCCACCCTCCTCCCAGAGCCAGCTGCGGCCCTCCTCGATCTGCATCCGGGTACGCCACTCGAAGAGCGCCGGGTCGCGGGCATAGGCATCGATGCCGACCTCCTCGAGGAACGCCGCCGCCGAGGTGCGGATGAGCAGGCCAAGGTCGTGAAGGGTGGCCGCGCGAATCGCCGAGCCGCCGGCTGCGGGCTCCTCGTCGAGGACGTAGACGGGCTGTCCAGGCCGGTCCTCCCGAACGTCCGGGAGCTGGTCGCGCGCCGCCTCCCAGAGGTCGGTGACCGCGCGCTCGTCGCCGATCAGCATGCGTGGCCTCGAGCGCGCGGCGATCTTCGCGAAGGCTCCCGCCCCTTCGCCCGAAGGGACGAGATTCGCCCCGAGGTGGCAGACGGCGACGAGCTCCCCTCCGTCCCGCAGCGCGGCGAAGCGGCCCAGGCCGCGCCGCGCGACGTCCTCCAGGAAGACCCGTTCGATCGGCTCTCGCGCGCAGAAGTCGAGGATCTCCTCGAGCGATGGCCGCTTGACCAGGCGCGGCATTGCCGGGGACGATAACCCGCATGCCCATACATATTCGAGCTGAGAAAGGCGACTACGCAGAGGCGTGCCTCGTTCCCGGCGACCCCCTGCGCGCCAAGTACATCGCAGAGAACTTCCTCGAAGGAGCCGAGCAGAAGAACTGGGAGCGCGGGATGCTCGGCTACACCGGCACCTTCAACGGCAAGCCCGTCTCCGTGCAGTCCACCGGAATGGGCTGCCCGTCGGCCGCGATCGTGATCGAGGAGCTTCACATGCTCGGCGTGAAGCGGATCCTCAGGATCGGCACGTGCGGCGGCCTGCAGCCCGACCTGAAGCTCGGGGACCTGATCGTCGCCGTCTCGGCCGTTCCACAGGACGCGACGGCGATCCACTACCTCGCCGGCGAGTCGCACACGCCGACGGCCGACTGGGACCTCGTGCACGGCGCCGTCCACGCGGCAAAAGAGCTCGGCAAGCCCGTGCGGGTCGGGCCGATCGTCTCGAGCGACATTTTCTACGACCCAGACAAGGAGCGGGCCCAGCGTTGGTCCGACCGTGGCATCCTCGCCGTCGAGATGGAAGCTGCGGTGCTCTTCACCCTGGGGGCGCTGCGCGGGTTCAAGGCGGGCTGCCTCCTCACGGTCAGCGACGTCGTCGTCGAAGGCGAGTTCGTGCGCATCTCGGACGAGGAGATGAAGGCGGCCGTCGACCAGATGACCGAGCTCGCGCTCGGCACGGTCACCGGCGGTTGAGCGACACCGTTTTCCTCGTCAACCCCGCCTCGGCGAACGGCTCGACCGGGCGCGCCTGGCCCGAGATCGCGCACAGAGCGGCCGCGGCGGGCCTCGAGGGCGAGACGCTCTTCAGCGAGGGCCCGGGCGGGATCGCCCACGTCGCCGAGCGCGCAGCCGGGATGGGAGCGAGGCGCGTGGTGGTCGTCGGCGGGGACGGGACCGTGAACGAGGCGGCCAACGGCCTTCTCGCCGTCGGAGCCGGCAAGGAGGTCGAGCTCGCGGTCATCCCGCGCGGCACCGGGACGGACTTCGTGCGGACCTTCGGGATTCCGGCGAAGGTCGACGAGGCGATCGCGGTCGCACGCGACGGCGCCGTGCGCGCGATCGACGCGGGCAAGGTCTCGTACCGAGCCTGGGACGGCTCGGAGAGAAGCGCGTTCTTCGTCAACGTCGCAAGCGCAGGCATGAGCGGTGCAGTGGCGATGCGGGCGAACTCGACGTCGAAGGCGCTCGGCGGCAAGGCATCGTTCCTCTGGGCGACGCTGGCCGTCTTCGCCCGCTGGCAGAACGTCGAGGTCTCGGTGGAGGTCGGCGACGAGCATCGCGAGGGCAGCATGCTCGACGTGATCGTGGCCAACTGCGAGTGGCTCGGGGGCGGGATGCACATGACGCCGAATGCAAAGCCGGACGACGGCGTCTTCGACGTCCTTCTCATCGGGGACGTGACGAAGCGCGACCTCGTTCAGACCCTGCCGAAGATCTACCGCGGAACGCATCTCCCGCACCCGAAGGCGGAGGAGCTCCGCGGCGCGACGGTGCGCGTCGATGCCGAGACCCCGCTCCCCGTCGAGCTCGACGGCGAGCAGCCCGGGACGACGCCCGCGACCTTCGAGGTCGTGCCGGGCGCCCTCCGCCTGCGCGTCCCCTCCTAGGAAGCGCTCGAGCCGCGTCCGGTGCCGCCGCCGATGGAGCGGCCGGGCGAGGGCGACGGAGCCTTCTCCGCGTCCTTCTTGACCGTGGTGCGTTTCTTCGCGGTCGGAGCCTTCTTCGTCTCGGCCTTCTTGGCCGTGGTCTTCTTGGCGGCCGGCTTGGCCGCCGACGTGTCTGTCGACTCGAGCTTCGCCAGCCGGCGCTCGAGCCGCTCGATCTGCTTACGGAGCTCCTTGAGCTCGTCCGCAGCGGCGAGCCCGGCCTGCGCGACCGCGCCGCGCGCGCTCTGGTCGATCCTGGTCTTCGCGTCCATGACCCTGCTGAGCGCGTCGGTCACGCGCGGGTTCTTGCCCAGCTCCTCGACGAGCCGGGTAACCGCTTCCTCGCCCCGTCCGGCAAGCCGGTTCACCACCCCGCCGTCGCTCGGTTTCTTGCTTGCCATGAAATCCCTCCGTTCGGTTTCGAAGGGACCTTACCCGCACCTGCGCGACGGCTAAGCGTGTGCGAGACGCCTCCTGATCACGCGGCCGACGAGGAAGCCGAGGCCGAGCAGGATCAGCACGGGCGCGGCGACGGCGATCCCGATGAAGAGCCAGCCGACGACGGTGAGGAACGCCGAGCCTGCAGTCGCCCATGCATCGACGATCTTGAAGCCGCCGTCCTTGGGGACGACGACGCCGAGCTCGTGCATGCTCATCGAGATCGTCGCGAACGCGACACGGTTGTCGAGGTACTGGAGGCGGCCACGGGCCTGCTCCAGGTCGAGCTGCACCTGGGAGAGCTGGTTCTGGACCGCGAGCGCGGCAGGCACGTCGTCGGCTCGCTGCAGGAGCTCCAGCAACTGCGCCTCGACCGCGCGCAGCTGGCGAATCCGCGCGTTCAGGTCGACGAACTCCTTCGAGACGTCCTGGCCGCTCTCTTCCAGCGACTCGACCTTGCCGAGCTCCCGCAGGCGCGAAAGGGCGCTGTCGTAGCTTTCGGCGGGGATCCGGAGGACGAGCGAGCCCTCGGCGATCCGCTTGCCACTGCCCTGAGAGGCAAACGACTCGACGACGAAGCCGGCGTACGAGTCGGCGACCGCGTGCGCCTCACCCACCTTGTCCTCGAAGCTTCCATGCGCGATCCCGAGACGAAGGCTCGCGGTCTTCACGACCTGCGGCCCCACCTGCGGCACGGCCGAGGAAGAGACCGCACGGTCGCTCGCCTTCGAACCGCCTCCGCCGGGGCTCGCCTCGGCGGATCCTTCCGCGACGTCGCCGCCGCCGCCGGTCGAGCCCGCGGTGCTTTCCGAGCCTGAGTTGCATGCGCTCACGGAGAGCGCGAGTACGAGTGGGACGAGCAGCGCCAGCTTCTTCATCTCTGCCTCCTTTAGCGCCCGACCCAGAGTGGAGACCTGAGCCGCCGCAGCGCGCTGAACCGCGCGAGGCAGCGTCCTCGGTCGCGCCCGTATCTCTTCGATACGAACGCTTCCTGCGTCCTTGCCTCGCACTGCCCAGCACACTCCGGCAGCGAGGCCCCACTCTGGAACGGGCTGCGCCATGACGCTTGCTTCGACAGGCTGAAGGCTGAGAAAGTTCCCGACCCATGGACGGCTACCACTTCTCCGTCGACGTACGCGTTCGCTTCAGCGAGACCGATGCGCAGGGAATCGCGAACAACGCCGTCTACCTGAACTGGTTCGAGGTCGCGCGCGTCACCTATCTCGCGCGCTTCCCGGGCGGCTACCGCGGGCTCATCGAGTCGGGCGTCGAGGCACTCACGATCGAGGCCTACGTCCGCTACCTCGCGCCGTGCGGCTTCGACGACGAGCTACGGATCCACACGCGCGTGACACATTTGCGCGGAGCGCGGTTCCGCTTCGAATACGTGATGGAGCGGTTGAACGAGTCGCAGACGAGGATCGCCGAAGGCTGGACGGGCCACGCCTGCGTCGATGCGACGACGCTGCGCCCGACTCGGATGCCGACCTGGCTGGCCGAAGGGATCGCCGAAGTCGAACGCGGCTAACGGGTCGTCGTGCCGTTCGAGGTCGTCGTACCGGTGGTCGTCCCCGTGTGCGTCGGCTTCGTCGTGGTCGGCTCCTCGACGGGCACCGCCTTCGTCCCGTAGCGGACGACCTTCGGCTCGGCGAGGTAGCTCGAGTACCACGTCGTGTCGAAGAGGAGCTTGCCCTTCGCGTCGTAGACGAGGCGGCGCACCGAGACCGAGCGTGAGGGCTGGCCGTACTCCTCCACGACCTTCTCCCCCACGAACAGGTGCGAGTCGGGCTTGCGCTTCACGGGGGCCGGCCCCGTCTCCTTGAGCGGCGAGGTCTCCGTCTCGACACGGCGGTGGGGCGGCGTTCCGAAGAGCCGAACCGTGAGCGACGACGAGCCGACGATGGTGCGGAGAAGGATCCAGTGGTCGGAGTCGTTTTGGAAGGTGAGGTCGGTGTCCGGGTAGTTGACCGTCGCGTCGCGGCCAAGTGGATAGTGGTCGATGTAGAGCGCGTGGTTCGTCCGCGAGGTAATGGGGAGACCCGCGTCGAAGGCCGCGTTGAAGACCGTCGTCGAGACCTGGCAGACACCGCCGCCGAGACCCGTCTTGAGCTCGCCGTTGATGATGACGGGCGCCTCGAGGAAGCCCTGGGCCGCGTTCCGCTCGCCGGTCGTCTTGTTGAAGGAGAACGTCGAATGCGGCGCGATCATGTGCCGGTCGATGAGGCGCGCGACGAGCTGCACGTTGTGGATCCGGTTCGCGTCGCCGCCGTAGAAGGTCGTGTAGCGCCCGACGAGGCCGGTGATCCCCATGGTCTTCGCCCGCTCGGTCGAGAGCTTGGGCTCGGCGGCCACGACGACGATCTGCGCAGTGCGGTTGACCGTCCGAAGCGCCGCGGCGAGAAGGGTCTTCTCCGTGGCCTCGACGTCGAGCTTGCGGCCGTCGCGCGATGGGATCAGGTGCGCCTTTCCCGCGTCGTCGACGCTGAAGTCGACCTCGCGCGGGGCGCGCGCGACCGCGCGGCTCAGGTTGTCGAAGTACTCCTTGGCATCCGGGCCGCCGATCCGGAGCTCCGTCTGGCCGTCGTGAGGCAACTCCAGGAAAGAGGCGATCTGCTCGGGGGAGACCGTGAGGTGCACGCCCTTGTAGGCGAAGATCACGGGACCGGAGAGTGCGATGCGTACCTGCTGGGCGACCGCGGCGATCGCGTCTTCTCCCACGGCCGGAGGCGTGGTCTTGATCGGCAGGGCGACCGGCCCTTCGCGCTCGAGGGCGGCGAGACCGGCCACGATCGCCTTCCCGGCCGCGGCAGCGTCGAGGCTGCGGCTCGCCTCCCCGGGAATCACGACCGGCTGTCCGTTGCGCAGAACGATCGCCGCCTCGCGCCCGTCCACGTCGACCTGCTTCGCGATCACGCGGAGCTGGCGCTCGAGGGCGGCCGAGTCGGCGCGAGCGGTCGGGTCGACATCGGAGCCGAACAGCCGGAGCTCGAGGCGCTTGAGCCCCCGGAGCGGCACCGTTCCGTCCCCGCGGTCGACCGCCGCCACCGACGCGGCGCCCCAATCGCCGCGGACGGCGAGCTGCGCCGGGGCGATCGACCACCGGCGGCCGGCCCCCGTGAACACGACCGGCTCCGTGGCGAGCGCATGGGCCCGTGCGTCGAGCTTGGCCTGAGCCTCGGCTGCGGAGAGGCCGCCGACGTCCTGACCCGAGACCGTGACGCCGTCGGCGACCACGTCCGGGGACCCGGAGTAGGCGAAGCCCACGACGAGCACTCCGAGCAGGAGGACTCCGACGAAGGCGGCGATCGTCTTCCACCTGCGCCGGACCACGGCGAAACGGTCCCGCCGCGCACGGGACCTCCGGCCCTTACGGACCGTACCGACGCCGGCCTCCGCCCTCATCGAAGGGTTCGACTCTAGCAACCGCCGCCCGGCGGTCAGACGTTAGGGAGCGGGCGCGAGAGTCGCCCGCAACTGGGCGATGCAGATGAGCGAGCCGTCCCCCTCCGAGAGGTCGACGACCTCGACCGTGCCCTTCTGCGCGACCCCGATGTCGAACGGCACCGTCCGGTGCCAATGGCCTGCGGAGGCGGCCACGGGTCGAGCCCCGACCACACGGCCCTTCTGGTTACGCACGTTCATCTGGAACATGTGCTCGAAGAGGTTGTTCTCGCTGCCGTCGGCCTTGACGCGCCCGGGGAGGGCGTCGAAGTTCGCGATGCTGAGGCAGCCTCCCTGCGGAGCCGTGGGGAACTCCGCGGCGGATGTAGGCGGTCGCGACTTCCAGAGGTCGACGACGAGCCGCTCCGGCGTGTGCAGGACGCCGTGCTCCAGGTACTTGAACCGGTGCTTCCTCGCCGAGAGCTGAAGCACGATCGCGCCAGAGCGCTGCACGATCCGGGCACTGACTCCCTCCTGGGTCACGGCTGCGGCACCGGCCGCAATGCCGACACGGGTGACGCGAACGCGCGCACGGCCGTCGAACGGCTGGGGATCGGGCGACTCCACGTCGTTTCGGTGCAACGTCCCGCCCGTGAAGTCGACGACGACGCGGACGAAAGCGGGGTGGTTGCCAACGCGGATCTGCGTGGCCGTCAGGGCCGCCGAGGCGGCAGCGGGCAGCACCGAGGCAGCCGCGAGGACCAGGGCCGCGACGAACAGAAACCGTCTCACGGATCCAGGAAAGCACTTCGTGGGCCCCGGCTCAAGGAAGTTCATCAAGTCCTAACCGGCGCCGGAAGGCCAGCACGCGGCGCACGTGTTCGTCCAGAAGCCCGCGCCGTGCAAGCGGGACGAGCGCATCGATCACTCTCGCCGCGTCCGGCCCGTTCGTGAGCAGGACTAGGTCGGCGCCGGCCCGCACGGCCCTCTTCGCCGACTGGACAGCTGGGTCGCTCCCGAAGACCGACACCGAGTCGGTGATCGCGACTCCGTCGAACCCGAGCCGCCGAAGGAGTCGGTACGCCTCCGGATTGAAGGACGCCCTCCGCTCGAGGCCGAAGCGCCGGTAGAACGCGTGGCCGACCATCACGCAGTCCGCTCCCGCCGCGACGGACATGCGGAAGGCTCGCACCTCCGCGGGCAGGAGGCGTGCGCGGACATGCGGGGACTCGTCCGTGGAGACACGCGCGGACCCGAGACCCGGGAAATGCTTCGGGCACGCGGTCGTGCCGCCCCCTTCCAGCCCGCGCGCGAAGGCGAGTGCTTCAGCCGGCGCCGCGAAATGCCGCGAGCCGAGCGGCCCTCCGGCGAGATCGAGGACGGGCGCCAGGTCGACGTCGACTCCGGCGCGCTCGAGCGCCTTGCCGGTCGCCTTCCCGACGACGAGCGCCTCCTCCGGGCTCTGGAACGACGAAGCGGGAACCCCGGGCGGCAGCTCGTCGAAGGTGCTCGCGCTCCCGCCCTCCTGATCCACGAAGACGAGCGCGCGGCGCGGGCGCGGCTCGCGTCGGCTCCAGTCCTGGACGAGCACTCCCGCGACGCCCTTGGGCGCGGGCAGGCCCGAGACCACCACGAGAGCGGCCTTCTGCCTCGGCGTCAGCGACGGGAGATCGGTCGGCTGGTGGTTGCCGCCCGAGACAAGAGCGAGAGCGACCTGGAACAGCGCGCCGAGACCCACGCGACTTAGACTAGTTGCCGTGGATTTCGAGCTCACGCCCGAGCAGCGAGAGGTGCAGGCGACCGTCCGCCAGTTCGTGGACGAGCGCGTGCTGCCGAACGCGATCGAGAACGACATCAACCACCACCTGGACATGGAGGCGATCGCGGGCATGGCCGAGCTCGGCCTGCTCGGCATCGTCATCCCAGAGGAATACGGCGGTGCGGGGCTCGACTTCGTGTCCGAGGCGCTGGTCTGCGAGGAGATCGAGCGCGGCGAGGCGGCCTTCAGGACCCTCATCTCGGTCCACGTCGGGCTGAACTCGCTGACGCTCCTCCGCTACGCCGACGAGGAGCAGAAGCAGCGTTACCTTACGCCGCAGGCGCGCGGCGACAAGCTCGCCTGTTTCGGGCTGACGGAGCCCGCGGCCGGCTCAGACGTGGCCGCGATGCTCACGAACGCGCGGCGCGAAGGGGACAACTACATCCTCAACGGCCAGAAGAACTGGATCTCGTACGCGAGCGTCGCCGACCACGCGCTCGTCTTCGCGAAGACCGACCCGGAGGCGAAGCACAAAGGGATCTCGGCCTTCATTGTCGAGCGCGAGTGGCCGGGCGTGACGACCGCTGACACCGAGCACAAGCTCGGCATCTGGGCCGGCTCGACCGGCGAGATCTTCTTCGAGAACGTCGAGGTGCCCGCCGAGAATCTCGTCGCCGAGGAGGGCCAGGGATTCGAGATCGCCATGTACGGCCTCGACCAGGGCCGCTTCACCGTCGCCGCGGGCGCGTGCGGCGTCATCCGCGCGTGCCTCGAGCAGTCGGTCGCCTACGCGCGGGAGCGCGAGACCTTCGGCCAGCCGATCGGGAAGTACCAGTTCGTCCAGGACATGATCGCGGAGATGGTGCTCGGCTACGAGACGTCGAAGCTCCTCGTCATGCAGGCCGCGTGGCTCAAGGACAAGGGTGTCCGCAACACCCGCGAGACGAGCCTGGCCAAGTGGCATGCGACCGAGTCGGCCTTCCGCGCAGCGCACCTCGCCATCCAGGTGCACGGCGCCTACGGATACTCCGCCGAGTACGGGATCGAGCGCTACTTCCGCAACGCGCGCGCCCCGATCATCTACGAGGGCACGACCCAGGTCCACAAGATGATGCAGGCCGAGCACGCCCTCGGGTACCGCAACCTGAACGGGCGCGACGGCGACATCTCCCCCCTCGCGTCGTGGGGCCCCGCGCTCTTGGCACGCTAGCCGCCGCGGGCTGCGTCGCGCTCGCACTCGCTCCGGCGGCCTATGCCCCGCCCCGCGCGGGAACGTTCGTCCCCGGCGAGTCGCTCGGAGGAGTCCGGCTCGGGATGACCCAGGACGAGGTCCTCGCCGCCTGGGGCGACCGGCACGGCGTCTGCAAGGACTGCAAGAGCCAGACCTGGTACTTCAACTACAAGCCCTTCATGCCGCAGGGCACGGGGGTCACCTTCGAGAAGGGTCGGGTCGCGCAGGCGTTCACCGTGTGGCGGCCGACCGGGTGGAAGACCCCTGACGGGCTCTTCCTCGCCGCCGACGCCTCCGACGTCGCCCGGATCTACGGCTCCCTCGACAAGCGCAGGTGCGCGCGCTACGAGGCGCTTCTCCTCCCCGGCAAGAAGGTGACGAGCGTCTTCTACGTCTTCAGGGACAAGGTGTGGGGCTTGGGGCTCATGAGGCCTGACGCGTCTCCCTGCCTCTGAGCGAGCCCTCGGCCTCCGCGAGGAGAGCGACGAGCGGGATGACCGCCAGCACCGGGATCGCCACGACCGGCCAGATGACCGCGTAGCCGTCCGTAGAGCGGAAGTAGCTGTGGAAGATGTCGATCGCCGCTCCGGCCGCGAGTGGCCCGATGACGAGCCCGAGCCCCTTCGTGGTCGTCGCAAGGCCCGTGATCGTCCCGCGGTCCCTCGCCGGCATGACCTTGAAGAGGAGGGCCCAGGCGAGCGTCATCACGACTCCGCCTGCCATCGCCACCGGCGCAATCAGCCCGTAGTACCACCAGTGCCAGGTCTGCGCGAAGCCGCCGACGAGGAGCCCGAGCCCGTAAACGACCGAAGCGCCGAGGATGACGTTGCCGACGCCGAACTCGTCGCCGAACCTCCCCGCGGCGAGCGCGGCGAGGACGTAGCCGGCCGCCACGACACCGAGCACCGTCGACGAGACGTAGAGCGGCTGGTCGAGCCCGTCGATGATGTAGAGGACGACGAAGGTCCGCATCCCCGCGAAGGTCGCCTCCCAGGCCGTGTTGGCGATCAGGAAGCGGCGCACGTGCTTCTCGCGCCGGACGACGCGCCACGGCGCCGCAAGGATCGAGCGAAAGCGCTCGAAGCGGGTCGGCTCCACGTCCTTCTCGTGGACGAGCACGACCACCGCGCCGCACGAGACCAGCGTGACGCCCGCCGCGAGGATGAACGGGAAGGGCTCCCAGACCGAGAGAAGGAAGCCGCCTCCGACGAGCGCGGCGCCGAGCGCGGTTCCGCGCAGGACGTGCTGGACACCCTGGGCCCGGCCGAAGTAGTTGTCCGGCACGAGGTCGGGATAGAGGCCGCGGTAGGGCGGCTCGTAGATGTAGTACGCGAAGAAGAAGCCGAAGAGGGCGAGCGCCGTCGCCTCGAAGCTCGACATGAACGGGAGCAGCGCGAGCGAGACCGCCATGGGCACGAGCGCGAGCACCATGAAGGGCCGCCGCCGGCCGAGGGGGAGATGCGTCGCGTCGCTCATCGGCCCGACGAAAAGCGGCATGAAGAACGCGAAGACGCCCTCCGCCGCGAGGACGAGCCCGATGAGCGTGGCCGAGTGGGTGAACTCGCCGAGGACCGGCGGGAGGTAGGCGGCCACCGTCGTGATCGACCACGCGAGCCCGAAGGCGCCGAGGCCCAGCGACCACATGAGCCCGCGCACCGGGGTCTCGAGCGACTCCTCGACGGCGTGCGGGACGACCTGGAGGCGGGAGCGGTCAAGCATCGGTCTCGACTCCGATGAGAGCCGGGAGCGCGAGCAGGGTCGGCAGGGCGTCCTCGACCTCGGTGCGCCCGTCACGGTCGACGAGGTAGGCGCGCATGCCGAGAGCGCGCGCGCCCTCGACGTCGTCCTCGAGGGAGTCGCCGACCATCACCGCGGCTTCGGGCGCGACGCCCAGCTCGTCGAGGACGACCATGAAGAT
>Ga0307318_10000530_pt1 | contig 12500 bp, 10 predicted proteins | sample ER_DNA_367_FD_194500 | JGI IMG/M metagenome (GOLD analysis project Ga0307318, IMG submission 194500) | Bulk soil microbial communities from the East River watershed near Crested Butte, Colorado, United States - ER_DNA_367 | ecosystem: Environmental > Terrestrial > Soil > Floodplain | place...
GGGCCTGTACCGGATGACCGGGGGCCACAAGGACACCCGCACGGCCGAGCTCGCCATGCTGTGGGTGCTGAACCTGTCCGACGGCGACCATGGCCTGCTCGAGGTGGCGGAGCGCTCGGGGATGCCATTCGCGGCCGTCGCCACGGCCGCCAGTGCCCTTGAGGCGTGCGGCCTGCTCGAGGAGCTCCCGGCCGGGCCCGGTCCGGGCGGCGCTGCCTAGCGCTTGGCCCGGAAGCGGCCGAGCAGCTGCTGGGCCACCGCCCGGTCCTCGGGGTCGAACCGCAACGCCACCATCAGCCCCGCATACGTCGCGGCCAGCACCAGCAGGCCGACCAGCTCGGCAAAGGAGCCCAGCAGGGGCCTGGTCACCAGCACCGCAGCGGCCGCGCCGGCCCCGGCCACCAGCGGCTTGGCGAAGGCGGGCGAGTAGGGGTGCATGCGGGTGATCACCCAGACCTCGGTCGCGCGCACGACGTTGCTGCTGGCCAGCTGCAGCGCCGCCGCCAGGGCGGCGCCCTCCAGCCCGTACCTGGGGATCAGGATGAGGTTGAGCAGCACATAGGAGGTGACGTCGAACACCGTGTTGGCCAGCATGAGGCCCGAGCGGCCGATCATCCGGATGATGTCGACAGTGACCCCGCTCGCGTAGTTGACCATCTGGCCGATGGCCAGGATGACCAGCGCGGTGTAGGCGGCGGTGAACTCCTCCCCGAACAGGCTGAGGAGCCAGTGACCGAACAGCACCTGCACCAGGAACGCAGGCGTGCCGATGGCGAACATCCAGCGGCTGGCCGCCTTGTAGAGGCGGGCCAGGTGGTCGCGCTGGTTGGCGCCGTGGATGTCCGACACCATCGGGGCGATGGCGATGCCGATCGCCTTGAAGAGAGCGTTGGCCACCTCGGTGAACCGCAGGGCGGCGGTGAACAGCGCCGCCAGGTTGACCGACCGGCTGGCCGACAGGACCAGGTTGCCGAAGTCGGCGGTCGATGACTCCAGGATCCGCTGGGCGGCAAGGGGGCGGGCGTAGCGGGCGACATGGCGGCCGGGGTGCACGGCCGGGCCGAGCGGCAGCACCCGCAGGACGGAGGCGAGCGCGAGCAGCAGGGCGACCAGCTCAGCGGTCAGGTAGCCGGCGGCCACGGTGGTCGCGCCCCCGCCCCAGATGGCCAGGGCGCCGATGGCGCCGAACAGGCGCAGGGCGGGCACCGCCACCGAGCGCACCAGGACGGTGGACAGGACCCGGGTGTGGGCCTGCACCGTGGCGAGCAGCAGCTCGGTCAGGGCGGACAGGGGCACCGAGAGCGACAGCAGCCGCAGCATCAGGGTGAACCCCGGGTCGTGGAGCACGCGGTCGGCCAGCAGGGGTGCCGCCATGAACATGGCCGCGCCGAGGATCGCTCCCCCGGCCGCGGTGACCCGCGTCCCCAGCCAGACGGTGCCCCGCAGGCGGTCGAGGTCCTCCTGGCTGCGGTAGAGGGCCACGTAGCGGACCACGGCCCAGGTCATGCCGAACGGCGCGATCTGGGCCAGGACCCAGGCGATGCCGACGCCGACGATGTAGGCGCCGAACTCGTGGGCGCCGATACTCCGGGCGACGGCGATCTGGAACAGGGTGGAGAGCGCGTAGGCCATCCAGCCGCCGGCGAACAGCGCGCCGGCGCTGCCGGCCAGGCGCGACAGGTTGCCCTCGGGCCGCCGGCTCGACGGCGGCGGAGGGCTGGCGGTGGCTCGGAGCTGACGTACCACTACCGGCTCGCGTCCCTGGTCTCGTCCCGGAGGTCGATCACCAGGCTCGGGACCGCCTGGTCGGTCAGGTCGATCACCATCGCCTCGGCTGGCCCTGGCTCGGCCCGCCGGCGGGCCAGCCGGGCCCACCCGCGGCGCAGGGCCCTGCGAACCGGCTGGAGCAGGTAGCCGGCCGTCTCGAACAGGAAGCCGAAGGTCCGCCGCAGCGACGGGTCGGCGAGGTACTCGAGGTCGAGCGCGGCCCGCACCGGGACGAAGTCGCGGAGGTAGTAGGCCTCCAGGTCCACGGCGTCGCCGACGGGCAGGACGTCCTTGTCCCGGAGGCGGACCTGCGACGGCCCGGTCAGCGCCGGGCGATGGTCGAAGACGGCCGCGCACTCGCTCGGGTAGCGGCGGGCCAGTGCCGGCGTCTCGGGCCTCGGCCCGACCAGGGTCATGTCGCCCCGCAGCACGTTCAGCAGCTGGGGCAGCTCGTCGATGCCGGTGGTCCGGAGCAGGCGCCCGATCGGCGTGACCCGCCGGTCGTCGGCCGGGGTCACCTCCGGTCCGCCGGAGCCCGGGCGCATGGTACGGAACTTGTAGATCACGAACGGAACGCCCCCCTGCCCAACCCGCACCTGCCGGAAGAAGACGGCGCCGGCACTGGTGCAACGCACGATGACCGCCACGACCACGAACACCGGGACCAGAGCCAGCAAGGCCCCGAACGAGATTGTCAGGTCAAGTGTACGGCGTGGCAAGCCCGGGCCGATACCCGGCCGGCGCCCCCGGAACGACCACAGCCCACTTCTCGGGAAGTCAGTCAGCAAGGTCTAGCACCACCTGCTCGTCGGCGTCACGTCGATGCCCGTTGGTGCCGTCGAGCGGCGGGGCGGTGAGATGTTCGTCCGGCTCGGGGAGCCCCAGCAGTCGCGCATAGCCTCGGTCGAGCAGGCGGCACATGACGGCCGGTTCGAACATGGCAAGGACCCTTGCCCGGCCCTGCTCGCCAAGGCGCCTGGCTTCGGCCGGGTGGTCCAGCATCCAGCGCACGCACTCGGCCAGCGCCTCCGGTGCCGCCGGCGGCGCCAGCAGCCCGGTGGAGCCGGGCGTGACCAGGTCGGGAACGCCGTTCACGGCGGTGGCCACCACCGGGCGCCCGGTGCCGAGCGCCTCGGTGAGGGCCCGGCCCAGCCCCTCGTAGAGGGAGGAGATGACGAAGACGTCGAGCTCGGCGGCCAGCCGCGGAGCGTCGCTACGGAACCCGGTGAGCTGCACGGCCACCCCGAGCCGGTCGGCCTCCCGCCGCACCTGCTCCTCCAGCGGGCCCTCGCCGACCATCACGAACCGGGTGGCCGGGTGGGTGCGCGCGACCAGCGCCGCCATCCGGACGAAGTCGAGCGGCGCCTTCTGCTGGTCGATGCGGCCGACGGTCCCGACCAGCGGCGCCCCTTGAGGTGCGCCGAGGAGCTCGCGCAGGCTGCTTCCCGGGCCCTGGAGCAGGCTGTCGTCCAGCTCGACCGCGGACGGGACCACCGAGACGGTCCCCGGCGGGGCCAGCCTCAGCTCGACAGCTTCCCGGGCCACGCGTGGGGAGACCGCGAAGAAGGCGTGGGTCGGACGCCTGACCGCGCGCTCGAGCAACAGGTAGCCGCGGCGCTTCCGGCGGCTCATGAAGTCGTGGACGCTGAAGCCATGGAAGGTGTGGACGACCACCGGCGTGCGGCACAGCCATGCGGCCAGGCGACCCAGGAAGCCGCCCTTGGCCGAGTGGGTGTGGACGATGGCGAACCGCTCCCGCCGGATGAGCCGGATCAGCTGGACCAGGACGTAGATGTCGTCGACCGGAGAGAGGACCTCACGGAACCGGCGGAGCTGCACGGTGCCGACGCCGGCGCGAGCGGCCCGCTCCCAGAGCGGGCCCCCCGGGCAGCCGGCGATCCAGGTCTCGTAGCGGTCGGGGTCCATGCCGATCGCGCTGAGCAGGGTGTTGCCGCCCGCCCCGGCCCAGAACCGGGTGATGACGTGCAGGACCTTGACGCGGGGCAGGACGGGCTGGGCGGGCAGCAGGTCGGCGGGCACCACCGCCGGGGGCGGCGCCGGCCAGATCGAGGCGTCCGGGCGCGGGGGGCGAGATCGGCGTCCCATGGCGGCTCAGAACCCGTCCGGGTAGGGCACCACACGTGCGGCCGCGCTCGCCGTCGCCAGCGTCGGGGTATAGCCGGGGAGCAGGTCCGAGAGCCGTTGCCGGACGTCCTGGGCGCGATTGGCCGCCGCCGCCTCGAACAGCTCGGCCAGCTGCCAGGACAGGTCGGGTCCGGGGTCGACCAGCGGGGCGGTCGACCAGATCTTGGGATGCCCGGTCGGCGTCCGCTTCTCGTGCTCGCTGAACAGCGACTCGCTGAGCTTCTCCCCCGGCCGCAGCCCGGTGTAGCTGATGGTCAGGTCGTCCTTGCCCAGGTGGACCTGGGCGGCGTAGTTGTGGACCAGGTCGACGATGCGCACCGGCTCGCCCATGTCGAGGACGAACACCTCGCCGTTTCTCGCCATGCTGGCCGCCTCGATGACCAGGCCGACGGCCTCTTCCACGGTCATGAAGAACCTGGTGACGTCCGGGTGGGTGACGGTGACCGGCTCCCCGTTCTCGATCTGGTCCGACAGCACCGACAGGAACGACCCCCGGCTGCCGAGCACGTTGCCGAAGCGGACCGAGGCGAACCTGGTCGGCCCGGCCGGGCGGGCCTCCAGGATCATCTCGGCCAGCCGCTTGGTGGCCCCCAGCACCGAGGAGGGATCGGCGGCCTTGTCGGTGGAGATCAGGATGAAGCGGTCGACCCCCGTCTCCTCGGCCGCCTCGACCAGGTTCAGGGTGCCGAGCACGTTGGACTTGACGCCCTCGCAGGGGTGCCGCTCGAGCAGCGGCAGGTGCTTGTGGGCGGCCGCATGGAAGACGACGTGGGGCTTGAGGTCGGCGAAGAGCTGCCGGATCCGGTCACGGTCGCGGATGTCGGCGATGATCAGCTCGTCGGATTCCAGCAGTGCCCGGCCGTCCAGCTGCAGCTGGAGCCGGTGCAGGTTCGACTCGTCATGGTCGAGCAGGTACAGCGCCTCCGGCCCGAAGGCCGCGATCTGGCGGCACAGCTCGCTCCCGATCGAGCCACCGGCCCCGGTGACGAGCACGCGACGGCCGGCCACGACCGCCCGCGACGACATCCTGACCACCCGCACCTCCTGACGGCCGAGCAGGCGGTCGACGCGCAGGCGGCGCAGGTCGCTGACGCGGACGTCGCGCTCGAGGGCGGCGATGAAGGTCGGCAGGTAGCGGACGCTGGCGCCGGCGGTCGCGCCGGCGACGGCGAGCTTGCGGATCTCGGCCGCGGAGAGCGACGGGATGGCGATGATGACCACGTCGACGGCAGCCTGCTCGGCGATCTCGGCCAGCTCCCCCGTCCCACCGAGCATGGGGACGCCGGTGACGGCGCGCCGGACGGCCGAGGGGTCGTCGTCGAGGAACCCGATCGGGTTGAGGCCGAACTCGGGCGCTCGCCGGAGGTCGCGGGCGATCGCCCGCCCCGCCTCGCCGGCACCGACGATCAGGCAGCGCAGACCACCGGACCGGTGCGATCGTCCTGGCGTTCTACTGGCGTTGGGCAAGGCGTGGTCCTCCGGTCAGATGGTGCGGGCATGCGGGCGCGCCGCGGGCGCCAGGCTGGCGATCTCGGCGCAGATCCGGTCGATGTCGTGGTCGTGGAGCCTTGGGTGCAGGGGCAGGGAGACGATGCCGTCGAAGGCCCGGTCGGCTCCGGGGAACCGGCTGGCCCCCGCCCCCAGGAGGCCGCTGAAGTACGGCTGGTGGTGGAGCGGGATGAAGTGGACCGAGCAGTCGATGCCACGGTCCGACAGGGCCTCGATGAAGGTGTCCCGTTCCCAGCCCAGCGCCGGGTCGAGCGCGATCACGTAGAGGTGCCAGGCGTGCCGGCCGTCGGCCGGCACGGCCGGCGTCCGCAGCCCCGGGATCCCGGCCAGCCCGCGCTCGTAGCCGGCGGCGAGCTCGGCCCGGCGCCGCTGCCACCGCTCGAGGTGGCGGAGCTGGGCCCGCCCGATGGCCGCCTGCAGGTCGGTCATGTTCGCCTTCAGGCCGTCGACCTCGACGGCGTAGCGCCACGCTCCCCCGGGGAGGTAGCGCATCCAGGCGTCGCGGCTCATGCCGTGCAGCCGGGCCCGGCGGACGAAGTCGGCGACCGCCGGGTCGGCGGTGGTGAGCATGCCGCCCTCGCCGATCGGCAGGTTCTTGGTCGCATAGAAGCTGAAGCAGGTGGCGGCCGAGATGGTCCCGACCTGGCGGCCCCCGACCCAGGTCCCGAGGCCGTGGGCGGCGTCCTCGACGACCCGCTCCAGCGGCAGCCCGGCGGCGGCGGCCAGCTCGGCCACCGGGGCCGGCGCTCCCGCGAAGTGGAGGGCGACCATGGCGTCGACGCCGCCGGTCCGCGCCACCGCGGCGGCGATGCTGCTGGCGTCCGGCATCAGGGTGTCGGGGTCGACGTCGGCCAGCACCGGGGTGAGCCCGGCCTGGACGATGGCGTGGACCGCACCGCAGAAGGTCATGACCGGGCTGAGCACCTTGGCGCCCGGCGGCAGCTGCAAGGCACGCAGCGCCAGCTGGATCGCCGCGGTGCAGGAGGAGACGGCGACGGCATGCTCGGCCCCGACCCAGGTGGCGAACTCGCGCTCGAACGCGGTCACCTCTGGCCCAGTGGTGACCCAGCCCGAAGCAAGGACCGCGTCCGCGGCCGCGCGCGCCTCCGGAGTGATCTCGACTGCCGTGAACGCGATGCGGTCGCCGTCCGCGCTCTGTCGTTCTACCGCCCGCAAACGCCCCCCTTTAGAGCACCGTTGTCCTCAGGTAACGGTGACATGTCTACTTATGCGATAGATGTAGCAGGGGCGTGAAGTTGGTCTACGTTATTCGTAGGAGCTTACTCTGGACACCTCGCTCCGAGACGGTCCTGCCGGACCGGATATCCAGGTGAGCGGTCTCGTTGGCGAGGCCCGCGGCACTAGATATCCATACGGGGAATTCCGGTGACGCGCCGCATGGATTCCGAGCGGAATTACGCCTGGCGGCATGCAAAGCTAGCTATTCCGGCAATGCGGTCAGCCGGAGCGCGCGATAACGCCATAGCGCTCGGCCTGCCACGCCGCCTGGGCGGCGAGCCCGTCGGCCAGCGCGACCTCCGGCCGGTACCCGAGCAGCGCCTCGGCCCTGGTGCCGTCGGCTCCGGTGTGGCGCGCGTCGCCCGGTCGTGGCGGCTCACGCCTGATACGGAGCTTGCGCCCAGTCACCTGTCCCACCAGGTCAAGCACATCCTCCAGGGCGATCTGCCTCCCACCCCCGATATTGACGGGCTCGGCGCCGATCGGCGCGCTCATCGCCAGGATGTTGGCCCTGACGACATCCGAGATGTAGGTGAAGTCGCGCGTCTGGTGGCCGTCGCCGTAGACGGTGATCGGCTTGTTGCCGTAGGCCGCGGCCAGGAAGCGGTGGAAGCCCATGTCGGGGCGCTGGCGCGGCCCGTACACGGTGAAGTAGCGCAGGGTCACCACCCGCATGGACGACACCGCCGGCTGGGCGTAGGCCAGGCAGAGATGCTCGCTGGCCAGCTTGGTCACGCCGTACGGGGAGACGGGCCGGGTGATGGACTCCTCGGTCGTCGGGTAGGTGGGGGCGTCGCCATAGACGCTCGAGGAGCTCGCCGCGACCAGACGGGGCACGCCGGCCCTGACGCACGCCTCAAGGAGCTGCTGGGTCGCGAGCACGTTGTGGTGGACGTACAGCGAGAAGTCGGCACCCCATGAGGCCCGCACCCCCGGCTGGGCCGCCTGGTGGAAGACCACATCGGCCTGTTCGAGCCAGGGGTCGAGGTAGAGCACGGCCAGGTCGCCGGTGACCAGCCGGAAGCGTGAATGTCCGACCAGGCGGGCCAGGTTGGCGCGCTTGTCCTCCTGAGCATAGTACGGGGTGAGCGCGTCGATCCCGACGACCTCATGCCCGTCCTCGAGCAGCGCCTCGGCCAGCTGCGAGCCGATGAACCCGGCCACCCCAGTGACGACGATGTGCCCGGTCGGCCGGGGGCGTCCTCCACCATCATGTTGTCGTTCCAAGAAAGCGCCTCCCGAGCGGACCGGTTGCCGGACCCGTCTACCATCCTAGGCAGCATCCGGATCGGCCCGGAGCGGTGTTCTGCGTACAACGGTTACGGTCATGGCAGTAGGTGGGGTCACGAACCGGCCAGGCGCCGCACGATCGGGCTGACCGCGTCGACGTTCCCACCGAGGTTGACGTAGCTGATCCCGAACCGCTCCCGATTCTCGAGGAGCCGTTCGACACACTGCTCGACGCTGCCGGCCAGCACCACCGGGGACCGCGCGAGCACGTCCGAGTCGACCTCAGCCCGTGCCGCCAGGCTGGACACGGCCGCCCTGGCCGGGCCCGTTGACGACGAGACCCGGCAGATCAGCATGCTCGCCTGGAACTCGAGGCCGGCGGCGGACCGGCCGGCGGCCTCGGCGGCCCCCTTGGCCCAGGCCACCTTCTGCTCCACCCGCTCCGGGGTCATGTCGAGAATGGCCTCCGACGACACGACGCCGTTCTGCAGGCTCGGGTTGATCCCGATGATGTCGGCATGGCGGCCGGCGAGCGACAGGATCCGCCGGCCGCCACCGCCGATCAGCAGCGGCGGACGCGGCCGCTGGACAGGTTTGGGCAGGCCCTCCAGCGACGTGATCCGGTAGTGCTTCCCGCTGAAGCTCAGCGGCGCGGACCCGAACAGGCCCTTGATCACCCGGAGCGACTCCTCCAACCGGTCGACCCGGACGCCGGCCGGGTCGTAGGGGACGTCCGCGGCCTGGTAGTCACTCAGCAGCCAGCCGGCCCCCAGCCCCACCTCCACGCGGCCCCGTGACAGCACGTCAAGGGTTGCCATCGCCTTGTGGACCATCACCGGATGCCGGTAGTCGTTGCCCAGCACCAGGCTCAGCACTCGCAGGCGCGAGGTGGCCTCGGCGGCCGAGGTCATCGCGACCGTCGGCTCCATGACCCAGCCCTGGGTGAAGTGGTCGGAGACCGAGACCGTCGAGAAGCCGAGGTCCTCGATCCGCCGCAGGGCGTCGCGCCAGCGGTCGACCGACTGGTCGAGCTTCGGCATGGGAGCGATGAACCGGAACGGCCGCATGGCCGGAGCGGTGACGCCCAGCAGGGAGGCCCATTCGGTGAGCAGATCGGCCCAGTCCCCGAGGGCCAGCAACAGCAGGGTCAGGACCAGCGCGCCCGCCATCCCGGGCCCGGTCCGCTGGCCGGTCACTCGACCCGCTCGAGCCAGATCTCCCGCCAGTAGGGGTAGATGCTCCGCGGACAGTACTGGTGGAAGTCGGCCGAGCAGATGACCCCCTCCAGGATGATGCAGTCGTTGTTGAACCGCAGCATCTTGCCGGTGGGCTCGTCGATGATCCGCTCGACCCGCCGGAGCACCCGTGCCTGGGTGCCGCAGTACTTCAGCATCTCGGCGTCGAAGCTCAGGCCACGGTTGGTGGCGTTGCGGTCGAGCGTGGCCAGGATCTCCTCCTTGCTCTTCACCCGGACCAGCTCGCCCGGCTGGAGGTCGAGGGTCGCCTTGGGGGTCCGGTCGAGCTGACCGAGCACGAACGGGAACTTCTGGCCGCCGCGGATCAGTCGGAGCCTTGGCGGCAGGTACCGCCGGCTCCCCGCCTGGACCACGTTGAACAGCAGGACGAGGACGCTGCGGAGCATCGGCAGGACCCGGCTGTTGCCCGCGCGGACATCGCGCACGTACACCCGAGCGTCCCACCAGGCGAGGCGCTCGGGGCCCGCTCGGGTGATCTCGGTCGCCTGGCAGGAGTAGCGGCGCGTTCCGTCGGCCTCGTCCCCTTCGCCGGTGGCGGCGATCAGGTCCGCTTCGGTGCAGCCGGCGGCGGCCGCCGGGTCGGCCTCCGAGCCCGCGTCGGCGGAGATGGCGTCGCCGGAGACCGGCTTGAGCCAGTCCTCGCGCCAGAACAGCAGGCAGCCGGCCTGACATCCGCCATGCGCCTGGCCGTCGCAGCGCACGCCCTCGAGATGGACGGTGTCGTCGAGCCGGTGCATCCCGGTCCAGTCCTTGGTGTCACAGAACTTGACGGCCCGGCGGTACAGCGGAAACCTGCGACCGGCGAACTGCAGCATCTCGGGCATGAAGGGCAGATCGTCGAGCTCTCCATGCTTGTCCAGAGTCGCCAGGATCTCCTCCCGGCTCTTGACCTCGACGACCTCCCCGACCCGGAAACCGGGCCCTGATGTTCGAGCGGAGTCGCGCGGTTGCATCGATAGGCACCTCTTGCGGGGGGACCGGTGTCGGTGACAATGGGTCGACGTGGCGCTCCCACCGCATCGGCTGGGGCCACACGAGAACCATCGGGAGATCGCTAGCTCATCAGTAACAGTCGAGCAGGAACAGTCGAGTATGTGCTGACAGACCGTCCAAGCAGCACCAACGGATGAGGGGAATCTCGATTGACGGCGTGCGGTAGGCCTGCTAGTGCACGCTGCGTAGCAGAGCAACCACGCATGGTTGTCGTGTCTCGGCACGTCGGCAGCGGCCGTTACCGGCCCGGATGGTGACCCTTTGGCCAGGACGTCCACGGCGCCTGCTGGCTCTGGCCGGCGTCGCCTGCGTGGCTGCGTCGGTGCTGCTGGGGTTTGTCGTCGGCGGTGGAGGGACCTGGCTCGACCGGACGCTGACCCCGACCTGGGTCTGCGCCGGGCGGACCGCCGGAACGGTCTGTGAGGCGCTGGCCACCGAGCGGGGCCTGCCGTTCCCCGTCTACGCCAGCGCGGTCGCGCCGCTGCTGGCCGCCGGGCTGCTGCTGCGCCGCGCCGACAGGACCGGCGTCGGCCTCCCCGCCCGGGCCTGGGCCTGGTCGCTGGCCACCCTGGTCACCCTGCCCGGCCAGCACGTTCTGAGCGTGGCCTTCGGCCGGGCCGGGCCGCTCGTCGAGCTGCTGGGGAGCCCTGATCGGGAGGGTGCCTATCCCTCGGGCGCCGCCGTCCTGGTCGCCGTCGCCTGGAGCATCGCCGCCGTGGTGATCGGCCAGCTCCGGCCGGCATGGCGGTCCTGGGTCGCGCTGCTCACCGCGGTCGCGCTCGCAGCGCATCTGGTGACCCGGGTGGTGGCGCTGAAGCACTGGCCGACCGACATCCTCGGTTCGTACCTGCTGGTGGGCGGGGTGCTGCTGGTCGCGGCGGCATTCGCCCCCAGCGACCCCACGCCGTCAGCAGGGGCCGCGACCATGCCGGCACAGCCAGGCGGCACGAGCGCGGTCCCAGACCGTGACGTCGCTGGTGACCCGCAGCCCGGGAGGCAACGACGCCGGGTAGGCACCCGCACCGAGCCAGACCAGGACGGAGTTCTCGACCACGGTGCCGGGCGGGAAGAGCATCTCTGACGGCCCGTAGGCCGAGTAGCGGTCCACCCGCAGGACCGAGTCGCGGATCCGGACGGTGGGCGTTCCCGCCGGCGACCACTTGAAGAGCCCGTTCGCGCCCTTTCCGTCGGCGCAGGCGGCCGGGTGGCGGCAGGCCGTCCCGAAGGACTGGGCCTTCACGTGCAGGAGCACGCCGTCCAGGGTGGTGACCGCCCCGGTCGCGGCCCTTGGCTGCGGCCGCTGCCGCTCGTCGGGCCGTTCGCTGATCCCGGTGAAGCATCCGTCCAGCAGGGAGCTCTGGATCGTCAGCGACTTCGGGTTGTGGTCGTTCTCGATGCAGTCGTCGCGGATGTTGGTCAGCTCGACGTTGCGGACGATCAGCTCCGCCTCGGCCGGGCCCTGGACCGCGATCGCGTCGAACACGTTGTCCGCCCGCAGCCCGTCCACCACGGCCCAGTCGGATTCGACCCCGACGTCCAGCGCGTCGCCGTTGTAGTTGCGCTCCAGGTCCCCCCAGGTGCGGTCGGGATCGACGCTGGACAGCACCGTGCCGCCGAGCACGCACTGGCGGGCGGCCGTCCAGCCGCTGCCCGGGTTGGCCAGGGTGATGGCGTACCGGGTGCTGGACCCGTATCCGACGTGCCGGAGCGCCCGAAGGTCGTAGGTGCGGTCGGACGGTGGGTCGGGGTCGTTGATGCGGCTCGTCCACCGTCCCTGGTAGCTGGTCACCCGGTCGCGACCGGCCGCGTCGCACTCCGGGCTGGCGGCCGGGCCGGTGGCGTCCAGGGTGACCGGCGACGCCTGGCCGGCCCGCTCCGGCGCCCGCCAGGTGACCTTGATCAGCAGGGCGGCCGCGACCACGACCAGCACGGCTGCCAGCGCCAGCATCCGGGCGTGCTTCATGGGGACCATCGTCGCATCACCCGGCTGGGTCCGCCCTGGCGTAGCAACGGTCGTAGGCGAAGATACGGGAGCCGCCCGATGGCCCGCCGTCCAGGCCACCGTAGACTACCGGGGATCCGTACGAGGGGGAGGCATGGACGAGCGGGTGGCGGCGGTCAGCATCGGGCTTCCGGTCTACAACGGCGCCCGGTACCTCCCCGAGGCGGTCGACTCGCTGCTCTCCCAGAGCTTCGCGGACTTCGAGCTGATCATCTCCGACAACGGCTCGACCGACGAGACCGAGCGGATCGCCCGGAGCTACGCCGAGCGCGACCCACGTGTCAGGTACATCCGCAGCGAGGTCAACCGGGGACTGCTCTGGAACTTCCGCAACGTGCTCGAGCTGGCCCGCGCCCCCC
>Ga0307318_10000531_pt1 | contig 12483 bp, 13 predicted proteins | sample ER_DNA_367_FD_194500 | JGI IMG/M metagenome (GOLD analysis project Ga0307318, IMG submission 194500) | Bulk soil microbial communities from the East River watershed near Crested Butte, Colorado, United States - ER_DNA_367 | ecosystem: Environmental > Terrestrial > Soil > Floodplain | place...
AGCACCTCGACGTCGTCGGGGGTGACGCCAAGGGCGTCGGCCACGATCTGCGAGAAGGTCGTGCTGTGCCCCTGGCCGTGGGGGGAGGTCCCGGCGACCACGGTGACCTTGCCGGTCGGGTTGCAGCGGATCGAGGCCCGCTCCCAGCCGCCGCCGGCGTACTGGAGCGTGGCCAGCACCTGCGACGGCGCCCAGCCGCAGACCTCCATGTAGCTGGAGATCCCGACGCCGAGCAGCTTGCCGTCGCGCCGGCCGTCGCCGGCCTGCTGCTCGCGGCGCAGCTCGTCGTAGCCGGCCAGCTCCTTGGCCTTGGCCAGCGCGGCCTGGTAGTTGCCGGAGTCGTACTCCAGCGTGCCCGCGGTCATCCGGGGCTGGTCGAAGGGCGGGATGAAGTTCATCGCCCGGACCTCGGCCGGGTCCTTGCCGACCCGGCGGGCGAGCGCGTCCATGATCCGCTCGGTCGCGTAGGTCGCCTCGGGCCGGCCGGCGCCGCGGTAGGCGTCGGTCGGGGTCCGGTTGGTGAACACCGAGGTGCAGGTGAAGCTGTAGGCCTCGCAGTCGTAGACGCCGTGGTAGTGGAAGGCGCCCAGGATCGGGATGCCGGGCCCGCACAGGGAGGCGTAGGCGCCCATGTCGGCCTGGAGCTTGACCCGCACCCCGAGCAGCTTGCCCTCCTCGGTGGCGGCCACCTCCATGTCCTGGATGACGCCGCGGCCCTGGACGGTGGCCAGGTAGCCCTCGGAGCGCGCCTCGGTCCACTTGATCGGCACGCCGAGCTTGCGGGACAGGGCGACGGCGGTGAACTCCTCGGCGTAGACCTCCAGCTTGGAGCCGAAGCCGCCGCCGACCTCGGGGGCGATGACCCGGAGCTTGGTCTCGGGGATGCCGAGGATCAGGGTGAAGAACACCCGCAGGAAGTGCGGGATCTGGGTGGCCGACCAGACGGTGAGCTCGCCCTGGGCCGGCACCGGCTGGACCACGATCCCGCGCGGCTCGATGGCGTTGGCGATCAGCCGCGGGTGGAAGTAGCGCTCGGAGACGACCACCGGGGCCTCGGCGAAGACCCGCTCGACGTCGCCGTTGCGCAGGTCCCAGGTGTAGAGCTCGTTGCTGTCGAACTGCTCGTGGATGACGTGGCCGCCGTCGGCCACCGCCTCCTCGATGCTGTCCACCACCGGCAGCTCGTCGTAGTCGACGTCGACCGCCTCGGTGGCGTCGACGGCGTGCTCGCGGCTGTCGGCCACGACCACGGCGACGATCTCGCCCATGTAGCGGACCCGGTCCTTGGCCACCGGCCAGTGGTCGGGGACGCGCGCGTCGGCGGTCGGCTCGCCGGGGTAGGTGCGGCTGGTCACCGGCCAGGCGCAGGGCATGGCCGCCGCCCACTCGTCGGCCAGCTCGGGGCCGGTGTACACGGCCACCACCCCGGGCAGCTCCTTGGCCGCCGAGGTGTCGATGCTGGCGATGTTGGCGTGGGCGACCGGGCTGCGCACGAACGCCAGGTACAGCATGCCGGGCAGGGTGATGTCGTCGACGTAGCGGCCCTGGCCGGTGATCAGCTTGGGGTCTTCCTTGCGCTTCAGGCCGCCACCGACCCAGCGTGTGGCCTCCGGCTCGGCTACCTGTGTCATTCGGACCCTCCCTGGACCGCGGCGGGGGCGGACTGGCGCATCTGGCCCGCCGCCTCCTGGATGGCCATGACGATGTTCTGGTAGCCGGTGCAGCGGCAGAGGTTGCCCTCCAGGCCCAGGCGGACCTCCTCCTCGTCCATGCCGGCGCCGCTCTCGATCAGCCCGAGACCGGCCATGATCATGCCCGGCGTGCAGAAGCCGCACTGGAGGCCGTGGTTGTTGCGGAAGGCCTCCTGGAGGGGGTGGAGCTGGCCGTTGGTGGCCAGGCCCTCGATGGTGGTGACCTCGGACCCGTCGGCCTGGACGGCCAGGACGGTGCAGGACTTGACCGACTTGCCGTCCATCAGGACGGTGCAGGAGCCACACGACGAGGTGTCGCAGCCGACGTTGGTGCCGGTGAGCCCGAGCGTCTCTCGAAGGAAATACACCAGGAGCAGGCGAGGCTCGACCTCAGCCTCGCGTCGGACGCCGTTTACGGTAAGAGCGATGCGCCTCAAGGGCCACCTCCGTCCACTTCGACCGGATCGGTAGGTCAGTGAATCTTGCCCTGACCTGGCCGGGTCTGGCCGACGCTCAGCCGACAATGGTCGAACCTGCTGCACAATAGCATCGGGCCGATCGCTGGAAAACGCGAGGTTTTCCGGCAACGCTATGCTGGCGGTCCGAACACAGGGAGGCGGCGCATGCGCGACGTGCTCGATGCGATCGAGGGGTGGCGGGCCGAGGGGCACCGGGTCGCGCTGGCCACCGTGACCAAGGTCAAGGGCTCGGCGCCGCGCCCGCCGGGGGCCAAGATGGCGGTCAGCGACGACGGCCGCTGGGTCGGCAGCGTCTCCGGCGGCTGCGTCGAGGGGGCGGTGCTGGAGGAGGCCGGCCGGGTGCTGGCCGGCGAGCCGGCCCACCTGGTCACCTTCGGCATCACCGACGAGATGGTCTGGGACGTGGGCCTGGCCTGCGGCGGGATCATCGACGTGTTCGTCGAGCCCCTTCCCTGACCCGTGGGCGATCTGGGGTGGGAGCCCGTCCGCGACCTGGTCAAGGCCGACCGGCGGGGGGCGCTGGTCACGATCGTGGCCGGGCCCGGGCTGGGGGGAAAGCTGCTGGTCACCCCGGATGCGGTCGAGGGCTCCCTCGGCGACCCGGCCCTGGACGAGACGGCGACCGGGATCGCCCGTGAGCTGCTGCCGGGCGAGGAGGCGGCCGTCCGCGAGCTGGACGGCCGCGAGCTGTTCTTCGACGTCTACGCGCCCCAGCCGCGGCTGCTGATCGTCGGGGCGGTCGACTTCGCCGCCGCCCTGGCCCGGCTGGCCCGCTTCACCGGCTTCAAGGTCAGCGTGATCGACGCCCGCGAGCGCTTCGCCACCAGCGAGCGGATCCCCGACGCCGACGAGGTCGTGATCGCCTGGCCCCAGGAGTACCTGGCCGCCAACCCGCCCGACGACGCCACCTACGCGGCCGTGCTCACCCACGAGCCGCGCTTCGACGACCCCACCCTCACCGCCCTGCTGCGCAGCCCGGTCGCCTACATCGGGGCCATGGGCAGCCGCCGGGCCCACGCCGAGCGGCTGGAGCGCCTGCTCGCGGCCGGCTTCGGCGACGCCGACATCGCCCGCATCTCGGGCCCCATCGGCCTTGACATCGGGGCCAAGTCCCCCGAGGAGACGGCGGTGTCGATCCTGGCCGAGGTGATCGCGGCCCGCCACGGCCGCCGCGGCGGCCCCCTGTCCGAGCGCAGCGCCCCCGTGCATTCCATCCGGGAGCGGGAGGAGCTGTAGGTGGGGCCGGTGCTGGCGGTGGTGCTGGCCGCGGGCGGGTCGACCCGGATGGGCCGGCCCAAGCAGGTGGCCGAGCTGGCCGGGCGGCCACTGCTCGCCCACGTGCTGGCCGCGGCCGAGGACGCCCCGGTGGACCGGGTCGTGGTGGCCCTCGGCGGGGCGGCCACCGAGGTGCTGGACCGGGTCGACCTGGGCCGGGCCGAGCCGCTGGTGGTGGAGGGCTGGGCCGCCGGCATGGGCCACGTCCTGGCCAGCACCCTGGCCCAGGCCACCGGCGACTGGGGGGCGGTGGTGGTGCTGCTGGGCGACCAGCCGCTGGTCCCGGGCCGGGCGGTGGCGCGGGTGGTCGAGGCCTGGCGGGCCGGGGCCGGCCCGGTGGTGACCGCCACCTACGGCGGCCGCCCCGGCCACCCCAAGCTGTTCGACCGCCGCCTCCTGCCCGACCTGCTCAGCCTGGGCGGGGACGCCGGGGCCCGCGACCTGGTCGCCGCCCACCCCGAGTGGGTCCACCGGGTCGAGGCCGGCGACCTGGGCAGCGACGCCGACGTCGACGTGGAGGCCGACCTGGAGCGGGTCGGCCACCTGCTCACCACGACCACCCCCAGCAACGGGAGGCAGCCATGAGGATCGAGAACACGGTCGAGGTCGACGCCCCCCTGGACCGGGTCTGGGCCCTGGTCAACGACATCCCGCGGGTCGCGCCGTGCATGCCGGGGGGCGCCCTCACCGGCGTGCTCGACGACAAGACCTACGAGGGCACGGTCGCGGTCAAGCTCGGCCCCCTGCGCATGTCCTACAAGGGCAAGGTCGTGGTCGAGGAGGTCGACGAGGCCAACCACCGCGCCCGCCTGGGCGCCAGCGGCCGGGACACCAAGGGCGCGGGCACGGCCCGGGCCAGCGTCGAGACCCGCCTCGAGCCCGCCGGCGACCACCACACCCGCCTGCACGTGACCAGCGACGTCCAGCTCACCGGCAAGGTCGCCTCCTTCGGCCGGGGCGGCGCCATCAACGACGTCGCCACCCGCCTGTTCGGCCAGTTCGCCGACTGCCTGCGCGCCACCCTCGAAGCCGAACCGTCCGCCGCCGCGGCCGCGGCCGCGACCGTTGAGGACCGGGCCGCCTCCGGCCCGGCCGGGACCGCCGCGGAGGCGGCACCCGGCGCGGCCACCCCCGCGGCGGCGACCGCGGACGTGCCGGCCAGCCCGGCCTCGGCCCAGGCACCCACGGCCCCGGCCTCGACCGCAGGCCCGGCGGCCACCCCGTCGGCCCCGGCGGCCACCCCCACCCCCCGGCCCGCGGCGACCCCGGCGCCCCGGTCGGCCAAGGAGCTGGACGCCGGCAGCCTGGTCGGCACCGTGATCAAGGGCCGCCTGCGCGCCTGGGGCCAGGCCATCGCCAACTTCTTCCGCCGCCTCTTCGGCCGCCGCCGCCCCTCTGGCTGACCGTTTGGTTGCCCGGCCCCGGCAGCCGCCCAAGGGGCCGCGCCCCCCGCCGGCTGGGCCTCCGTCAGCTGTAGCGGGTCACGTACCCGCGGCGGCGGAACACGCGCAGCATCCAGGCGAGGAAGGCGAGGGCCCCGGCCACGGCGACCAGGGTGCCGACGGCGGCCAGGGCGAGCTCGCCCCAGGGCATCGGGCCGCCGTCGATCAAGTCGCGGCCGGCGGCGAAGGCGTGGGTGGTGGGCAGCAACTCCGAGATGGGCCTGATGAACCCGGGGAGGGCCTCGACCGGGTAGAAGACGCCCCCGAGCGGCATCACCAGGAACATGATGCCCCAGGCCAGCGCCTCGGCCCCGTTGCCGAAGCGGAGCATCAGGCCGATCACCAGCAGGGCGATCGCCCACCCGCCCGCGAGCAGGACGGCCATCACCGGGACCAGCCCGAGCCCGAGGGCGGTCACGTCGAAGGCGTAGAGGGCCCAGGCGGCCAGGGCCACCACCCCGACACCCATGACCAGCTTGGCCAGCCCGAACAGGGCGATGCCGGCGACCAGCTCCAGCTCCCGCAGCGGCGTCACCATCAGGTTGAGCAGGTTGCGCGACCAGGTCTCCTCCATGAAGCCGGTCGAGACGGCGATCTGGGCCTGGTACACGACGTGCCAGAGCACGATCCCGGACAGCAGGTAGGCGACCCCGGCCTGGCCGGGCGAGCTCGGCCCGCCCTGGCGGACGAAGAACACCCCGAGGGAGCCGAACAGCACCGTGTCCACGATCGGCCACACGGTGACGTCGAACAGCCGGTGCGGGCTGCGCACCAGCACATAGGCGTGGCGCCGGGCCACCGCCCAGATGCGCAGCCAGGGGGCCAGCTCCCGCGACACCCGGACCGGCCCCACCGTCGGGAACCCCTGGGCGGTCACGGCCGCGGCCCCTCGGTGTGCTCGCTGGCCTGGCGGGCGGAGGCCAGGTGCAGGAAGACCGCCTCCAGGTCGTCGCGGCCGAAGCGGGCCGCGACCTCGAGCGGCGGGCCGTCGGCGACCACCCGGCCGGCGGACAGGAACACGACCCGCTCGGCGATCCGCTCCACCTCGACCATGTTGTGGCTGGTGACCAGCAGGGCCGTGCCCCGCTCGTCGCACAGGGCGGCCAGGCCGGTGCGGACCCGCAGGGCCACGTCCGGGTCGAGGCTGGCCGTCGGCTCGTCCAGGACCAGCAGCTCGGGGTCGTGCATGGTGGCCTTGACGATGCCGACCAGGGTCTTCTGGCCCGAGGACAGCTCGGTGCCCATGGCCTCGGCCAGCTGGGGGATGCCGAAGCGCTCGAGGCCGCGCAGCGCCTGGGCGTCCGGGTCGGCCAGCCCATAGAGCTGGCCGAACATGCGCAGGAACTCCCCCACCCGGAGGCGCTCGGGCAGGGGCAGGTAGCCGGCCGCGAAGCCGACCTGGGCCATGGCCGCGCTGCGGCCCCTGGGCAGGCGGTGGCCGGTGATCTCGACCGTGCCGCCGTCCGGCTCGACCACGCCCAGGCACATCAGCAGGGTGGTGGTCTTGCCGGCCCCGTTGGGCCCGAGCAGGGCGACCCGCTCGCCCCGGCGCACGGTCAGGTCGACGCCGTCGACGGCCCGGCCGCGGCGGTACGTCTTCAAGAGCCCGCGGGCGCGGAGGACGTCGCTCATGCGGCCAGTGTCCCAGCCGCCCCCGTCACCCCGCCAGCGGATATCCCCAGCTTGAACGGCACCCGCGGCCGGAGGAGGATGCGGTCCATGACCCAGGAGCTGGCCAGCCGCCACTGCGAGGCCTGCGCGCCCGGGACGCCGCCCATCGACGAGGAACGGGCGGTCGAGCTGGAGGCGCAGCTCGACCCGTCCTGGGCCAGGGACGGCTCCCTGCGGCTGCGGCGCGAGCTGCGCTTCCGCAACTTCCGGGACGCCTTCGGCTTCGTCGCCCGCCTGGCCCTGCTGGCCGAGTCGGAGGGCCACCACCCCGACATCGAGCTCGGCTGGGGCCGGGTCGCGGTCACCCTCACCACCCACGCCGCCGGCGGCCTCACCGACAACGACTTCATCCTGGCCGCCAGGCTCGACCGGCTCTGAGCCCGCCGGTCAGGCGCAGGCGCCCAGGAGGTCGGCCAGGCGGCGCAGGCCGCGGAAGGCTCGCGCCTTGACCGTGCCCAGCGGCACCCCGAGGCGGTCGGCGATCTCGGTCTGGGTGAGCTCGCCGAAGTAGGCCAGGGTGAGGACCTCGCGCTGCTCCTTGGGCAGGCGGGCCAGCGCGGACCGGACCTCCCCGGCCCGGGCGTAGCGCTCGGCCAGCTCGCGGCCGTCGTCCCCGGCGATGTCGCGCAGCTCGTCGATCGGCACGACGTTGGCGTGCCGGCGGCGGAGCTGGTCGATGGCCCGCTTGCGGGCGATCCCGAGCACCCACGCCTCGAGGCTGCGGCTGGGATCGTAGCGATCCCGGTTCCGCCAGACCTCGTAGAACACACGCTGCAGCACATCCTCGGCGTCGTCGCGGGCCACGAAGCGGCGCAGGTAGCCGAGGACCATGGGGCCGAGGGCGGCATAGCACTCGTTGATCGCCCCCTCCTCGCCGGCGGCGAGTCGCGCCCCCAGGTTCGAGCCGGCGCCCTGCTCCACTCGTTTCCTTCCTCTGCGTTCGCTCACGGCCGTGCCGATGGTCTCGGGGAGATGGGTTGGTTGGTCAGGGCCGGCCGATCGCCTCCAGGTGCTCGGCGATGGCCCGGACCAGTCGCCGGTCGGCGGTCACGAACCCGGTGAAGGTCCGCGCGGGGTCGGAGACCCGGGCCAGGCCGAAGTGGTCCGGCTCGGAGGTCTCGAAGCCGACGAACGCGATCGGCTCGGGTTGCTCGGCGACCAGCAGCCACTGGTTCTGGAGGGCGGCCTGGTCCTCGGGGAGCCGCACCCAGGCCACCCCGGTCGGCTCCCCGGGCTCGCCGGTGCCGAAGGCGGTCACCCGGACCCCCGCCGCCACCAGGTCGCGGTAGGTGGCGGCCTCACCGGCGAGCTTGTCGGCCCGCTGGAAGCCGACGAACACGGTGGTGTCGTGGCCACGGACGGCGGCCTCGATCTCGCGGGTCGCGGCCAGCATGTCGCGCACGTGGTACAGGAACCGGGTGCCGGTCAGGGGGCCGCCGCCCAGCTCCCGCTGGGCCCGCCGGAGCAGGTCGAGCACGCCGGCCTGCCGGCCCGCCTCGCTGTCGCCGTCCCCCAGTCGGTGCCAGTCCACGCCGCCCACCTCGATCACCCTGCCGGACCGCGCCATGATGGCCCAGAATGGTCGGAGAGCGCCGACACGAGTTCAGCGTGGCGGCCACTGGAACCGTCCAGCTAGCGAGGTGACATGTCCCGACGGGTGCCGGTCCTGGCCGGGCTGGTCCTGTGCCTGCTGGTCGGGCTGGCCGCACCGGCCTCGGCCGGTCCGTGGGTGGACCGCACGGCCGGGAGCCTGCGCGACGACCCGCTGTACGTGAACGCGTCGGCCCGGCCGACCCTGACCGCGCCCGAGGCCGAGCAGGTCCGGGCCCGGCTGGCCATCGCCGGCACGCCCGTGTTCGTGGCCGTCCTGCCCGGCCAGGCCCGCCGCGAGGCCGGCGGCGACGTCAACCGGCTGGCCGGCCAGGTCGCGGCCGCGGTCGGCCGCCCGGGCACCTACCTGGTGGTGGCCGGCGGCCAGGAGGGTGCGGGCAGCGACACCCTGGCCAAGGGCGTTGCCGCCACCCAGGCCAGGGCCGCCTTCGGCCAGCACCCGGAGCTGGCCGCGGCGACCACGGACTTCATCGGGCGGGCGGAGAAGGCCGCCGGCCGGCCGCCGGCCACCACCCCGCCCCCGCAGCCTCCCCCCGGCGAGGACCCCGACGGCAACACCGTGCTGGTGGTCCTGCTCGCCATCGCCGGCGTGGTCACCGTGGCCGTCCTGCTCGCGCTGACCCTGGAGAACCGCTCGCAGCGGCGGACCGTCCGGGTCGGGAACGAGCTGAGCGAGGCCAAGGCGGTCTCCCAGGAGGACCTCACGGCCCTCGGCGACGACCTGCGCGGCCTCGACGTCGACCTCCAGGCCGGCGAGGCCGGCAACCCCCAGGCGGTCAGCCAGTACACCAAGGCGTACGAGTACCTGGAGCGGGCCGAGCAGGAGTTCGAGCAGGCCAAGAACCCCGAGGACCTGGCCCGGGTGAGCACCGCGCTCGAGTCAGGCCGGTTCGCCATGGCCTCGGCCAGGGCCATGTTCGAGGGGGGCGGCCCGCTGCGGCGGCGGCCGCCCTGCTTCTTCGACACCCGTCACGGGCCGTCGGTCAACGACGTCGGCTGGGACGCCCCTGGCGGCCCGCCCCGGCCGGTGCCGGTCTGCGCGGCCTGCATGCGCCAGATCGCCAACGGCGTCCAGCCGCAGCCGCGCAAGGTCCGCACCGGCCTGCGCCGGGTGCCCTTCTACAACGCGCCGCCGTACTTCGAGTCGTGGTTCGGCGGCTACTTCGGCGGGGCGGCCGCCGACCTGGTGGCCGGGTTCCCGCTGGGCAACGCCCTCGACGACGGCTTCGTGGGCGGCCGCAACACCTCCGGAGGCGGCTACGGCTACCTGCCGGTCTCCTACGCCGACACGGGCGTGCTCGACAGCGGTGGTGCTATCACGGGAGAGCGGGAGTCGGACAGCGGCACCATCACGATCCAGGAGGATCCCGATGAGGACCAGTAGGCCGGCCCACGGTCGCCGGCCGCAGACGCGGCGTTGGCTCGGCGCGGTCCTGGCCGCGCTGGCCCTGGCGGTCCTGGCCGCGGGCCCGGCGGCGGCGCAGGCCACCGTGGCCGAGGTCGCGGAACAGCTCAGGCAGAGCCCGGTGTACGTCGACCCTGACGCCGAGGCGAAGATCAACGCCGACCAGGTCCGGGATCACGTGCTCGACGCCGGCACCCCGATCTACATCGCGGTCCTGCCCGAGTCGGCCCGCAGCGGCTATGGCGGCAGCACGACCGAGCTGGGCAAGGCGATCGCCAACGAGCTCAAGCGGGACGGCACCTACATGGTCGTCAGCGGCGACCAGTGGGCCGCGGGCACCTACGGCAACACCCTCCCCAAGGGCGAGGCCAGCGCGCTGGCCAGCAAGGCCGTGGACGATCACAAGAACGACCCCCAGGCGGCCGTGCTCCAGTGGGTCGACGGGGTGGCCGCGGCCGCCCGTGGGGAACCGGCCGACCAGTCCGGCGGTGGCGGCGGCGTCGGGATCGGCACCATCGCGGTGCTCGCGCTGCTGGTGGTCGGCGGGGGCGCGCTGATCCTCGGGTCCAGGCGGCGCCGGCGGGAACGGGAGGCCGAGCGGCGCCGGCAGCTGGAGGAGGTCAAGCAGGTCGCCCAGGAGGACCTGGTCGCCCTGGGCGACGACATCCGCGCCCTCGACCTGGACACCAGCATGCCCGACGCCGACCCCGAGGCCGTGCGCCACTACACCGAGGCCGTCGACCAGTACCAGAAGGCGGCGGACGCCCTGGACCGGGCCGGGCGCACCGAGGACCTGGCCCCGATGAGCGCGGCCCTGGAGGCCGGCCGGTACGAGATGTCGGCGACCAAGGCCATCCTGGAGGGCCGGCCGGTCCCCGAGCGCCGGCCGCCGTGCTTCTTCGACCCCCGTCACGGCCCCTCGGTGGAGGACGTCGAGTGGGCGCCCCCCGACGGCGCCCCCCGCATGGTCCCGGCCTGCGCGGCCGACGCCCAGCGGGTCCACGAGGGCCTGGAGCCGGAGTCACGCCAGGTCCTGGCCGGGGCCGGCGGCCGGATGACCCCCTACTGGAACGCACCCGGCTACTACGGCCCCTGGGCCGGCGGCTACTTCGGCGGCTTCCCCATGGGCGGGCTGTTCAGCGGCCTGCTGCTGGGCAGCTGGCTCGGCGGCGGCTGGGGCGGCTACCCGGTCTACGCGGGCGGCGACAGCGGCGACGCCGGCGGGGACGGAGGCGACGGCGGCGGCGGCGACTGGGGCGGCGGCGGCGGCGACGGCGGCGGGGGTGGCGACTGGGGCGGCGGCGACTTCGGCGGCGGCGACTTCGGCGGGGGCGACTTCGGCGGCTGAGGTTCGCGACGGTCGAGTAGGCTGACCCGATCAGCCGCGGACGAAGGAGCCCGCCCATGAGTCTCGACGTCCGCCGCCAGGGGGCGGCGACCTGGATCACGCTCGACCGGCCCGACGCCCTCAACGCCCTCGACGACCCGACCAAGGAGGCGCTGGTCGCCGCCCTGGGCGAGGCCGCCGAGGACGAGCGCGTGCGGGCGGTGGCCCTGACCGGGAGCGGCCGGGCGTTCTGCGTCGGCCAGGACGTGCGCGAGCTCGAGCAGGGCTACCGCGAGGGGCGGGCGCCCGACCTGGCCGCCGCCCTGGAGCGGCACTACGCGCCCATCTGCCGGCTGCTGGCCGGCATGCCCAAGCCGACCGTGGCCGTGGTCAACGGGGTCGCGGCCGGGGCCGGGGTGTCGCTCGCCCTGGCCTGTGATCTCAGACTGGCCAGCAGCGCGGCCCGCTGGCGGCTGGCCTTCTCCGGCATCGCGCTGGTCCCCGACGCCGGGTCGACCTGGCACCTGCCGCGGCTGGTCGGCCTGTCCCGGGCCCTGGAGATGGCCCTGCTCGGCGACTGGGTCGAGGCCGACCAGGCGCTCGCCTTCGGGCTGGTCAACCGGGTCTGGCCGGCCGCGGAGTTCTCGGGCGAGGCCGAGGCGGCCGTGGCCGCCCTGGCCGCCGGGCCGACCCTGGCCCTCGGCCGGGCCAAGGCCCTGCTCCGCGACCACCTCCAGGTCGGCCTGGACGAGGCGCTGGCCGGCGAGGCCGCGGCCCAGGTCGCCTCCGGCCAGACCAAGGACCACGCCGAGGGCGTCGCCGCCTTCCTGGACAAGCGGCCCCCGACCTTCCAGGGGGCCTGACATGGCCGCCGACTACCAGCTCTGGATCGACGGCCGGTCGGTGGATGCCGCCAGCGGCGAGACCTTCGAGACCTTCGATCCCTCCACCGGCCAGGCCCACGCCACCGTGGCCAGGGCCGGCCAGGCCGACGTCGACCGGGCCGTGGCCGCCGCCCGGGCCGCCTTCGAGGACGGCCGCTGGTCGGGCCTCAGGCCGGAGCGGCGGGCGGCCGTGCTCCAGGCGGTCGCGGCCAGGCTCAAGGAGCAGGCCCCCCGCCTGGTCGACCTGGAGGTCCGCGACGCCGGCGGGACCATCCGCAAGACCAGGTCCTCCGATGTCGCCGGGGCGGCGTTCACCTTCCGGACCTACGCCGAGCTCGCCACCCGGCTCCCGGCCGAGCTGCCCCTGCCGTTCACCGTCGCCCCCGGGCCCAGCCACAACTACCTGCGCCGCGAGCCGGTCGGGGTCTGCGCGGCCATCGTCCCCTGGAACTTCCCCATCCAGAACGCGGCCTGGAAGCTGGCCCCGGCCCTGGCCGCCGGCAACACGGTGGTCCTGAAGCCGGCCGAGCAGACCCCGTGCACGGCGGTCGAGCTGGCCAAGCTGTGCAGCGAGGCCGGCGTGCCCGACGGGGTGGTCAACGTCCTGCCCGGGTTCGGCCCGGAGGCCGGCGAGCCGCTGGTCACCTCGCCCGAGGTCGACAAGGTCGCCTTCACCGGCTCGACCGAGGTCGGCAGGC
>Ga0307318_10000532_pt1 | contig 12478 bp, 11 predicted proteins | sample ER_DNA_367_FD_194500 | JGI IMG/M metagenome (GOLD analysis project Ga0307318, IMG submission 194500) | Bulk soil microbial communities from the East River watershed near Crested Butte, Colorado, United States - ER_DNA_367 | ecosystem: Environmental > Terrestrial > Soil > Floodplain | place...
AGGACGCGTTCTTCCTCGTCAAGCTGCTGGAGGACTCCGGCTACGACGGGGCGCGCCACTTCGACGCGCGGCCGCTGCGCGTGGAGTCCGAGGAGGGGATCTGGGACTTCGCGTCGGGTTGCATGCGCACGTATCTCGCGCTCAAGGCGAAAGCCGAGCAGTGGGCGTCCGACGCCGAGCTCCAGAGCGCGCTCGAGGAGGCGAAGGTGCCCGAGCTCGGCGTGGAGACCGTCGGCGCCTACTCCAAGGAGAAGGTCGACGAGCTGCTGGCTGCGCAGTTCGATCTCGACGCGCTCGGCGCCCGCGAGACGCGCAACGAGCGCGTCGACCAGCTGTCGGTCGATCTCATTCTCGGCCTGCGGTGAGCATCAGGCGCCACAACCTCAGCCTCGTCCTGCGCCAGATAACCGAGAACGGGCCGCGCTCGCGAGCCACGCTCGCGCTCGAGACGGGGCTCAACAAGAGCACCGTCTCGAGTCTCGTGGCCGAGCTGATCGAGGCCAACCTGCTGCGCGACGCCGAGGACGGCAATCCCTCTTCGGGCGCTGTCGGGCGGCCCCCTCAGAGCGTGGAGCTGCATCCGAAGGGACCGTTCGTGCTCGGCCTGGAGGTCAACGTCGACTACCTGGCCGCGTGGGCCACAGATCTGGCCGGGGAGCTATACCACCGCGCGTTCGTGGCCAGCGACAACCGCGCACAGAGCCCCGAGGCGGTGATCGGGGAGCTGGCTCACCTGGCCGTGGGGGCGCTCGCACAGCCCTTCGCCGAGACCCGCACGCCGTTGTCGGCCTGCGTGGCGGTGCCCGGGCTCGTGGACTCGCGCGGTGGGCTGGTCGTGGCCCCGAACCTGGGCTGGGCCGACGTTCCGGTGGCCGACCTGCTGCGCGAAGCTCTCGAGGACCCCTCCTTCGACCTATGCGTGGAGAACGAGGCCAACCTGGGCGCTGTGGCCGAGTTGGTCGACGGAGCGGGACGCGGCCTGCGCGACTTCGTGTACGTCTCCGGGGAGATCGGCATCGGCGCCGGAGTGGTGCTGGGCGGAGAGCTGTTTCGAGGGGCCTCCGGCTTCGCGGGTGAGTTCGGCCATCTCACGATCGACCCTTACGGTCCGCCCTGCGGCTGCGGCGGACGCGGGTGCCTCGAGCGGCTCGCCGGACAGGACGCCCTGCTGCGCCTCGCCGGCTGGGACGCGCGGATTCGCTGCGCCGGCTCGCGCCCCGAGTGGCCGGGCGCCATGCTCGCGCAGAGCGCTCGGGAGGGTCACGCCAAGACCTGCGAGGCGCTCAGCCAGGTCGGCCACACGCTCGGAATAGCGATCGCCTCGGTGGCCAACCTGCTCGATCCCGAGGCCGTGTTGCTCGGGGGCTATTTCGCGCCGCTGATCGACTGGTTGCGCGAACCGATCGAGGTCGAGCTCGAGACGCGCGCGCTCGCCGGCAGCGGCCTGCGCTGCCGGGTGCTGGCGGCCGAGCTTGGCGGCGAGGCCGCCGTCCGCGGCGCTGTGGCTCTCAGCCGCCGAACCGCGCTCGAGCTCGCCTCCGCGGTGCCGGCGTCCGCGCGCTAGGGCATCCAGGTCACCCGCCGCCGGCCGGCGGCTTAGCCGGCCGGTTCCTTCACCTGAGCGACGAAGCCGCGCACGTCCGCTGCGGGCTCGGAGTAGGCGTCACCGAGCGCCGACTCCACGGCGCTCATGTACTCCTCCGCCCAGGCCGGGAACTCGTAGTCGATGCCGCGCAGGAATTCCAGCGTCGCGGCCCAGCGGATGTCGGCGATCGAGGGATGGTCGCCGCCCACGAACGTCCTCCCGCTCAGAAACCACGCGCGGAAGGCTTCAAGAGGCTCCGCGAGCGCCTCCTCGGCGTCCCTCTGGGCCGTCGCCTTCATGTCGTCGCCTGCCTCGGACGTCGCCACCTCGCCCGCGTACTGGGGAAAGCCCAGCGTGGGGTAGGTGGCGCGTGCGACGAGCGGGTAGAACGTGCCGATCAAGTAGAACATGGCGCTGTCGACCATCGCGCGCTCGCCCGGGTCCGGGGGGTAGAAGCGATCGAGCCCGTGCTTGTTGCAGAGGTACTGCATGATCGCGCAGCTCTCCCAGAGCGAGCCCCTCGGCAGGCCGGTCTCCTCGAGTAGTGGGGTGAGATCGGCCGGGTCCTTCGACAGGAAGTCCGGGGTGCTCTTCTTGCCCCACACGTCGCGTTCCTCGAAGTCGAGCCCGGCGGCTCGTACGAAGATCCGGGCGGTGAGATTGTTCACGCTCGGCAACAGGACGCTCAGCGTGTTCTCGGCCATCTGATCCTCCTCCTAGCTAGTGCTCGACGAGCTTGGACTTGTATTCGCTTCGCTGCAAGCTGCCCCACCGTACGAGATCCACGCGGGTCTGGACGACGAGGACGTTGCGCAGTCTCTCGCGAATCGCCTCGGCGAGCTCGGGTTCGGCCGTCGCGTTCCGCGTGAGCTCGACGCTCACCGGAAGCGGCGGCTCTTGCTTGACGCCTGGCTTGCGCGGCTTGACCAGGATGTGGCCGCTCACCTTCGGGGCGAACCCGCTGACCACCTCGCGGATGGCGGAGGGAAAGACGTTGACGCCGCGCACGATCAGCATGTCGTCGGTGCGCCCGATACAGCGCACTCGCGGACCCGTGCGGCCGCACCGGCACGGGCTCGTCCGCACCTCCACGTGATCGCGCGTGCGGAAGCGCAGCAGAGGCGCCGCCCGGTGCCGGAGGTGCGTCAACACGAGCTCGCCGGTGGCCCCGTGGTCGAGCGCGAGGGCGACTCCCGACTCGGGATCGATCAGCTCCGCATGGACGAAGCCGCGCGCGCCCAGGTGCATGCCGTCCTGCTCCTCGCACTCTCCCCAGAGCGACACGCCGATGTCACCGATGCCCATCGCCTCGGTGACCTGCGCGCCCCAACCCTGCTCGAGCTTCGCGCGGAAGCCCGGCTCACCGCCCCCGGGCTCGCCCGCCACCAGCACGCGCTCGACGCTCGATCCCGCCAGGTCGAAGTCTCGCTCGGCGGCCCATTCGACGAGCCGGGCGGCATAGGAAGGGGTCAGCACCGCGGCCTCGGGTCGCAGGCGCTCGACCGCGGTCATCAGGCGCTCGGTGTTGCCGGTGCCGACGGGGATGTGACAGAGGCCGAGTCGGTCGAAGGCCGCCAGCGCCGCGCCCGCCACGAACGGCCCCGCGTTGTAGCTACTGACGATGCGCTGGCCCGGGACGACCCCGGAGGCGGCATAGCTGCGCACCGACCCTGTCACCCAGTTGTCGAGGTCGCTCGCCGTGAGCGGGATGAAGCTGGGCGTGCCGGTGGTTCCGCTCGTCGAGTAGATCCGCACGATCTCGGACGGCGCCGCGCAGAGGTGCGCGCCGATCGGGTTATCCGGCGTGCAGGTGGCCCGGATCTCGCGCTTCTCGGTGAGCGGGAGCCGCGCGATGTCCGCCAGGCCGCCGGCGTCCTCGACGGAGGCCGGCCCAAGCTTGTCGCGGTAGAAGGCCGAGCGCTCGAGGAGGTAGGCAAGCTGGCTGCGGTAGGACGCGTCGTCGACATCGAGCTGGTTCGCCCACGGCCGCGTCTCGTCCGCCGACGCTGGCATCAATCCGTCCCGGGCTCGTACCGCACGGCCTCCTCCGCCTTGCCCGCCATGAGGAAGCCCAGCGGACGCTCGCGCTCCTCGGCGAGGTGGGCGAGCAAGCCCGCAGTGCGTGCAAGGATCGGAACCGCCTTCACGGTGGCCGAGGACAAGCCCAGGTCGAGCATCACCGCCGCGATGGGCATGGCCACGTTCATCGTGAGCGGCCTGCCCCAGGCTTCGGCCGCGCTGTCCCGGATGCGGCGCGCGAGCAGAACATGGGGTCCGCTCACGTCGCGCTCGTCTGCGAGCTCGAGGATGCGCTCGGCCCGCGGGTCGAGCGGCCGGTGCAGTGGGTGCCCGAAGCCCGGCAGCCTGCCGCCGGACTCGTGGACCGTATGTGCGAGGTCCTTGGCCACCGCAGCCGGCTCGCCGCCGGACGCCACCTTCCGCTGGGCCTCCTCGAGCAGCGTCGCGCATGCCTCTGAGGTGCCCAGGATCACCGGGCCCGCGCCGAGGATCCCCGCCGCGACGGCGCCCTGCAGGGATCCGGGGTCCGCCGCGAGCGTCATGCGGGCGGCGACATTGGTGGGCATCATCCCGTGCTCGGCGATGGCGACGAGCAGCAGGTCGAGGAAGTAGCGCTGGTCGTCTGTCGGCTCCCGCCCGGTGAGCAGGAGGTGGAAGTAGTCGGTGAAGCTCAACCTGCCCATCAGGTCGGCGCAGAGGTCGCGACCCCGCACCTCCACCCTGTCGGGATAGGCCTGGCTGATGCGACTGACGGGCGGCCCGGCCCTACCGATCTGCATCCGGCTCCTCTCGTTAAGGCAGGCAAGCGTACGCGCCCTACACCGTCACTCGCCCAGCCATGTGATGCCGTACCGGCTCGAGGCGCCGGCATAGGCGTCGGCTCCGAGCGTGCCGTTTCGCTCCGCCTCGGCCAGTTCGCGAAAGAACCCTTCGAGGCCGGCCGGGGAGCACATCACGAGCACGCGTCCCGTCCGCTCCACCACGCGGCGCTGCGAATGGGGCACGCCTCGCGGGCCGAAGACCAAGCCGCCGGGACCGACCTGGAACGCTTCGTCCCCGACCTGGAAGACGTGCTCGCCCTCGATTACGAAGAAGAGCTCGTCTTCGTGCTCGTGGACGTGGAGAGGCGTGTCCACCGGCGAGCTCTCCTCGAACATGCTGAAGCCTCCGCCGGTTGTCTGAGCGGTCGCCTTGACGAGGATCTCCACCTCGCCGAAGCGCAGGCGCTCGCCCTCCTGCGCCTCGAGCTTGAAGCCCGAGATGGCCATGGGCTCGTTCCTCCTGACCGCTCAGGCGCCGGCAGGGACGAGGATCCCGCGGCCCTGCAGCCGGCCCCCATCGAGGTCGGCCATCGCGTCGTTGATGGCGTCGAGCGGATAGGTGCTCGTGTGCAGGGTCACCTGGCCCTGCGCCGTGAGCGTCATCAGTTCCTGCAGGTCGACGTAGGTCCCCACGAGGTTGCCGATGAAGGAGATCTCGCGCGAGATGACGTCGATGGTCGGGATGTCGATGTTCTGGCCGTAGCCGATGACGTAGTAGAAGCCGCCGTCCTGGATCATCGCCACGCCATCCTCGACGGCGCCGTTCTCTCCCACGAAGTCGATGATCGCCTCCGCGCCGAGCCCGTCGGTCAGCTCCTTCACGGTTTCGACGTGGCTCTGGCCCTCCACCTTGACCGTGTGGTCGGCGCCGAGCTCGCCGGCCAGCGCGAGCGCCTTCTCGTTCGGGTCGACGACGATGATCTCGGCGGGGGTCATCGCCTTCAGGCACTGGATGCCGATGTGGCCCAGTCCGCCGGCTCCGATCACGACCGCGCGGGTGCCGGGCGCGAGGATCGGGATCGCCTTCTTGACCGCGTGGATCGCGGTCAGGCCCGCGTCCGCCAGCGCGGCTATGGACGCCGGCTCGAGTGACGGATCGAGCTTGACCACCGAGCGCGCGCTCGTGAAGAGCAACTCGGCGAAGCCGCCGTCGCGGTCGATGCCGGGAAACGAGCCGTTCTCGCAGTGCATGTCGTCGCCGCGCCGGCAGGCCCGGCACAGTCCGCAGGCAATGAACGGATGCACGATCACCGTGTCGCCCACCTCGACGTTGGTCACGCCCGAGCCGACCTCGTGGATCCAGCCGGCGTTCTCGTGGCCCGGGGTGTAGGGCAGCTCGACCTGGGACTTCTCGGCCCACTGCCCCTCCTGGATGTGCAGGTCGGTGCGACACAGCCCGGCCGCGCCGATCTTCACCACGACGTCGAACGGGTCGAGCGCCTTGGGCTCATCGACCTCGTCGAGCTTCAGTGGTTGGTGGTACTCGTGCAGCCGCGCCGCCTTCACGCCGCAACCTCCCCTTCGTAGCGGGTCTTCAGCAAGCTGCGGCACAGGCCGGCGTTGCCCTCCAACGACGTCGAGATCAGGCGCGCGAGGCGCAGGAAGCGGGGAACGTCGGCCGCCCGCAGCGCAGCGCCCTGGGCCGTGACGAAGGCCGGCGCGTCCGGGCCGGAGTCGATCCCGAGCTCCGCCCGCAGCTCCCGGCAGCGATCGGCGTCGGCGCCTGCGAGCTCGCCCAGCCGCAGCGCGGCGATCGCGTCCGCGGCCAGGCTGGCGCACAGGCGGCCCTGGCGCGCCATGAGCGCCTTGCGGCGAAACAGCGTCCGAAGCTCGTCCAGCTCATCGGAGGCGTGGTCGGGGAAGGCGTCGACGAAGCCGGCGCCGCAGCCGACCGCCGCGTTGATCTCCCCGGCCGTGAAGTGATCCTCCAACTCGATCTGCACCGACTCCACCCCGGGCAGCGCCTCCACCGCTGCCCGCGCGTCCGCCGCCATGAGGAAGGCGAAGTTGGGCGCACAGAAATAGGTCGGAAGCCGCAGGCGCACCCGCACCGGTTCCCGGTCGGCCTCCACCCCGGCCACGAACCCGAGCTCCACCAGCGACTGATCGAGCTCGGGGTCGCGAACCCTTTCGAGCGCGCCGAGTACGTCGGCCACCGCGGTCATGCCGCGCTCACGGGCTCCGAGCCTATGGCGATCTCCTCCTCCTCCGTGGACACCTGCATCTCCGCGGGTACCTCGATGTCGTAGAGCTGCGCGGCGTTGAGGCCGAGGAACTTGGCCTTCTGATCGTCGGAGATCGTCCCGAGCTCTGACTGCATGTCCTCGGGGATCTGGAAGTCGACGAACATCTCGACCAGCCACTTGGGCTGCCAGATCGCGTAATCGGAGGCGAACAGGATCCGGTCCTCGCCAATCCAGTAGAGGCATTCGCCGATCATCTGCGCGAAGTACTTCGGGCGCGTGTGAATGAACGGCATGGCTACCGCGAAGCCGCCGTACACATTGGGCTCCTGGGTCGCGATCCAGCAGAAGTCCTCCAGCCGCGGGAGCCCGATGTGCTCCACGATGAAGTTGAGGTCCGGGAAGGCCGAGGCCGCGTGATCCACGTCGGCCACGTCGAACGCGTCGCGGTTGAGCGGCCAGATCGTCGGACCCTTGTGGACGTGGATGTTCTTGATCCCGAGCTCGAGGCACAGCTCGAAGTAGGGCTGGGCCGCGTCGTCGGCGAGCGTCCAGCCGCGTGACTCGCCGCGCCACTCGGCGGTGTAGAGCTTGACGCCCTTTAGGTCGTATGTCTCGTGAAGCTCACGCAGCTCGTCGAGCCCGGCCTCGCCGGCGCGCGGGTCGAAGGATCCGTTGACGATGAACTTGCCGGGGTGGTTGGCGGCCATCGCCGCGTCCTGCTCGGTGGTGTTGAAGCCGCCGGGGAAGAACTCCTTCAGGTACGTCGGCTGCATGATCGCCTTGTCGACGTACCCGATCTCGAAGAGGTCATGGACCATGTCCTCCTCCGAGTAGCGGTCGTACTTGTCCTTGTCCCAGACGTACTCCTCGGGGCTGAGGTTGCGGTGGTAGTCGTAGAAGCAGGCGATGAAGCCCTCGCCCCACTTGTTGCGGTTCTCGGGGCGGGCGTCCCAGAAGTGCGTGTGCCCGTCGACGACGAAGTACTTGCGGCCGTCCTTCTCGTACATGCGACTCCCTCTTTCTGGTGCGCGCGCGGGTCAAGAGAGATGTACCCGCGCGCGGGGGAGTCGATGCGCGTCAGCTTAGGTGGTGGACCTCCTGTAGTCCGTAGACCGGCGTGTCGATGCCCTCGGCCCGCGCCTTGAGCTGGAGCGCCAGGAAGAGCGAGTAGTGCCGTGACTGGTGCAGATTGCCTCCGTGGAACCAGAGCGCCTCCTGCTGTGTCGGCTTCCACATGTTGCGCTGCTCGCCCTCCCAGGGGCCCGGGTCCTTGGAGGTATCGGAGCCGAGGCCCCAGACCTTGCCCACCTTGTCGGCCACCTCCTGGGATATGAGGTCGGCCGCCCATCCGTTCATCGAGCCGTAGCCCGTGGCGTAGACGACGAGGTCGCCAGGCAGCTCGGTCCCGTCGGCCATCACCACGCTGTCCTCCGTGAGGTGGTCGACCGCGCCCGACTGGAGCTTTATCTCCCCGCCGGCCACCAGCTCCGCGGCGCCCACGTCGATGTAGTAGCCCGAGCCGCGGCGCAGGTACTTCATGAAGAGGCCCGAGCCGTCCTCACCGAAGTCCAGGTCGAAGCCCGCCTTCTCCAGGCGGTCGTAGAAGTCGGCGTCGCGCTCACGCATCTGGTCGTAGAGCGGGATCTGGAACTCGTGCATGATCCGGTACGGAAGCGACGCGAAGATCATGTCGGCCTTCTCGGTGGTCACGCCCGCCGCGACCGCCTGCTCGGAGTAGAGGGCTCCGAGCCCGATATCCATGAGGGTGTCAGAGCGCACGATGTGGGTGGAAGACCGCTGCACCATCGTCACGTCCGCGCCGTTCTCCCACAGGGCGGCGCAGATGTCGTGGGCTGAGTTGTTCGAGCCGATCACCACGGCCTTCTTGCCCTCGTACGCGTCGGGCCCGGGATGCTGGGAAGAATGATGCTGGTCGCCCTTGAACACGTCCGCCCCGGGGATGTCCGGCACGCTCGGCTTCCCGGACATTCCCGTTGCCATCACGAGCTGCCTCGGACGCAGGGTGATGTCGGCGCCGTCGCGCTCGACGACGAGTATCCACTCGCCCTTCTCCTCGTCGTACCTGGCGCTCTTGGCCTCCGTCGCGCTCCAGTAGTTGAGCTCCATCACCCGCGTGTACATCTCCAGCCAGTCGGCGATCTTGTCCTTCGGCGAGAACACCGGCCAGTTCTCCGGGAACTTGATGTACGGAAGGTGGTCGTACCAGACGGGGTCGTGGAGGCAGAGCGACTTGTAGCGCTTGCGCCAGGAGTCGCCGGGGCGCTCGTTGCGCTCGACGATGATGGTCGGCACGCGGAGCTGACGGAGGCGAGCACCCAGCGCGATTCCGCCCTGCCCTCCGCCGACGATCACGACGTAGGGCTGGGTCTCGGAGCCGAGCTCGGCGGCCTCGCGCTCCCGCTGCTCGAGCCAGGTCTCGCGATCGGGGTCGGCGCCGTGCTCGACCCCCTGGGGCCGGCGCCCGGGTCCGGCGTGCTCCTCGTGGCCCTTGAGCTCGTAGAGGGTGGTGAGCAGCGTCCACGCCTTGCCGTCCTTCAGTCGCAGGTGACCGCGGCCGCGGCCCACCTCGGTCTCGAACTCGATCCAGCCCTCGGTCACGCCCTCGGCCTCGGCGGGCGGCTCGAGCGTGCGCCAGCCGCGCGGCTTCACGTGCCCGAGTGTGTGATCGAGCATCTCCTTGGTCTCTGCCGGGCCCTCGACCGTCTTGATGTTCCAGGTGAAGGCCACGAGGTCGCGCCAGAAGCTCTCCTCGGCGAAGAGCGCCGCGGCGGCTTCGCTGTCGCCTTCGGTCAGGGCTGCTTCGAAGCTCGACAGCCACCCATCGACGGCGGCGGCGGGCTCGACGGCGGTCTCGGTCATGGTGTCCTCCTGGCGGCGATGGCGCGCGGACGCCGCGGCGCGGCGCGCCCTTTCACGGCATCCTTTCCCCGAGATGCTGCGTGTCTACCGCATCCCCTACTCGACCAACGTCGAGCGGGTGGCGCTCGCGCTGGGGCTCAAGGGCCTGGCGGTCGAGTGGATCGACGTCGACCCCGCGGACCGGACGCCGATTCGCGAGGCCAGCGGGCAGGAGCTCGTGCCCGTGCTCGTGGACGGCGACCGGGTGATCACCGACTCCACCCGCATCCTCCATTACCTGGAGGCGCTACGGCCAGACCCGCCCCTGTTTCCTCGCGACCCCGCCCGGGCCGCGGAGGTGGAGGTCTTCCTCGATTGGTTCAACCGCGCGTGGAAGCGGGAGCCGAACCTGATCGCGGACGGGGCCGGCGACTCCGAGGCGGTGGCGCGCTGGGCCGGGCGGATGCAGCGGCGGCTCGGGCTGTTCGAGGCTCTGCTCACCGGGCGCGAGTACCTGTTCGGCGACTTCGGCGCCGCCGACTGCGCCGCCTGGCCGTTCCTGCGCTACGCCGTGAGCATCGAGCCCGACGACGACGAGGTCTTCCACCGCGTGCTGCACGAGCGGCTGGACGTATCGGGCCACCCGCTCCTCGAGGCGTGGATCAGCCGCGTGGACCAGCGGCCGAGGTGAGCAGTCCGAGCTGCTCGATCGCCCGGTCGCGCAATTGGTGCTTTCGAATCTTGCCGGTGACGGTCATCGGGAACTCGCTGCAAGTCGCCACGTAGCGCGGGATCTTGTAGTGGGCGATCTTTCCGCGGCAGAACTCGCGCAGCTCGTCCTCGTCGAGCGTCGCGTCCTCCCGGCAGATGATCCAGGCCATGATCTCCTCGCCGTAGCGATCGTCCGGCACGCCGACCACCTGGACGTCGGCGACGGCGGGGTGACCGTAGAGGAACTCCTCGATCTCCCGCGGGTACACGTTCTCGCCGCCGCGGATGATCATGTCCTTGATCCGCCCGACAATGCGGACGTAGCCGTCCCCGTCCATGGTCGCGAGGTCCCCGGTGTGCATCCAGCCCCCCGCGTCGATCGCCTCGGCCGAGCGCTCCGGCTCGTCCCAGTAGCCCGACATGACCAGGTAGCCCCTGGTACGGAACTCGCCCGGCTCGCCGCGCGCGACGGTGCGGTCGCTGGCCGGGTCGACGATCTTGATCTCGGTGTGCGGCATCGCCTGGCCAACGGTGCCGCAACGGTGCTCGATGGTGTCGTCGCGGCGGACCATGGTCGAGACCGGCGACGTCTCGGTCATCCCGAAGGCGATCGTGATCTCCTCGATGCCCATCTCCGACTCCACGCGGCGCATGACCTCTAGAGGGCACGGCGAGCCGGCCATGATCCCGGTGCGCAGCCTCGAGAGGTCGAACTCCGAGAAGCGAGGATGGTCGAGCTCGGCGATGAACATCGTCGGCACTCCGTAGAGGCTGGTGCAGCGTTCGCCCGCGGCGGCATCGAGCGTCGCCAGGGGGTCGAAGGCGGCCTCGGGGTACACGATGCAGGCGCCGCTGAGACTGCAGGCGAGGTTCGCCATGACCATGCCGAAGCAGTGGTAGAGCGGCACCGGAACGCAGACCCGATCGGCCTCCGTGTAGCCGAGGATGTCACTCAACAGCAGCGCGTTGTTGAGGATGTTGTGGTGGGTGAGGGTGGCGCCTTTCGGCCGGCCCGTAGTACCGCTCGTGTATTGGATGTTGATCGGGTCGTCGAAGTCGAGGTCCTCCATCCGCGCCCGCAGCTCCGCCTCGCCGGGCCCGCCGTCGCCGGCCGCCAACTCATGCCACTCGGGCGAGTCGAAGAAGACCACCCCTTGCACTTCAGGAAGCCCTTCGCGCACCTCATCGACCATCGCCCGGTAGTCCGAGTCCTTGAACTCCGGCGCGGCCAGCAACATCCGGCAGCCGGACTGATGCAGCGCGTACTCGAGCTCGGAGGTCCGGTAGGCGGGGTTGACGTTCACGAGGATCACACCGAGCTTCGCCGTTGCGTACTGCGTCAGCGCCCACTCGTAGCGGTTGGGGCTCCACACCCCCAGGCGGTCGCCCTTCACGAGGCCGAGTCCCAGCAAGCCGCGCGCGAGCCGGTCGACGGCGGAGTTCAGCTCGGCCCAGCTGAGGCGGACCTGCTGATGGCAGCACACGAGCGCGTCCGACCCCGGCACCCGAGCCGCGGTGCGCTCGAGGTTCGCCCCGATCGTCTCGCCCAGGAGCGGCGTGGCGCCGGCGCCATGGGCGTAGGCGGCGGCCTGCCCTGTGCCCGGAGTCATCGGCGCAGATCGTACCCCGGCGACGGCCTGACCACCCTGGTCGCTGCCTTTCAGTCCCGGTAAGACACCGCTTCCCGCGTTCCCGCCTCCGCCGAGCGCAGGATCGCGTCGCACACCTCGGCGCAGCGGTAGCCGTCCTCGAAGGTGGCTCCGTGGGGGGCGATGTCGGAGTCGTCGCGGATCGCGCTCAGCAGATGGTGGAGCTCGTGGACGAAGGAGTGCTCCCAGCCGATCGTGTGGCCATGCGGCCACCACCACTCCCAGAACGGGTGGTCGGCCTCGGACACCAGCACGTCGCGGAAGCCCTGGGCCGACTCCGCCGGGCTCGACCCGGCGATGTGCACCCGCAGCTCGTTCAGCCGCTCCAGGTCGAACGCGAGCGAGCCCTTCGAGCCGTTGATCTCCCAGGTCAACGCGTTCTTGCGCCCGGTCGCGAAGCGTGTGGCCTCGATCGTGCCGACCGCGCCGTTGTCGAAGGCGACGACGGACTCGAACGCGTCGTCGACCTCACGCCCGGGCTTGAAGGTTGCGGTGGTGCCGGCGACCGACTCGATCTCGCCGACGAGGTAGCGCGCCAGGTCGATCACGTGTGCGCCCAGATCGCCGAGCGCTCCCGAGCCGGCGAGCGCCTTGTCGAAGCGCCAGACCTCGTCGTCGATCGTTCCCCACTCCTGCAGGTAGGAGCCG
>Ga0307318_10000535_pt1 | contig 12470 bp, 12 predicted proteins | sample ER_DNA_367_FD_194500 | JGI IMG/M metagenome (GOLD analysis project Ga0307318, IMG submission 194500) | Bulk soil microbial communities from the East River watershed near Crested Butte, Colorado, United States - ER_DNA_367 | ecosystem: Environmental > Terrestrial > Soil > Floodplain | place...
GCCGTGGGCCGCGACACCTCCGGGCCGACCACCGACCAGGCCATGACCCGCTCCGAAGAGGAGCTGCAGGTCGGAACCCAGACCCGCGAGCGCGGCCGGGCCCGGCTGCGCAAGTACGTGACCACCGAGACCCAGACGGTCACCGTGCCGGTCCAGCGCGAAGAGGTCCGGGTCGAGCGCGAGCCGATCACCGACGCCAACCTCGACGACGCCACCAGCGGCCCGGCCATCTCCGAAGAGGAGCACGAGGTCACCCTCCGCGAGGAGGAAGTCGTGGTTGAGAAGCGGGCCGTGCCCAAGGAGCGGGTCCGCCTCGACACCGAGACCGTGACCGAGGAGCGCCAGGTCTCCGAGGAGGTCCGCCAGGAGCAGATCCAGGTCGACGGCGACCAGGACCAGCCCCCCCGTCAGGACCAGCGCTAAGTCGATCAGGTCCGGGGGGCAGGGGCCGCCGGTCCTCCGGCGCCCCTGCCCCCCGACATCCATGAAGGAGCAACACTGTGACAGCTGACAACACCGTTTCTCGTTCCCTGCACGACCTGGGGCTGGCCACCTGGTTCGGCGGCTCGCTGATGGGGGCGGTCGGGCTCAACGGGGCCGCGGCCGACGTGGAGGAGCCCAAGCAACGCCTGCGGGTAGCCACCGCCGGCTGGAACCGCTGGACCCCGGTCAACCTGGCCGCCATCGCCGCCCATGTGGCCGGCGGGGCCGTGCTGCTCGTGGCCAACAAGGGCCGGGTGGCCAGCCAGCGGAGCGTCGCCCAGGCCACCGTGGTCAAGACCGTCCTGACCGGCGCCGCCCTAGCCGCCACCGCCTGGTCCGGGGCCCTGGGAGCCAAGCTCGACCAGGCCGGCGAGGTCCCGGTCGAGGGCGGCACCGACCCCAGCAGCGACACGCCCGAGGACGTGGCCACCGCCCAGCGCCAGCTCAAGGTGCTTCAGTGGGTGATCCCGGCCCTGACCGGCGCGGTGCTGGTCCTCAACGCCCGCATGGGCGAGCAGCAGCGACCCACCCAGGTCACCGGCGGCCTACTCGGCCGCCTCCGACCAGGACGAGCCGCCTGACCGAGACCAACGCAATCCGAATGGGTCTGCGGGGCTCCAAGGAGCCCCGCAGACACCACCCACCCAGCCTGTTCCGCTTCTACCCCAGGCCCTCCGCCACCTCCACACCGTCAGCGCACCACTACGACCCGCATCCGCCGAATGACCGCGGGAGCACACCGCATCACCAGAAGGCACCTCGACAGGAGGCACCCAATGGACCGCGATGACTCCACCACCGACACCGGCGTGCGAGGTCGGGCACTGCCAATCCTTCGATCTCCATGGTTCCCTCCATAGGCTCCTCGCCATCGGCAGGCTGGGCGGTCGGCGGCGGCAAGCTAGAAGGTCCGTCCGTAGCAGCTGGTTACGACGGCTGCCCTTGGCCTGGTGTGGCAAGGCCGCCAACCCCACCGCCCCTGGCGGGCACTTGGTTCTGAACCTCTCCGCGCCGGCGAACCTGGACAAGAGAGGTAGCTGGCGAGGCCGTGTTACGCGCACGGCCTCGTTGGCTTGCCTGGTAGGCGGCGTCGCGGAGCAGGTTCAGCCAGCCGGATGGGTGGATGCCGGGTCCGGTGGTCCAGGGGTTGAAGCGCAGCGCTTCGGTCTGGGCGGGTGAGAGTGGCGGGCCCACGGTCACGGTGGCCAGCGGCTGGGAGCGGCCCAAGGACTTGGCGGTTCGCAGCTCCAACTCTAGGCCGTTGGCGGCGACGGCACGAAGTTCAGCCACGGCACCGCCGACATGACGATGGCCCTGCCCGCCGGTGGACGGCCCGGCGCTGGTGAGCATTGGGACCAACAGCAGCACGACCCGTTCGCTGCCCAGGTCGTAGGGCAGGGCGCTGGAGAACGCCCCCCGCACAAAGCTGGTGGCCGGGAACAGCAGGCGGCGCAGCAGCGGCCGGTCGGTCGAGCTGGTCAACAGCAGGTCCTGGTCGATGCCGGGACCGTGGACGTTGGGCAGCTTGAGGGCCACGCCAAGGGCGTCGGGGAGCGGCTCAGGCAGGCCAGCACCCCGAGAGAAGCGAAGCAGGGCCTCATGGGTCGCGCCGGCTTCGAATAGGGGCACCCCGGACCGAGGCGACCGTTCGTTGGGGACCCGCAGCCAGCCCTGGTAGCCGATCCCGGTTGGGTGCAGAGAGCGTCTGCGGCGCAACGCAGCTAGGGCGTAGAACCCGGCGGCGACCATCGGCCCTGCCGCGGCCGCGGCCGACAGACGAAGCGCCCGCATGTTCAGCGTCCTCAGGTCGGGTGGCGGTATCGGACGGCGACGGCGCTGCGACCCCAGCAGGCCGCAGCGCCGCGCCGATCGGTCAGGTGCTGCGGTCGGCGACACCGCCCTGGCGGGGGACGGTGCGGTCGGCTGGCCACAGGGCGATGGCGATCCCGGCGACCGCGCTGACCAGATGCAGGCCATTGTCGGCGCCGTTTAGGGATAGGAAGTTGATGTCGCTGTTCCCGGCCGCGAACAGCCCGTACAGGAACGCCAGGCCGTAGCCGGCGGCCAGCAGCCAGCCATAAGTCCGGGCGGTGTCCAGCCGGCGCCAGAGCGCCAGGCCGGCCAGCCCGATGGCTAGGTGGACGAGGTTGTGGAGTGGGTTGATCTCAAAGCCGAGCAGGGTCTTGTTGGTCTCGGTGGCGAAGTTCTCGAAGCCGGTGACCAAGAAGCCGAGGACACCGATCAGGGTGTAGACAGCCCCGATAGCCAGAGCCAGCAGCTGGCTGGGGTGCTTGGTGGTCGGATCGGAAGCAGGTCGTCGTGCCATGAAAGGTTCCTCCGGAACGAGGGCTTGGAAAGGACAGGGACTGGGCCCTTTCCCGAATTGGCCTTAGGCAGGCCAGCCGATGCTGAGTAGCCATCTCCCGCGGCCACAAACCCCCACCCGAGCCACTCCCGGCGATCGCAGCGACGCAGGTGGCGAGCCGGGGCCGAGCCGATGCGTCGGCGCACCCACCCACGCGACTTGGTAGCCATGACCTTTGGGCGAGGCTCCGATAGTGGAGCTGACTGGCCGGTTTCGCGTCCAGGACCGGGTGGCAGCCTGTCGCCCCGACATGCCCGACGTTGGAGGTGCCGTGGCCAACAAGGAACCCAGCCGGTCGCTGCTGTGGCCGGCGGTGCTGGTCGGCATCGGTGTGGCCGGCAGCCTGGACGAGATCGTTCTGCACCAGCTGCTGCGCTGGCACCACTTCTATGACCGGGGCAGCCAGGCCGCCGGACTGATCGCCGACGGCATCTTCCATCTCGGCTCGACCGCCGCCCTGGGTATTGGGCTGGTGCTGTTGGTCCAGCGGTGGCACAGCGGACGTGGCCCGCTGCGGCAGTCAGCGGCGGGGATTCTACTTGGGGCCGGCGGCTTCAACCTGTATGACGGCACCATCCAGCACAAGCTGCTCGGGCTCCACCAGGTCCGGGCCGGGGCGCCCAACAACCTTCCCTACGATCTGGTGTTCATCGGCGTGGCCGCTGTGCTGTTGCTGGCCGGGTTGCTCCTGCTCCGGGCGACCGGTTCGCCGAGCGCCACGCCAGGAAGGGCCGTTCGTACCTAGGGAGGCGGTGATCAGCATGGGCAGGAAGCTCGATGGTGCGGTGGTGGTGGTCACCGGCGCCTCCAGTGGGATCGGCCGGGCGACCGGGCTGGCGTTCGCGGAGCGGGGGGCACGGGTGGTGGTGGCCGCGCGCCGGGCCGATGCCCTGGAAGAGCTGGCACGGGAATGCCAGGCAGCCGGCGGTCAGGCCTTGGCCGTGCCCACCGACATGACCGACGAGGCGGCCGTGGCCGAGCTGGCCCGACGTGCCGTGGAGCGGTTCGGTCGTATCGACGTCTGGGTCAACAACGCCGGTGTCTACCTGCTCGGCTCGCTGGAGGCGACCCCGCCCGAGGCCTTCAGGCGGGTGCTGGAGACTAATTTCTTCGGGTACGTCAACGGGGCCCGGGCGGTCCTGCCGCATTTCCGCGAGCAGGGCCACGGCGTGCTGATCAATAACGCCTCGGTCTACTCCCACGTCGGCGCGCCCTGGCTCAGCGCCTATGTGAGCAGCAAGTTCGCCGTCCGAGGGTTCTCCGAGGCGCTCCGTCAAGAACTGGCTGATCTGCCGGACGTCCACGTCTGCACCGTGTCACCGTCCCCGATCGACACGCCCATCTTCGCCAGCGCAGCCAACTACAGCGGCCGAGCGGTCAAGGCGCCGCCCCCCACCTACCCGCCCCAGCAGGTGGCCAGCACGATCCTGGCCAGCGCCCTGCATCCCAAGCGGGAGCGGATCGTTGGTGGCGCCGGCCGCCTGGTCACGGTGGCCGAAGCGGTTGCCCCGGGCCGGTTCGAGCGGGTCAACCGCCGCTATGTCAACCGGCTGCAGTTCGCCGCCGAGCCAGCCCCCGCCACCGACGGCAACCTGCACGCACCCGCCTCCGACGGCCGCGCCGAAGCCCGCGGCGGCTGGCGGCGCCGGCCCGACCCGCCGCCCCAGCTCCGCCGGTTGGTCGCGGTCGGACTGCTGGCCGCCGGCTCACTCACCATAGCCCGGATCGTCACCCGCTCCGGCCGGACCTGACCGGGGAAGGCCCGGTGTCGCGGCCTGCAGACAAGGGGAACCGGTGGCCGTGGCCGACTTGGGAGCCGATCCCCGCTGGATCCGGCTGGCCGCGGTCGTGAGCCAGGCAGGGACTGGGTCGGCCGGCAAGGCATGGCACGACCGTCCTCGTTTAGGCTGACGTCCCGCGTTCAGGAGGGAGCCATGACGTCCAGGCAGGACTTTACCGACGAGGAATGGGTCCGGATCCGCCGTGCGCCACTCGTTGCCGGTGTCGCAATCTCGCTTGCTGACCCTGGCGGGCCGATCGAGGTCGCCAAGGAGACGGTGGCGTCGTTACGGTCGGCAACCGTTCCGCCGAGCCAGGAGGAACTGCTGGCGGCGGTGGCCCTGGATATCCAGGCGCTGGCCCAGCAGCGGCAGAACCCGTTAGGGGACTTCAAGCCGCGTGGCGGCCAACAGGTCCTGGAGGAACTCCGGGCCGTCAACGAACTGGTGACGGCCAAGGCCACGCCCCCGAGGCCGAGGCGTTCCGTAGGTGGCTGGTGGCCACTGCTCAGGCCGCTGCCGATGCCGCCAAGGAGGGCGGCTTCCTGGGGTTCGGCGCCGAGCAGGTGAGCGCGGGAGAGAAGCAGATGCTAGGTCAGGTGCGCGCTGCGCTCGGTGTAGCCTAACGGTCGAGGCCGCGCTTGAACCCTCGCCACCGGGCCGCCCACGGGGGAGCCGGTTGTGCTGCTGCACGGGTTCCCGCAGACCGCCGCCTACTGGATCCGGGTGGCGCAGGCGCCGGCCGCAGTCGGATACCGGGTGCTGGCGCCCGACCAGCGGGGCTACTCGCCTGGGGCCCGGCCGGCGGCGGTGCGGGCCTACCGGATGCCGAAGGCTCGTCGCCCACGTGCTCGCCTTGGCCGGGCGGCCCGGTTCCACCTGGTCGGGCGCGACTGGGGCGGCGCGGTCGCCTGGGCCCTGGCCGGCCGCCACCCCGAGCGGGTGGCCACCTGACCTCGGTGTCGACACCCCAACCGCGCGCCTTGGCCGCGGCGCTGACCGGCCGGCAGCTCCTGCGCTCGGCCTAGATCGGCTTCTTTACATAGACGTCGTCGCGCTCCCCTTGCCGGGCTCCTTGCTGGCGATGAGGCGCAGGCGCACGGTTGACGCGTCCGACGGGTCCGGATCGCTACGGTGCCCGCTCGGGCGTCGTCGATACGGTCGGTCCGGCGCCAAGAATCGGGGGCCTCACCGCTGTCCATAACAGTTCCGGGACAGCGGTCCGGCCAGGTCCGGACGCCAAGGCGGCGCGTTCCCGCTCCGACAGCCCACCCCAAACGCCATACCGTTCGCCGTACTGGATCGCGTAGGCGGCGCATTGGCCGATCACCGGGCATCCGCCGCAGATCGCCTTCGCCCGTGCTTCTCGGGCGTCCTGCTGGGGAGGGTGTTCCCCATCGGGAGGAAAGAACACTGCGCTATCGAGATGGCGACAGGCAGCCCGCAACCGCCACGACCACAACGCTGATGTTCCTGTGTCCTCAAAAGGTTCCTGCCAAGCGTGCATCTACTTCCCCACAATGACGACCATGCCGGTGCATCAGCGCCTCGACGTGAGGCGTCAACCAGGCAGTGGATGAGCCAATAGACAACCGTGTGGGCTGGAGCTCCTGAAGAGGCCGGGCGAGGTCTGGGTCCCGAGCGCGTCGATCCCCGGTGACACTGACAGTGAACCGGGTCCTTGATCGGATAACCTGCGTGGTGCATCGCAAACGCACGCCAACGAACAGAGCGCGGCCGGCTGAACAGGCACACTCCCAAACTGGATATCGGGGCTGGCGGAGAAGGTCGCCGAATTGACTGAAGGGACGCGCCAGCGGGGTCTGGGCCGACACGCCCCCTCAGGCGCTACAAGCCACCCCGAACAGGTAGTTGGGCCCGAAGCAGCCACCCCCAGGCTACCCCTGGTGACAGGCGGGAACCTGCGGCCACCGCCATGACCCACCAGGCCGACAAGTGTGCCTGGTTCGGTTGCCAGAGCGGGTCCGGGATGTGAGCATCGGTGGCCATCAGCAGACGCGGTGTCGGCTCGGGCGAAAGACCAGGGATCACAGTGAACGATCAACTTGTCGCCCGTACCATGGCTGAGCTGCGCACCATGCCCCAGGCCGAGGATCTGCTGGCCCGGCTCGGCCGGGTGGTAGAGGCGGCCAGGACGGTGGTCGGGGTGGATGGCACCGGCCTCACCTTGACCAGTGAGGACGGCCAACCCCGGTGGGTGGCGACCACGGATGCGGCGATGCAGCTGCTGGAGGAGGTCCAGCACGACTTCGGTGAGGGGCCCTGTTTGGCTGCCTTCGCCCAGGACCGGGTAGTGGCGGTCGAGGACTTGGGCCGTGAGCTGGTCTGGGACCGGATCGCGATCGTCGTCCGGCAGTTGCAGGTACGGGGGTGCTGAGCGTGCCGGTGCGCCTCGCCGACCAGCCGGTCGGGACCTTGAATGTGTATGCCACCCAGCCCCGGGCCTGGTCACCAGCCGAGGTCCAGGCGTTGGGGGCGTTCGCGGTCGTGACCGCTGAGTTGGTCCACACGGCGGTCGAGTTGGCCAACCACCAGGTCGAGGTGGGCCAGCTGCGGCGAGCGTTGGCCAGCCGGGTCTGGATCGAGCAGGCCAAGGGGGTTGTTGATGGTCTCCAGGTTGCGTCCTACCGACAGGTCGGTGGTGTCGATCTGGAGGTCGGCGCTCCAGCCGCCGGTGCGTTCGTGCTGGGCAATGGTGTGTTCCTCAAGGACGCGCTTGGCGCGAGCGCGGGAGCGGGCCAGTGTCACTGGCAGCGACGGTCGCAGGACGACCAAGTGCCAGGCAAGGCCGGCGAGGAGCGGACGCCAGCGCTGGGTGAAGGCCTCCGGCTCGTAGACGGTCTCCAGCGCCAAGTCGTCGCCGGCTGCCAGGAAGACGCGAGCCAGCGCCACGCAGACCCGACGCTCAGCTCGTACTGCTCGGTCTGGAGAGGGGTCAAGACCTGTGGGTCAGCCCGCCCGGCGATGATCAGGTCGCGGACCTCATCCAGGTCGATGCGGACGGCACGCTGGCGGGTACGACACCAGGCGACGGCAACGGTCGACTTGCCAGCGCCAGCTGGGCCACCAACCAGCAGCAAGACCGTCCGGGCGCCGACGTGTCGGGCTGCTGCGCGGCGCATGACCAGCAGCAGAGCCGGGCTGGTGACACGCAGCTGTGCTCCGGGTCAGGCGGCGCTGAGGATCTTCACTTGACCGCGATCGTCGCGTTCCAGCAGTTTGTACAGCTGCCGGGCGACCACCCGCTTCAAGCACCGCCGGATCTCTTGGACATTCTTGCCCTTGGCGGTGCGCCGCGCGGCGTCGACGCAGGTCTGTGGGTCGTTGCGCCGCCGTGCGACCACGATGGTGTGCAGGGCGCGGTTGAGTTGCCGGTCACCGGAGCGGGTCAGCCGGTGCCTGGTGACCTGCCCTGAAGATGCTGGGACGGATTGGTGCCGGCAAGGCCCGAGCAGCTGGTTCCGTTCCGGTCGCTTAATCGGCTAGAGCCTGTAGCTGCTCCGGCTGAGCAGCGGGATCAGGGGGTGGCCGGTGCGCAGTCCCCGCCCAGGGCGTCGTCCAGGCCTTTGCTGGCCGAGTCGAGGTGGCGTGCGGCGGCCTTGCGGGTTGCGAGGTCGGCGCGGGCGGCAATGATCCGCTTGCGCACCGTTTTCAACTGCTCCAGGCATCTCTTGCGGTCGTTGATGGTGTAGGCCTCCAGCGTCGCCGAGGTAGTAGAGAGCTGCCTGACCAGCGCGGCCAGGTGGTCGCGGTCGGCCTTGACCTCGGCCAGCTCCCCTGCCGTCTGGTCGGTGCCGGACGCCTGGCCGGCCCCACAGCCGGTGACGGCAACGGCGACCACTAGGAGCACGGCCACTGTCCATGGTCGTCGGTGCATGGCCCCCTCCATTCCGGGCGCCTGGTGCCCCCGGGCGTCGGGGCCGACCGTCGCGTACCGGCGGACGCGGGCCGGGCCCCAGTTCCAAGAAAGAACGACGAAGACGACCTGGGCGTTACGATCGGTGGCTGCGCCCTCTGCGTCTACCAGGCGATTTGACTCGTTTGTGGAGCAACGCATATACCTTGTCCGCTTCTGTCGGTCCTAGCTCTCGTCGGCGCCTTCGCTCCTTGCCCCCGATCACGGGCGCCCCAGCCAACCAGCCTCATCGTCGCCTGGCCGAACGCCCGGTCCAGCGAGCGGATCAGTGGTGCCTCGGGTTGCGTGGTGCCCTCGGGAGGAATGCATGCGCAAGGTGGTTGTCGCTCTCGGAGTGGTCCTGGTCGCGGTGTTCGCCGTCGGGACGGCGGCCGCCAAGCCGCACGCCTCCGGCGCAACGGTGGCGGTCCCGGTGACCGGAACGTTCGCCTCCCCGGGCGTGGCCGTGCCGTTCTCGGGCGCGTTGAGCGTCGACCGCTTCGGTGAGGTCGACGGTCAGCTGGTCGTGGAGGGTGTGCTGGCCGCCGACGATGGGCTGTTCGAGTCGGTAGCGATGACGGTTGTGGCGGTCGCGACGCCCTCGACGGATCCGGCCACGAGCGACTGCACGGTGACGATCGGCATGGTCAACACGATCGCGGTCGGGGACGCGGCCGTGGTCGAGTTGGCCGACCCGACCTTCGGGGTTGGCGGGCCGGGTTCTGGCCTGGACGTCTGTGGCGTTGTCAAGGCCTCCGACAAGGACCCAGCCGATCAGGGCGCCATCGCCAGAGCGTTGAACCGGGCCCTGGGCATGGGCTGATCAATCTACCGGCGGTGGCTCCCGGTCGCCGTCGATGTCCGCACCGGTCCGCGGGATGACAACAGGTCAAGCAACTTGGCTGGAGGAGAGTGTCATCGTGCCGCTTCGCAGATCGGTGCTGGTCGTGGCCTCGGTCCTGGTGTTCTCGGTGGCGGCGGTGGCCGTCTCGACCTCGGTGGGAGCGGTGGAGAAGCCACCCAAGCCCAAGCCGGCGGTCCCCAAGGGACCGGGCCCGTTCCACCCGTTCAGCAACTACGGCTCCTCACCCAACGACAACGTGGTGCTGAAGTGGAACGACCAGGCCCTAGCCGCCATCCGGACGATCGCGCCGCCGCCGCCGGTGTCGGCCCGCGCCTTGGCGATCATGAACACCAGCATGTACAACGCCTGGACGGCCTACGACGCGACCGCCGTGCCCACCCAGCGGGCTGGCTGGGCCCGCCGCCCGGCCGCCGAGCATCTCCTCGAGTACAAGAGCATGGCCATAAGCTTCGCCGCCCACCGGGCCCTGACCAACCTGTTCCCCTCGCTGGACACGCCTGAGCGGGGCCAGCTGTTCACCGGCTTCCTGACCAGCCTCGGCTACACCACCCCGCCCACCGGGCAACCGGACGACCCTGCGACCATTGGTGTCCAGGCCGCCGACGCGGTCATCGCGGCCCGGGCGAATGACGGGTCCAACCAGGCCGGCGGGTACGCCGACACCAGCGGCTACACCCCCACGACCCCGCCAGGGCCGCTGTCATGGCAGCCACTGCCCGGCCAGTCCTTCGCCGTGCCCCACTGGCCACAGGTGACCCCGTTCGCGCTCGGCTCGGCCAGCCAGTTCCTGCCCCCTGGGCCGACCCTAAAGAAGAGCGACGGGTCCTATGACAAGGCGGTCAAGGACATCATCTCCCTCAGCGCCAAGCTGGATGACCAGACCAAGGCCCGGGCCGAGTACTGGGCCGACGGGCTTAAATCCGAACAGCCCCCCGGCCACTGGATGCTGTTCGCCGGGGCCATCTCCCGCAAGAACGGCCAGTCCATCGACCAGGACGCCAAGCTCAACTTCGCCGTCAGCAACGCGTTGCTGGACGCGGGCATCGCCGCCTGGAACGCCAAGCGCCGCTACGACTTCATCCGGCCGGTCACCGCCGTGCGCACCACCCAGGCTGGCAAGACGATCAAGGCCTGGGCCGGGCCAGGTCAGGGGACCAAGATGATCCCGGCCGAGCAGTTCCGCTCCTACATCCCGACGCCGCCGTTCCCCGACTACGTCTCCGGGCACAGCACGTTCAGCGCCGCCGCCGCCCAGGTCATCCGGACCTTCACCGGCAGCGACACCCTGAATCTGACCTCGACCTTCGCCGCCGGCAGTTCGTTCGTGGAACCAGGCACGGTCCCCGCTGCCCCGGTCCAGCTGGGGTGGTTGACCTTTACCGCGGCCGCGGGCGAGGCCGGGCTGTCGCGCGAGTACGGGGGGATTCACTTCCGCGACGCCGATGCCCACGGCCTCAACCTGGGACGTGCCATCGGGACCAACACCTGGAACAAGGCCCAGACCTACTTCCAGGGCATCGCCGCTGGCTGAGCGACGACGGCATGGGCGGGGCGGGAGAGGTGATCTCTCCGCCCTGCCGTTGGTCTTGCGGTGGGTTAGTTCCAGCCGGCGCTGGACCAGGTGTTGCCGGACCAGCCGTCCCCGGACCACATCCGCCCGGTCCAGGTCCCGGCCGACCACATGCGCCCGGACCACATGCGCCCGGACCAGACCTCACTGGACCACATCCGCCCCGACCACATGCGTCCCGACCAGGTGGTGGCGGTCCAGTTGCTGGCGGTGAAGCTGGACCCGGACCACATGCGGCCGTTCCAGGTCCCCCCGGTCCAGGCCGTCCCCGCGGTGCGCCTCGATGCCAGGGTCGCGGTGCTGATGGCGTCGCCGAAGATGTCCCGCTCGCCATTCAGCACGACACCGTTGTCGACCAGATGGGCACTGCCCCGGGCCCCTTCCAGGCTGCCGGCGCCGGTGGAGCTGGTGGCTGCTTGGGCGGCGGCCACATTGGTCACCCCGAGGGCGCTGGTCAGGTCCAGGGTGCCTTTGCCCTGGGCGGCGTCGGTCTGGAGGCCGACCTGGAGCTTGGATGCGGTGTTCACCAGGAGAGCCTTGACCTGGGTGTTGGTCCAGGTCGGGTGCTGGGACAGGACCAGCGCGGCCGCCCCCGAGACCACCGCGGCGGCCTGGCTGGTGCCGCTGCCCCGCAGATACCCGCCGGTGACAGCCCCCGAAGCGCTGTAGGTCTGGTCGATGAACGACCCGGGCACGGCCAGGCTGATGACCGAGCGGCCCGGGGCCACCATGTCCGGGTTCTTGGTCCCGCCGCTGCCGACCACCCCGCTGGAGGAGAAGCTGGCCACCTGGTCATCAGCCGTCGACAGGGTCTTCATCGTGTCGGCCGCGCCCACCGCGATGACCTGCGGGTCGCGGGCCGGGCTGGTCAGCCCCGGACCACCCGGGGCCTTGTAGAACCCGGCGTTGCCGGTGGCCGCGACCACGGTGATCCCCTTGCGCCACGCCGCTTCCACCGCGTGGCAGAGCGGGTCGATGGTGTAGGGGTGGCTGGTGTTGGTCCCAAACGACAGGTTCAGTACCCGGATGTTGAGGCCGTTGGTGGTCTTGTTCTGGACCACCCAGTCGATGGCGGCGATGATCTGGCTGACATCGGCCGCGCCCATGGCGTCGGCCACCTTCACGCTCACGATGCGGGCGTCGGGGGCCATGCCCAGGAAGTTGGTGGTGTCACCGGCATAGTTGCCGCTGATGGCCCCAGCGGCCCGGCCGGCGATGATCCCGGCCAGGTGGGTGCCGTGCCCATAGGTGTCCAGATAGCGCAGGTTTGGCGCCTGGGACTCGAACGACAGATCGGGACCGTTGATGAGCTTGCCGGCGCCATCCAGCCCGGGCACGGGGGCGGTGCCGGTGTCGATGACGGCCACGTCGATGCCCTTGCCGGTGTAGCCGGCCTTCCAGTAGGCCTGGGCCCCGGACTGGACGGTGGTGGTGGACAGCGACCCGGCATCCGTCGTCGGGGCATAGGCAGCGGCCTGCATCGCCACCGGCCC
>Ga0307318_10000538_pt1 | contig 12417 bp, 6 predicted proteins | sample ER_DNA_367_FD_194500 | JGI IMG/M metagenome (GOLD analysis project Ga0307318, IMG submission 194500) | Bulk soil microbial communities from the East River watershed near Crested Butte, Colorado, United States - ER_DNA_367 | ecosystem: Environmental > Terrestrial > Soil > Floodplain | place: USA...
GGCGGCCACGAGCTCGGTCACACGTTCGGTCGCTTCCATCCCGGCTTCTGCGGCGAGTCTCACGATGACGCGTCATATCCGTTCCCTGCCGGACAGCTTGCGAACGCCGACGACGCCTTCGTCGGCGTCGACCTCGGCGACGCGACGCTCGGGATCAGCCCGGTTGCGCTTCCAGGGACGGGATGGCACGACGTGATGACCTACTGCGCGACGCAGTGGTTGAGCTCCTACACCTATGGGGGCATCCGCGACCGGCTCGTCGCCGAAGGCGCCCTGTTCCCCGGCGCGGTTCCGGCCGGGGCAGTCATTGGCGATCCGCTCGTGCACGTTGCGGGCGTCGTGAACCTGACGAAGAAGTCGGGCGACATCGACTACGTCACGCCGCTGCCAGGGCCGGCCGTGCCTTCGGGCGAGCCCGCGGACACGCCGCTCGAGATTCGTGCGCTCGACGCGGACGGCGAGACGCACGAGTACCGAATCGAGTTGAAGCCCGATCTCTGCCGGTTGCCCGACGAGGACGAAACTGCGCTCGTCGACGCCGTGATCGACGTACCGGAAAACACGACCTCGTTCGAGCTGCTACTCGACGGCGAGCGGATCGCCGGGTTCGAGGTCGGCGCCGATCCCGGGCCCGCGCCGAAGAATCTCGGACTGAAGACCGAGGGCGCAGCCCGCGGCGCCGAGGATGGGGATGACGGAGCGTGGACTCTCGCGTGGGACGATCCTGCCGGCGCCGAGCGCGGCATCGCGGATCAAAACCGCAGCTACATCGTGCAGGCGAGCACCGACGGAGGGACTACCTGGACGACACTCGCCGTCGGCGCCAAGCGCAGCGTGATCGACCTCGATCCGAGCGACTTCGCCGACGCCGAGCAGGTGCGCTTCCGGGTGCTGACGACGAACGGGGTGTCGTACAGCGAGGCCAGTACCGATGACGTCGTGCTCGAGGCGGTGTAAGACGCCGGCCGGGCTTCTGACACCGTGAGCAGCACCGGCGTCAAGGCAGCGCTCTCGTCGGCACCCATCTTGCTGCAGCTCGTCCAGCGAGACGAGTATCGCGGCCGCCCGTCCGAGCTCGAGCAGGCCGTGGCCGCCGGGACGGTGCCGGGGATCGACGCCGCCGAGCTGCCGCTGCTTGCCGCAGCGGCGGCCCTGAACGTCGGAGCCGCGAAACGGGCGCTCCGAATCCTGGAGGCGCAGCATTGCGAACCGGGCTCAGATGTGGCGATCGTTGCGGATGCGCTCGTCAACCTCGGGCAGACACTCGACCGGAACTGGTTTCCCGGTGGAGCGGGCGCCGTGCTCGAGGAGGACGACATCGGCCGGATCGCCGGAGCGCCGCCGTCCGCGGCGAGCGATGCCCCCGACGTGCAGCTGCTCGTCACCGTCACCCGCGACGTCGCCGCAATGGCTCCCGTCTGGCGCAACATCGTCGAGATGGCGCGGCGCAGCGGTCAGACGGCTCCTGTCTCGACCGTCCTCACGCAGGTCGAGTCAGTCGGCCAACGGATCGCACAGTTCGGCGTCCCGGGCGCGATCGGGTATTTCGCACTCGTTCAGGCCGACCTGCTCTGGCGCGCGGGTCAGTGGCAGGCCGTCTCGGCTCCGGAAAGCTGGGGCCTCCAGGCGTACTGGGCCGCGAACGACCTGACCGGCGTCGGCGCGTGCTGGCTGACGAAGGGGGACTGGTCCGCGACGCCGCTGTCCCATCCGGACCTGCTTGGGCTCTCGCTCGAGGCGCCGATCAACCAGGGCGGGGCAGTGATCGAGCCCGATCTGGCCACGGCCCGTTCCTGTTACGAGCAGGCCAAGACGAGCTTCGAAGCGTCGGGTGCCGGCCGCGGCCTGGCCGCCGTCGAGCTGCGGCTCGCCTACCTCGACGCGCAGGCCGAGGAATGGGATTCCGCCGACGCCCACCTGGGGAGCGCGATTGCGCTCGCGCAGCAGAGCGGCGACGAGTCGTTCGAGCGGCTGGCCGCTGTGCACCGCGCGATTGCAACACTGGCGGCCGACGGCGCCGTCGACCCGACCGCCGTGGGCAGCGAGATCGGGCAGTGGGCGCAGGGGGACGGCAGCTACAGCTATGCCCGCGGCTTGGCGCGGCTCTGCCTGGCCGTCGCGCGACGATTCCGCGAGAGCGGGGAGGTGCTGCGTGCGCGGCCTCCTCTGCGCGTGGCAGACGCAATCAACACGGGCATCGGAGCCGTTCTGGAGCCGGCGCTCGTCAGCGGCGAGCTCGCGCAGATCTACGGCGGCGCCAACTACCGGCGGGCGATGCTGGTGTTGACGGAGCTCGAGCTCGAGTCGAAGATCGCCGCCGCCGCGGACCACGCCGGCGATCCCCTCGTCTGGCTGTCGCTCGTCGATGCTGCGATGCAGGCGAATCTCACCGCGATCAGGCTACGCGAGCCCGACGCGATTGCGCGTGCGGCGGCCAGGCTGGAGCGTGTGGCAGGGCTCGCACCGGCGGCCTCCGCCGGCGTCGGCACGGATCCGGTTGCGATCACCATGCCCTTCGTCAATGAGACCGTCGCGCAGGCTCGCGTTCTCGCGCCGCTGTACCGCGGGACGCAGGCGCGAGATGACGGCCGCGCCGACGACGCGGAGCGCTTGTTCGACGAGGCGCTGCAGGCGGCAGACGCCATCGGCCCGGACGGAAGTTGGCTTCGGCTCGTCGTCCTCGGGACGACGCGCCGGCGTGAGGAAGGCTTGCAGCTCGCGCAGACGCTCATGTCGGCAGGCCAGCTTACGCCGGACTTCGCCGCCGAGCTCCTCGAACGCCTCGGCGCGCCGAAAGAAGCGAAGGCGGAATTCGCGAAGGTCGAGGCGATGGGCCCTCAGGCGCCTTCGGCCCGGCCCTGGGAAGCTCTTGTGCTGCCCGCCGAGATCCACCAGAGCCTCGGCGAGTCGCGTGACGCTCTCACGCTCTCGACCAAGGGCGTCCAGGAGTTCGAGGAACATCTCGCTCGTCTGTCGCGCGACGTGCTCCGCCTCAGCGCGATGGACGATCTCATGGTCGCCAGCCTGTATACGACGGCGGTGCGCAGCGAGCTCGACGGGAAGGCGGACGACGCGCTGGCTTCCTCCTTCCGCATGTCGGACCGGTGTCGTGGAATCGCACTCGCCGACCTCTTTGCCTCGGACCGTGCGGCCGGCAAGCGGGCCGAGGTCGTGGAGGCGATGCGGTCCTGGCACCGCGATGGCGTCCGGCTCGCAAGCCTCTTCGAGCAGATCCGCTGGAACGGGGCTGACGACGCCCGTCGCGTGCGGACGCAAATTGCCGAGGCCGAGCGAGCGCTGGACGATGCGGAAGCGAAGCTCGACGCGGTCGCCCCCAAGCTTCTGCGGGAACGCCGACAGCCCCCGCCGACGCCGTCGCTCGAAGAGATCCAGTCACTGCTGCGTCCCGAGACCGTGCTGCTCCAGTACCACTTCTTCGACGACGAGCTGATCGCATGGGCAGTGACGCCGTCCGCAGTCCGTGCCGCGCGCCAACCGGGGCTCACCGGTCTCGCGGGAGAGGTGCGAAGGTTCCAGCGCGCCTGTTCGGATCTCGGGTCCACGAGCGATGAGCGCGCTGCGCTGGCTCGTCGCCTCAGCGAGGTCGCGATCGAGCCGTTCGTGCGCGAGCTGCGCGACCACTCGCGTGTCGTGATCGTTCCGCACACTCGCCTCGGTCTGCTGCCGTTCCATCTGCTGCCCTTCGACGGCGACGTGCTCGGCGCAGGCCGGGCTGTCTCGTACCTGCCGGCGAGCTCCGTGGCGCCACGTTGGCAAGGGCACGCGCGCCCGCGGCTCGGGGCCGATGCGGCCATTGTCGGCGACCCGGCGTACGCCGGTGACCGCGGGCTCCAGCGGCTGCGAGGAGCCCGGGTCGAGGCAGCGGCCGTCGGGCGCCTGCTCGGCGCGCCCGCTCTGATCGACGATGCGGCGTCGGCGGAAGCAGTCTCGGCCCGGATCGGCGGCGCGCATACGGCGCATCTCGCCACGCACGGCCTGGTGCCGGAAGCTTCCCCGAACAGTGCGCAGCTCGCACTCGCCGGCGAGGACTCGCTGACGATCGCGGACCTGATGGGGCTGGACACGGATCTCGACCTCGCGGTCCTGAGTGCATGCGACACGGGCCGCGGCTCCGCGACAGCCGGCGGCGACGTGATCGGCCTGACACGTGCGCTCCTCGGTGCGGGAGCGCGCGATGTCGTCGTATCGCTCTGGCCGGTCGACGATGTGGCCGGCTGCCTGACGATGGTCGACTTCTACCGGGAGCTGCTGGAGAGCGGCGACGTCACGCAGTCGCTCGCCGCGGCGCAGGCGCGGGTCCGAGCGGACTCGATCGCCGAACGCCAGGTGCGTTTCGACGCTCTACGCGACGACGGCGAATCGACGAGCTCGGCTGAGCTGATCGCCTCGCGCGAGTGGGGAGGAGCCGCAACCCGCCGGCCTGCGACTGTGGATCCGGCGCACCCGTACTTCTGGGGACCGTTTGTTCACATCGGCCTGTAGGAGGAACCCATGACAAGACGTGCGCTCTTGATCGGCAGTCAGACCTTCGGGCTCACCGGCTGCGACGCGGACGTCGCGCTCCTCAAAGGGTTGCTAGGCGACCAGGGCTTCGACCCGATCCAGACGCTGACGGGTGAGGCGGCCTCCCGCGAAGGGATCGTCACGGCGATCGAGGCGTTGATTGCAGCCGCCGGTAGCGAGGACGCGGTCGTCCTTTATTACTCGGGACACGGCGGACGCCTTGCGCATCCCGACTGGGAGGTGCGGCAGGCCGCCGGCCTGCCGGGCCATCTGCAGTTCATCGTGCCCTGGGACATCGAGGGCAGCACGGATGACGACTTTCGCGGACTGCTCGCCGAAGAGCTGAGCGAGTTGCAGTGGCGTCTGACGGAACGCACCCGCAACGTCACGACGATTCTGGACTGCTGCCACTCGGGCTACATGGCGCGCAACGTGGACCTCGTCCCCAAGGCGATCAGTCGCTCGTTTCCGATCCAAGGGCTGCTCGCACGTGTCGCAGCGCTGCCGGCTGCGCATCGCGACGGCGGTCGTGACACGAACCCGAACGCGGTCCGCATCGTGGCGTGCCAGCCGGAACAGTCGGCGTACGAACGCAACAGCGAGCTGGAGGGCGGGCGCCACGGGGTGCTCACGGAGTCGCTCGCCGCCCTTCTGGGCGATGCCGGCATCGGTGGGCTCAGCTGGACGGTCCTCGGCACGCTCGTTCGCAGCAAGGTTGTCGCGCTCGCGCCACAGCAGCCGGAGATCGAAGGGCCGGCCGATCGGCTCCCGTTCACGCTCGACGTGCGCCGACGTCCACAGGCATATCCGGTGCACATCGACGACGGTGAGGTGACGATCGAGGCCGCCACGCTGCTGGGCATCGCCGCAGGCGACCGATTCAGGCTCGTCAGCCCGGACGGCAAGACGACGCTCGGCACTGCCGAGGTCGGCGAGCTCGACGGCGACCTCGCGCTCCTCGAGGTCGACGGGGGCGACGTGCCCGAGGGCAGTGACGCGGTCCCGATCGAGACCTCACTGCCGCGCAGGCCCGTGCGAATCGACGCGGCGAAGGAGACCGCCGCAGCTCTGGCCGGCCTGATCGACGATTCGCCGCGGCTGCGCATCGCGGAGGGCGACGAGCCGGTTCTGGCGACGATCCGGGCTGACGCCGGCCTCGTCGTCGAGGACTCCGCCGGCTTGCGTCCGCGGGCCCCCGTGCATGCGGACGACAACGGCCGCCGCGAGACCGTCCAGATCGTCGAGCTCATCGCCGCGGCCGAACGCATGCGGACATTGGCGTCGGGTCAGGGCGGGGCGGCGCTCGACGTGCCGGTCGAGCTCGAGCTGGTCAGGCATGTGGACGGGAGCCGCGAGCCGTGCCGCCTGAACGGTGAGCGCCTGTTCGAGGGCGACCGCGCTTCGCTGACGGTGCGCAACCGCGGGAAGAGCGAGATCTTCTTCTGGCTCTTCGACGTCGGCGTCTCGAATCGCACGATGCTCGTCACCAACGACTCGCCGTCGGGTGCACGACTGGCGCCGGCCGGGATGCCGGGCGACTCGCGCACCATCGGAGGCAAGGACGGGACTGCGTTCGAATGGCCCGCGGATGTGCCGCGTGACGCCGGGCGTCCCGAGCTCTTCGTGGTCATCGTGGCGGACCGCCAGCAAAACCTTCGTCCGCTGGAGACCGTCTCGGGGGCAGCGCGCCAAGCGCCCGGGGCTTCCGCATCGACGCTGGACGCCCTGCTCGAGGAAGCACGCAGCGGGACGCGGGAGTTTCCGGCCGACGACAACGGAGCCCCGCAGATTCGCTACCGGGTCGAGCGGGTCGAGTTCTTCCTCGAGCCCTCGGCGCGGCCGCGCCTGTCCGAGCCGGTCTTCGAGATCGACGATCTTCCGGATCCGTCGGTTCGCGCGCTGCTGCCGCGCTCTGCCACGCCGCCGCCGGGGAAGGTCGCCGTACGCCTGGTCGAGATGACGGTGCGAAAGAACCGCGCGCTCTTCCGAGCTGCGGTCCGCGTCGACGCCCTCGTCGTCACGCGCGGACCTGACGGCGGCGACGGCATCGCGTATCCGACGACATTCAGGTTCCCGAACATCGGAGACGCAACCGCGCTCCCGCTCGACAACGTCCGCCTCTACGACGGTGACGTTCGCGACTTCCTTGACCTTGCGCTCTGGGTCAACCGCGACGACACGAAGGGGAAAGATCTCGCGGAGCTCTTTTCGGGCGAGCTCGGGAAGCCAGAGGTGAAGAGCGCGCTCACGGCGCTCGGTGGACTCGTCGTCGCCGCGCCGCAGGCGGCTCTGGCGTTTGGGGCGGTCGCCGCCGTCGCGACGCTGGTCACGGTCGGAGCGCGACTCGTTCAGATCGCAACGGGCAAGGAGATCGGCACGTATCGAACCTCGAAGCTGGCGTTCGAGCGGTTCGGTGTCGGGCGCACACCGCCCGGTGGGCGGCGCCAGGCGCAGGACGTCGAGTTCGCCTACGAGGTCGTCGAGATCGAGTGACGAAGATGGCTCAGCGGACGAGCCGGAACGTCGGATCGCCGTACAGCACGAACGACGCCCAGGTGATCGAGTCCGGGTGCTTCTCCTTGATCGATCGCCGCGTGCGCCGCATCGCCTCCCCGATCATCTGTCCTTCGAGCACCTGGTTGTAGAACTCGACCGCGAACTCGGCTGCGGGCTCGTCGTAGACAGGCCACAGCGAACCGACGCACCCGAGCGCGCCCCCGTACAGGAACGCCGATGCAAGGCCTTCCGCCGGCTTCCAGAAGTATTCACCCACGCTCTGCGGGTTCTCCTCGTTTGCCGTTCGCCCGGTCTGGCACGCATTCAGGAAGACCAGCGGCTGACCCTCGACGAACCGCTGGATCTTCTGCGACAGAAAGATCTCCTTCCCCTGAAGAACGAACCCGCTCTTGTCGGGATCGTCGTCGTCGAAGTACGCATGGCCCGCGAAGTGGATCACGTCGTACGACCCGGACAGCAGGGCCTGGTTCATTTCCTTCCCGGTCGCCTGTTCGCGGTCGAGCAGGTCGATCTTGATCTCCTCGCCGGGCCGGCTCCAACGGGTCTGTAGCTCGTCCCTGATGCGCACGACCTCGCGGCCCGCCGCAGGCAGGTTCCCGTCGGGATCCGCGTAGACGAGCAGGAACCGCAGCTTGTCCTTCTGCGCAGCCGGCCGGCGGAGGCGGGGGAACGCCCGCCCCATCGGCATCCGGGCGATCGGGCGCTGGAGGCAGAGAAAACCGAGACCGGCCTCGCCTTCCTCCTGCTCCCAGCCGCTGTCGTACATCAGCTCCCACGGCAGTTCGAGGTCGTTCGTCGTGATCGTGAGCGCACACGGAGTCGACGAGAGGTATTCACGCATCCGGTCGGGCATGAACAGACGGAACATCACGTTCCCGACGTCGCTGATCAGCGTTCGGAGCTCGTCGGGACGCGGTGTTCCGTTGCCGCCCGCTGGTGCCGGCTGGGGCCATTCACGCACGCCGTTCGGCTCGGCGGGCTCGACCTCTGCGGGCGCCGGAGCAGGCGGCGTGGGCACCCGCGCCGGCGCAACGGCTCGGCTTTGGAAACGCCGGACGATCCCTTCGTCGACGGCTTTCGTGACCTGGCCGATCACTCCGCGGATGTACTCGCGATCCTGGTCGACGAGGCTGCTCGAGTCTTGGATGTTGATCCCGTGTGACCCGGGTTCGCTCGGCGTTCGCAGGAGGACGGTGTACGAGTGCATTCCTTCGGTCGACGCGCGGAGGAGCAGGACGTCGGCCTGGCGATTGAAGCGCTGAGCGCTCTCGCTCTTTTCCTGGACCCGCTGGATCAGCCCCTCGGGTGCATCGTCTCGCCCTAGGCGATCCAGTGGATCGGCGATGTCGGCATAGCGTTGGTCGAGCAGCGCGCGTTCGGCGAGCCCGAGTAGCGAATCCAGCCGGTTGAGCGCGTTTCGCTCGATCGGCACCGGTGCCCGGACCCCGTCGGCGAGCTCGATTGCCCGGCGGAGCGGCTCGACGCGATTCCGCCACCCGTCGACCGTCTCCTGGAGCTGACGGATCACAGCGTCTTGCTTCGCTCGCTTGTCGTCGAGCACCGTGAGCGTATGCCGGACGACCTCCCACTCGTAGCTCTCGAGCCCTGCCTCGATCTCGTTCATGCGATTTTCGATCCTCGCGACGGTCAGGTCGGCCTCGAGTTGCGTGAGTAGCAGCCCTGCGCTGCTGAGGCTGAGGTCGATCGCGGCGAGCAGCCCCTCCTCTCCGACGACCGTCATCAACCCCGCCCGCCGGATCGGCTCCAGTCGGCTCTCGAAGGCATCGCGCTCTTGCCTCCGCTTGTCGAGGAGGGTTATCAGGCAGGCGAGGCGGCGGAGCCTCTTGTCCTGTGTGCTCTCGGTGCGGCTGCCGGACCGCTTCTTGGCCGCGGGCTTTCGCTTCGAGGCTGACTGGTCGACGCTCATGCCGTCGCCGTCTCGGGGCCTGTCGACACGAGCCCCTGCAGGCGCTCGATCTCCGCGGTCGTGGTGTCGATCTGCTCGAGGAGGAACGGCGGCGGTGTGGCCAGTCGTTCCCGCTGCGCGTTGAGCGCGTCGAGATTGCTCTGATGGATCTTCAGCAGCGAGAGCATCGATTGCTGCTCTCGGTCCATCCCCTCCTGCGGCGCCCGCTCGGGTGGGGCGGCGAGGACGTCGCGCGCCTTCGCCGCTGTCGCGGTCTTCCCGGCACCCTCTGTGGTCGCCTGAAGGAACGCGCCGTCACTCGTCTGCAGGTACATGACCGCGGCGCTCCACTCCCGTCCGCCCGGATCCCTCGAATCGATTGCGAGCCTGCCCCCCGTCACGGCTGCTTCGAGTGGGAGCCCGTTGAGGAGCGCCGAGTAGAACCCCTCGGTGAACGCGACGGCCGCCTGATCGGTGATGTCGCCACGATGTCCGACGGTCGCCGGCACGGAGGACGCGACGATGCCCGCCAGTGCGTCGGTGTTGCAGCCGTTCAGGATCACGACCCGAAGGTCGTCTGTGCGCGCGAAGAGGTCCGCCAGCCGCTTCCCGTCGAGCAGAACATGTTGCCGCGGCGCGCTTGCCGCCGGTTTTTCGCTTGCAAGGAACGCAAGTCGCTGGCGGAAGGGGCCGAAGCCGCGCTCTCCTTCCTCGACGCCGGTCGCGATCAGGTGCACGAGGTGCGGCCTGTACGTGAGCAGCGCCTTCTCGAAGCTCGAGGCGGTTGCTGTCTCGAGGACCTCGACCTCGCCGTTTCGGGAGTGCGCGGCCGCGGCCTTCAGCGCGTCCAGCTCCTTGTCCACGTCCCACACGCCGGTGACGTCGGCAACGGCTACCAGCAGGCGCGCGGGCGCTTGCAGGGGTGCGGCAGGCTCGTCGCCCTTCCGCTGACCGGCTGCCGGTCCCACCGACCGTCGGACCAGCGGCGATCGCGTCGAGAGGACGAGGAAGTCGTCGCGGCGGCGGTCGTACAGGAACTCCCACGGCAGAGCTGCTGCGTCGTCGTCCTCGAGGACGAGCCGGAGCCGAACGCCCTCGTCCGGCGAATCCAGCGCCTGCAGGAAGGCGCGACCAAGCGATCCGTGAAACAGCGCGTCGTACAGCCTCGAGCCCATGTCCTTGACCGGATCGAGGCTTTCCTCGGGCACGCTGCGCTGCAGGACGTTTCCGCCCGCACGGATGCTCGCGACGGCAATGGAAAGCTCGGTCGGGCTGAGCGGGTTGCTGAACGTGCCCTTGAGCTCCCGGCCGTCCGCCTCGGTGACGAACGCCGTGTAGGGATCGCCGCGGCTTGGGACGGTCTCCTTGCGCAGCGCGATCGTGAAGTCGCGGTAGCGATACGCGAGCTGCGGTGCCTGCTCGTAGAGCATCAGGCCTCGACCGATGCGAGGGAGGCGCTCTCCGCTTCGCGCTCGAGGGCCGCGGTGGACACGACCGCGAAGACGTCGGTGACGGGTTCGACCATCCCGCTCCCGAAGACGGTAACGCGGTAGGTGCCTTCAGGCAGTGGCGGAAGCTCCGCGCTCTGCCACCCGTCGTCGGAAGGCGCCAGCGGTGCCCGGGCGAGCTCGACGGGCTGTTCGTGATCGGGCGGCAGCGCGGCATCCTCGACGACGGCGAGGAGGCGATCATCCGACTCGCGCTCCGGGCGCGCCCTGATCGTGAGCGGTTCGCCGGCGTCGTACAGGTCGTCGACGTCGAGGCTGAGACCAAGCGTCGGCAGCGCGCGGAAGGCCGACAGGTCGAGGTCGAGCCCGCTGAGGATTCCGGCGAGCTGTGCCAGGACGGGATCGTCGTTCTGAAGTGATGCGTGCCGCTGTGCGGCGAACATCGCGTTCTCCTCGTGCTCCAGCTCGATCGGCGTCGCGGAGACCCGCGGAACCGTTCCGTCGCCTCCCTGGTCCTCCCCCTTATACGACTGGATCAGCTCGACCCCGTCGCCTCGTGTCCTCGCCGATTGTGCGGTCGGCTGGAACGTGCCGATCACCGGGCGGATGCCGTAGCGGCCGCGGCGATACTCGTCGTCCTGCTCGTGCGCCTCGACCGCGAGCCTGATCTCCTCATGAAACTCGCGCGCAGCCGCGGCGCGCTCGCGGTCGACGTTCGGGACGTCGGTCTCCGCGACGCGGGCCAGCGTGCCTTCGCCGGTCTCGTAGCAGGGATAGACCGGGAGCAGTTGGTAGACGGCGGTCAGGGAGCGCACCATCGCCGTCAGGTCGAGCCCGATCGGGCCGATCTTGTTGGTCATGCCGTTCGCGATCGTTCCGATGGCTTTCATGGAGCCGCGGTAAGGCGTACCGAAGGTGACCAGTGTGCGCGTGTCGCGCCAACCATCGAGACACTCCAGGTAGTAGCGCGAGACGAGACCGCCCATCGAGTGACCGACGAGCACGAGCTTGGCGTCTTTGTTGCCCGACTTCTCACGCCACGCGCCGAGCCAGTCCGCGGCCGACCGCTCGAGCCCGCGCGCGGAGACTCGATTGTCGCGGCGCCAGTCGTAGGCGAACTCGAAGAGATTCTCGCCGGACCGAACGTCGAACGTCTTCGTGACATAGCTCTTGAGCTTCGAGTACCCGTCGATCTTCCAGAGGCCGGGAATCAGGTGGACGTCCGGCATGACGCGTGTTGCGACGACTCCGTCGCCGAGGTCGTCGACGTCCGCCGGGTCGTCTGTCAGTGCGAGGCCCTTGACGTTCTTGCCGAGTGAGAGCAACGCGCCGATGCCGGCGCCCACCGTCGGGGCCCACACGTCCTTGCCGTCCCTTTGCAGAACGCTTCCCGTGATGCCGGGAAGCATCACGATCACGTCTCCCATCCGTTTTCGCGGCACGGCTAGCTGCCTCCCAATGTCAGACGGTGAAGGGGACCTGATTCGCGAACGTCGGGTTCGGTGATCCGACGATGAACAGGTTCGGGCTCTGCCACGGTGGCATTTGCCTGGCAATGTGGCGGCGGAAGGTGCGATAACCGGACTTGAAGCGCCCGTCGTTCCAAACCTGCAGGAGCGTCTGCGTGAAGAGCCCGTTCTTGTCTCCGTCCAGCGACGTCTGGTTGTCCTGGCAGCCCGACGTCAGGATCACGCTTGCGCCGATATCCGCCTTGTCGAACGGCGGCAGCGACTTCTGGATCTCGTCGTACGTCTCCTTGTTCGCTTCGTAGACCGAGCGCACGACATCGTCCGGCATTCCCTTGACTCGCGGCTGCTGCGAGCCGTTCCCGTTGACCGAGCGCGCAACGCGCTCAGGCCCAACGAGGTCGACCGCGTCCTTGGCGACGGTGCCGCTGTGGCAACTGTCGGAGAAGAGCGCGATCCGGACCCCCGGTTTGAACGTGCCGAGGAGCGCGTACAGCTCGTCGTCGACCAGTTGCCGGTCGTACAGGACCCACGTCTCGTCCATGCGATCGGGCTC
>Ga0307318_10000540_pt1 | contig 12409 bp, 13 predicted proteins | sample ER_DNA_367_FD_194500 | JGI IMG/M metagenome (GOLD analysis project Ga0307318, IMG submission 194500) | Bulk soil microbial communities from the East River watershed near Crested Butte, Colorado, United States - ER_DNA_367 | ecosystem: Environmental > Terrestrial > Soil > Floodplain | place...
AACCGTGATCGCGTCTTCGGGGGGCTCGCTGCCCGGGCCGAAGAGCGCCAGCACCGAGCCACCGAACCCGCCGCCCATGATCCGGGCTCCGAGCGCCCCGGCCCGCCGGCAGCGCTCGACCGTCCGCTCGACCTCGGGAACGGAGACCTCGTAGTCGTCGCGCAGGCTGGCGTGGGAGGCGTCGAGCAGCTCTCCGAGCCCGCCGATGTCGCCGGCCTCGAGGGCGTCGACGGCGGCGTCCACACGCGCGTTCTCGCTGAGAACGTGGCGCACACGGCGGTCGAGCGGATCGGGCAGCGCCGCCGCCGACGCGGAGTCCGCCTCCCTCAGCGACTGCACGCCGAGCCGCTCGCAGGCCGCCCGGCACTCGCGGCGGCGCTCGTTGTAGCCGGAGCCCGCCAGGCTGCGCGAGGCACCCGAGTCGAGCGTCGCCAGCACGTGTTCCCCCAGCGCGAGCGGCACCTGGCGAAGCTGCGGGCCGAGCATGTCGATTCGAACCGCGTTGTGCTCCTCGCCGCACAGCGACGCGAGCTGGTCGAGCAAGCCGGTCTCGGCACCGCACCACTCGTTCTCGATACGCGAGCAGAGCCGGGCCAGCGCCAGGGGCTCGGGAGCCTCGCTCTCGCTCACCGCGCAGAGGGCCAGACACAGCGAGATCGAGAGCGCCGCGGAGGAGGAGAGCCCGGCCTCGGCTTCCAGGTCGCCGGAGAACTCGAGGCGGCAGGGCTGCAGCTCCAGGCCGGCCGCCCGCAGCTCGGCCGCGGCTCCGCGCACGAAGCGCCTCCAGCCGGGCGGAGCGCCGGAGGGTTCGCCCTCCTGCCCGAGCGTGAAGCTGTCCTCCTCGCCGAGGTCGAGAGCACGGGCCTCGATTCGCCCGTCCGCGGCGAGCGGCTCGGCCAGCACGGTGATGCCCCGCTTGACGGCGAAGGGCAGGCAGAGACCGTCGTTGTAGTCGGTGTGCTCGCCGATCAGATTGACCCGCCCGGGAGCAAAGGCCTGGACGCGGCGGTCGCCGTGACCTCCGTGTTCTAGACGGATGGTTGAATGGCGCATTCGCGAGCTCGATCCTACGGTCAAGCTGTGATCGGGGACCAGCGTGCGGTGCGCGCGTTGTTGGGGGGCAAGGGGTACGCGCGAGGGGAGCTCGAGGTCGAGGTGCGCCCTTCGCAGCCCACGTCCGACCCGCGGTCGGACCGTCAGATCGCCGTTCCCCCGCTCGTGATCCTCTGGGCCGCCGAGCGTCCGCTCGCAGTCAAGCTCCGCAACGCCGTTGCCGTGAGCCGCTTCGCGACCGTGCCCCGAGTGGCGAGCCTCGTCGAGACCGAGGCGGCGGCCGCGGGCTTTCTGGTCGAGCGAATGCCCGAGGCGGGCCTGTGGCGGCTGTTCTCCCAGCCGCCGCGCCCGCGGCCCGTGGGCAGGTAGCTCCCGAGTCCGGCGGCGCTCAGCCGTCGATGCGGACGTGCAGGTGGTTGTCGTGGTTGACGAGCGGCGCGACCACGCCGGGAGGTCCCGTCAGTCCCGTGTTCGGGCCGATGAACACGGTCTGGGCGCCGGCGGCGACGAAGCGGTCGACCAGCTCCTGGGAGAGAGCCCGGTCTATCTGCGATGCGTCGCGCGGCGCCCGCTCGCGGCCGTCGGCGCGCGGGTAGTAGACGTCGACGTCGAGCCCGTTCTGGTGGCTGGCGTGGCCGATGTAGCCGAACTGCGGCCCGAAGTCGCCTCCGCGCGGGCGGCTCAGGTCGCCCACCCCGATACGCGCGGCGGCCGGGTGGGCGCGGCGATACTCGCGGGCCACCCGCAGGACGAGCCGCACCAGGCGGTCCGTCCCCCAGCGCCGCCAGGGTCGATTGGGCGAGCGCCGCTCGACCGGGTCCCACGTGAAGTGGTTGGGCCCCTCGCCCGGCAGCCGCACGCCGCGGACGAGCCGCCCGGCCGAGGGGCTGCCCACGGCGGCCGAGCGCTTCCATTCCACGCCAACCGCGGCTCGTCTCTCGGTGCCGACGAGCTCGCGCCAGCCGCAGGCCGCAAGGCCCAGCGAGCCGGCGGCGAGTGCGATCGCGACGGTGAGCGCGCGGAGGGCGATGTGAGCAGGTACGAAATGTTGGCCCGGGCGAGTCCCGGTCCGTACGCTTCGCCGATGACCGCCGCCCCGCAGGCGCTCGTGGGGGTGCCCACGGTCGCGGCCACCCGTTATGTGGCGCCGTTGCGTGAGGGCGGTTCCCTCCCGGGACTCATGGAAGCCGACGACGATGGCCTCTACGTGGTCAAGTTCCGCGGTGCGGGGCAAGGCGCGAAGGCGCTGGTCGCCGAGCTGCTCGCGGGCGAGCTCGGCCGCTCCCTCGGCCTCGGGGTGCCGGAGCTCGTGCTCGTCGAGCTCGACTCTGCGCTCGGGCGAGCCGAGCCCGATCCGGAGATCCAGGACCTGCTCGACGCGAGCCCCGGCCTGAACCTCGGGGTCGACTTCCTGCCCGGCGCGCTGGCCTTCGAGGCCGCCGACGGTTGCGAGGCGCTCTCCCGCGAGCTCGCCGCCGACATCGTCTGGTTCGACGCTCTCATGGCGAACGTCGACCGGACGCCCCGCAATCCCAATCTGCTGCTGTGGCACGGCCGGGTCTGGCTGATCGATCACGGGGCCGCCATCTACCACCAGCACGCCGCCGGCGACCTGGCGAATCAAGCCCGGGCGCCCTTTCCGGCAATCCGCGACCACGTGCTGCTGCCTCACGCCGGCTCGATTCTCGAGGCCGACGAGCGGCTCGCGCCCCGCATCCCGGCCACGATGCCGCGCGAGCTGGCCTCGCTGATTCCGCGCGGGTGGCAGGAGCGCCCACCCGGGGACTACGCCGCGTGGCTCGAGCGGCGCTTGGAGGGACCGCGCGCGTTCGCGCGGGAGGCGGAGGACGCCCGTGCCCACGAATAGTCCCTTCCAGTACGCGGTGCTACGCGTCGTACCCGACCTGGAGCGCGGCGAGTTCCTCAATGCCGGAGTCGTGGTCTTTGCTCGGACGCTCGGCTTTCTGGCCGCACGGGTCGCGCTCGATCGCGACCGCCTGACTGCGCTCAACCCGTGCGTCGACGCCGAGCCGGTGGCCGAGCGCCTCGCAACCCTGGAGCGGATCGCCGCCGGCGACTCGCACGCGGGGCCGATCGCGCGCCTCGAGCCCTCCGAGCGCTTCAACTGGCTGGTGGCCCCGGCTAGCACCGTGGTCCAGCCTTCGCCGGTCCACACCGGCCTCTGCGACGACCCCGAGCGGATGTTGGAGCATCTGTTCGCGCGGCTCGTGAGTCGCCCGCCTTAGCCGAAGCCATGCAGGTCGGTGTCGGGAAGCCGACGGGCGTTACTGAATGCCGCTAGCTTCGGCGGGGTGAACCACGCACCGCGCATGCCGCAGCCGGCGTTTCTCTTCGATCTCGACGGCACGCTGATCGACAGCGTCTACCAGCATGTGATCGCGTGGCGCGAGGCCCTGGAGGAGGTGGGGGTGAACCTCGCCGTGTGGAAGATTCACCGCCGCATCGGCATGAGTGGAGGCCTGTTCGTGGCCGCGCTGCGACGCGAGCTGAAGGTGGAGCTCGATGAGGCCACGCTCGCGCGTCTGCCCGACCTGCACGCAGAGGCCTACGACCGGCACTATCCGAGCGTGCGGCCGCTTCCCGGGGCGACCGAGCTGCTCGCCCGCCTCGACGAGGAGGGCATTCCCTGGGCGATCGCCACGAGCGGCTCCGAGCGCACGGCGGGCCGAGCCCGCGGCCTGCTCGGGCTCTCCCACGACACCCCGATGGTCACCCGCGACGTGGTGCGCTACGCGAAGCCCGATCCCGACCTGTTCGTGACCGCCGCGGCTGGGATCGGGATCGATATCCGCGCCGGCCTCGTGGTCGGGGACAGCGTCTGGGACCTGCTGGCCGCTCGCCGCGCGGGAGCCCTGGGTATCGGCCTGCTCTCGGGGGGCTACGGCCGCGAGGAGCTGGTCCACGCGGGCGCGTTTCGTGTGTACGAGGACCCCGCCGACATGCTGGAGCACCTCGACGAGATCGGCGTGCGCTCGCCGGGCTGAGAGCGGACTCCGACACCGTCCTGGTCCGGTTGGATTAGCGCGCCGAACTTCCCCCGCGCCTGATCCGCAGGCGATGGCTGCGTATGGCGGCACGCGGGGTGACGACTACGACGAATCGTCGGCCGAGGCCGGGACGAGGAAGGAAAGGAAGCCGGCGGCCGGCGGCGACCTGGCGATCGTCCAGTACGCCCTGACCCTGGAACACCTCGAGACCGACTTCTACAACGCGGTCATCAACAGCGACGTGAAGCCGCCCTCCCGCGCGCTGGCGCGGACGATCGTGATGATTCGCGACAACGAGCGCGAGCACGTCGGCGCCCTCATGTCGACCATCAAGGAACCTCGGCGGCACCCCCGTCAAGGCCGTCCAGCCGTTCGTCAAGTCGTGAGCCGCAAGGCCAGCTCGTCGAGCGTGGCCGCGCGCAGACCCGGTTCGGGACCGGCCTGACTGAGCGCGCGGCCGTCGCGCGCCACCCAGGCCGTTCTCATGCCGGCTCTTGCCGCGCCCATGAGGTCCCACCAGTGGGACGCGACCATGCACACCTCGTGCGGCGCCGCGCCCGTGCGCTCCAGGCCGAGCCGATAGACGCGCGGGTCGGGCTTGAAGGCCCCCACCTCGTCGGAGCCCGCGACCACGTCAAGCAGGTCGCGCAGGCCGGCCGCAGCCAGCGCCGTCTCCGCGGTTTCGCGCGCGCTGTTGGTGAGCACGCCGATCGCAAGCCCGGCGGAGCGAAGCCGCTCGAGCGCCGGCCTGCAGTCGGGGTAGGCCGGCATCGCGCGGGCGCGCTGCATGGCATCCTCGATTCCCGACTCGCTGCCGGCGCGGAGCACAAGCGCCGCGCGCAGGAAGTCCGGCAGTGGGCGGTAGGACCCCGACAGAGTCTCGGCCATCGAGCCGAGAATCGCGTCGTCGAGAGCAGCCAGCGACCCCTCGCGCGACAGCCCCAGCGGCTCGCCCACGCCGCCGGGGTCGAGCAGCGTGCCGTTGAGGTCGAAGAGAATCCAGCTGAAGCTCATCCTCGAGCCATTCTCGTCAGCTGAGCAGGTCGCCGCAGGCAAAGCCCGCGAGGTGACGGTCGCGACCTGCGGCTCACCTCCTCGAACGCGTGGGGGACCACGGCGATCATGACCACAGCGAGCACGGCGCGGGTGCCGCGTTTGGCACTAGGGCGTCGCGGGAACCCGAGAGCGCAGCTCGGTGAGCGCGTGGAGGAAGACCTCGGAGAAGGTGGGGAAGGGCTGGATCACGTCGTCCATCACCTCGAGCGGCACGCGGGCGCGGATGGCCACGGTGGCCTGCTGGAGCCATTCGCCGGCCTCGGGCCCGAGGGCGTAGGCGCCCGTGAGCCGCTCCCCGTCGGAGATGAGCGTCATGAAGCCCGGCCTGGTGGCGTAGGCGCGGGTGTAGGTGGAGGTGCGGGGCACCTCGGCCATGGACACGGTGACCGAGAGCGGGCCATCCGCCTCCCCCACGGACGCGGCCTGCGGATCCGTGAAGACCACGCGCGGCACGGCGGAGTAGTCGGCCTCGCGCGGGCGTCCGAGGATGTTCGACGCAACCACGCGGCCCTGGTACTTGCTCATGTAGGTGAGCGGCCAGATCCCGGTCACGTCGCCGATCGCCCACACGCCGTCCGCGGCGTTCATGCGCCCGTCGACGGGGATGCCTCGGCGGCTCGGCTCGATGCCCACGGTCTCGAGGCCGAGCGCTTCGGTGCGCGGTCGCCGCCCGGTGGCCACGAGCAGCCGGTCGCCGCGCAGCTCGGGGCGGTCGGCGAACTCGAGCACGTAATCCTGGCCGTCGCGGCGAGCGGCCGAGGCGTGCTGGCCGAAGCACAGTTCGATGCCGTCAGCCCGCAGCGCCTCGGCGAGGCCGTCGCCGAGCGGCTTCGGCTCGCGGGAGAGCACGTGACCGGCGCCCTCCACGAGCGTCACGGCTGCGCCCAGCCTCGCGATGGCCTGAGCCATCTCGACGCCCACGGGACCACCGCCCAGCACCAGCAGCCGGCGCGGCACCTCCGTGAGCCCCGTGACCTCGCGATTGGTCCAGACGCCCTCGAGCTCGCGCAGGCCGGGCACGTGGGGAACCACGGGCTCGGAGCCGGTGGCGATCACCACGTGCTCGGCGGAGTGCTCCTCGTCGCCCACCATCACGCGCCCGGGGCCGGCGAGCCGCGCCTCGCCGCGCAGCACATCGATGCCCTTGCCCGCGAGGTAGGCGGCCTTGGCGGCGTCGTCGTAGTCCGACACCATGAAGTCGCGCCACTCGAAGGCGGAGTCGGCGCGCACGCCGCCGTTCACCGCCTCCCGGGCCCCGGGGGCCTCGCACGCTGCCTGCAACGCCTCCCCCGGGCGCAGCAGCGTCTTCGACGGGATACAGGCCCAGTAGTCGCACTCGCCACCCACCAGCTCGCGCTCGGCGACGGCGACCCGGAGTCCGCCGTCCGCCAGGTGGCCGGCGCAGTGCTGGCCACCGGGGCCGGCCCCGAGGACGACGACGTCGAACCTCACGCGCTCCCTCCGCGCGCCTGGTCGATCGCGTTGGCGGCCACGATCAGCCCGATATGGCTGAACGCCTGCGGGAAGTTCCCGAGCAGCTCCTCGTGGGCGGTGTCGATCTCCTCGGCGATGAGACCGAGGTCGTTGGCGTGGCTCACGAGCGACTCGAACAGCTGCTCCGCCCGCTCCGCTTCGCCGGCCTGAGCCAGCGCGGTTACGAGCCAGAACGAGCAGATGACGAAGGTGCCCTCCTCGCCCGTCAGGCCGTCCGCGTTGAGGCCCTCCTCGTTGCGATACCGCAGCACGAGCCCGTCCTCCGTCAGATGCTCGACGATCGCGTCGATCGTCGCTCGCATGCGCTCGTCGTCGGCGGGCAGGAAGCCGAGGATCGGCATGAGCAGCGCTGCTGCGTCCAGCTCATCGGAGTCGAATGATTGCGCGTACGCCCTGCGTTCGTCTGACCAGCCGCGCTCCACAACCGCCGCGTGGATCTCGTCACGCGCGGCCGTCCACTCGTCGACCTTCGCGTGGTCACCCAGTTGCGGCGCGAGCCGGACGGCGCGGTCGAGCGCGGTCCAGCAGAGCACCTTCGACGAGAGGTGGTGGCGCGGCTCACCGCGCATCTCCCACATGCCCTGGTCGCGCTCCTGCCAGCGCGCCGCCGCCGTATCGGCGAGGTCGGCCACGAAGGCCCGGATCTCCGGGTGCAGCGTCCCGAGCTGATCGCGGTAGAGCCAGAGCGAGTTCAGCAGCTCGCCGTAGACGTCGAGCTGAACCTGGCTCCAGGCGCCGTTGCCTACGCGAACCGGCGCCGAGTCGCGCCAGCCCCGCAGGTGCCCGAGCTCGCGCTCGCTCAGGTCGTGCTCTCCGCCAATCCCGTACATGATCTGCAGCGAGCCCTCGCCCGCGCGTCCGCCCGCGGCGCTGGTCATGAACGAGACGAACTCCTCGGCCTCGTCGGTGCAGGCGCCGATGTAGAGCGCCTCGATGGTGAGCGACGAGTCGCGGATCCACGAGAAGCGATAGTCCCAGTTGCGCTCGCCGCCGACCGTCTCGGGAAGCGAGGTGGTGGGGGCCGCGACGATCGCGCCGGTGGGCCGGTAGGTGAGTCCCTTCAACACGCGTGCCGAATGGCGCACGAGCTCGCGATGCGAACCCTGGTAGACGTCGTGCTCAGAAGCCCACGAGCGCCACGCCTCGGCGGTGTCCTCGATGCGCGCTCTCACCTCCGCGGCGGGGGTCGGCTCCGGAGGCAGCTGCGCCTCGACCGGCAGCCAACGCAGCGCGAAGCCGACGCTCTCGGTTCCCTCAACGGTGAACGCGCAGCGAATCGTCGACTCGTCGTCGACCTCCAGGGGAACCCCCGCCCGCAGCCTCAGGGGTGATGTGCCGCCGAAGGTGCGGGCGCCGTCGTCGAGCAGGCGAATCAGCGGGCGGTATAGGCCGAACTCGGGGCGCGCGGCCAGCTCCATTACGAGCTCGACCTTTCCGTCTATCGCCTCCACGCTGCGCAGCAGCTCGTGCGGAGCGTCGAAGCCGAGGTCGTGCACGCGTTGGCCCTCGGCGAAGGCCATCGCGTCGGTCAGACGCACGCGGCCGCTCTCTGTCGTGAAGGTCGTCTCGATCACCAGCGTTTCCGGCAGGTATCGGCGCTCGGCGGTGAAGGCGCCCGCCGGCCGGATCGACCAGTGCCCGGCGCCGGGATCGAGCAGGCGCGAGAGGACCGCAGCGCTGTCGTAGCGCGGCACGCAGAGCCAGTCGATCGATCCGTCGCGATCGACCAGGGCGGCCGAGTTGCAGTCGGCCAGGAGGCCGTAGTCGGCGACCGGCCGGTAGTCCGGACGGTCAGCCGCATGGGCAGGGCTTCTCGAGGCCAGGGCCGAAGTGTCTCCCATGGTTGATGCGTCTCGCAAGGGCGGCAGCAGGTCGTCCAGGAGACCTGGCTAGGGGTCCTCCAGGGCTTGGACGGCTTCGAGGGCCGAGCGGCGCTGAAGTGGCGCGGCGCCGCGCTCTAGCGCTTCGTCGTGCGCCTCGGGCGGCCCGAGGGAACCAGCAGCGCCGCCCCGATCGCGCCGCCCAGGTCGCCGAGCGCCGCGAGGGCCACCACCGGCGGGTTGTCGTCGACGAACAGATGCGGCTGCATCGCTTCGCGGATGCGCTTGACGTAGGACTCGCCCAAGCGCGTGCCGAGCCCACCTCCGATCACCACCGACGAGACGTCGAGCAGGTTGACCGCCGAGGCGATTCCCGCGCCCATGGCCTCGATCGCGCGGTCGATCAGCTCGACCGCCATCCGGTCCTCGTGGTCGAGAGCGCGGGCCCAGATCCCGGACTGCAACCTCGTGCGGCCGCGCTTCTCCATGATCTTGAACAGGTCGGTCTTGTGACCGCGCTTGTGCAGGTGACGGGCGCGCAGCTCCATCGCGCCGCGGCCGGCGTAGGCCTCAAGGCAGCCGAAGCGCCCGCACGTGCAGCGCGCGCCGCCCACCTTCACCACCACGTGTCCGAGTTCGCCGGCGGCCCCGCGGCCCTCCCACTTCTTGCCGTCGAGGATCACGCCGCCGCCCACTCCCGTTCCCCACCAGACGCCGAGCAGCGACCTCGCGCTCTGCGCGGCGCCGAGCACGTACTCGGCGTGCACGCCCACGGTCACGTCGTTGTCGATGTAGGCGGGAGTGCCCGCCAGCTTCTTCAGTCCGGCGGTCATCCGGATGGGCGCACCGCCGCCGGGCAGATTGCGGGCGCCGCTCACGACGCCGCGGCGGGAATCGATCGCGCCGGGTGAGCCGACGCCGACCCCGGCCAGATGGCGTGGCTCGACGCCCACGCCGGCGCAGGCTTCGGTGAGCGTCGCGGCCAACGCCTCGACCACTCCCTTTCCTCCTCCGCGCGCGGGGGTGGGGCGCTTGGCCTCAGCCACCACGTGCCGGCGGCCGTCGAGGACGACGGCCTGGATCTTGGTGCCTCCGAGGTCGAGACCGCCGACGAGGCGGCGGCGGGTGGGGCTCATGAGCGCGGATTGTGGCGTAGTGGCTTGACGGGCGCAGCCGGTAAGCATAGGCTTACGGTAAGTGTTCACTTACCGCAATGGGTTCGATGCGCTCGGCGACCCGACCCGGCGCGCGATTTTCGAGCGGCTTGCTCGCGGGCCGACCGCCGTCGGCGAGCTGGCGCAGGAGCTGCCCGTGAGCCGTCCGGCCGTGTCCCAGCACCTGCGTGTGCTCAAGCGCGCCGGCCTCGTGAGCGACCAGCGAGAGGGCAGCAGGCGCCTCTACGAGGTCGACCTCGACGGCGTGGAGGCGCTGCGCACCTACCTCGACTCGTTTTGGACCGACGCGCTCGCCGCCTTCAGAAACGCGGCCGAGCGGAAAGGAGCAACATGACCGACCAAACCACGGGCGAAAGGGTCCGCCGGTCCGTGACCGTACCGCTGGAGCCCGAGCGCGCGTTCGAGCTCTTTGTCGACGAGTTCTCCGACTGGTGGCCGAAGGCCACCCACCACGTGGGCGAGCGCGCGCCGCAGAAGGCGATCATCGAGGCGCGCGAGGGCGGGCGCTGGTACGAGCGCGACGACACCGGAAGCGAGTGCGAGTGGGGGAGGGTGCTGGCGGTCGAGAGACCCGCGCGCATCCTGCTCGCCTGGCATCTCTCCCCGAGCTTCGCCTTCGATCCCGACCCCGCGCGGGCCACCGAGGTCGAGGTTACATTCGTGGCGCAGGGCTCGGACAGCACCAGGGTGACGCTCGAGCATCGCGGCTTCGAGGTTCACGGAGATGCCGCCGCGCCGATGCGCGACTCGGTGGGGGGAGAGGGCGGCTGGCCGCAGCTGCTGAGCCTGTACGCCGAATCGGCTCGCCGCTAGCGACCGGGATCTTCTGTGCCGTCCCCGCGCCCGGCGGGACCGGTGATCCAGCGCTACGCCGGAGTGCCGTGGCCGGGGGGTTGCTTCTGGGCCTCCGCGGGGATAGGAATGGGCTGTGGTACTAGGTGTCGACGTGGGCGGGACGAAGGTCGCCGCGGCCGGCGTGAAGGGCGTGAGCGCCCATCACGGGGTCGAGCATCCGACGGTCACGGACTCCCCCGAGGCGCTGCTCGACGGCCTCGAGGCGACGGTGCGCCGTGTGATCGAGCAGACCGGCGAACCCGAGGCCATCGGCGTCGGCGTCCCATCGCAGATCGAATACGAGACGGGGAGGGTCGAGACGAGCGTGAACATCCCGCTTGCCGGGGTGCCCCTGCGCGAGGAGCTCGGCAAGCGCTTCGGCGTGCCGGTGTTCGTCGACAACGACGCCAACTGCGCCGCCCTGGCCGAGGCCCACATCCTGGGCGAGGACGATCTGGTGATGCTCACGCTGGGCACCGGCGTCGGCGGCGGGGTGGTCACGCGCGGTCTGACGTTCCGCGGGGCCAAGGGCCTCGGCGCCGAACTCGGCCACTTCACCCTCAACCCCGATGGGCCGCCGTGCCCGGGCAGCTGTCCCAACCGCGGCTGCATCGAGGCCTACTGCTCGGGCCAGGCGCTCGAGCGTGATGCGACCGAGCTGGCCCAGGACAAGCCGGGCAGCCGTCTCTCGGAGCTGATCGGGGAGAACGGAAAGGTCGAGGGGCGCGACCTCGTGGAGGCCGCCGAGGCGGGTGACCCCGACGCCATGCTCGTGTTCGACAACTTCGCCCGCATGCTCGGCGTCGCGATCGCGGGCTATGTGAACGTCTTCGAGCCCGATCGCCTCGCCATCGGTGGCGGCGTCTCACGCGCGAGCCATCTCTTCCTCGAGCGCGCCGAGCGCGAGGCCGCCTCGCGGGCCCTGCCCGCGCTCTGGCGCCGGGTGAAGATCGCCCTCGCCCAGGGTGGGGCGGACGCCGGGGTGATCGGCGCCGGAATACTCGCCGCGCAGGAGGTTACGGGCATCACGACCGCACTACGCGATACTGCCATTGGCCACCCCATGACGAGCGAAGGAAGCGAATGACCACGAGCACGGCTCAACTCGACGAGCTCTGTATCAACACGATCCGCACGCTCTCGATGGATGCGGTGCAGAAGGCGAACTCGGGCCACCCGGGCACGGCCATGGCCCTCGCCCCGCTGTCCTACGTGCTCTTCACCCGCATCATGCGCCACAACCCGGCCAACCCGGACTGGGCGGACCGCGACCGCTTCGTGCTCTCGGCGGGGCACGCGTCGATGCTGCTGTACTCGATGCTCTACCTGACGGGCTACCCGCTCACGCTCGACGACATCGAGAACTTCCGCCAGGTCGGCTCGCCCACGGCCGGACACCCCGAGCGCAAGTACTCGCCCGGCATAGAGGCCACCACCGGACCACTCGGCCAGGGCATCTCGATGTCGGTCGGTTTGGCGCTGGCCGAGCGCATGCTGGGCGCACGCTTCAACCGCGGCAAGCACCCGATCGTCGACCACCATACGTTCACGATCGCCAGCGACGGCGACATGCAGGAGGGGGTCGCCTCCGAGGCGTGCTCGCTGGCCGGGCACCTCGGCCTGGGCGGCCTCGTCGCCTTCTACGACGCCAATCGCATCCAGCTCGCCAGCGAGGTCGAGGTCGTGATGAGCGAGGACGTCGGCGCGCGCTTCGAGGCCTACGAGTGGCACGTGGCCGACGTGGGCGAGGACCTGTCGCTCGAGACGCTTGAGCGGGTCACGCGTGAGGCGATGGCCGTGGAGGACCGCCCGTCGCTCGTGATCGTGCGCTCGCACATCGGCATCGGCAGCCCCCTCCAGGACACCTCGAAGGCCCACGGCTCGCCCCTCGGTGAGGACAACGTCCGCGTGACCAAGGAGAACTACGGCTGGGATCCCGACGCCCTCTTCTACGTCCCCGATGAGGCGC
>Ga0307318_10000541_pt1 | contig 12403 bp, 11 predicted proteins | sample ER_DNA_367_FD_194500 | JGI IMG/M metagenome (GOLD analysis project Ga0307318, IMG submission 194500) | Bulk soil microbial communities from the East River watershed near Crested Butte, Colorado, United States - ER_DNA_367 | ecosystem: Environmental > Terrestrial > Soil > Floodplain | place...
TAACGGATGTGCCGCGCGCTCTCCAGTCGGCTCTCGGCGAGCCGCTGCGCATCCGTGCGTGCTCGGAGCTGCTCGGCGAGCCAGAAGGCGACCGCACCGGCGGCGATCCAGATCGGGATCGCGATCAGCCCGGCGACCCAGTCGTCCGCGACCAGGAGGGCGGTCAGCAGCCAGCCTGCGGCAGCTGCCGCAAGAACAGCGAAGAAGGGTCGAATCCGCGGTTTGAGGTCGCGCAGGTGAGCTTCTTTGAGCGAGGAATGGGGCACAGAGAGTGAAGCAGCCGCCCCGGAGGATTGCTAGGGGTGCGGCGCGGAAGTTGGCGCAAAAACCTGCCGGGCGGTACGCCCGCCGCGCGACTAGGCCTTCTCGAAGAGCGTCTCCCAGCGGGCGAGCAGCGCCTGGAGCTCGTCGCGCGCCGCGCGGTGCGCGGTCAAAAGCTCGACGTTGCTCCAGTCTTCCACCAGGCGCCGCTCGAGCTCGGCGACCGCCTCCTCCTTCGCGGCGATCTCCGCCTCGACGGTCTCGAGCGGCGTCGGGCCCTTTGGCCTCGCCGGCTGCGGCTTGCGCTTCGGCGGCTTCCGCGCCGGCGGCGGCTCGGCCGTCTGCTCGAGCTCCTCGCGGCGCCGGATCAGCTCGGCCCAACCGCCCTCATAGCTGCGGAGCGTGCGGTGCTCGATCGCCAGCGTCCGCTCGGCGACCGCGTCGAGGAGCGCGCGGTCGTGGGAGACGAGGAGCACGGTGCCCGGGAACGCCTCGAGCGCCGCTTCGAGGGCCTCGCGGCTCTCGAGGTCGAGGTGGTTGGTCGGCTCGTCCAGGATCAGCAGGTTCGCGCCGGACGCGACGACGAGCGCGAGGGCCAACCGGCGCCGCTCGCCCCCCGACAGCGCCGTCACCGGCTTCTCGTGCTCCTGCCAGCCCGAGAAGAGGAAGCGGCCGAGCAGGGACTGAGCCTGCGGCCGCTGGAGGCCCGTGGCGCGCTGCACGCAGTCCAGAACGCTGCCTCGCTCGTCCAGCTCGATCTCGTGCTGAGAGAAGTACGCCGGCTCCACGCCGTAGCCGAGCCGGACCGAGCCGGCGCGGGGCTCATGGCGGCCGAGGATCGTCTCGAGGAGGGTCGTCTTGCCCGACCCGTTCGGGCCGACCAGCGCGAGATGCTCGCCGCGCTCGAGCGCGAACGACACGGCGTCCAGGAGCTGCTTCTCGCCGGCTGCGATCGCCAGGTCCTCCGCCTCCACGACGGTCCGCCCGCTGCGCGCAGGCTTGAAGAAGTCGAAGCCGAGCGAGCGCTGACTGCGCGTGAGGTTCTCGAGCTCGGCGGCCGACTTGCCCCGCTCGCCGGCCAACCGGCCGATGTGCGTCAGCTTCGCCTGGGCCTGCTTCGCCTTGTTCTTCTTGTACCGAAACCGCTCCACGAATCGCTCGAGGCGGGCAATGTCCGCGTCGAGGCGGCCGATCGTCTTCTCCGCCTGCTGGGCCCGGGCGGCCTTCTCGAGGCGCCACTTCGACCACGGGCCCGCGAAGTAGAGCGACCGTCCACCGGCGAGCTCGAGCACCGCGTTCGTGACCGACTCGAGAAACCAACGGTCGTGGGCGACGAGGATCACCCCGGCGTCCAGCGACTGGAGCTCGCGCTCGAGCCACTCGATGCTCTCGACGTCCAGGTGGTTCGTCGGCTCGTCGAGCAGCAGGAGGTCGGGGTCGCCGGCGAGGGCACGGGCCAGCGAGGCGCGGGTGAGCTCACCGCCCGAGAAAGTGTCGAGCGCCCGGTCGAGATCGTGGTCAGCGAAGCCAAGGCCGCGGATCACGCCGGCGGTGCGGTCGCGCCAGCCGTAGCCACCCGCGTGCTCGAGGCGCGCCTGGGCGGCGGCGTAGCGGTCGAGCGCCGCGGCGTCGTGGACGCCTGCCGCCATCGCCGTCTCCAGCTCGCGGAGCTCCTCTTCCAGCGCGATCAGGTCGGCTGCGCCCGAGAGGACGTACTCGCGCAGCGTGAGACCGCGGTCGAGCGGCGGCCGCTGGTCGTGCAGCGCAACGCGAGTCCCCTTCGAGAACGCGAGCTTGCCGCCGTCGACGCCCAGCTCGCCGACGAGCATCCGGAGCAATGTCGTCTTGCCCGCTCCGTTCGGGCCGCCGAGCGAGAGCCGATCGCGGCGCTCGACCTTGAACGAAACGCCGTCGAAGAGGTTGTCTCCCGCCAGGTCCTTCCGAAGGTTGTTTGCGATCACGACTGCCATGGCTTGTTCCGAAGCTTTCCTCGGCGACGGCCGAGCGGGAGGAAAAAGAAGGGGCCGCTGTTTCCAGCGGCCCCGTTCCAATACCAGCGGTGGATTTGGTAGAGGCGCTTACCTGCTCGGCTAGGTGCCGGCGGCGCGTAGCGCGACGTCCCCCACGCTGGCTAGGCGGTTCCCTTCAGGTCTCAGGGACACGCCCCTACCCGCTGGTACCTCCACTGCCCGTACTTGAATGTGTCACTACCGGACCACCTCCTTTCCGCGGTAGTCGAACTGTAGCGACTACTTCAGGACAGCGGACAGCTCTAATCCACGGTCGAGCGGGACCGTCACGGACTCGAGCGTCGGGTCGGCCTGGCGGTGGCGGGAGTAGTCGGCGAGGGGGTCGGCGTGCGAGAGGACGTTGTCGGCGACGAAGAGGGCGCCGGGCTCGACCTTGTCGCGGGAAAGGTCGAACAGGCGCTCGTAGTCCTCCTTCTCCGCGTCGATGAAGACGACGTCGAAGACGTCGTCGATCGCACGGAGCGTCTCGAACGCGTCTCCTTCGATCAGCTCGGCGACGTCGTCCAGCCCCGCCTCGGCGACGTTGCGGCGCCAGGCGTCGCACTTCGCGGGGTCGGATTCGAGCGACAGGACGCGGCCGCCGAGGTCTCGGACGCCTGCGGCAAACCAGATCGTCGAGTAGCCCCGAGAGCCGCCGAGCTCGAGCACCTCGCAATCGGTCTGCGGCGCGACGAGGGCGAAGAGGAACTGCCCCGTCGTGCGGGCGACCTGTCGCGAGCGCTGCTCCCGCGATACGTTCCGCTCGCGCTCCGACGCGTCCTCGGCCTCGAGGCGCTCGAGCACCGCGCGAACCCGGTCGTCCAGCACGGCCGTACCCTAGTTGCCCTTCGTTCCAACCCGTCCCCGGCGGCCGGCGGGCCGACCACTGTGGCGATCAGGTTACGTCGACCTTGACCCAGCCGTCCTCGATCACGACTGGGAACGTGTCGACCGGCTCGTAGGCCGGGAGCGAGAGCGGCCGGCCGCTGCAGATGTCGAACCGCGAGCCGTGGCGGGGGCAGATGACGACACCCTCGTCGAGGTCGTAGTCGCCCTCCGCAAGCGGCCCGTCGTCGTGCGAGCAGCGATCTTCGATCGCGCAGTACAGGTCGTCAGGAAGACGGAAGACGCCGACGGCGATTGACCCCGCCCGGACGATCTTCACCGACCCCGGCGGAAACTCGTCCACCGGAGCCACGTCGACGAGCGCCAACTACCGAACCTGGAACTCTTCGTCGAGCCCCGCCCACTCCTCGGGGAGCGGCGTGCCCTTGGCGCGGTGCAGCGCGACCTTGAGGACCCCAAGGCCGAGCAGCGCGCACTTGATCCGGATCGGCGACATGTTGGGGATCCCGATCTCGTCGAGGAGCTCCTCCTTCGAGAGCTCGCCGACCTCGGTGGCAGTCCGGCCCTTGACCATCTCCATCAGCATCGACGTCGACGCCTGGCTGATCGCGCAGCCGCGGCCGGAGAACTTGACCTCGTGGATCCTCTCGCCGTCCTCGTCGAACGCGACGTAGATCGCGACCTCGTCGCCGCAGAGTGGGTTCATGCCCTCGGCCTCGGCGTCCGCGTCCTCGATCACCCCGTGTCCGCGCGGGTTCTTGTAGTGGTCGAGGATGACCTCTCTGTACAGGTCTTCCATGGAAACGAGGCTAGCCGAAGACCTTGCGGACGCGGAGGAGCCCCTCCGCGAGCCTGTCGATCTCCTCGGGAACGGTGTAGAGGTAGAAGCTGGCCCGGTTGGTCGCCGCCACGCCCAGTCGCTGCATCAGCGGCTGGCAGCAATGGTGGCCGGCCCGGATCGCGACCCCCTCCCAGTCGAGCACCTGGGCGACGTCGTGGGGGTGGACACCCTCCATGTTGAAGCTGACGATGCCGGCCCGGCGGTCGGCTGAGGGCCCGTAGAGCTGGATCCCCGGCACGTCGCCGATCTTCTCCAGCGCGTACGCGAGGAGCTCGTGCTCGTGCTGCTCGATCGCCTCGAGCCCAGCGGCGGAGACGTAGTCGATCGCGGCCCCGAATCCGACGGCCTCGGCGATCGGGGCCGTGCCGGCCTCGAACTTGTGCGGCAGATCGCCCCAGGTCGTCTCCTCGAACTGCACCTTCCGGATCATGTGGCCCCCGAGGTTGAACGGCTCCATCGCCTCGAGCAGCTCGCGCCGACCCCAGAGCGCGCCGACCCCGCTCGGCCCGCAGAGCTTGTGCGCCGAGAACGCGAGGAAGTCGCAGCCGAGCGCCTGGACGTCGATCTTTCGGTGGGGCGCCGCCTGGGCAGCGTCGGCGACCATGATCGCGCCCTGCTCGTGCGCCCAGGCCGCCAGCCGCTCGACCGGGTTGATCGTGCCGAGTGCATTCGAGACGAGGTTCGTCGCGACGACCTTGACCTGCCCCTCGCGGGCGAGGCCGTCGAGCGCGCCCAGGTCGAGCTCGCCGCTCTCCGTCAGTGGGATCATCCGGAACTCCGCCCCGCGCTTCTTCGCGACGTACTGCCAGGGCACGAAGTTTGAGTGGTGCTCGAGCTCCGTCACGACGACGACGTCGCCCGGTCCGAGGTTCGAGAAGCCCCAGGCGTAGGCGACGAGGTTCAGCGCCTCCGTCGCGTTGCGCGTGAAGACGATCTCCCGTGAGGAGGGGGCGTTGACGAACCGTGCGACCTTCTCGCGCGCTCCCTCGAACGCCTCCGTCGCCCGCTCGGCGAGCGCGTAGACGCCCCGGTGGACGTTCGCGTACGAGGTCTCGTAGAAGCTCGTCATCGCCTCGAGCATCTGCCGCGGCTTCTGGGCGGTGACGGCGGAGTCGAGATACGCGAGCGGCTTGCCGTTGATCTCCTGCGCCAGGATCGGGAAGTCCGCGCGCAAGGCGTGCGCATCGAGTTTCAGAGGCGTTTCGACAGCCACGCCCTCATCGTACCCCTGTCACAAGAGCCTCCCGAAGTGCCGAGTACCCTTGGGTGATGCGACGTCTCGTCCTGTTCGTGGGCCTCGTCGTGATCGCCGCAGGCTGCGGGTCGAGCGGCGACGACGGCTCCGACTCGACGAGCGCCGGCTCCGGTGCGGAGGTCTGGGCAAAGGCCGGCTGCGGCAGCTGTCACACCTTCAAGGCGGCGGGCTCAAACGGCGCCGTCGGGCCGAACCTCGACGACCTCAAGCCGTCCTTCGACCAGGTCAAGAGTCAGGTCACGAACGGCGGCGGCGGGATGCCCTCCTTCAAGGGCGAGCTCTCGAAGCAGGAGATCGAGGAGGTCTCCCGCTACGTCTCGAGCGGCGGCAAGCAGTCGGCCGGCAGCGGCCAGCCGGTGCTCGCCACGTTCAAGCCGGACACGACCCGGCTGGACGGCTGCATCGAGTCGGACTGCCGCCGTCAGGCGTTCGGGAACATTGCGTACAAAGACGGTCCGAAGAAGGCACTCGACCTCTTCGAGGAGAAGCAGAACACGGACAAGGCGGTTCAGGCGGACTGCCACCGGATCGCGCACTGGATCGGCGCCGCCTCGCTGCTCTACTACCACGGCAACGTCGCGCAGGCCCTCGCGGCGGGGCGCGCCACCTGCTGGTCCGGCTACTACCACGGCGTCGTGGAGCGGGCGTTCCAGGGGACGCCGCCCGGCAAGCTCGCCGACAAGACCCGCGAGATCTGTTCCGGCGCCGACGTCCGAAAGACGACCTTCCTCGCGTACCAGTGCGTTCACGGCCTCGGCCACGGCCTGATGATCCACACCGGCTACGACCTGCCCTTCGCACTCAAGACCTGCAACCAGCTGACGACGGCCTGGGACGACGACTCCTGCGAATCCGGCGTCTTCATGGAGAACATCTCGTCGTCCTACGGCATCAAGTCCAGGTGGCTCAAGGACCACGACCTGCTCTACCCGTGCGACGTCGTCGCGCAGAAGTACAAGCTCTACTGCTACCTGATCGTCACCTCGCGGATCCTCGAGGCGAACGGGTTCAACTGGCAGGGCGCCGTGAAGACCTGCCGGCTTAGCGACAAGGGCTGGGTCGCAACCTGCTTCCAGTCGCTCGGGCGCGACGCCTCGGGCAACACGCGGCAGGACCCGACCCGGATCGTCCAGATCTGCGCGCTCGCCGGGAACATGGAGCGGGAGTGCGTCTACGGCGCAGCTCGGGACGTCACTTCGAACGACGCGAGCCCACGGCGGTCGAAGGGCCTGTGTGAGCAGGCGAACCGGTCGCTGCAGGCGTACTGCTTCGAGGGGATCGGGACGATCGTGGGCGGCATGCACGCGTACCGGGACGAGCGACGGGCCGCCTGCCGTCAGATCACCGAGCGCTACTTCCTCGACTGCGCCCGTGGCGCGGTCGCGGACTAGCCAGGCCTTTTACCCGAACGTGAAGGCGTAGGCCGAGAGGCCCGGCGCGAAGCGCAGCTCCAGGAGGCCCTGCCGCAGCTGCGGCAGGTCGAGGAGCGTGTAGAGGCGCGGCTCACCGCCGATCTCAATGGTGTGCCGGGGCTTGCCGTCGAGGTAGACACGGAGCGGGCCCTTGCCGCCCAGGACGAGATTGACCTGGCGCGCGTGGAACTGGAGCCGGAGGGCGGCGTCCCGGCCGGCGACGATCCGATGCCGCTCGACCCGGAGCCGCCCCGAGTACGCCAGGGAGTCCGGGAAGATCACGCGCGGGAAGCGGTACGTCGCCTCCCGGTCGGGCTCGATCCGGCTCCCGCTGAAGGGACCGAGTCGCTCATAACCGAGGTAGGACTCCGGTGTGGTCGACTCCGTCGGCGTCAGGTCGGCCACACGCGTTTCCGGCCCGCCACGCTCGCCCAGGTAGCGGCGGATCAGCGACTCGATCTGCCCGTAGTCGCCCTCGCCGAAATGGTGGTAGCGGAGACGTCCCGTGCGGTCGATCAGGTACTTCGCCGGCCAGTACTGGTTGGAGTAGGCACGCCAGGTGGCGAAGTCGTTGTCGAGGGCCACCGGGTAACGAACGCCGAGCTTCCGCACCGCCGCCTTCACGTTGCCCGGCACCCGTTCGAACGCGAATTCGGGCGAGTGGACACCGAGAATCACGAGCCCGTCCTTGCGGTACGCCGCGTCCCACGCCTTCAGATGCGGCAGCGTCCGGAGGCAGTTGACGCACGAATACGTCCAGAAGTCGATCAGGACGACCCTCCCCCGAAGCTGCCGGAGTGTCAGCGGCCTGGAGTTGATCCACTGCGTGATCCCGCGCACCTCGGGCGCCGGCGCGCGGGTCGACGCCGCCGCGCCCGCGCTCGTCAAGTCCCGAAGCTCGCGCTGCGCCGCCGGCGTCCGCTCGACGTGCTCCTGCAGCGACTGTGTATAGCCGGGCAGAGCGGTCGTGAAGCGCTGGTCGGCGCCGAATGCGATCGCTAGCGCTGTCACGCCGATCACAGCGCCGGCAACACGGCGCGTCGTCTCAGCGTGACGGCGGATCGCGCCGAGCCGCTGCCCGCCGAGCGCGATCGCGAGCATCGGCAAGGCGGCGCCGAGCGCATAGAAGAGCGTGACGAGGAGGGACCGGACGCCGACGTCGCCCGCAGCCGAGAGTGCCGTGACCGCCGCCAGCACCGGACCGGCGCAGGGCACGAAGACGAGGCCCAGGCTGGCGCCGAGCACGAAGCCGTTGCCGTCCGCGCTCGCCCGCCGCCGGGTGAGGAAGAGAAGCGGCCGCTCGAGCAGGCGAGCGAACGGAGGGAACAGCAAGGTCGCTGCCAGCACGAGCAGCAGCGCGATCGCAAGGTTCCGTAGGAAGTCGTCCGGCAGCCCGAGGGCATCGAGGATCGCGGCGCCCGCGAGCGTGAAGACCGTGAAGCTCCCGACGAGTCCCGCGATGATCGCGTACGGCCGCCGTCCGGAAGCTCCTCCGGCGAGCAGGATCGGGAGCACGGGGAGCACGCAGGGCGAGATCGCGGTGATCACACCGGCGAGGAAAGCGATGCCGAGCAGCACCACGCCCCAAATTGTGGCGTCAGCGGCTCAGGCCGTGACGCGGACGAGCACTCCGTCGACGACGGCGAGCACCGCAAACACGACTGCGAGCGCCACCGTGCAGCGGGCCATCCGGCTCGCGTTCAACCCCAGTCAGCAGTCGTGCCGCGACTCAGTGGCTTCGGGCGACCGGAGCCGTCGACCCGCCCGACGATCAAGTGCTCGAAATCGTTCTCCCACAGCAGCCGTGTTCCGTCAGGCGACCACCGCAGCGTCCACTCCGCAGTGGACTCCGGCGTCGCGGCAGCGACCGCCATCGACAGGAACGACGCGGACGAACCAGCGGTTCAGCTCCGGCGTCGATCTGAAGTCGAGGAATGCGATCAGCGCTCCATCGTCGGAAGCAGCCGGGTGCTCCGCGCTCTGGGCTCGACAGATCCGATGCAAGCTCCTGCCGCTCGGCCGGACCGCGTAGAGATCCGACCCTCTGAACGGGCCTCGTTGACGGGCGAAGACGATCCACCCCGAGCGGGCCCAATCAGGGTCTCGTGTGCCGAGACGTCGCGTGCCGGCGAGCGTGCTGGTCGACCCGGTCCGCACCTCGACGATCGCCAGGCTGCGCGGGTCGAAGCGCTCGAACACGATCGAGCGGCCGTCCGGCGACCATGCGTACTGCGCCACCACGTCGCTGGTGGACACGTTCGCGTTCACGAGCCGCCTGCGGAGCCTGCCGTCGCGCCGCACGAGCCAGAGGTCGGCGCACAGCGGGCCTTCGGACCGGCCGCCCGTGTCTTCGCACCGCTCGACGAGCACGGCAAGCCAGCGGCCTCCAGGTCCCCAGGAAGGCTCGCGCAGCTCGGAGCGCGTGGAGACACCGATCCGGCGGATGACCCCGCCGCCCCGCGACCGGATCACGATGGCACCGCCGGCGACGCTCGCGATCAGGCGGCCGTTGGGCGAGATCAGCGGCTCGGTCTCGTCGCGAGCGGACGCACGCAGCCTGTGGCGGGCGGATCCGTCGGGACGGATCGAGTACACCAGCGAATGGAAGCCGGCGCCGGTTCGCGCGAACACGATCAGGTCGGCGCGGCGCCGCCGAGGCACCGGAAAGGGCCAGCAACGACCAGATCACGGCAAGGGACGAGGCGATCCGCACACCCAGAAGCCTGAACTGCCGCGCCGAGGGCGGCGTTCGGGATCGGTAAGGATTTCTAGGCCTGCGGGATGCGGGCCTCGAGGGCCTCGCCGAGCGCCTCGCGAACCGGCTCGAGCTCTATCCGGTCCAGCACGTCGCTGAAGAAGCCGCGGACGATCAGCCGCTCTGCCTCGCCGCGCGAGAGCCCGCGGGCCATCAGGTAGAAGAGCTGCTCCCGGTCGACCTGCCCGACCGTCGCGCCGTGGGTGCAGCGGACGTCGTTCGCGAGGATCTCGAGCCCGGGGATCGGCACCGCGTGCGTTGTCGGCGACAGCATCAGGTTCCGGTTCTCCTGATAGGCGTTCGTGCGCTGGGCGTCCTTCTCGACGCGGATCATCCCGCGCCAGACGGCCGTTGCCTTGTCGCGCAGCGCTCCCTTGAACGCGAAATCGGAGGTCGTGTTCGGCGCGATGTGGAGCTGGTAAGTGTCGTAGTCGAGGTGCTGGTCGCCGTCGGCGAAGTAGGCGCCGGTCACGCGCGAGGTCGCGCCCTGGCCGTTGAGGTCGTTCTGGATCCAGACCTTGCCCTTCTTCGAGCCGAACCCGCCGGCGACCCAGTCGAGCTCGGCGTCGCGCTCGACCCGGGCGTGGTGGGTGGCGAAGTGCCACGTCTCCTGCGACAGGTTCTGAATCGACACGTACTCGAGCTTCGCCGCCTGCTCGACGAAGAGCTCGGCGACGGCGTTCGCGTAGCCGTTCAGGTCGGGTGAGGAGGAGGAGTACTCCTCGATCAGCGTGAACCGGCTCTCGGCCTCCGCGATCACGAGCAGGCGGAAGAAGAGTGCACCGCCGTCGAGCGAGTTGACGATGCGGACCGCCAGAGGCTGCTCGAGCTGCACGCCCTTCGGGACCCGCACGAGCAGTCCGTGCTCCCACGCGGCAGCGTTGTGCGCCGCGAATTTCTCGTCCGCGCCCACGAGCTCGCCAAGTCGCTCGTGGTCCTCGAACGCCTCGAACGTGACGCCCTCCGGGGGGCTCTTGACGATCGAGATGCCGGCCTCGCCGACGACGGCCATCGCGGCCACGTCGACTTCGAGCATCCCCTCTGGTACGACCCGCCGCTCGACCGCGCCGTCCGCCGCGAACGACTCGGGATCGAAATCGCGGAGGTCGGTGAAGCGCCAGTGCTCGTCGTTCGTCGACGGCAGCGGCAGCTCGGCGAAACGGGCGGCGGCGGCGGACCTATCCACGCGGCTTGTACCTCCGGTGGAGGATCAGCGTATTGCCGTCGGGGTCCCGAACAAAGCCCATGTGACAGACGCCGCTGTCCTGGATGCCGACGACCTCCGCGCCGTGGGCGCGGGCCTCCTCCACCGCCGCCTCGACGTCCTCGACGCGGAGCGCGATCCCGGCCGTGTTCGGCTGGAACTCCTCGCCGTCGGCCTCCGGGTTCCAGAAGGAGAGCGTCACGTTCGGCGCCTCGACCTCGCCCTCGGTGAACTCGCTCGCCGGCAGACCGAGCACGTCGCGGTACCAGGCGACGGCGCGGGCGGTGTCCCGGGTCGGCACCGACAAGAAATCGACCTGCTCGACCTTCATCAGGGAGTGGAGCCGTCGCGGTACGGCGCGTAGCGGTGGTGGAGCATCAATGAGTTGCCGTCGGGATCGGAGAAGAAGGCCATGTGGCAGACGCCGGAGTCGTACGGCTCCGCGAACTCGAACCTGACGCCCTCACTCCGGAGGCGTTCCATCGTCCGGCCGACGTCGGCGACGCGGAGCGCGATCGCGAACTCGGCCCGGTGCTCACCGCCGCCCTTTTGCTCCGGTGTGCTGAGCACGACGCCGACGTTCTCGGCCTCGAACTCCGGCCAGTCCTCGCTCGCGAGCGGGTTCGGCTTCAGCCCCAGGCCGCCGTAGAACCCGGACGCCCGGTCGCGGTCGCGCACGTTCACGCCGATGAAGTCGGTGCGCTCGATCTCTTGCACGGGAACCTCGAACTGCTCGAGCGGCGCATACCGGCGGTGGAGCTGGAGGCGGTTCCCGTCCGGGTCGGCGAACGGTGCGCCGTTGCACACACCGGAGTCCAACGTGTCCATCGCGAACTCCTGGCCGTCCTGCTCGAGCTCCGTCCTCGCCTCGGCGACGTCCGGCACTCCGAGCGCGAGCACGCCGCCGTACTGCGACAGCGCGATTGAAAGGTTGCCCGTCTCGTACTCGACCCACTTCTCGCCCGACGAGTGCGGGTTCCGCGCCAGTCCGAGGGTCTCGCCGTAGAAGGCGTCAGCTCGCGCCAGGTCTTCCACCGGCACGGCGATGAAGTCGAAACGACCGACCTTCATTTCCGAGCGCTTAGCCGACAGAGCCTTCCATCTGGAGCTGGATCAGCCGGTTCATCTCGACTGCGTACTCCAGAGGAAGTTCCTTCGTGATCGGCTCGACGAATCCAGACACGATCATCGCACTGGCCTCGGCCTCCGAGAGGCCGCGGCTCATCAGATAGAAGAGCTGCTCCTCGCCGATCTTCGACACCGTCGCCTCGTGGCCGATGTCGACGTTGTCTTCGTCGATCTTCATGTACGGGTAGGTGTCCGAACGCGAGGCCTCGTCCAGGATCAGCGCGTCGCAGACGACCTTCGACTTCGACCCGGTCGCGCCCTTCGCCACCTCGAGCAGGCCGCGGTAGCCGGCACGCCCGCCGTTCTTGGAGATCGACTTCGAGGTGATCACGGAGGTCGTGTTCGGCGCGACATGGACGGCCTTGCCGCCCGCGTCCTGGTGCTGGCCCTCGCCGGCGAACGCGATCGAGAGCACCTCGCCGTGGGCGCCCTCGCCGAGCAGCCAGATCGCCGGGTACTTCATCGTCAACTTCGAGCCGAGGTTCCCGTCGACCCACTCCATCGTGGCGTTCTCGTAGGCGACGGCCCGCTTCGTCACGAGGTTGTAGACGTTCGTCGACCAGTTCTGGATCGTCGTGTAGCGGCAGCGGGCGCCCGGCTTGACGATGATCTCCACGACCGCCGAGTGCAGCGAGTCGCTCGAGTAGATCGGCGCGGTGCAGCCCTCGACGTAGTGCACGAAGGCGACCACC
>Ga0307318_10000543_pt1 | contig 12383 bp, 9 predicted proteins | sample ER_DNA_367_FD_194500 | JGI IMG/M metagenome (GOLD analysis project Ga0307318, IMG submission 194500) | Bulk soil microbial communities from the East River watershed near Crested Butte, Colorado, United States - ER_DNA_367 | ecosystem: Environmental > Terrestrial > Soil > Floodplain | place: USA...
CAACGCGTCTATTTCCACCAGTACTTCTCACTCGGCGGCAGTGGGGGAGGGGGCCCCTCGCCCACGGCTGCATTTTCCGCCACGCCCACGAGCGGCGCGGCTCCTCTGGGCGTCCAGTTCACGGACGCGTCGAGCGGCGGTCCCACTGCATGGCAGTGGGATTTCCAGAACGACGGAACGGTCGATTCGACGCAGCAGAATCCAAGCTTCGTCTACGCGAACCCGGGCACGTACTCGGTGAAGCTGACGGTCTCGAATGCGTCGGGCGACGACAGCGTGACGAAATCGAGCTACATCACCGTGACCACGGCCGGGCCGACGCTCTCGTTCACGCCGACCGACGACGCGTTCGTCCGCTCGAACCATCCTGACGAGAACAACGGCAGTCTCGACAGTCTGCGGTCCTGGAAGGGGAGCGGGCAGACGAACTCCTTCCTCAAGTTCACCGTGAGCGGCGTCACCGGCGCCGTCAGCTCCGCGAAGCTGCGCCTCTACGTCGTCCAGCAGAGCCCGAGCGCCGGCAACGTCTTCCCAGTCGCCGACACCTCCTGGGCCGAGGGAACGATCACCTGGGCTACCAGTCCCGCGATCGGCTCGACACGAATCGGCCAGGGCGGCCCCGCGTCCCTCGGGACGTGGATCGAGATCGATCTCGGTTCGGCCATCAGCGGCAACGGCACGGTCAGCCTCGCTCTCGTCGGCGCCTCGAACACGCCCGCCTGGTTGTCGAGCCGTGAGGGCGCGAACCCGCCCCAGCTGGTCCTGACGCAGAGCTAGAGTCCTCCTCGTGGGGGTTTTCTCTAGGGACGGCCGGGCCGCGCGCAGCGGCCGCACGGCCCGCGGACGCGGCGCGGGCGCAGATCGCCGACGCGTCGGCATTGCGAACTGCGTACTGCGGTTCACCGCGTGAGGGACGCCCGCACGGTGTCGCCGCCCGCCTCGTCCGGCACGGTCGCGGCTTCCGGGCGTGAGACGACGAAAAAGCAGCTCCGCGGGTCGAGCCTCCTCCTGGGCGGACGGTTCATCTCCCTCGGGATCAACTTCGCGATCCAGATCCTCATCGTCCGCTACCTCTCGAAGGAGGCCTACGGCGCGTGGGCCTACGTGCTCAGCCTCGTCAGCCTCGGAGTGAGCATCGCGACGTTCGGGCTCGACCGCTCGATCACGCGCTTTCTCCCCATTTACGACGAGGAGAAAGAGTACGACAAGCTCTGGGGGACGATCGTCATGGTCGCTGGGACGATCCTCTCGATCAGCCTCGGCCTGATCCTGCTCGTCTACGGGTTCCACAACCTCGCGACCGGGTCGGTGATCTCCAACGAGCAGGCGATCTCGCTCCTCCTAATCATGGTGTTCTCGGTGCCGATCCAGGCCATGGACGGTCTGTCGATGGGGCTTTTCGCGGTCATGGCCAAGCCGCGGGCGATCTTCTACCGGAAGAACGTGCTCGGGCCGCTCCTCCGTCTGACCGTCGTCCTCCTTCTCGTCTTCTCCGGCGCGGGAGTCATGTTCCTTGCTGCCGGCTTCGTCACCGCCGGCGCGCTCACGGTCGGCCTGTACTCGATCTTCCTCTACCGCACCGTCAAGAACGAGGGGCTCCTCGACCACTTCCACTGGGGGAGCCTCCAAATGCCGGGGCGCGAGGTCTTCGGCTTCACGGTTCCTCTGCTCGCCTCCGACCTCCTCTACATGGTCATGAACACGACCGACGCCGTCCTCGTCGGCCACTACAACGGCGCGGAGGGCGTCGGCGCCCTTCGGGTCATCCTCCCGCTGGCGCAGTTGAATCTCCTCGTCTTCTCGAGCTTCACGCTCCTCTTCACGCCTGCCGCGGCGCGGCTCTTCGCCCGCAAGGACACCGAGGGCATCAGTCACCTCTACTGGCAGACCGCAACATGGATCGCGGTGCTCACGTTTCCGATCTTCGCCCTGACCTTCTCGCTCTCCGAGCCGGTCACGGTCACGCTCTTCGGCGAGCGGTACTCGAGCTCCGCGACCTATCTCACGCTCTTCGCGTTCGCCTACTACTTCAATGCGGCGCTCGGCTTCAACGGCCTGACGCTGAAGGTCTTCGGCAAGGTCCGGTTCATCGTCGTCATCAGCGTCCTCGCCGCGGCTACGAACCTCGCGCTGAACTTCGCGCTCGTCCCGATCTACGGTGCGCTCGGGGCGGCGATCGCGACGAGCTCGACGCTCATCGTCCACAACGTCCTGAAGCAGTGGGGCCTACGCCGCGGTACTGGAATCAGCCTCTTCCAGCGGGAGGACGCAATCGCCTACGTCGCGGTCGCCGTCGCGGCCGGCGCCCTCTTCGCCCTCCACGAGCTGCTCGACCCCTCCATTTGGATCGCCGTTCCGCTCGCCGCGATCGCCTCGGTGGCTGTCCTCGCGCTCAGCCGGGACGTCCTCCGGGCCGGTGACACGTTCCCCGAGCTGGCCCGCTTCCGGCTCCTCCGCCGATTCATCCTGCGATGATCAGCCGTCCGGGGGCGCGGGCGGAGCTCCGGAGGAGTCGACAACCGGGGTATCGTGCGGTACTCCATGTACCGAGCCTCGACCGAATCCGATCCTGGCCCAGCGAACCCGGTTTGAGAGCCGGCACGGTATCCCGCACGGTCTTCTGGGGGTCGGCCGGGCTCCTCGCCTACGCGTACGCAGGTTTCCCCCTCCTCGCCGCAGCTCGGGCCCTCGTACGCCCACGTCCGATCCTCGCACGTGACGATTTACCCACGCTGACGGTCGTCATCCCGGCGTACAACGAGGAAGAGATCATCGCGGAGAAGCTCGAGAACACCCTTGCGGCCGAGTACCCGCGCGACCGGCTCGACGTGATCGTTGCCTCCGATGGATCGGACGACCGCACGAATGAGCGCGTGCGGAACTTCGGCGACGGCGTTCGCCTGCTCGACCTCCCGAGGGCCGGCAAGAACGCGGCCCTGAACGAGGCGGCGGCGGCCGCCCGGGGCGAGATCATCGCCTTCACCGACGCGGACGTGAAGCTCACCGAGGACGCATTTCGTCGTCTCGTCGCGCCTTTCGCGGATCCAACCGTAGGCGGCGTCGCCGGCGAGCGGCGGCACGGAGACCTCTCGAGGCGGCGGCGCCTGAATGCCGGCAAACGCACCATGCGGCGGCTCCTGAGCCGCTCGGGGAGCCTTACGTCCGCGGAGGGCCAGCTCCACGCGCTCCGGCAAGAACTCTTCCGCCCGGTTCCCCCTGGCGTTCTCGACGACTTCTGGATCTCCACCCGCGTCGTGGCGGGTCACCGGCGTCTCGTCTACGAGCCCGAGGCGGGTACGTACCCCTTCGCCGGTGCCACCGTGCTCACCGACCCCTTCGGGCGCAAGGTCCGAATGACCGGCCTGTGGTTTCGGGCCGTCTGGCTCGGCCGCGACCTGCTCAACCCGGTCGAGCACGGCTTCTATGCGGTTCAGCTCGCATCGCACAAGCTACTCCGGCGGCTGTCTTTCGTTCCGATCCTCGGACTCGGGGTGAGCGGGCCGCTCCTCCGCCGCTCCGGCCCGTTCTACCGGGCAGCCTGGCTGGCTCAGACAGGCCTCCACGGTGCAGCGCTCGCGGGATACCTGCTCCGCGGAACGAGGCTCGGCCGTTTCAAAGTGCTGAAGGCCGCGCTCACATTCGATCTGAACCAGGCGGCGGCGGCAGTGGCCGTCGCCGAGCAGCTCCGCGGGCAGAACGCACGGGACGATATGTGGGAACCACAGCGCATGGAGGCGCCGGACCCTCGCAGCCCCGCGTCTGCGGGGACGTCCGCACGGCCGGACGATCCGTCGTCCTAGAGCAGAGCCTCCACGCCGCCGCTTCTCCGCACTGACTTCCGTGCGTATCCCTCCTTCCGGCCCCGACGAGATCTTCGGAATCCCGCGAAGTACGGCTTCGAACACTGTTCAGCTGCTCTCCCACAAGCTGCTTCGTGCGCTCCTTTTCGTGCCTGTTCTCGGCCCGGGGTTAACGGCTCCGGCTCTATCGCGGAGCGCCGCAGCGGTTCAGATTCGCGCCGCGCGACCAACCTCGTGTCTGCGACCGGGCTCCGACGTCCGCGGGTACTTTCCCGTGCATGACTCGCTCGAGCTCGGGCCGAGGATGAGCCTTGGAAGAGGATTACCGCCAAACAGAGACGGAATCGTCGCTAGAGCCCAGCGGTAGGCGCGAGCCGCGGAGAACGCGCCACCGCCGCCGTTTTCGCTTCACGCGGAAGCACGCCTTGCTCGTCGCAGCCGCGGGTGTCGCGGGCTACTTCCTTCGGACGGATTCGATTGCGCGCGAAGCGGCGCCGGTCGAAGTGGCCGAGCGGCCGCCGCCGCCTCCCTCGTCTCCGGCAACCCACTCCTCCCGCGAGAGGCTCTGGATCGCGCCGGATGAGCTGAAAAGCCTTTCGATGAGCGGCTCCGCCTGGGAGGCGATGCTCGCCGTCGCCGAAGGTGACCTCGGCCAGGCGGACGTCGCCGACCAGGACTCCACGCACGACACCAATACGCTTGCCTGTGCGCTCGCCGCCGCCCGAACGGGAAGCGCGGAGCTCCACGGGAAGGCCATGGACGCAATCACGTCGGCCATCGGCACCGAGGAGGGCGCCCGCTGGCTGGCGATCGGACGTAACCTCGGCTCGTACGTGATCGCGGCCGATGTCCTCGGCGTCCGCTCCGGTCCCATCTACGAGTGGCTGGCCGGCTTCCTGACGCGGACGCTCACTGCCAACAACACGGATGAGCAGGTCGTAGCGGATAACTGGTCGTCGGGCTCCAACGCCTCCGCGCAGATGGGCTTCGTCACCGCTGCACTCTGCGTCTACACGAACGAGTCCACTCGCCTCGCCAGCTCGTGGGAGGGCTACCGGCGCTACTGTGGCGATCGTACGAGCCCCGTCGTCGAGGTGTCGAACTCCGACGTCTGGCAGCTGGTTCCGTCCGACCCCGTCGGGATCCAGGACAAGGGCGCGGCCAAAACCGGCTGCCGCCTCGACGGTGCAATCGGGAACGACATGTCCCGCGGAGGAGACGACGTCTGCTCCCCCACATGGACGCAGTATCCATGGGTCGGGCTGGAGGGTGCCGTCCCCGCAGCGCTCGTCTTCGCCCGGGCCGGCTACCCCGCCTGGGAGGTCGCCGACGCGGCGATCCGTCGGGCGCTGGACTATCTGTGGTTCCTCCGTCAGACGACGGGGAACTCCGACTGGTTCGACGGGACCCGCTCGAACGAGTGCGTGTACCTGGTCAACCAGGCCTACGGAACGACCTTCCCGTGTTCACGGCCGGTCGCGGGCGGCCGGACGATCGGCTTCTCCGACTGGACTCACGCGCCTGGAGGCGCCGCTCTACGCGGCGCCGGGGGCCGTCGGAGCTAACGTCGCTAGCCTGACGCTGCCGTCGTGTCCGATGCCCAGGAGTCGTCTTCCTGGTCACGACGGAGGACCCAAATTGCTGCGCTCGCGAGCGCGAGAATCGCCCAGAAGAAGCGTTGGTACGAGAGTTGGAGGAACAGCGCGGTCGCGAGGTATCCAACGAGGGCGAAGAGCAGCGAACTGGCGACGATTGCTCGCTCCGGGTTCCTGCTGCGCCAATAGCGTGCTTGCCGATAGAGGAGAACGAGCGAGACGCTAACCATTGCGAAAAAGGCCGTGAGGCCGATGATGCCGGTGTCCGCGGCCATCTCCAGGTAAAGGCTGTGCCCGCGTCGTTCGCTCCCGAGGTACTTCAATCCGAGGCGGTTCGCGTAGTCGCGCGAGTAGTCGCGAAAGTAGACGCCGGGCCCTACCCCGGTGAAGGGATGGTCGATGAACACGTGCAGCGCGGCGAGATTCTCGGTCTCCCGACCCACGAGGGCCGAATCGGGCCGGTCGGCGGAGTCCGTCGTGCTCGAGGAAAGCGCCGTCAAGCCCCCGAGCGTGCTCAGGCGAGTCACGTAATCGGGGACGACGAGGACGACGACCGCGGTCAGCACGGCGAGAGCCGGCAGGACGTGTCGAAACTTGAGCTCGCGTAGCAGCAAAGTCAGCACGATCGTAAGTCCCACTGCGACGGCCGCTCCGCGGGAGAAAGTAAGGAAGATCCCACCCGCGATCAGAATCGACGCTGCTCCGCCAGCCAGCCGGCGGTTGCGTCGAGGGTCGCGGAACGCGCGCATCAGCGCCAGCGGGAAGACGACCGCGAGAATCTGCGCATAGCGGTTTTCGCTGCCGAGTGGGCCTCCCAGCCTGGGCCGCAACTCCTTCTGCGTTGCGTCTGCGGGCGCGATGTTGAAGCCGCCGCCGGTGCCGAGCCGGTCGACCTGTGCAAATCCCTCGTACTCGTTCGCGTAGGTATGGGTCAACTCCTGGATGACGGACAGCCCGCCCAAAAGCGCTCCGGCAAGAATGAGCGTCCAGAGCGTCGCCGTCAGCACGGGGATGGTCCTCACCGCGTTCGAGACGAGGAGATAGAGCAGGAGGCCTTCCGTGAGGTAGAGGCTGATGTTGTTCTGGACGACCGACGGTTCCGGCGACCTGATGCCTGCGAGGAAGAGCGTGCCGAAGAAGATCAGGACCAGCGGAAGAACGGGCGTGACGACGGGCGCCTGGCGGTCGACGATCAGGGCTCGCACGATCGGGATGAGGAGCAGGACGACAACCGACGAGCCGATGAACTGGGGAACTCCATGGACCTGGGTCAGGACGACGGCGAGGTTCGTCCAGAGGACGAAGAAGAAGAGGACGACGGGAACCACTCCACCGCGGCCGGCCGGGTGCGTCGAGGTCGCCCAGTCTCGCCGGCCGGGGGTGGGCACCGAGATGCTGGTCATCGCATCGGTTCTCGGTGGTACCTGGCATCGCGCCGGCGATCGTGTCTTCGGGCGGGGATCATCCGCACGTTGTACCCCAGGCGGTACCCGAGATAGCGGATCAACTTGAGCCACCCGCCCTGGAACTTCCTGCCGGACGTGAGCACCAGGAGATCACGTTCGCTCGAGTACGCGACCGAGCCCCCTTTCGCCTTGACCGTGGGTCCGACGTTGAGGTCGTCCATGAGAAGTCCCTGATCGTAGAGAGCGAGGAAAAGGGATCGATTGATCGCATAATTGCTTCCACGGAGGGTGGGGATGTGCAGGATGTTCCGCTTCGCCCAGCGAGCGCCATGGTGGACCGCAATGCGCGCTCGGACGGACCACAGCGGGCGAAGGTCGTAATAACCAACCCGCGTGTATGCGGCGGCCGCTCCCTCCTCGAGGCGGCTCACGTACCAGTCGAGCAGCGGAGTCGGGTTGGGCACTCGGCAATCGGCGTCGAACTGGACGAGGGACTGTGAGGCCGCAGCACGGGCGCCTGGGATCCGGGCCGTGAAGCTCACGACCTCTCCCTTTTGCCAGGCGGCCGGAATGCCGACCGTCCGCATGCCTGCAGCGGCATATGTCGCGAGCTCCCGTGGAGGCGCATCGGCGGGATAGTTGTTGATCACCAGCACAACCTCGAAAGTGCGCGACCCCTCGTACCTCGAGACGTCGCCGACGATGTCGAGGACGTTCTCGAGATCCGCCCGGGCATTCACCGGCACGACGATGCTCGCGTGGGGCGGCACCGTCGGATCGCCTCGCAACCGCTTGACGCCGTGCCAAACGGACTCGAGCGATTCGGCCTGGGAGGCGACGTTCATTTTCGGCTCCCCGCCGGGATCCGCTTTTCCTGCCCGACCCGGTCGGACTTCTCCGCCCTTCGCGGCTCCCAGCGGTCGATCCGCCGGCCGCGGGCGAGGTTCCACGCAGCTCGAAGGGCGGCCGCGTTCACGAAGCAGAAGAACGCCGGCAGGGCAAGGAGCTTGCGCCGCCCGAGCGGCTTGTCGGCAAGGGCCAGGCCGAGAGCACCCAGCCCGTAGAGACCGGTTTGCGCCAGCGTCGCCGCGCGGTAGACGGTGCCTCGTCGCCAGAGGAGCGGGCTCGTCAGGGCGATGGCAGCGAGGGGAAAGACCATCAGCCTGCGGAGGACCTTGTGCGCGAAGAGCTGGGCCGAATAGACCCCATGCGCCCGAGGGTCGAGAAGCGCTCGCCGCAGGACGACCGCACGCAGGCCGCGGGTGATCACTCTCACCTTCCGGCCGAACTCGAGGCCGGCGCTGCGAGCGACCGGCTCGAAAGCCACGGCATCCGGGGCGAACACTAGGCGAAACCCCCGGGCGATCACGCCCGTCGAGGTGTAAAAGTCGTCGGTCACACCCTCCGGCACCGGACCGACGAGCGCGGCGCGGACGGCATAGATCGCCCCCGTGGCGGAGATGACGTTGTCGGCGAGGCTCTCTGCTCTCTTCATCGTCCGGTCGAAGTCCCAGTACCCTTGCTCACCGGATCCAGCCGCGTCGAACTCGGGATCCGTGACGTAGCGCTGGTCGCCTGCGACTCCGCCGACGTTCGGATCGGCGAAGGGCCTCACGAGTGCAAGGAGGGCGTCGGCGGCGAAGACGCTGTTCGCATCCGAGAAGACGAGCACCTCGCCGCGTGCCTCGGCCATCGCGGCGTTGAGCGCGGCGGCCTTGCCGACACGAGCCAGAGACAGGAGGCGAACCTCACGCCCGGCGAAGGTCCGGACGATCTCATCCGTGCCGTCGTCGCATCCGTCCGAAACGACGATGACCTCGAGGAGATCTGCCGGGTAGTCCAGCGAGGCGATGTTCTCGAGTTTGACGCCGATGTCCGCCGCCTCGTTGTGGGCGGCGACGATCAGCGTGAGCGAGGGCGTGATGTCGGCCCAGAAGTGAGGCCGTGGACGAAGTCGCGCACGCGCGAGCACGAGAAGCGGAAACACGACGTACGTGGCCGTGACGGCACTGACGGCAGACCAGAAGACGATTCGCCGTTTCATGCCGGCACTCTCGCACGGGCGAACTGACCGACGAGCTCGGTCGCGCTCTTGCGAAGATCGAACTCGGCCTCCACCTTGGCGCGGCCGGACAGAGCGAGCCGCTTCCGCAGCGAGGGGTCGCCCTGAAGCCGGGCGAGCGCGCTTGCGAGGCTCTGCGCATCGCGGGGCGGCACGAGGAGCCCGCTGACCCCGTGCTCGACGAGCTCCGGGATCCCCGAAATGCGACTTGCGACGACGGGCACTCCGCTCGCCATCGCCTCCATGAGGACGATCGGGATTCCCTCTCGTTTGCCGCGTTTGGTGGGAACGCTCGGTGCTGCGAGTACGTGAGCCGCTCGTACGAGCTCGCAGACGGCGTCCCGGTCGCGGCGTCCCAGCAGCATTACGCGATTCTCGAGCCCAGCCGCGGAGATCTGACCGGTTAGGGCCTTGCGGTCGGGCCCCTCTCCGATCAGCTTGCAGACAACGTCGATCCCCTCCTCGCGGAGAAGGCGACACGCCTCGACGAGGTACCGCTGCCCCTTCACCTCGTGCAGGGTGCCGATGCAGAGGATCTCCAGCTGCCCCGCGTCGACCCTCTCGACGGTGGGTCGAAAGAACTCCGTGTCCACACCGGAGTGGATGACCACGAGTTTCTCGCGAATGACTTCGCCGCACTCCTCGATCATGAGGTCTCGGTTATACCGCGAGATCGGGACGACGAATGCAGCCTCCCGGATCTTCTCGCACAGCATGTGGCGGTCGACATGGAGGTCCGAGCCGTGCGCCGTGAAGCTGTACGGGATCCCCGTGAGCCGGCCGATGACGAACCCCGCGGCGGCTGGATGATTCGCGAAGTGGCAGTGCACGTGGTCGACTCCCTCGGCTTGCATCAGCCGGGCGCCATGCGCGACCTTGGGAAAGATCCCGAGTGCACCGAAGAAGAAGTTGAGACTTCCCCACGTGCCGGAGAGCAAGTCGCGAAGGGTCCCCAAATAGCGACGAGGCGAGTGGCGGAGAAAATGCAGCTGGCTGCGCAACACCGGCAAAGAAAGAAAGGGTTGAAAGCGCGCCCTGGCGGAGAGCTCGAGCGCCTCGGGATGGACGACGTCTGCCCGCTCACGGATGAGCGGAAACAACTCGACGTCGACGCCCTCGTCTTCGACCGCGAGGATCTCGTAGAGGACGAAGGTCTCGCTCAGGCGCGGGAAGCGGGACATGATGTACGCGACCTTCAGTCGTCGCAGCGGCGTATGCCCGTCTCGAGCGACTCCGTCGGAACGAGACGCGACCTCGCCGGAGGGTTCGGCTGCTGAGTCGCGCGCTCCCGTCCCGGTCGGCATGGCGGAGTCATAGCAGGGGCGGCGACCGGCCGCGGCAGCTCGTCACGAACAGCTAAAGAGCGGATAGTCTGCGGCGCCCGGCGAATCGTATGACGAGCGTCGCTGACAACGGGATTCGGGGACGGGCGGGGTCCCTATTGAGCTACCTGCGCACGGAAGCGGCCCGTTGGCTGGTGGTTCCGGCCCTCGCCGAGGCCCTGTTCGTGCTGCCTTTCGTGGGTACGGTCGCGATCATCCTCCTGCGGGCCGACTCTGGGGCGTATCGCTTTGTGACGAACGAGGACTCGGTCCTCGAATGGCCTCAGTTCTTCGGTTTCGCGGCGGCCTCCCTCCTCGCGTGTCTCTGTGCGTGGCGGCTCCATCGGGCGGGACGGCTCGTTCTCGCAGCGGCCTACCTCGCGTTCGGCATCGGCTGCTTCGTCGTCATGGGGGAGGAGATCGCGTGGGGGCAGAGGATCATCGGGTACGGGACCCCCGAGCGGCTCGAGGAGATCAACGAGCAGAAGGAGACGACAGTCCACAACATCGACCTCGTGCAGCACTTCACGAACGTCACGTACCTCATCGCGGGGCTGTACGGCTCGATCGGAGCCTGGATCGTCCGCGGAAAGGGCCTCTGGCGGAAGTCCGGCCTCGTCGACTTCCTGCTGCCCCCGATTTTCCTGACCCCGGCCTTCTTCGTCATGTTCGGCTACAAAGCCCTTCGCTTGGCGTTCTTCCGGGAGTCGGGGTTCACCGTCACGCGAGCGGGCGAATGGGCCGAGTTCTGCCTGGCACTCGGCTTTTCCGTCTTTGCGTTTCTCCAGTGGAGGCGCCTCGGCCGCCTCCGTACAGACGAGCTATGAGCCGGTGGCTTCCTTCGCCGCCGTCCGGGCCTCCTCCCAGACCCTGACGTAGGCGCGCACGGTCGCGCGCCAGTCGTGCGCCGAGCAAACGTACTCGCGGGCGGCTGCTCCCAACCTCGAGGCGAGCTCGTCGTCCGCGAGAACGCGAACGATCTGGGCCGAGAGCTCGTCGGCGTTCTCCCCGACGAGCACATGCTGCCCTGGAACCGCCGTGAGCCCCTGGAGAGCAAGCGGCGTCGCGACACAGGGGAGACCGCATGCCATCGCCTCGAGAAGCTTGTTCTTGATGCCGGTCCCGCTCGTCATCGGGCATGCGAACACCCGGCTCTCACGGAGTGGGACGCGGAGGTCGGGGACTTCCCCGGGCACCTCGACCCCTGGGGCATCACCCAGGGCACGAACGCGCGGGCTCGGCGCCCGGCCGACGATCGCAAGTCGTGCATCCGGTCGGTGGCGGCGCACCCGCGGGAACACCTCGAGGGCGAGAAACTCCGCCGCGCCGACGTTGGGCGCATAGCTCATCACCCCGGTGAAGACGATGCGGCGGCGGTCGGGCATGGGCGTCGCCTCGTGACCGGGCGAGAAGAACTCGACGTCGACGCCGTTCGGGATGACGTCGATCTCGAGCGAGGGGTCGACCTCGAGCAGGGCGGCGCGATCGGCCTCGCTTACGACAGTGACGCGGAGGAAGCGGCTGTACTCCGTGGACTCGAACTTGCGTACCCGGCCGATCTCCATCCGCAGGAGACGCCTGCGTAGCCCGGACGCGATCAGTGCACGGGCCTCGGTGTTGAGATGCATCGCATCGAGCGCTCCGAGCACGGCCGGATGGTCGGCGAGCGTCCGCCCCAGGCCCGCAAGCCTGCCTGAGGTCACATGGACGACCTCCGGTCCGAAGCTCGCCAGCTCGGCCCGCAGAGGTTCGACCATCGGCGCGGCCAGCCGGTCGGCCCTGAGGGGTCGCCCCTGCGCGACGGCCCGTGCCGTGCGCATGACCGAGGCCGGGAACGCGTCCTCCGGCTGCGGGAGAAGACGCAGGCTCTCGTCCGTCGAAGCTCGGACCTGGTCGGGCGCGCGAAAAGCGAGCACCCGGATGTCGTGCTCCCGCCGCAGCTCGCTCGTGACGGCGGTCAGCATGCGCCGGAACCCGTTCACGGGCGGAAGAGGAGCCTCGGTCGCGCAGATGAGAATTCGCATCGAAGGCTCAGGCGCCGGATGCCAATGAAAAGAGCCGTTGCAGCCCGGGTGCATCCCTGCGGGCGACTGCGAGGAGCAGGAGGTTGAAATAGCGGCCCGTCTCCAGCTCTTCCCGCGGCAAGCGGGAGGCCTCCTTGACCGCCCGATGGACCCAGCAGAAGTAGAAGAGCGGCT
>Ga0307318_10000548_pt1 | contig 12332 bp, 5 predicted proteins | sample ER_DNA_367_FD_194500 | JGI IMG/M metagenome (GOLD analysis project Ga0307318, IMG submission 194500) | Bulk soil microbial communities from the East River watershed near Crested Butte, Colorado, United States - ER_DNA_367 | ecosystem: Environmental > Terrestrial > Soil > Floodplain | place: USA...
GTGGACGGTCGACTCGACCGCTCCCTCCTCGGGGACGACCTTCCCCGCCTCGGGCGCGGCCTACAACGCATCCGGCTGGAATGCGGGCTGCGGCACCGTCGGGTTCTGCGGCACGTACTCCGACGCGACCACGGGCGTCCAGAAAGTCGAGATCTCGATTCGCCGCGGCGCCGGCAACTACTGGAACGGCTCCGGCTTCTCGAGCGGCAGCGAGCTCTGGAACCTCGCGGGCCTTTCGGGCGGGAACTGGTCGTACGCGTTCGCCACGAGCGACTTCCCCGCTGACGGGGGCTACACGATCCGCGTCAAGGCCACCGATAACGCGGGCAACGGCGAGACTCCGGCGAGCCACTCCTTCACGTACGACACGGCCGACCCGAGCGCGCTCTTCTCGTTCCCCGCGAGCGGAGGCGACTACACGGACGCGGCCTGGAACGCCGGCTGCGGCACGAACGGCTTCTGCGGCACGTACTCCGACGCGACTTCGGGAGTCCAGGCCGTGGGCATCTCCATCCGACGGGGAACCGGCAACTACTGGAACGGCACCTCCTTCGGCAGCGCCTCCGAGGTCTTCCAGACCGCGTCGCTCTCGGCCGGCAACTGGTCGTACGTGTTCCCCGCATCGAGCTTCCCGGCCGACGGCGCCTACACCGTCCACGTGCGCGGGACTGACAACGCGTCGAACACCGAGTCGGGCCCGAGCCGGACCTTCCGGATCGACAACGCGAACCCGAGCGCGCTCTTCTCCTTCCCGGCCTCGGGCGGCGCCTACTCGAACTCCGGCTGGAACGCGGGCTGCGGCACGAACGGGTTCTGCGGCACGTACTCGGACGCGACCTCCGGCGTCCAGGCCGTGGACATCTCCATCCAGCGCGTCGGTACCGGCCTCTACTGGAACGGCAGCGCGTTCTCGTCCGGTTCCGAGGACTTCCAGGCGGCGGGCTTCTCGGGCGGCAACTGGTCGTACGCCTTCCCCGCAACGAGCTTCCCGGCCGACGGGAGCTACACCGTTCATATCCGCGCGCACGACAACGCCGGCAACACCGAGACCGGTCCGAGCCGCAGCTTCACGCTCGACAACGTCGCCCCGTCGACGATCGTCGACTCGGGCCCTTCAGACCCGTCCGCATCGGCCGACGCGACGTTCGCCTTCTCCGCGACAGAGGGCGGATCGACCTTCGAGTGTGAGCTCGACGGCGGCGCCTTCTCCGCGTGCTCGAGCCCGAAGAGCTACACGAGCCTCTCCGACGGCAGCCACACGTTCGCGGTGCGCGCCGTCGATGCAGCCGGGAACACCGACGCCACTCCGGCGCAGTCGACCTGGTCGATCGACACTGTCTCGCCGACCTCGACGACGACGTTCCCCGGCGCGGGCGCCTCCTATCGCACGTCGACGTGGAACGCGGGCTGCACCGCCGCCGGCTTCTGCGGCACGTACTCGGACGCGACCTCGGGTGTCCAGAAGGTCGAGGTCTCCATCAGGCGCGTCGGAACCGGGCTCTACTGGAACGGCAGCGCCTTCTCGTCCGGCTCCGAGCAGTTCCTCACGACCTCGCTCTCGGCCGGTGACTGGTCGTACGCGTTCGGCGCAGCGAGCTTCCCGGCCGACGACGATTACACCCTCCGCGTGAAGGCGACGGACAACGCGGGGAACGCGGAGCCCGCGTCCAGCCGCACGTTCACCTTCGACGCCACCGCCCCGACCGGGTCGCTGACCGCTCCGGCGAACGCGGCCGTGGTCTCCGGCGCCTCCGTGACCGTCTCCTCCGACTCGGCCGACACAGGCTCGGGCGTCGCGCTCGCCAGCTTCGAGCGCCGGCCCTCGGGGGGCGGCTCGTGGACGACGATCGACACCGACTCGTCCGCCCCCTACGCGCTCTCCTGGGACACCACAGCGGTCGGCAACGGCGACTACGACCTGCGCGTGATCACCGACGACGAGTCCGGCAACTCCTTCACCTCCGCCACGCGCACGGTCACGGTGGACAACACCGCGCCCTCGAGCGCAACGCTGGACGCTCTGCCGGGCGCGATCCGGAACGGCCAGGCCCTCACGGGCTCGGGCGCCGATGCGGACTCCGGCGTGGCTTCGCTCTCCTACTACTACTGCGCCGGCCCGCCCTGCTCGCCCTCGACCCTGATCGGCTCCAGCACCACCGGCCCGAGCTACTCGGTGACATGGAGCTCGCAGCCTGCCGACGGCGACTACCAGGTGCTCGTCCGCGTGGCCGACGGCGCCGGAAACACTCTCGACTCGGCCAAGCAGACGGTCACCGTCGACAACGCTGACCCGACCGGCTCGTTGACGGCTCCGGCGGACGGCGCCCAGGTCTCCGGGTCCACCGCTGTCTCCTCCGACTCGGCCGACTCGGGCTCGGGCGTGGACTCGGCGCTCTTCGAGCGGCGCCCGGCGGGCGGCGGCGGCTGGACTGCGATCGGGACGGACACCTCCGCCCCGTACTCGGTCAGCTGGGACACGACCCCGCTGGGCGACGGCGACTACGACCTCCACGTCGTGACGACCGACGTCGCCGGCAACTCCTCCACCTCCGCGACCCGCACGGTCAGCGTCGACAACCACGCTCCGACGGTCTCCATCACGGCGCCGGGGGCCTACGTGAACGGCGCAGCGGCCGACCCGTTCACGGTCACGGCCACGAGCCCGGACACGGACATTGCTGGCGTCGAGTTCTTCGTCTGCTCGAACCAGTCGTCCGCGTGCTCGAGCGGCTCGTGGACCTCTCTCGGCGCTCCTGACGCGACCGCTCCGTACACGGCCTCCTGGGATGTCCAGGGGGACGGGAACCAGGCGCTTCGCGCGGTGATCACGGACAGCGCGTCGAACACCGGCTCCGATGTCGTGAACACGCACGTCGACCGGACGGATCCGAGCGGCTCCCTCACCTCTCCGGCCGGGGGCGCGTTCCTCTCCGGCACCGTCTCCGTCTCGGCCGACTCGGCCGACGCCGGCTCGGGCGTCGACTCTGCGCTCTTCGAGCGGCGGGCGTCGGGCGGCGGCACCTGGACTGCGATCGGGACAGACACCTCCGCCCCGTACTCGGTGAGCTGGGACACCTCGGCGTTGAACGGCGACTTCGACCTCCACGTCGTGACGACGGACTCGGCCGGCAACCCGCACACCTCCGCGGCGACCACGGTCACCGTGGACAACACGGTGCCTTCCACTCCGGCGATCGCGCTCTCCGAGTCGAGCCCCTACGCCTACGTCTCCGGGCAGACGGTCTTTGTCAACACCGGCCAGAGCGGAAGCTACGACGTCGACGCGACGAGCTCGGATGTCCAGTCGGGGATCGAGAGGATCCGCTTCCCCGGCCCGGTGGACGACACCTCGAGCCCGTACCGAACGAGCTACGGCTTCGGCGCCCTCTCCGGCTCCCAGACGGTCACGGCGTACAACGGCGCGGGGCTGACCGCCTCCGACACGTTCGCGGTCACGCCTGACACGAGCGGCCCGAACGCCTTCTCGCTGTCGGCTCCGGGCGCAGGCGCCTCGATCGCCAACGGACAGACGGTCTCCGCGACCCCGACGGACGGTGGATCCGGCATCGACCAGGTCGAGTTCCGCTTCTGCGCCGGCTCGAGCTGCTCCTTCACAACCGGGACGACGATCGGCGCACCCGACTCGACGGCGCCGTACTCGGTCACGTGGAGCACCCAGCCCGCCGACGGGACGTACACCATCGTCGCCCGCGCGACCGACAACGTCGGGAACACCACGGACTCGGAGGAGCGCACGGTCACAGTGGACAACTCCGGCCCGAGCAGCGTCCTCTCCGTCAACGAGGGTACGCGGCCCGACCTCCAGTACTTCGACTCGGCGACGGACACGTACTACTACAACCCCGCCGCGACCGGCGACTTCTCGGTCCACGACGGCGCCGGCGACTCGGCCGGCGTCGCCTCCGTGGACTTCCCCGCGATCGCGGACACCGGCTTCAGCGGCTCGGCGAAGAGCGACACGACCTCGCCGTACGACTCGAACAGCTACACGTTCACGACGGCGAGCGCCTCGGCGCCCGGGTCGCAGACCGTCGTGGTCACGGACGCCCTCGGCAACGCGTCGAACGACTCGTTCGACATCGTCCGCGACGTCACGGCTCCCTCCAGCGGCTCGGTCACGTACACGGACGGCTACGACGCCGACGGCCAGATCTCGGTCTCGACCTCGAACGGCACCGACGCCCTCTCCGGCGTCGATGGCTCGACCGGCGTGCTCGAGCGCCGTACTTCGGCGCTCACCGACGGCACGTGCGCAGTCTTCTCCGGCAGCTGGTCGCCCGTCTCGAGCCCCGACACCGTCGGGACTGACACGTGCGCGCAGTACCGCTATCGCGTCTCCGACCACGTCTCGAACGAAGTCGTCTACACATCCGCCAACGTCGTCAAGGTCGACCAGACCGCGCCGAACACCTCCATCGGCTCGACGCCGAACGACCCGACCAATGCAACGGGCGCGACCTTCACGTTCTCCGCGACCGAGACCGGCTCCACCTTCGCATGCGAGCTCGACGGGGGCGGCTTCTCCAGCTGCGCCAGCCCGAAGGGCTACGCGGGCCTCGCCGAGGGCAACCACACCTTCAAGGTGCGCGCGACCGACGTCGCCGGCAACACCGACGCCTCCCCCGCGCAGTTCACCTGGGCGGTGGACACGACCCCGCCGAACACGTCCATCGGCTCGACGCCGAACGACCCGACGAACGCGACCGGCGCGACCTTCACGTTCTCCTCGACGCAGGGTGGCTCGACGTTCGAGTGCGAGCTCGACGGCGGCGGCTTCACGTCCTGCTCCTCGCCGAAGAGCTACTCCGGCCTCGCAGACGGCAGCCACACCTTCAACGTGCGCGCCACCGACCAGGCGGGGAACACCGACGGCTCGCCCCCGCAGTTCACGTGGACGGTCGACACCGCGGCTCCGGACACGACCATTGACGTCGTCCCGCCCGATCCCGACACGAACCCGAGCCCGTCCTTCGAGTTCTCCGCGACCGAGGGTGGTTCGACCTTCGAGTGCAAGCTCGACGGCGGTGGCTTCACGTCCTGCTCTTCGCCGAAGAGCTACTCCGGCCTCGCCGACGGCAGCCACACGTTCAACGTGCGCGCCACCGACCAGGCCGGGAACACGGACTCGACCCCGGCCTCCTACACCTGGGCGGTGAACGCGGGCGCGCCGAGCGTCTCCATCACCGCGCCGAGCGGCTTCGTCAACCTCGGCGACGCCGACCCCTACACCGTCACGGCGACGAGTCCCGACGGCGACGTCTCCGGCGTCGAGCTCTTCACGTGTACGGACGCCAGCAACGACTGCACGACCGGCAGCTGGGTCTCCCTCGGCACGGACGCGACGGCGCCCTTCACGGCCTCCTGGTCGCTCCCGGCCGACGGGAACGCAGCGCTCCGCGCGGTCGCCACGGACGTCGGCTCGAACACCGGCGAGGACATCGTGAACGTCACCGTCGACCGGACGCGCCCTGACACGTCGATCGACTCTGCCCCGGCCGACCCGACGACGGCGAGCGGCGCGAGCTTCGAATTCAGCGCAAGCGAGGCCGGCGTCTCCTTCCAGTGCCGGCTCGACGGAGGCTCGTTCGGGGCGTGCTCGAGCCCGAAGAGCTACTCCTCCCTCGCCGAAGGCGCCCACACCTTCGACGTCCAGGCGACCGACGCCGCCGGCAATGCCGAGGCGGCTCCGCAGACGTACACCTGGACCGTAGACACGACCGCGCCCGACACGTCGATCACGGCCAGCCCTGCGGATCCGAGCAGTGCCTCGAGCGCCGACTTCAGCTTCACGTCCACCGAGGGCGGCTCGTCCTTCGAGTGCCGGCTCGACGGCGGCTCGTTTGCGTCCTGCACGAGCGCCGCGTCCTACAATGGCCTCGCCGACGGCAGCCACACCTTCCGCGTGCGGGCGACGGACACCGCCGGAAACACGGATGCGAGCGCCGCGGTCTCCACCTGGACGGTGGACGCGACCGCGCCGGGCGGCGGCCTCGCTGACCCGGGCAGCCCGCTGCGCGGCACGGCCAACCTCTCGGCTTCGCCGAGCGACACCGGCGTGGGCGTCCAGCAAGTCGTCTTCCAGTCCTCCCCGGCCGACGCCGGCACGTGGAGCCCGATCGCGACCGACACGACCTCCCCGTACACGGCGTCCTGGGACACCACCGGGGTCGCGGACGACCTCTACGACCTGCGCATCGTCGTCACCGACAACGTGGGCAACACGTTCGCCTCCACGGTCGTGGAGGACCGCCTGGTCGACAACACGGACCCGACCGCGGTCATGAACGACCCAGGCTCGTATCTCAAGGGCACCGTCAACCTGACCTCGACCACGGGCGATGCGGGCTCGGGCGTCGCGACGGTCATCTATCAGCGCTCGCCCGCGGGCGCGGGCACGTGGACGAACGTCTCCGCGACGTGGAACACGACGAGCGTCGCCGACGGCCTCTACGACCTGCGCGTCCGGGTTACCGACAACGCCGGGAACGTGACCATCTCGGCTTCGGTCGACGATCGCCGGGTGGACAACACCGCGCCGACGCTCGCCTCCTCGAATCCTTCGGACGGCTCGAAGGTTCCGGCGGCCGGCTCGCTGGGGATCACTGCAAACGAGGATCTCGCGGACGTCTTCGCCTCGGCCATCGACGGCGGGGCAGTCGCGGGCGTCGTCTCCAGCTCCACCGTCACCTTCACGCAGGCCTTCGCGGCGGGCCCGCACATCCTGAGCGGCGAGCTCGAGGATCTTGCCGGGAACCTCACGCCGATCCGCGTCCACTTCACCGTCTGGAACACGACGGGCGGCGACTATCCGTACATCGAGAAGAACTCCTTCGCCTCTTCGGCCATGACCGTTGCGCTCACGAACGGCGACGGCCAGCTACGGATCCCCAGCGGTGCCTGGAGCGGCGCGCCGGTGGGCGACTGGCTTGTGGCGAAAGTCGATCCGCGCCCGGCCGGGGCGCTCTCGGCCGGCTTCGCGCCGCAGGGCGACATCTACGACGTCTCCGCGTACTGGGCGCTCGCGGGCGGTGCGGTGACGAGCTTCGACGAGCCGATCGACCTCACGCTCACGAACGGCGCGGGCACCGTCGTCCCGGCCTTCCTCAACGGCTCCGCCTGGCAGTCGATCCCGCGCGTGGACGGCACGAGCCTCTCGGGCAGCGCGCAGCGCGGCTTTTACAAGGACGGAGACACGGTGCACGTCCTCACCCGCGGCACCGGCAGCTTCACGCTCCTGCGAGACCTGGCCAAGCCGACGAAGCCGAAGAGCTTCAAGGGCAAGAACGCTTCGGGGCGGCTCGTCCTCAGCTGGAAGGCCTCGACCGACAACAGCGGCCTCGTAGACGCCTACCTCGTCTACGTCAACGGCACCGTCGGCCAGACCGTCCCGGGGTCGCAGCTTTCGGCCGACATGGGCGCCTTCTCTCTGAGCGACAAGCGCTCGTTCCAGGTCGCCGCGCGCGATGCGGCGGGCAACGTGAGCGGCAAGACGTTCTCCCTGGTGGTCATCCCCAAGGTCGCCAAGCTCACGCTCGCGAAGGCGAAAACGGCCCTCTCGAAGCGCGGACTGAAGGCCGGCAAGATCAGCTACGTGTTCTCCACGAGCGTCCCGAAGGGGTCCGTCGTCTCCGCCGGGAAGAGCGGGCTCGCTACCCGCGGCTCGGCCGTCCCGCTCGCGGTCTCGAAGGGCCGGGCAGGCCGCTCGACCTCTCGCGACACGACGACTCCCCCGCCGACCTATCCGCCCTCGACTACTCCGCCCTCGACGACTCCACCCCTGATGTATCCGCCGCCCACCACGCCTCCGACCGACACCCCGCTGACCGATGCGGGCCAGGCCGATCCGGAAACGACGGCGGGGGCCGGCGAGCCCGAGGCCGAGCCGGAGCCTGAGAGCTTCAACGCGACCAGGGTCTCGAGCGCCCGCCGCACGGCGGGCCTCGCCCTTTTGGCGTGCCTCTTCCTCGGAGCCGGCGCGATGGCACTCCGCGCGAGACGGCGGCTGATCGCGCCGATGGCGGCCGCTGACAACGTGGACGGCCCGATCCTCTTCTGGGACGAGCGCCTCCTCCGCGGCACGGCTTCCGCAATCCGCCGCGCCTTCGCGCCCCACGGCCGCTAGAGCGCAGCCGCGATCGCGAGACCGACGGCGACGAGCGCGGCTCCGATCGCCCGCTTGAGCGTTCGCTCGGACATCCGGCCGGTCAGCCGGGCGCCGAGCCAGGCTCCCGGAACAGCGGCGGCCACACTGACGGCGAGCACCGGCCAGTCGACCTCCAGACGCACGCACCGACCGCCCCTCCGATCAGGCCGATTACCGCACCCGCGACGACGGCTGCGAGCCTGGGGCTACGGGCACGAGGGGGCGCGCCGAGCTCGAAGAGAAGCTGGACGCCGTTCCAGAGGAGTGCGGCCGCGATGCCTCCGAGGAGCAACGTCTCTGGCACGCGCCCGCCGAAGTATCCGCCCAGGAAGGCGGCCGCCACCGAGGGCGGCGTCATCCAGGCGGCGATGCGCCAGTCGACGCGGCCTGCCCGGGCATGCGCGATGCCGCCCGTGAGCGCCGACGCGGCGCTGACGGCGATGTTCGTCCCCGCAGCCGTCGCCGCGCTCCCCGACGCCAGGATTACGGCCGGCAGGCGCAGGCTGCCGAGCACGAGCCCGACGGCGCCCCCGAGCACGCCTGCCGCGAACGACGCCGCGGCCGCTAGCGCGAGGCGCCAGGCTTCCAGAGGGGCTCCTCGCCGCTCACCGCGGCCCGGGCGAGGATGAAGAGCAGGTCGGAGAGCCGGTTCAGATAGGCGAGCGCCACCGGGCTCGCGTCCTCGGCCGCCGCGAGAGCGACCGCGTCGCGCTCGGCGCGGCGGCAGACCGTCCGGGCCACATGCAGCCGTGCCGTCGCCTCCCCGCCGCCGGGGAGTACGAAGCTCTTCAGCGGCTCGAGGCGCTCGTTCACCTGGTCGCAGAGCTCCTCGAGCCTGTCTACCTGGGACTGCTGCACGCGTAGCCGCTCGCGCTCGTCAGTGAGAGGAACCGAGAGATCGGCGCCGACGTCGAAGAGGTCGTTCTGCACCTGTTCGAGCCACGGGCGGAACTCTTCCGGAAGGTCGTCCGAGGCCAGCGCGAGGCCGAGCAGGGAGTTGAGCTCGTCGACCGTCCCGTACGCGGCGATGCGCAGATCGGTCTTCGGCACGCGCTTTCCGTCCCCGCGGCTCGTCTCCCCCTTGTCGCCCCCGCGGGTGTAGATCTTCGTCAGGCGGACCGGCTCGTCGCGGCTTCGGCTCATCGGGCGGCGAGTATAGATACGCGCGCCGCGCCGGCCGCGGCGGCGGCGGATTCGGCGGCGCCGCCGTTCGAGCCCGTGAGAAGGACGACCGAGATCCCGTCCGTAGCCGAGTCGGCCTTCAGGTCGCGGCAGAGATCCAGGCCGCTTCCCCCGGCATGCGCACGTCGAGGACGACGACATCGGGGCGATGCCTCCGGACCGCCTCCGTCGCGGCAGGCGCATCGTCGGCCTCTTCGAGCTCGACGTCGACAGCCTCGAACGTCGTCGGGAGCAACGCCCTCAAGCCCGCATCGTCGTCAACCAGCAGGATGCGCATCGCGGTCGGAATCCCCCGATTCGCCAGTAGCCCTCTTTATCGGGCCAGATGGCCTAACTCTTTAGCGTGATTCGTACGAGTAGAAGCCGGCGCCGGATTTCCGGCCTAGACGCCCGGCCGCCACGTGCTCCCGAAGGAGCGGGCACGGCTCGTAGCGCTCGTCGCCGAGACCCTTCCGCAGGACCTCGAGAATCGCGACGCACGTGTCGAGGCCAATCAGGTCGGCGAGCGCCAGCGGCCCCATCGGGTGGTTGAACCCGAGCTTGGCGATCGTGTCGATCGCCTCCGGCTCGGCGACGCCGTCGTGCAGCGCCCAGACGGCCTCGTTGATGAAGGGCAGGAGGATGCGGTTCGAGACGAAGCCGGGGAAGTCGTTCGCCTCGGCGGGGGTCTTGCCGAGCTCCTGCGCGAGCTCCACAACGGCCGCTCTCGTCTCGGCCGAGGTCTCCTTCGTGCTCACGACCTCGACGAGCGCCATCACCGGCACCGGGTTGAAGAAGTGCATACCGATCACTCGGTCCGGCCGGCTCGTCGCCGCGGCGAGCGAGGCGATCGGGATCGAGGACGTGTTGGAGGCGAGGATCGCTTCCGCAGGGAGCACCGAGTCGGCCTCGCGGAAGATCGCCTCCTTCACAGCCCGGTCTTCGACGACCGCCTCGATCATCAGGTCCGCGGGCACGACCCCGTCGACCGGCGTGAGGCGCCCGAGGACGTCGTCCGGATCGATGTCCGCACCCTTCGCTGCAAGGCGCTCGAGGCTCTTCCCCATCGCGGCCAGCCCGCGCTCCACCGCGCCGGGTGCCGCATCGTGGAGGGAGACCCGCCGTCCCGAAGCGGCGAGAACCTGCGCGATGCCGCCGCCCATCTGGCCGGCGCCGACGACGAGGACGTGCTCGAACCTCACTCCCCTAGCTTATGAGCCGCGATTCCTCTTGCGCGCGAGCTCGTCCAGCTCGGCGCCGACGAGAAAGATCGTCGCCGAGACGAGGACGTACGACGTGAGGACGAGGAAGACGGTCAGGCTTCCCGTCGCGCTCTTCAGGTCCGCGACCTCTGTGACCCACCCGCGAAAGAGCGCCGAGGCGACGATCCATGTGCCGATGACGAGGAGCGAGCCGCCGCTCGCCCAGCGGAACTCCGGCTTCTCGGCGGGCGCGAAGCGGAAGAGAAGCGCCACCGCCGCCCAGAGGAAGAAGATCGAGACAGGCCAGCGAAGGACGCTGAGCAGGGTGTCGAGCGAGCCGTCCGTAACGGACGGGGCGACGGACTGGACCAGTACGGCGGCGATCAGACACAGGACGACCGCGAGGCCAAGGCCGGCCGCGACCCCGACGCGCCGCAGCTTCGAGCGATCTTCCTCGACGTCGTGGATCCGGTTCAGCGCCTGCGTGACCGCGTTCACGGCCCAGGTCATGTCCCAGATGACGAGCGCGATCGCGAGCGCGATCAGCGCCGACTTGTCGGTCGCGAAGATCCGATTCACGGTGAAGTCGATCCCGTTGAAGACCGGTTGGGTCAGGTGACCCTCGAGCGCCGGGGCGATCGTGTCCGTCCAGACGTCCTCGAGCCCGAAGACTCCGAGGAGAGCGAGACCGAGCAGGGTGAGCGGCACGAGCGCGACGAGCGCGCGAAAGGCGATCGCAGAGGCGTACGTCAGCAGGCTGTGCTCGGCGAAGCACTCGGCGACGTCGTGCACGATCGCCCGCAGGCTGCTCGCGCGGAGGGAGTCTGCTCTCGTCGCCACGAGGTTCCCCTACCCCCGCATGAGCGCGAGAACACGCTGTGCAGGCGGAGCGCCTAGACCTCGATGAGGACGGCGTCGCCCCCGCCGCCGCCCGAGCAGATCGCGGCGAGGCCGAGCCCGCCGCCGTTCCGGCGCAGCTCGTGCACCATCGTCGCGAGAATGCGGGCGCCGGAGGCGCCGATGGGATGACCGAGGGCGACCGCGCCCCCGTTCACGTTGACGCGCTCCGGGTCGGCGCCGAGCAGCTCGGCCGAGTGGACGACCACGGAGGAGAAGGCCTCGTTCAGCTCGACGCGCTCGACGTCGCCGATCGTCTTCCCCGCCTTGTCGAGCGCCTTCGTCCCGGCCTTCGCCGGCGTGCGCGCCAGGTAGGCGAACTCGTCGGCGACGTAAGCCTGGGCGACGATCGTGGCGAGCACCTCGAGCCGGTGCGCCTTCGCGTACTCGTCGCTCGTGATCACCAGGGCTCCCGCGCCGTCGTTGACCCCGGGCGCGTTCCCGGCCGTCGTCGTGCCCTCGGGGTCGAACACGGGCTTGAGGGACGAGAGCTTCTCGTAGGACGTCTCGCGCCGCGGCCCCTCGTCACGAGCCACGTCGCCGACGGCGACGAGCTCGTCGTCGAAGAGGTCGTTGTCCATGGCGTGCACCGCGCGCTCGTGCGAGCGCAGCGCCCAGCGGTCCTGATCCTCGCGGGAGATGCCGAGCTCGCGTGAGACGAAGGACGCCTGCTCGACCATGTGCTTCTGGTCGAAGGTCGACGTCAGGCCGTCGTGGGTCATGAGGTCGATCAGCGTCCCGTCGCCGAGCCGGTAGCCGAAGCGCGCCTTCTTGAGGATGTAGGGCGCGTTCGTCATCGATTCCATGCCTCCGGCGACGATGACGCTGTGGTCGCCGGAGCGGATCATCTGGTCGGCGATCTGGACCGCGCGGATGCTCGAGGCGCAGACCTTGTTGATCGTGTCCGC
>Ga0307318_10000549_pt1 | contig 12323 bp, 14 predicted proteins | sample ER_DNA_367_FD_194500 | JGI IMG/M metagenome (GOLD analysis project Ga0307318, IMG submission 194500) | Bulk soil microbial communities from the East River watershed near Crested Butte, Colorado, United States - ER_DNA_367 | ecosystem: Environmental > Terrestrial > Soil > Floodplain | place...
TTCCCGCCTGCGCGAGTGCGCTCGAGAGCCGCGAGATGGACTCGGCCTCGCGGCGACGCTCCGACGCCTCCATCTCCGCCTCGACGACACGCGGAGCAGCCGAGATCAGGAGATGCCGCTCGTCCCAGCGCCAGACGAAGATCGCGGCCGGCAGGTAGGCAAGCAGGGTGAGGCCGAAGACAGCCCACTCGTCGACGGACGCGAGGAAGTCCTCGTTCGTCAGCTTCTCGGCCGCGATCACCGCGGCGGTCCCGCCGATGAGCACGAAGACGAGCCAGATGCCGAGGCCGAGCCAGGAGAACCGCCTGCCTCGCCGCAGAAGCTCGGGCGCAAGCGCGAGCGCGACGCCGAGGTACAGCGCCGCGAGCACGAAAAGCGGAACGACCTCGAGCAGGATGACTCGACTGTGGTGACTCACTGGGACCGTGATGATAGGCGCCGCTCGCGCGCCCGTCGAGGAGCCCGCGGGCAGGAAATCACGATTGCAAAGATGGGCCGAAGGACCTATTGGCAGAGCCGAAGAGCCGCTGTACCGTCCCCGCCACTGGGCGATGCGAACCGCGGCATGTGTCCCTGGCCATGTAGAGCCGCGGTGAGCAACTGTGGGAAGGCCCGCCGCGCTTACCCCCCGAGCGGCGGGCTTTTCCGCTTTCAGGCGGGCGAGAAGGCGGGTCTCCCTCTGTCGCCGCCGGGCCGTAACTACACTGAAAGACGGTGGTCAAGCGGCTGGTCCTCGCCTCGCCAAGGGGCTATTGCGCCGGCGTCGAGCGGGCAGTCGAGACCGTGGAGCGGGCCCTCGAGTTGCACGGGGCGCCGGTCTACGTCCGCAAGCAGATCGTCCACAACGCGCACGTCGTCCGCGACCTCGAGCGGCGCGGAGCCGTGTTCGTCGACAACGTCGGGGAGGTGCCGCGGGGGAGCAACGTCGTCTTCTCGGCGCACGGCGTCTCGCCGGCGGTGCGCCACAGCGCGCGCTTCCGCGGGCTCCGCGCCATCGACGCCACCTGTCCGCTCGTCTCCAAGGTGCACGCAGAGGCACGGCACTTCGCACGGCTCGGTTACACGATCTTCCTCATCGGCCACGCGGGCCACGAGGAGGTCGACGGAACGACCGGCGAGGCACCGCAGTCGACCCTCCTCGTCGAGACCGCCGAGCAGGCCGAAACCGTGGTCCCACCCCAGACCGACAAGCTCGTCTACCTGACGCAGACGACACTTTCCGTGGACGACACCGACGAGATCGTCCGTGTCCTCCGCCGCCGTTTCCCGGCCGTCGAGGCGCCCAAGAAGGACGACATCTGCTACGCGACGACGAACCGGCAGCGCGCCGTGAAGCGGATCGTCGCAGCCGTCGACCTCCTGCTCGTGATCGGCTCCCGCAACAGCTCGAACTCGAACCGGCTCGTCGACGTCGCCCGCGCCGGTGGCGTGGTCGCCTACCTGATCGACGACGAAAGCGAGATCGACGAGGCCTGGCTCGACGTTGTCGAGAGCGTCGGCCTCACCTCCGGCGCGTCGGCTCCTGAGTCCCTGGTTCGCCGGGTCGTCGGCTGGTTCCGGGAACGCGGCGTCTCCCAGGTCGAGTCGCTCGACGGTGCGTTCGAGGACGTCTTCTTCAAGCTCCCGCGCGAGGTCCGCGCGGACGGGGTCACCAGGACGTAGCGGACACACTCCCCACCCGCTTGCCCGTGCGGGTGAAGAGGACGACGGAGTGGCCGTCGGAGAGCAGCGTGGCGACGAGCCGGCCTTCGTCGGCGAACCCGAGCCCGCCGCCGAAGCTCCCCGCAGGGACCTGGAATGCAGCCAGGAGCCTGCCCTGTCGCCACAGCTCGACCGCGGCCTCGACGGGCTCTTTGGCCGGAAACCGGTAGATGGCGAGTGCGAGCGTCCCGTCCGATGCAGTGGCGAGGTGCGTGATGTCGAAGGGCTCGCCGCTCTCGAGGCTCGGGAAGGCGGCGTCGATCGCCTCCGTGCTCAGGTACTCGCGACCGTGGTGCAGAACGCGCTTGCGCGTGAACGCCCCGACGGCGATGTATCCGGAGGAGGATCGCTGGACGGCTGGCTGCGCGGCCGACCGGCCGGGAGCCGCCGAGACCGTCCGTTCCTTCCCGTCCGGCCTGATTGCGTCGGCCGCCGCCACAGCGACGAGGACGACGACCGCGGCCAGGAGGAGGCGGGTCATCCCGCCTTGCGCACCGCCAGCTCGTCGCCGACCTGCACATCCTCGGCAAGCGTTTCCCCGGCGATCCAGTCGCGGTGCCCGAGGAGGGCTTCGTCCTCGTTGGGGATCGTGAGCACGATGCGGTCCGTGACCTCGAGGCCCGCGTCGCGGCGCAGGCGCTGCACCGAGTGGATGAGGTCGTACACACGCCCCTCCGTCACGAGCTCGTCGTCGAGCCGCGTGTCCACCCCCACGACGTACTCGTCCTCGTGTCTGACCTCCCATCCTTCCCGAGGCGCGTACTCGAGCATGAACTCGCCCTTGGACAGGATGTAGGCGCCCGCGCGCAGCGTCCCGTTCGTCACCTCGAAGCTGCCCTCCTCCAGGAGGCGCCTGAGCTCGGGAAGGTTGGTCCCGTAGCGCGGGCCGACGAGGTCAAGCCGCGGCTTCGCGCGCATCTCGGCGACCTCGCCGGGGCTCTCGAGGATCGCGACCTCCTTCACGCGGAGCTCGGCCGCGAGGTCCTCCACCTGCCGGGAGATGAGCATGCGGCGGCTGGCGTCCGAGGTCGCGACGACGAGCCGCCGAAGCGGCTGGCGCAGCTTGATCCCGGCGGCGTCTCGCGCCGCGCGGGCGAGCTCGGCGACCCGGCGCGCGTCTGCCACCTCTGCGAGCAGCCCGGGATCCTCGTAGCGCGCGGCCGACTGTGGCCAGCCCGCGAGAAAGGCGCTCTCCGGCGCCTGGCGAACGGACGCCGCGAGATTCCGCCACATGTGCTCGGCGAGGAACGGCATCACGGGCGCGATCACGCGCGCCGCCTGGACGAGGGCGTACCAGAGCGTCCTGAACGCCGCCTCGTCGAGCGTGTAGAAGCGTTTGCGCGAGCGGCGGATGTACCAGTTGGAGAGGTCGTCCGTAAAGCGCTCCCATGCGTCTGTGACATCCGGCGTCCAGAAGCGCTCGTAGGCGTCGGTCGCCTCCTGCACGAGCTGCTGCGTCCGCGCGAGGAGCCAGCGGTCGAGCGGGCGGAGCTCCTCGAGGTCGGGGCCGCCCGCGAGGTCGCGGTACGTCGGCCTGAAGCCCTCGATGTTCGCATAGAGGACGAAGAAGGAGGCGGAGTTCCAGAACGTGAGGAGCCGGCGCTTGACCTCGTTGGCGGGGCCGTAGCCGAAGTTCAGGTTCTGCTGCGGGACGTGGTCGCAGTACATGAAGCGCATCACGTCGGCGCCCATCTTGTCCATGGCCTCGTTCGCCTCGATCGCGTTCCCCCAGGATTTGTGCATCTCCTTGCCGGTCTCGTCGCGGAGCTTCTCGTAAGCGAGGATCTCCTTGTACGGCGCCTTGCCCACGAGCGCGACCGACATGAAGAGCTGCGAGTAGAACCAGAGGCGAATCTGCTCGCGCATCTCCGACACCCAGTCCGCCGGGAACCAGGTCTCCCAGTAGGCGTGGTCCGGTAGGTCGGCGCCCGAGAGGCCCTGCGAGGAGCCGGTTGCGTACCCGTTCTCCCTCCACTCGGGGTTCTCCCAGCCGAGCGTCGAGAAGGGGACGATGCCTGCGTCGAGCCAGGCGTCGCCGACCTCGGGAATGCGCCGCACCTCCTCCCCGCACTCGTCGCAGCGGATGGGGACCTCGTCGATCCACGGGCGGTGCAGCTCCTGCAGCTGGTCGAGCCCGCCGGTCGCGCGCTCCTCGAGCTCGGCGCGCGAGCCGATCACGTTGAGGCGGCCGCACTCGCACGGGTAGAGGGGAAGCGGCAGGCCGAAGTACCGCTTGCGCGAGATGTTCCAGTCGCCCATGTTGCGAAGCCAGTCGTCCATGCGCTTCGAGTAGAAATCGGGCGTCCACTTCACCGTCGCGTTCGCTTCCAGCATCGGCTGGCGAATCTCGTCGCAGGCGATGAACCACTCGTCGACGATGCGGAAGATGAGCGGCGTATGACAGCGCCAGCAGACGGGGTAGCGGTGGTCGATCTCGCCGGCCTCGAGCAGGCGCCCGCGCTCGCCGAGGTCGCCGATGATCTGGTCCTTCGCCTCGGCCGTCGAGGTGCCGTGCAGCCAGCCGTAGGAGTCGTAGAAGCGGCCGGCCTCATCGACGGGCATTAGCACGGGGAGGTCGTGGACGCGCGAGAGCTCGAAGTCCTCTGTGCCGCAGCCCGGCGCGATGTGGACGATGCCGGTGCCTTCCTCCATCGTCACGTCGTCCCACGGGATGACGCGGTGCTCGACCTCTTCGGCGGCGGCAAGGTGGTCGTACGGGCCCTCGTAGCGCTTGCCGACGAGGCCCGCCCCCTTCGCCTTGGCGACGACCTCGCCGCCGAACGGAAGCTCGGGAAGCCGCGCCTCCGCCACCCAGAGCAGGCCGTCGGCAGTCGAGAGCTTCACGTACTCGGCCTCGGGATCGACGGCGGCGGCGACGTTCGCAGGCAACGTCCAGGGCGTCGTCGTCCAGACGACGAGGGCATCTCCGTCGTCGTCGAGGAGCGGCAGCCGCACGTAGAGCGACGGGTCGCTCCGGTCCTCGTATGAACCGATCAGCTCGTGCTGGGAGATGGACGTCCCGCAGCGCGGGCACCAGACGTTCGAGCGGTGCCCCATGTAGAGCCACCCGCGCTCGTGCACCGCCTTCAGGAAGCGCCAGATGTACTCGATGTTCGTGTCCGAGAACGTGTAGTAGTCGTTGTCCCAGTCCATCCACATGCCGAGGCGCTTGGACTGGTCGGTGATCACCTCGGAGAACTCGGCCACCGACTGCTTGCACTTCTCGGCGAACGCCGCGAGCCCGTAGTCCTCGATCTCGCGCTTCGAGTTGAGCCCGAGCTGGCGCTCGACGTTCACCTCGACCCAGAGCCCCTGGCAGTCGAAGCCGTTCTGGTAGCGCTGGTCGAAACCCTGGAGCGCCTTGTAGCGTTGGAAGACGTCCTTGAGGGTCCGGCCCCAGCAGTGATGGACCCCCATCGGGTTGTTCGCGGTGATCGGGCCGTCGACGAAGCTCCACGTCGGCCCGTCGCGGTTCAGCTCCCGCAGCCGGTCGAAGACCTGCCTTTCCTCCCACCAGTCGAGCACCTCACGTTCGAGACCGGGGTGATCGGGTACCGAGGGAAGCGGCTGGAACATTTGCGGGTCAGTCTACGTTTCAAGGGTCATGGCAGACACGATCACGACAGACACATTCGACACCGAGGTGCTCGGGAGCGAAAGCCCCGTGCTTGTCGACTTCTGGGCGAACTGGTGCGGCCCCTGCCACGCGGTGGCACCGGTACTCGACCAGATCGCCGAAGAGCATTCGGATCTGCGGCTGGTCAAGGTCAACATCGACGAGGAGCCCGAGCTCGCGCGCCGCTACGGCGTCATGAGCATCCCGACGATGATCCTCTTCGACTCCGGCGAGCCAAAAGCCGCCGCGATGGGCGCGCAGCCGAAGTCCATGCTCGAGAAGTCCCTCGGGCTGGTCGAAGCCTAAGAAGCGCGCGAGCTAATCTTTGTCTTCCAGAAAGCTCTGGAAGTCGGCGTGCTTGCGGAGGTAGGACTCGACGTCGGCGAGGCCCTCGGCCACGAAGGCGTCGAGCCACTCCTCGGAGAGGTCGTCGTCGATCCGGTGCATGCCGTGCTCAGCCAACGTGGCTGGATTATCGGCAGGAGGCGGTTGGTTCTACATGGGCCGTTCGGCCCATTTTTCGACCCCTACAGACCCGCTTTCCAAGCCTTGAGGACGACGACCGTGTTCTCGAACGCGAACTCGCCCGAGGGCGGGATCTCGTCGGGCGCGAACCACCGGACCTCGGCGACGTCGTCGGCCGCCTCGGGCTCGCCCGAGGCGATGCGCGCCGTCCAGTACAGGTTGAGCGTCCAGACGCCGCCGTCCCCGTAGCGGTCCGGCCAGGCGCCGTAGAACTCGAGCGGCTCGATCTCGACGCCGGTCTCCTCGCGGAGCTCGCGCGCGAGGGTCTCAAGCGGCGACTCCCCCTCGTCCGCGAAGCCGCCGAGAATGTCCCAGAGACCGCGGCCTGGATCCGCCGCGCGGCGCGCGAGCAGGATGCGCCCGTCGTCGTCGAGGACGAGCCCGCTCACCGTCGGCCCCGGGTTCGCGTAGACGACCAGTCCACACTCCGGGCAGGTCGCCCTCGCGTCCACGATGTCGAGGTCGGCTCTGCAGCGCGGGCAGCTCTTCCAGCCGTCGAAGAACGGGCTACGAGACATACGATCGAGCCTAACGTGAGACATCAGAGCGCGACGGCGAACGAGCTCGCGAGGATCGCGGAGCTCGCGGGCGTCCCCGGAGAGACGCTCATGCGCCTCGCGGAGCGTATGGAGCGCCGCGAGCTCGCCCCGGGCGAGCCGCTCGAGGGAGATGGACGCTTCGGGGTCGTCCTGGCAGGGATGCTGCGAGGCGAAGGCGGGCTCCTTCGGCCCGGGGACAACTTCTCGACGCGGGTGACGGCGATGACGCCGGCTACCGTGGCGAGCTGCGAGCGTGCCGTCTACGACGAGATTCGCGAGCGCGCGTAGCTGCGCAGCGTCAGGCCGCGCTTGCGGATCCTCGTGAGCGACGATCGCCGGCCCCAGGTCGAGAGGGCGTCAGCGGCCGAGTTGAAGCCGCCGAGGAAGCGAAGACACAGCGCCGCGAACGTGTAGCAGACGACGATGATCAGGAGGTTCCACACGGCTCCCGGTCATCGTAGCTCCGCGAGAACGGCGTCGGAGAGCGGCGGCCACGCCTCCTTCGCCCACTGGCCGAACTGCCGGTCCGCAAGCGCGGCGCAGGCAGCGTCGGCCTCCGGGTCGACCCAGATGAAACTTCCCGCCCCGCCGAAGTGCCCGAACGTGCGGGGCGAGTTGCTCGTGCCGGTCCAGTGCGGCACCTTCGCATCGCGGATCTCGAAGCCGAGCCCCCAGTCGAGCGGCTCGTAGCGCCCGAAGTCGGGCAGGATCCCATCGAGGCCAGGGAAGGCCACGGTGGTGGCCTCCTGGAGTGTCTCGGGCGCGACAAGGGTCGGGGCCATGAGCTCCCGGCCGAATGCGAGCAGGTCCCTGAGCGGGCCCACGAGCCCGGCGGCGGCCGACCCTTCGAGCGCGGTGCCGCTCAGCCCGAGCGGCTCCAGCACAGCCGCCGAGAGGTAGTCGGGGAAGGGCATCTCCGCCTTCTCCATGAGAAAGGTGGCGAGCACCTCGATGCCGGTGTTGGAGTAGATCCGCCGCTTGCCGGGCTTGGAAATCGCCCGCGGGCCGTCGAACGGCAGGCCGGAGGCGTGAGCGAGCAGGTGCCGCACCGTCGAGCCGGGCGGTCCGGCGGGCTCGTCCAGGTCGAGCACGCCCTCCTCCGCGGCGACGAGCGCCGCCATCGCGGTCAAGAGCTTCGTCACCGAGGCCCATGCGAATTTCCGGCCGGCTTCGCCGTGAGACCACGTCTCCGGGCCGCTGACGACGCCGGCAGCGGCGTGCTCGACGGGCCAGGCGTCGATCTGGGCGAGGGCTTCCACGCTAGTACCCCTTCAGGTAATACAGGCCTGCTTCTGGCCCGCGATCACGCGTCGCCAGAACCATCCCTCGCTCTTGCCAAGGCTCCCGGCCCTGGCTGCATGCGAGTGACGCCTCTGGCTCGGTGCTCGCGACCCAGAACCGGGGCAGTATCACCGGAAGGGGCACTTGGCGATACTAGCCACGTGGAGCGCACGCTCATCTCCTCGGGGTCACCGTACGAGCCCGTCGTCGGCTTCTCTCGCGCCGTCCGCGTCGGCGAGCACGTGTATGTGGCCGGCACCGCGCCCGTCATGCCCGACGGCGCCGATCCGCCCGAGGACTCCTACGGCCAGGCCCGGCGCTGCTTCGAGATCATCGGCGCCGCCCTCGAGCAGGCGGGCGCCTCGTTCGCGGACGTCGTCCGCACCCGCGTGTACCTGGTGCGGGCCGACGACTTCGAGGGCGTCGGCCGCGCCCACGGAGAGATCTTCGGAGAGATCCGACCCGCGAACACAACGCTTCTCGCCGGCGGGCTGCTCGACTCCCGCTGGCTCGTCGAGATCGAGGCCGAGGCAGTCGTAAGCGGGCCCTGAGGCCCGCTTACGAATTGCCTGCCGTCCCCGGCGTGTTCTAGGCGGTCTGGGCGCGACCGGCGTGACGCGTCGCCACGACGGCGCCCCAGCCGAGCAGCACGAGCCCGAGTGCCAGGCCTGCGCCGATGGCCCCGTCGCTCCAGTCGAAGCCGGCGGCGACGACCTGCGGCCCGCCGATCGACCGAGGCTGCGTGCGGACGAACTCGATCTTGTCGCTCGAGGTGCCCCGCGGGAGTGCCCGCACGACCTCGATCTGGTCACCGCTCGCCAGCGCGTAGTCGGCCGGCAGCGCGCGAGGCATTCCGTAGTCGGACGCCACGAAGCTGTCGCCCGTCGAGCGCGGCTGTGAGCGCACGAGCTCGATCTGGTCGCCGCGGTTCACCGCGTAGTCCGCGGGCATCGCTCGGGGCATGCCGTAGTCGGACGCATTGACCTGCGACGACGGGAAGTCCGTGACGAACGACTGGTAGCCGTTGGCCTGGACGGACGAGCCCTCGTCGATCTTCGCCTGCGCGACGGGAGCTGCAAACGCTGCGATTGCGAGCCCGAGGGCGAACCGCTTGATGAACCAATTCCGTCTCCGATTGCTGCGCATCTTCTTGCTCCCTTCTCTGCGACCCCTGCTCTTGCGAACCAGACGGGAGCGGCCGGGCTTTTCTTCCACCGGGACCCGGTTAGAGTCTTACGGGCCGTGAAACAGATCTATCCGGCCACGATTACCGGGAAGAGCTTCGCGCCGGGCGTCAGCGTGCTCGACCACAACTTCGGGGCGGGCGACCAGTACACCCTCGGAGTCGAGGAGGAGTACATGCTCCTCGACAACGAGAGCTTCGATCTCGTCCAGCACGTGGACACGGTCCTCTCTGCTGCGCAGAACGGTGAGTTGACCGACCGCATCGGCCCAGAGCTGATGCAGTCGGTGGTCGAGATCTCGACGCCGGTCTGCAAGGGCGTCGCGGAGGTGGACGCCGAGCTCCGCAAGCTCCGCGGCCTCGTGAGCGGCATCGCGGGCGAGCGCAGCATGCGCGTCGGCTCCGCGGGCACGCATCCCTTCAGCCTCTTCGAGCGCCAGAGGATCACAGCCCGCGACCGCTACCGAAATCTCGTCGACCAGCTCCAGTACGTCGCGCGCCGCGAGCTCATCTTCGGCCTGCACATCCACGTGGCCGTGGACGACCCCGAGAAGGCGATCAAGGTGACGAGCGCGCTCCTCCTCCATCTCCCGGACTTCCTCGCTCTCTCCGCCAACTCGCCGTTCTGGCGGGGCGAGGCGACCGGGCTCGCGTCGAGCCGGCAGATGGTCTTCGCGGCCTTTCCGCGCTCCGGGCCGCCGCCGCGCTTCCGCGACTACGGCGACTACGCGGAGGTCGTCGGCCAGCTCGAGAAGACCGGCTGCATCGCGGACTACACCCACATCTGGTGGGACATCCGCCTCCATCCCCGCTTCGGGACGATCGAGGTGCGGGTGATGGACGCGGTCACGCGCGTGGAGGAGACGGTCGCCCTCACCGCCTACGTGCAGGCCCTCGTGAAGCACTACGCCGAGCGTTTCGACTCGGGCGCGGAGCTGCCCTCGTTCCACCGAATCCTCATCTCCGAGAACAAGTGGCTCGGCGCGCGCTACGGCCTCGAAGCGCCGGTCATGGACCTCGCCACAGGCCGGAGGAACCGCGTGCCCGTCGCCCAGCTCATCCGGCGGACGCTCAGGGACATCGAGCCGCATGCGCGCGAGCTCGGCGCAGAACGCGAGCTCGAGGGCATCAAGGACATCCTCGCGAAGGGCAACGGCGCCGACCGGCAGCTCCGCGTCTTCAACGCGAACCGCGACATCGTCGAGGTGGCGAGCGAGATCGCGGACGCGACCGAAGCTGCCGCCGACGGATGATCGCCGTCGGCGAACCGGTCCCGGCCGCGTGCGTCTGGCTGACGCCGCGCGACGTGGTCGAGCTCCACGAGCTGGCCGAAGGCACGCCCTACGTCCTCCTCTTCTACCTCTTCGACTGGTCGAGCACCTGAACGGACGAGTTCACGCTCCTGCGTGACAGGGGCCGGGAGTTCGAGGACGCGGGTGTAAAGATCTTCGGGATCTCGCGCGACAGCCCCTGGTCGCACGTGGCCTGGGCCCAGGCGCTCGACCTCTCGACGCCGCTTCTTTCGGACTGGAACGGGGATGCCATCGGCGCGTTCGGCGTCGGTCACGAGTACCGCGGGATGGAGGGCGTCGCCGGCCGGAGCGCCTTTCTCGTCGACGGAGAGGGCATCATCCGCGGGTCATGGACGTACGAGACGGCAGAGGTGCCCGACTTCGACGCGCTCTTGGCCGCCGCCCGCTCGCTTTCGTAACGGTTCTCTACGCTGCCGCGGCGGTCGCCGCGACCTGGCCCGCGATCGGCTCCTTCGGAAGCGCGTTCATGGCGAGCGGAGGCGAGGGCTACGGCGAGCCTCCGGCCGGGGACCACCTCCAGAGCGTCTACCGCCTCTGGCTCGTCGGCCACCAGCTGGCGAACGGCGCGGCGCCCTGGGAAGACCCCTACAGCTTCCAGCCGCTCGCCGAGCCGCAGACCGTGCTCGCCGGCTGGCCGTTCGGGCTCGTCTACTGGCCGCTCGGCGCGCTCTTCGGCCCCGTCGTCGCGTGGAACCTGCTCCTCCTCGGGACGATCGTGGTCGCGGGCCTCCTCACGTACCTCTGGCTGCGCGCGCTCGAGCTCGGGCCCTGGGCGGCGGCGATCGGGGGTCTCGCCTTCGCCATCGCGCCATACCGGCTCGATCAGAGCGCCTCCGGCCACCTCCTCGGCTGGGCGGCAGTCTTCCTCCCCCTCGCGCTCCTCGGGATCGAGCGGGCGCGGGTTGCCTTGACACCTCGCCGTGCCCACGGCTGGGGTGCGCTCACGGCCGCGGCCCTAGCCTCGATCGCGCTTTCGGGCCAGCTCCACCTCGCGCTCGGCGCCGTCCCGTTCGTGCTCGCCTACGCGCTCGTGCGCCGCCGGCGGATTCCCCTTTTCTGGACCGTGGCAGGCTCCGCCGCCGCAGCGGCGGTCGGCCTCCTCGTCCGCTACACGCTCATCGCCGGCTCGGCAGAGGACCAGGGGCGCTCGCTCGCCGACGTGCGCAGGTTCCAGGCCGAGTGGGCCGACCTCTTCAACCGCTGGCACCGGCCCGGGAGCGAGGAGTTCGTCTACTTCGGCTGGCTCACGCCCGTGCTCGCCGTCGTCGGGCTGGTCGTCCTCTGGCGTGGACGCCGTTGGCTGGCCGTGCTGCTCGGGCTGGGGGCCATTGTTCCGGTCCTCCTCGCGCTCGGGACGAACCTCCCGACGTACTCGGTGCTCTGGCACGCGCTCCCGCCACTCCGCTTCCCACGGGTGCCCGAACGCTTCATGCCCGTCGCCGACCTCGCGCTGGCCGCCCTGCTCGCGTTCGCAGTCGCCGAGCTGGTTCGGCGAGCCGGGCGGAGAGGGATGGCGGTAGCGGCCGGCCTGCTCGTCCTGGTCGCGCTCGACCTCGGAACGCAGCCCGTCGTGGCAACCGCGGCAGACCCTGACAACCAGGCGTACGCCGCTCTCGAGCCCGGGCGCATTCTCGATCTTCCGCTCTTCGATCCCGGGATCCACTATGGCTCGGTCTACGACTACTACGAGCTGCAGGAGCCTCGCGAGCGCCCGCAGGGCTACAACACGCTCGCCCCGCGGAGCGCTTACTCCTTCGCGTTCACCTACAACCGGATCGGCTGCGGGGTCTGGGAGTCGGGCGACGAAGCGACGCTCGAGCGGCTCGGCGTCACGAACGTCCTCCTCCACGCGGGCGTCTACGAGCAGGCGGGCGACCATTCCGCGTGGTTCGCGTGGCACGGGCTCGAAGAGGCAGGCTGGATGCCAACGGCCCAGGACGGCGCGATCACGCGCTTCGAGCGCGGCTCGTCGTCTGCGGCCGTTCCGCTCCCCGAGCCCGCGCGGACGGAGCCCGTCTTCTGCCAGGGCTGGCGAGACCGGAAGATGAACGAGCTCCAGGCGCCGTTCTGGCTCTTCGGTGCTGGGCACTACGTACTCCACGTCACCGCAACGGTGCCCACAGTGGTCGGAATCTCCGTCGAGAGCCATCTCTTCGACCGGCGCC
>Ga0307318_10000553_pt1 | contig 12278 bp, 11 predicted proteins | sample ER_DNA_367_FD_194500 | JGI IMG/M metagenome (GOLD analysis project Ga0307318, IMG submission 194500) | Bulk soil microbial communities from the East River watershed near Crested Butte, Colorado, United States - ER_DNA_367 | ecosystem: Environmental > Terrestrial > Soil > Floodplain | place...
CGACCAGGTGATGTCCACCAACCAGTACGCCGCCTACTACCGGATCAACCCGGCGACCGTCGCCAAGGCGTTCCAGCAGCTGGTCGACGAGCGGGTCCTCTACAAGAAGCGAGGCATCGGCATGTTCGTCAGCCCGACCGCCCGCGACGCCCTGCGGGCGCGGCGCCGGGAGACCTTCTTCTCCGACGTCGTCGACCCGATGGTGGCCGAGGCCAAGGCCGTCGGCATCCCCGTCACCGAGGTCATCGCCCGGATCCGGCAGCTGGCCAGGGAGGGCGACCGATGACCCTCGACATCGAGGTGGCGGATCGACGGCCAGCCGGTCTTCGAGAACCCCCGGATCACCCGCCAGGTGTGCCTCATCCGCGAGACCGGCGACACCGGCGACCGGGACGACCGGGTCCGCTACGCGCTGTGGACCGCGGCACGCCTGCGCCCCGGCTGGGACGCCGACTACGCCGACGCGCTGGTCGACCGCTTCCAGATCCCGCGGCACAAGAAGCTCCGCGAGCTCTCCCTGGGCCAGCAGTCCGCCCTGGGGATGACCTTCGGGCTGGCCACCAGGGCCCCGGTGACCCTGTTCGACGAGTCCCACCTCGGGATGGACGCCCCCTCACGGGCCGCCTTCTCCGACGAGCTGCTGGCCGACTTCATGGCCCACCCGCGCACGATCGTCATCTCGACCCACCTGATCGACGAGCTGAGCCCGCTGTTCGAGCAGGTCGTGATCGTCGACCAGGGCCGGCTGGTGCTCCAGGACGAGACCGAGGCGCTGCGGGCCCGGGGCGCGGACGTCACCGGGCCGGCCGAGGCGGTGGACCGGTTCGTGGCCGGGCGCACCGTGCTGCGCGAACGGCAGCTGGGCCGGACCAAGTCGGCCATGGTCTACGGCGGGCTCGACGAGCAGCACCGCCGCCAGGCCCGCGACGCCGGGCTCGACCTGGGCCCGGTCGCCCTCCAGGACCTGTTCGTCCACCTCACCGAGCCGGCGGGAGGACCACGATGAGCGACCACGCCGACGGCCGGCCCTGGACCATCACGCGCCTGCTGTACTCCAGCCAGCTCCCCTTCCTGCTGCTCTGCACCGCGGTCTTCGCCGGAGCGGTGCTCGTGCTCACCTTCGCGATCGACCTGCGGGTCACCATCACCGAGAGCGTCTGGGACCCGGCGGTGTCGGTGGTGCGCTGGTTCGCCTTCGGCTACGGCCTCTACCTGCTCAACCGCCTGCTGCCGCTGTACGTGGCCGCCGGGCGGACCGCCGGGAGTTCCTGGGCTCGGTCGCCCAGTTCGTGGCGGGCGCCGGGGCCGTGCTGGCCGCGCTGCTGGCGCTGGGGTTCGCGCTCGAGGGGATGCTCTACCGGGCCCTGGGCTGGACGCAGGGGTGGAGCCTGAGCGGCTGTACGACGGCCCCGGCCAGCTCCCGCTCGTCTTCGTCAGCTACTGGGCCATGCTGCTGGTCTGGACGACCATCGGGCTGCTCCTGGCCGCCGGGTTCTACCGGTCCGGCGGGAGCGAGCTGGCGGCGGTCGTGCTGGCCCTGGCCATGGTGGTGGTGACCGGGTACGGGATCGGCTTCAGCGGCCTGCCCTTCGTCGGCGCCGTCGTCGACGTGGCCGACGTGCCGCTGGCCGGGACCCTCGCCCTGTGCCTGGCCGGCCTGCTCCCGGGGGCGGCGGCCACCTGGGCCCTGGTCCGCGACCTCCCCATCCGCAACCGCTGAGGGCGCGCCCGACTCAGGCCGTGCTCGCCGACGGCAGCGGGGCGTCCAGGCGGGTGGTCACGGTCCTCAGCGTCTCGGCCACGGCCGGGGACCGCACCCGCCTCGCCCCAGACCTGGAGGGCAGCTTGGCCATGCCCTGCTCTGCGTCCACCCGCCGGATGGCGAGGAATGCCGCCCCGAGGACCTCGTCCAGCGGCGGCGGGCACGCCCGAGGCCGACCCGGTCGCCGCCTCCTGGCGGCGGATGACAACCCGGGGCCCCGGGCGGCGACACGCCCGGGGCCCGGTCGTGGGGTCAGAGAGCGGCCGGCTCGCGGACCCGCTCGGCCGGCGGCTCGTCGCCCCCGGTCTCCAGGGCGATCCTGGGCAGCCAGCGGTCCAGCCAGGCCGGCATCCACCAGTTCCACCGACCGGCCAGCCGCATCACGGCCGGCACCAGGATCGTCCGGACCAGGGTGGCGTCGATCAGCACGGCCACGGCCAGCCCGAAGCCCATCTCCTTGAACGGCACCAGGCGGCCGGCCGCGAAGGCGGCGAACACCGTGACCATGACCAGCGCCGCCGAGGTGATCGTGCGGGCCGTGCTCTCCAGGCCGCGGGCCACCGCCAGCTGGTTGTCGCCCGAGCGCAGGTACTCCTCCCGGATCCGGCTGAGCAGGAACACCTCGTAGTCCATGGACAGCCCGAACAGGATCGAGAACAGGAACAGGGGCACGAAGACCTCGATGTGGCCCTCGGAGGTGAAGCCGAGCAGCCGCTCGCCCCAGCCCCACTGGAAGGTGGCCACGATCAGCCCGTAGGCAGCGCCCACCGACAGCAGGTTCATGGCGATCGCCTGGAGCGGCAGCACCAGCGAGCGGAAGGCCATGGCCAGCAGCACGAACGACAGCGCCAGGACCGACAGCACCACCACCGGGAGCTGGCCGGAGATCTCGCGGGCCAGGTCGAGGTTGAGCGCGGTCGCCCCGCCGACCCTGGCCTGGCCGGCCAGGCCGGCGGCCGGGATGTACTGGTCGCGGGTGCGGTCGACCAGGTCCTCGGCCGCCTCGGACTCGGGGGCGTCCCTGGTGATGACCGTGATGCGGGCCAGGTCGGCGCCCTTGTCCCAGTTGGCCAGCCCGGCCACGGCCGGGGCCAGCTTGGGGTCGATCCCGCCCAGCCCGCCGGCGTACAGCTTGGTGTAGGCGTCCAGGCCGGCCCTGGGCAGGACGGCGGTCGGGCTCTGCACGCCGACCGCCTCCTGGTCGGCCTGGAGGGCGCGGGTGAGCCGGTCCACCCGCTCCAGGTTGGCCCTGGTCCCGGCCCCACCTGGGGTGTCGACCAGGATCTCCATGGGCCCGGTGACGCCGGCCCCGAACTCGGCGGCCAGGCGCTCGGTGGCCAGCCGCGGGCTCTCGTCGGCGGGGAGGACGGCGGCGCCCGGCTGGCCGAGGCGGATGCCGGCGAACGGCACGGCCAGCACGAGCAGCACCGCCAGGGCGGCGGCCATGAACGCCCACGGCCGGCGCATGATCCGCACCGCCCAGCGGTGCCAGAAGCCCTCGCCGCCGGTGGCGCGCGGCCGCAGCACGGGGATGCGCAGGCGGTCGACCCAGTGCCCGACCAGGCTGAGCACGGCCGGCAGCAGGGTGAGGGCGGCCAGCACGGCCACCGCGACCACGCTCATCGACCCGATGGCCATGGAGCGGAACGCCTGGATGTCGACCAGGAACATGCCGGCCAGGGCCACGATCACGGTGGCTCCGGACAGGGCCACGGCCCGGCCGGAGGTGGCCAGGGTGAGCGGGACCGCCTCGGCCACCGGCCGGCCCCGGCGCAGCTCCTCGCGGAAGCGGGTGACCACGAACAGGGCGTAGTCGATGCCGACGCCGATGCCGACGATGGAGGCGGTGTTGGTGACGTACACGTTCATGTCGGTGACGCCGGCCAGGAAGTACAGGGCGCCGAGGGTGACCCCCAGGCTGACCAGGGCCAGCATGATCGGCAGGCCGGCGGCGACCAGGCTGGTGAAGGCGAGCAGCAGGACCACCAGGGTGATCGGGAAGCTGACCCGCTCGGCCTGCTCCAGGTCGTCGCGGGAGATGGTGTTGAGCCGCTCGTAGAAGGCGGCGGCCCCGCCCGTCTCGACCTCGACCCCGGCGGGCACGCCCCGGCGGGCCGCCTCGGCGACCGCCGGCGCCGTGTCGAGCTGGGTGTTCTGGTCGCCGGTGAGGCCGGCGACCAGGTAGGTGGTGCGCCGGTCGGGCGAGACGAAGGCCGGGCTGCCGGTGGACGCGAACGACTGCACCCCGCCCACGCCCGGGACCGCCCCGACCCGGGCGGCGACGCCCTCGATGACCGCCCGGAAGGCGGGGTCGTCGACCGTCCGGGTCTGGTCGTGGACGGTCACCAGGGCGGTGGTCGGGAACTGGTTGGCGAAGCGCCGCTCCAGGTCACGCTGGACGGCCAGCGACTGCGAGCCGGGCACCTCGAACCCGCCCGACCCGAGCCGGTCCTGTAGCCCCGAGGCGAAGCTGGCCATGACGGCCAGCAGGACCACCCAGGCGCCGATGACGTACCACCGGCGCCGGACGGTGAAGGCGCCGAGCCGTCCCAGCAGGCTGTTCATGTCCCCTCCTCTACCCGGTCCAAAACCGACCGGTTGGTATCTTTCGTGCACACACGTCGGCGCATGGCATGGTCATGGCTGGTCAGCTGGTCTGGCGGATGGCCGCGAGCCACAGGGCGAGGAAGTCCCGGGCCCGGCGGCGCAGGTCGGCCCGGCCGGTCAGCATCTCGGCCACGGTCTCCAGGCCGATGAAGGACTCGACCGCGATCTCGGCCGCCACCGCCGGCTCCACCTCGGGCCGGATGTCGCCCTCGTCCTGGCCCTTGCGGATCACCCCGGCGACCATGTCCATCCAGGTGGTGAGCTGGGTCCCGAGCTGCGGGCGCAGCTCGGGATGCTCGTCGCCCAGCTCGGTGCAGAGGCGGCTGATGACCCGGCACGAGGGGTCCTGCTCGTGCAGGTCGCAGAGGGCCTCGACCATGGCGTCGAGCTGGTCGACGGCGTGCGGGTGGCGCAGCACGGCCGCCATCACCGACCCCGCCCACTGCTCCTGCTTGTGGCGGAGGGTGGCCAGGGCCAGCGCCTCCTTGGACGGAAAGTGGAAGTAGAAGCCCCCCTTGGTCACGCCGCTGGCCTTCAGCACGTTGCTCAGCGAGGTGCCGGCGTAGCCTCGGTCGGCGAACGCCTCGGCGGCGACCTCCAGGATCCGGCGGCGGGTCTCGGTGCCCCGGTCGGTGGTCGTCGGTGCCAGCGTCATGTCGCTCCTCGCAGAAGGTTGCTCCGCCGGAGATTAAAACCGACCGGTCGGTCTGTCAACCCCCTTGTTGGACTGGCTCGAACTCGACCGGGTCGGAGGCCGCCCGGGTCCGGCGGGCCAGGATCACGAACGGCGTGGCCAGCGCCTGGATGGCCGCCGCGACCAGGTAGGAGGTGGCGTAGCTGGCGACGTCGGCCACCTTGCCCAGGGCCGGCTGGATCACCACCCCGCCGCTCGACCCGAGCAGGTTGTCGAATGACAGGACCGTCGCCCGCTGCTCGGAGGGGATGAGCCCGTTCAGGTAGGTCTGCCGGATCGGCAGGGTGGCGGCCCCGCTCAGCCCCCAGACGACCAGCAGCCCGACCGCCACCCAGAACGCGGTCGTCATGCCGAGCAGGACCAGCAGCGCGACCTCGACCAGCAGGCCGGCCAGCAGGGCCGTGGTCCGGCGGCGGAACAGCAGCCGGACCTTGGGCGCGGCCAGGCCGCCGGCGATCGCGGCCCCGGCGTAGATGGCCGCGGCCAGGCCGGCGATGCTGTAGGCCTGCTCGTCGCCGTAGAGCTCCAGCAGGTACGGCTGCATGGCGTAGAACGCGTAGATGCCGACCCCGAAGGTGAACGGCGCCGCCAGCATCAGCCAGCGCACCGGCGGGTTGCCGAGGCCGAAGTGCACCGAGCTGCGCAGCACGTGGCTCATCTCGCGCACCGGGTGCCTGCCCGGCTTGGGGACGAAGCCCCAGTCGCGCATGTACAGGAAGGCGACGGCGAAGGTCACCACCAGGGCCAGGGCCCGGAGGATGTAGGGCACGCCCAGGTTGGTCCACTGGGCGACCAGCCCGCCGAGGACCGAGCCCGACAGCATGGCCGCCCCCGACACGATCTGGCCCTTGGCGAAGACCGACTCGAGGCTGCCCTTGAAGCCGGTGAACTTGAGGGCGTCGACCAGCCAGGCCTCGGTGGCCCCGGAGAAGAAGGTGAACCCCAGGCCGAGCAGCACCGAGGTGACCGCCCAGGCCCAGAACGGGGCCTGCATGTGCCAGGCCAGCCAGTACAGGACGGTGGAGGCGGCCAGGGTGACCGACCCGAGCAGGTAGGAGGCGCGGCGGCCCCAGGTGTCGGCGACCACGCCGGTCGGGACCTCGAACAGGACCATGCCGGCGGTGAACAGGGCGTTGGCGGTGAACGCGGCCGTGCTGCTGAGCCCGGCGTCGAGCAGGAACAGCGTGTTGATGCCCCAGATGAACGACGCCGCCAGGGTGTTGAACAGCATGAGCACCAGGTACACACGCTGGACGGTTCGGGGTTGCGGGTCCATGGTCCGCTGAACCTACCGCGGGCCCTCGACATTCCGGCCGCGGCGAGCGCTCCGGCGGCCCTCAGCCCCCGGCCATGCGGGCCCGGACCTCGGGGCGGCGCAGGGGCGGGTCCGCCCTGGGGGGCTGGCGCCGCGGCGGCAGGTCCTGGAGCACCTCGGCCGTGGCCCGGGCGACGGCGGCGACGGCCTGCTCGAACGCCTCCTCGGTGGCCGGGGTCGGGCGGGTGACGCCGCTGACCTTGCGGACGTACTGGCGGGCGGCGGCCTCGATCTCCTCGCCGCTGGCGGGCGGCTCGAGGCCCCGCAGGGTGGTGATGTTGCGGCACATGCTCGCGGTCCTTTCCGGGTGCTCGTCACCACGAGCCTACCGGGTCGCCCGGACCGCCCCGTCGAGCCGGGCGTACCGCTTGTCCTGCTCCCCTGACCAAGCCAAGATGCAACCATCGGCGGTGCGGTGGAGGGGCGGATGTCGAAGTCGGTGCCTCTGGGGCGCAGGGTGACCGCGGTGGTGGCGCTGCTGGCCCCGCTGGCCGTGCTCGTGGTGGTCGTGGTGGCGCTGGTCAGGCGGCCCCTGACCCTGGTGCTGGCGGTGGCCTGCGTGGCCCTCGGGATGGGCGCGGCCGCCTACGCCATCACCCGGCCCGGGGTCCGCCGCACCCTGGGGGCGGTGCTGGCCGTGCTCGCCCTCGCGGCGGCGGTCGTGCTCATCCTCGCCGCCGCCGGCGGCCTGCTGGTGATCGGCCTGGTGGTGGCGCTGATCCTGGTCAGCGCGGCCGCCACCAGGCATGCCCTGGGCCGGGACATCAAGTCGCTGAAGAGCAGCCCGACCCCGGGCGCGGCGGTCGGCCCGGCGGCCCGCCCGGTCCTGCTCATGAACCCCAAGTCCGGCGGCGGCAAGGTCGACCGCTTCAACCTGGTCGAGGTGGCGCGGCGGCGCGGCATCGAGCCGGTCGTCCTGGCCCCCGGCGACGACCTGCTCCGGCTGGCCGAGCAGGCGGTGGCCGGCGGCGCCGACGTCGTCGGCATGGCCGGCGGCGACGGCTCCCAGGCCCTGGTCGCCAGCGTGGCCGCGGCCCACGACGTCGGCTTCGTCTGCGTCCCCGCCGGCACCCGCAACCACCTGGCCATGGACCTGGGCCTCGACCGCGACGACGTGGTCGCCGCCCTCGACGCCTTCGGGGAGGCGGTGGAGCGGCGCATCGACCTGGGCCTGGTCGGGGACCGGGTGTTCGTCAACAACGCCACCGCCGGGCTGTACGCCAAGATCGTGCAGTCGCCCGCCTACCGGGACCACAAGGTCGGCACCGCCCTGGAGCTGCTCCCGGCCATGCTCGGGCCCGACGCCACCCCGTTCGACCTCAGGTTCACCGGGCCCGACGGCACCGAGCACGCCTCCGCGCACCTGATCCTGATCTCCAACGACCGCTACCAGCTGGGCAGCGGGGAGGGGTTCGGGTCACGCCGCAGCATCGACGGCGGCAACCTGGGCATCGTCGCCGCCACCTTCCGGTCCTCGGCCGAGCTCGCCCGGCTGCTCGAGTCGGGGGCGACGGGGCGGAACTGGCGGCCGCCGGGCTGGGTGGAGTGGGCCGCGGCCAGCTTCCAGCTGGAGTCCGGCCGGCCGGTGGAGATCGGCATCGACGGGGAGGCGATCATGCTCGACCCGCCGATCCGGTTCCGCACGCTGCCTGGCGCCCTGCGCGTCCGCATCCCCCTGGGCGCCCCCGGCTACTCCCCCGCCGCCGCCGCGCCCACCCCGGGCTGGGCCGGGATCACCGCCCTGCTCCGGGCCGTCGCCGGCCGGCCGGTGGCCATCGGGTCCTGAGGCGCTCGCTCACTCCCGCCGGGCCGGAGCCGCGGCCGGCGCCGCCGCGGCCAGGTACTGGTGGACCAGCTGGACGGCGATCGCGCCCTCGCCGACGGCCGAGGCGACCCGCTTGACCGAGCCGTGGCGGACGTCGCCGGCCGCGAACACGCCCGGCAGGCTGGTCTCCAGCAGCGGCGCAGAGGAGCACGCAGCGGGCCGCCGGTGCAGCTCGCGGGCCCGGCGCAGGAACTCGACCCCGGTCATCTCCTCGAGCCGCTGGTCGGCCAGCAGCAGGGCCGGCTGCCCGCCGGCCGCGGCGAGCCGTCCCAGCACGACCAGCGCCGGCTTGGCCATCCCCACCTCCCGTAGCCCGGGACGGTACACCAGGGGGGAGCCGCCGCCGGGACCAGGCGCAGGAGGTGACCCCCACCGGAGGAGCCGAGCCTAGGGCGGGCCCTGGTAGTCGGCGGGGGCGCCGTCCCCGGTCCATGGTGGGGTCGGGAGGGGCCGGCCGGCCAGGAAGGCGCGCACGGCGGCCAGGTAGGCGGCCGGCTGGTCCTGGTAGGCGTTGTGGCCGGCGTGGTGCAGGTAGACCAGCCGGGCGCCGGGCAGGGCCGTGCGGTAGGCCAGGCCCGAGGACCATGACAGGTAGTCGCAGGACCCCTTGATGACCAGGGCCGGGGTTGCCTGGCGGGCCAGCGCCGGCCGCGGGTCGGCCCAGGGCGGGCGGCGGCCGACTGGGGGAACTGGAAGGTGTAGAAGCCCAGGCCGTGCAGGGCCGGCCCGGGGCCGGCGTCGCGACAGTGGGTGCCGGCCCGGCCGGCGTTGTAGACCCGGTCGTTGCGGGCGTCCATCTCGGCGTCCCCGGCGAAGGCGTGGGCGGCCTCGGGGTTGACGTTGAGCAGGCCGTAGGCGAGCAGCGCCCGGGGCCGCACCAGCAGCGCGTACAGGCGCAGCTGCTGGGACCTGGTCAGCCGGCCGCGGACCCCGCCGCCGCTGCCGTCGTCCAGGGCCGGGGCCAGGGCCCCCGGGGAGGAGAACACCACCCGGGCCACATGCTCGGGGTGGGCGGCCAGGTAGGCGGCCGCGACCTGCCCGCCCCAGGAGTGGCCGATCAGCACCATGCGGACGGCGCCGATGCGCTCGCGGATCGCCTCCAGGTCGGCGACCTCCCGGGCGATGGTGTAGCGGCGCGGGTCAGCGAGCCGGCTGGAGCGGCCCGTCCCCACCTGGTCGTAGACGTACACGTCCCAGCCGTCGCCGGCCAGCTGCCCGAAGTAGGCGGCGTCGCCGGCCATGTCGGCGATCCCGGGGCCGCCGTGCAGGAACACCACCGGGGTGGGCCGCGGCCGGCCCCGGGCGGGCACACGCACCCAGGCGATCCGCGAGCCGGTGGGCAGCGCCCAGAACCGCTGGCCGGCCACGGGCGCCGGCGGCAGCCGCGGGTCGCCCAGCGGCAGCAGGGCCGTCACCACGAAGGTGGCCACGCCGACCAGGACGCAGACCGCAGACCCGGCCACCCGGGCCCGCCGGCGCCGCCGCCAGGGGAGCCGGCGGGTCGACAGCACCACCCCGGCCGCCGTGGCAGCCAGGAACACGGCCAGCCCCGCGCCCAGGAACACCGCCGGCCGCGCCGACACCACCGCCACCCCGACCAGGGCGAGCAGGCCGGCCACGGCCGCCACCACCGCGACGCCCAGCAGCCGCAGGGCCGCCCGGGGGGTTGTCATCCTGCCTCCTTCCCGAACCGCCAGACGCCGACGGCGACGGAAGCATCCGGCGGCGGTGCCGGGTGAGACATCCGCCAGCCGGCCGATGTCACGGCGGGGCGGCCGGGAGATCGTTGCGGGCATGGAGATCCGGATTTCACTGGAGCGGGTGGAGCCTCCCGCCGGTCGGCTGTGGCAGGACCCGGGCCCGGGACCGACGCCACGGGCCGCCGAGGGCGGGGAGGTCCCGTTCACGGGCTGGCTGGGCCTGCTGCGGGCGTTGTACGAGGTGCTCGGCCAGCCCGGTGGCCACCCGCCGGAGGGGGGCTGACCTGGGGCGGGTAGCATGGGCGGATGGCGACGCTGGCGCCCACCTCGCGCCTCCGCGGGCGGACGGTGGAGCTACGGACGCTCGTCGACGCCCTGGGTCGGGCGGCGGGGGGACGGCCGGCGATCGTGGTCGTGGAGGGCGAGGCGGGGATCGGCAAGTCCCGTCTGCTTGCCGAGGCGCTGGAGGCCGCCCGCTCCCGTGGCCTCCAGGTGGTGGCCGGGCGGGGCCAGGACCTGGAGCGCAACCGGCCGTTCGGCCTGCTCGCCGACGGCTTCGGGTGCTCGCGGTCGTCCCCGGACCCGCGCCGCGCCGCCATCGCCGCCCTGCTGGCCACCCACGGTGGCGACCGGGGCGCCACCACGGTGAGCAGCGACCCGGCCCTCCAGTTCCAGGCCGTCGACGCCTTCCTTGACCTGGTGGAGGCGCTGGCGCCGCGTGGGCCGCTGGTGCTCGGCCTCGACGACCTCCAGTGGGCCGACCCCTCCAGCCTGCTCACCCTGGGCGCGCTGGCCCGCCGGGTCACCGACAACCCGGTGGCGCTGCTGGCCAGCCTGCGCCCGCTGCCCCGGAGCGCGGAGCTGGAGCGGACGCTGGAGGCCCTCGACGCTGCCGGGGCCCGACGCCTGGTCCTCGGCCAGCTCGACCGGGAGGCCGTGACCGAGCTGGTGGCCGAGGTCGTCGCCGCCGAGCCCGGCCCCAGGCTCATGGCCGCGGTGGCCGCGGCCGGAGGCAACCCGCTGTTCGTCACCGAGCTGGTGGCCGCGCTCCTCTCCGAGGGCGCCATCCGGACCGTCGACGGGCGGGCCGAGGTGGCCGAGATGACCCTGCCGCCCAACCTGCGGCTCACCATCCTGCGCCGGCTCAGCTTCCTGCCCGACGACACCCTGGAGGCGCTGCGCGCCGCCTCGATCCTGGGGTCGGGCTTCTCGCTGACCGAGCTGTCGGCCACCACCGACCGGTCGGTGCTGGAGCTGTCGTCGGTGCTGGGCGAGGCGCTCCGGGCCCGCGTCCTGGAGGACGACGGCGACCGGCTGCGCTTCCGCCACGACCTCATCCACGAGGCCATCTACGAGGACCTCCCGGCCAGCGTGCGGCTGGGCCTGCACCGCGAGGCCGGCCGGCGGCTGGCCGGGTCGGGCGCCGAGGCCCTCCGGGTGGCCGAGCACCTGGCCCGCGGGGCCACCCCGGGGGACGCCGAGGCCATCGCCTGGCTGACCCGGGCGGCGGGCGAGGCCGCCCCGCGGTCGCCGGCGGCCGCGGCCGAGCTGCTGGAGCGGGCCGTCGCCCTGGCCGACCCGGCCGACCCCGGGCGGGACCGGCTGCTCGCCGACCGGGCCGCCGCGCTGATGTGGTCGGGGCGGCTGGCCGAGGCCGAGGCGGCGTTCCGCTCGCTGCTGGACCGTGGGCACGACCCGTCGGTGCGGGCGCAGGCCCGCATCCTGCTGTCGCGCACCCTGGGCACCCAGGGACGGGTCCGCGAGGCGCTCCAGGAGCTGGAGCGCGTGCAGCGGTCCCCGGGGCTCGACGACCAGCCGCGCGCCGCCGCCTGGGCGGCCGAGTCCATGGCCCGCCTGGAACTGGGCGACCTCGAGGGCGCGGCGGCCGTGGCCGAGCGGGCCCGGACCGCCGCCGCCCTGCCGGGCGACCACCCGGCCATCGGCCTGGCCATGGCCTCGCTGACCATCGTCGAGGAGCTGCGGGCGAACCTGGGCCGCGGGCTCGAGCTCATCGACGAGGCGGTGCGGCTGGCCGACCACAGCCCCCAGCGGTCGGGGCACCGCAACCCGCTCCACCTGGCCCGGGGCAGCATCCTCATGGACCTGGACCGGCTCCAGGACGCCCGGGCCACGCTCCAGACCGGCCGGCGGATCAGCGAGGAGCTCGGCGTCCGCTGGCGGCTCCCCTTCTACCAGGCCGTCCTGGGCATGGAGCGCTTCCTGGCCGGCGAGTGGGACGACGCCCTGGCCGAGCTCGAGGAGGCCCTCGAGCTGACCAGGGAGACCGGCGAGCGCTCCAGCCTGGTGCTCAACCACACCGTCGGGAGCCTGATCGCCCTGCACCGGGGCGACCTGCGGCAGGCCGAGGAGGCGGC
>Ga0307318_10000554_pt1 | contig 12274 bp, 15 predicted proteins | sample ER_DNA_367_FD_194500 | JGI IMG/M metagenome (GOLD analysis project Ga0307318, IMG submission 194500) | Bulk soil microbial communities from the East River watershed near Crested Butte, Colorado, United States - ER_DNA_367 | ecosystem: Environmental > Terrestrial > Soil > Floodplain | place...
CGACCACATCCAGGGCCGACCATTGGTCGATATGTCGCCGGCCGAGTTCACGCTGGGCCTCGAGGCACGGGTGCGCACGCACTTCGTCACCGCGCGGGCGGCAGCGCGGCACATGCTGCGGCAGCGGTCGGGCGTCATCTTGATGGTCACGGCAACCCCGGACCGGGTCGCCATCCCCGAGGTGGGTAGCTTCGGCGTCGCGAATGCCGCCTTGGAGGGGCTCATCCGTACGCTCGCCACCGAGCTGAGCCCGAACGGTGTCCGAGTCGTCTGCCTGCGGTCGGCCGGCTCGCCGGACGCGGCCGGCGTGCGCGAGGCATTCGGCCTGCACGCGGCGAACGCGGGCACAACGCTGGAGACCTTCACCTCGGCCCGGGAGGGGCGCATCCTGCTCCGGCGGCTGCCGACGTTGGCCGAAGTCGCCGACGTGGCGGCGCTCATGGCATCGGATCGGGCCAGCGCCATGACCGGCACCATCGCGAACGTGACATGTGGCGAGATACTTGACTGACCGCCCTCAGGGCGGGACTCGAACCCACGGCCAAGGGGATTATGAAGCTGCGGGCCGGAACGCTGTGCGACTACGCGTAGTACGCGGTGATCTTTGATCCGAAAGAGCCCTCAATATCTGGACCCTGGGTTCGTCCGCGGCACTACCCTGGCGAGGACGGTCGTTGAACGCGGGGAGAGGCATGGCGAAGCCGGAGCTAGAGTTCTTTGACCCGCTAGCGGAGGGCAGCACCGTCTGGCAGCCGGTGGCGGCCGACGCGACGGGCCAGCTTAGCGAGCTGGTGCTCAGTCGTGATGCCGAGGGCGGCGCAGTCACGCGGCTGCTTCGCTTCGCGCCCGGCACCGACACCTCGGCCAACGGCACGGTGACCCACGACGTCTGGGAAGAGATATGGATCGTGGAGGGCACGCTCCATGACCTGCTTCTCCGCAAGACCTTTACCGCAGGAATGTACGCTTGCCGCCCCCCAGGCATGCCACACGGCCCCTGGCGCTCCGACCGTGGCTGCCTCATGTTTGAGGTGCGGTACGGCCACGGCGACCGGTAGTGCTTCGCGAGGTCATCGAACGTCGCTGTCGAGCTAGTGCCTGTGGCGGGGTACGTCGCCGGAGAAGGTCCAAAGATACCGCACCACTCGGCGAGCGAACGGAAACGCCTTGTTCGCCCGCCAGTGCCACAGAGACTGGGGTGGCGGTCGTCGGCCAGCACCCGGATGAGCTGCTCACGGCACACCGAATGCAACGCTTTGGGTGGATGTGGTGGAATCGGGCGCCTCGAAAGGAGGCTGATACTGCTGGGAGAGCGTGTCCAGCTGCGACCATAGTGCCGCGCCGACTTGGCAATACTGCAACCAATGCTCCGCGTCGACGTGGCACCTTCGCCGTGATCGAGTGGTCCAGCTCGCAGGTTGAGCGCCAGCACCGCGCCGCGGCGGATCGACCGGACGACGAGCCAGCCGAGGCTCACGATGACGCTGCGTTGGTACAGCACGGTCATCGACGCCACCGGCCCACACCGGCTCGCCGCGTTCTGGGCCGACGCACTTGGCTGGGAAACCGCCTACGCCAACCAGGACGAGGTAGCGCTCGAGGCGCCGAACGATCCCGACGATCGCATTCCGGCGCTGCTGTTCGTGCGCAACCACCACCCCAAGCCCCCACCAGAACCGACTGCATCTCGATCTCAACCCAGACGATCAAGAAAACGAGGTGCAGCGGCTCCTCGACCTCGGCGCTCGCCGCACCGACATCGGCCAGCGCAACGTGACCTGGATCGTGCTCGCCGACCCTGAAGGCAACGAGTTCTGCGTTTTGCTTCCACAGACCACCTGACCTCCGATTGCCTGATCGTGACCTGCACGAGCAGGGCGGCGCCGAGAGTGTCAAGGATCAGCCGAAGTAGGTGTCAACTAAGAGTTCTTCGACCCATCGGCCGGATCGAACGGGATGTACCCGAGCCACCTGGCGCACCAAACTCCTGTAGTTACGCGTAAGTAGGGCGGGTGGGACTCGAACCCACGGCCAAGGGATTATGAGTCCCCTGCTCTAACCGGCTGAGCTACCGCCCCGGGTGTTCCTTCAGGAGGCTGATGATAGCCAGGCTGCGCTTCGACTGGTTCAGGGCGCATCGAGTGGTGGTTCGGTGAGCGTCTCGGCAGAAGTTCAGGGCGCCCTTGTCGATAGAGTCGCAGCAGCCTAATGACGCAAAAAGCCCACAACAGGAGGATCTGTGCCGGATCTCATCTCTGCCGAGTTTGAGGTACTCGATCCGCGGTTCGCTGGGACTGGCGGCGACCGTTCGGTTGCTCGACTGTTCTCGGGCGGTCGGTGGCTGGAGGGACCGGGCTACCACCCGGCTGGCCAGTTCGTGCTGTTCAGCGACATCCCGAATGATCGAGTGCTCCGGTACGACGAGGTGAGCGAGCGCACCGACGTCTTCCTCACACCTGCTGGCTTCAGCAACGGCCGCACCGTTGACCGGCAGGGCCGATTTGTGACCTGTGAACATGGCGAACGTCGGGTCACTCGGACCCAGCACGACGGCTCAGTCAAGGTGCTGGCTGCCTCGTACCAGGGGCACCGGCTGAACAGCCCCAACGATGTCGTCGAGCATTCCGACGGATCGATCTGGTTCACCGACCCGAGCTACGGTATCCACACCGACTACGAGGGCCACGAAGCATCATCGGAGATCAATTCACGCAATGTCTATCGCGTTGATCCGGACGGCGGAAATCTAACCGCAGTAGTCGAAGACTTCGCTCAACCTAACGGCCTGGCCTTCTCACCCGACGAACGCCGCCTGTTCATCGTCGACAGCCAGCTGCACCACATCAGAGTCTTCAATGTTGATCAAGAGAAACTGACCGGCGGCGAAGTGTTCTGCGCTGATGAGATGGGCTACGACGGCATCCGCTTTGATCATCTCGGTCGGCTGTGGGGAGCAGCTCACGATGGCCTGCACTGCTACGATCCGGACGGCGCCTTGATCGGCAAGCTCCGGCTGCCTGAGATCACCGCTAATCTGACCTTCGGGGGACGGCAACACAATCAGCTTTACATCACGGCCACGAGCTCGCTCTACAGCCTCCGGGTCAACTTCCGAGGCGCCGAATATCGAAGTTGATCTTGTAATTCCCTGTAACGGTAGGCATCTCAGCGCCGGGGTCAGTGCCTTTCAATGCAGCCGGCAGCAGTAGAGTCAACAACGCCTGCATGCTGCGGAGAGGTCTTTCAGGGGGGAGGGCTGTTGTGCTGCACTCGTTGGCTCGTACGGTGAAGCTCCGCGAGTTGGCAACCCCGTCCGAGGCAAGGCTGCTCGCCGCCGTCAGCTTTGGCATTGTTGCGTTGATTGCCATCTCCACGTTGATCAATCCTCCGCACTGGCTCCATGTTGCCGCCCTCTTTGGACATCTGATCTTCCTGGTCATCGGCTTCGGCTCAGTGCTCGCGGTCGACTGGTACGGGCTGCTCTCGTTGGTCAACTGGGTGACCATCGGCGATGTTCTGCTCGTCGCTCATCGAATGACACCCATGATCTGGATCGGGCTCGCCGGATTGACCACTACTGGCGTGCTTCTGAAGCCGCAACTAAGTTCCTGGCTGGTGGTGGTGAAGCTCTGCTGCGTGGTTGGCGTGGGGATTGTCGGAGTGCTGGCACTGTCCACGACTCGGTTGCTGGAGCGGCAGATGCCGACCCCTTCGCGGCCAGTGGTGGAGCGCGGCATGGTGCTCGCCGGCGCATCCCAAATGTTGTGGTGGACTGCCTTCGTCATAGGCTTCGTCACCGATCAGCTCGCACGGTGACCCTCGCTGATGAGCTTGATCGAATAAGTGATCATGTCCCGCGGGCGACAAACTCACGCTTGATCAATTTCTGACTGCGATTCGCTTCGCCGCCGAGCGATTTTATGATCATGCGCATCATTGAGGCTGCGCGAGTGGCTGCCGGCCGGCGCGAGCGAAGATCGTCAGCACTCGGGGCCGTGCGATCAGGATCGCGCCGGCGAGCAGAACTAAACCAACCAGAGCTGTGATCGAAGCGAGCAAGTGCTGGGACCAGGTCCACTGCAGTTCGACATCTGCTCCATTAGGCAGGTCGGTGAACGGTGCCACCACGATCCAGCCAACAAAGACCCAACCCAGTGCCAGGTACCACGTGGGGAGACGGCGACGGCCGATTGGTCGTCGCTCGACCAGGCTCATAGCCAGTGGCACAACCCAGACGAAGTGGTGCAACCACGACACTGGGGAGGCCAACAGCCCAGCGACGCCGCACAAATTGACTGCCAGCCGGACATCGCCTAGCCGATGCCACAACGTGGCGGCCCACAGGCCTGCCACCGCGACCGCAGCCGACAGCACAAGTCCTACGATCGCCGGCGTTTGTCCCAGCCCGAAGATCCGCACGATGTCGGCCATGACCGACTGATTCGTGTAGTAGATGATGCTGTGCCCAAGCCCGGTGTCGCCGTGCGCCAGCCTGGTCCAGAACTTGTACGATGCGGCTGGCACGACGGCAAAACTGATCAAGGTGACGACAACACCGGTGACAACCGCGACCCAGAATGCCCGGAACTTCCGGACGAGGAGCAGATAGACAACGAAGATCGCGGGAGTCAGTTTGATGGCCGTCGCAACGGCGGTCAGCGCCCCTTCAGGCAAGAGCCGGCGGGAAAAGACCCGGGGCCCAGGGGCCAAGTCCAAAACGACCAGCGCGACGAGGAAGATCCCCAGCTGACCGAAGGTGAGCGTTTGTACGACCGGCTCGACGAGGTAGACCACGGCGCTGCCGGCAAGGCTCAGCACCCAACCCTTGAGGCCGAACCTGTGCAGGATCGCCACCAGCGCCAACGCGCCGGCTGCCGTCCAGCCAAGCTGGACCACCGTTGCCGGCAGCAGTGCGAGAGGCAGTGCCAAAACAGCCGCGAAGGGTGGATACAGAAACTGCAAAGGACCGGGAAGATCGTAGAAGTCGCCACCGGCAAGCAACACCGCGCCTGCCTGCCGGTAGACCTCGAGGTCGACCATCATCGGGCGCCAGGGGAGGAAAGTGCCTCCGAAGGTGGTCGCACCGACGTACAGCGCAATCAACACGGGTGGCAGGCAGATGCCTATCCCGCGGGCCAGACGAATCCAGAAACCCTGATGAGCGGGTGAAGCGTACGCCTGAACCCCGCTAGACAAGGACATCGAGAATCTGGTCGATGTGCTCGACACTAAAGCCTCGAGCCTGGGCTTTGGCTTGTCGCGGGCGATCCTGTCACAGATTCGGTGGGCTGGCCGCCACCCGACTCCGTGCCCGATGGTCCCGGTGATCCAGAGGACGGCGATCCCGACGGCCCTGGGGATTGTGGAGATCCCGACTGGGATCCCGACTGCGGCGAACCTGACTGTGGCGGTCCGGACTGGGCAGAACTACCCGTTGGCGGGGGCGGTGACTGTGGTGGTTGATTGCGGAAGATCAAGATCGCGATCAAGATGGCGAGCGCGGCAAGCAGCACCATGAGGAGCCACGACACCAAGATCGTTCGCCAGCCGGCGCGGTCGAATCGGCCAGGCCACGGCAACGGCCACAGACGCGCAAGCCCAGGTCGTACGCGCTCGATCCAATACTGCTGATAGTCAGGGCCTGAGGGAACGCCCTGAGGAGGAAGCGTGGCAATCTGTACTGCATCGAGGATCTGGCTGGCCTGCGCCGCCGAAGCCGGTGAGCCGTCATAGACCAAAGCTGCCCATGGCGCGACCAGACGATCGTCTGGAGCGATCGGGTCGTCGTCTTCCTTGCGGAACCTGCGAGCGAGTCGGCCAGCGTCCTGCCCGTGGCCACCCCGCGCCAGCACCGTGTCGATGTGCAAGGCATTGATCTCGCCTGCGAATCGAGATCGCGCAGCCGCATCTGCCGCCGCTCCCTCCGATAGCAAGATCACCAACGCTGGGGTGTTGGCAGCGTCGTGCCCAGTAAAAGCGATTCCCGCCGGCGCTGCGGTGAGCCGCGCGTCGAGCCAGAACTCACCCACCTTCGGCGGATCCGCAGCAAGCAGCGGCGTCACCGGCACGTATTCTCCAGCTGCATCGGATGCGCGCTCAAAGGCGGTGTCCGCGGCACCGTCAAAGGTCGGCCACTCGGGACCCGGTGATTGGGGATCCGGTTGTTCGGCCGGCGGCTCAGTCGGCGACATCACTCTCCATCTCGCAGCCTCCATACGGATGAGGCTGACCACAGCGTGCGGGGCACGGAGAGTCTATTCGTCCGTTACTGGCGGCCTGCCCGGATGAAATCAAGAACGCGGGCATCGCGAACGCTGTGCGGTTACCGGAAAGCTCAGGCAAGGGCCACTCGAATCGATTTCACAGCTGGCTCTTATGTCAGCCACAGCGTGCGGTTTGTGCAGGCCCATAGCCTTGAGTCCGGCGTCTGCGAGAATGGCTCGGTGTTCGGCGAAAAAGCGCGGACGGTTCAGGGTGCCAGTTCGCGCGACGCTCGTTGACGAGTAACAGGAGAGTGCGTGAGTAGTCCGTCGTTTGGTCAACCCGTCGAGGAGCGCCCTGCCGCTCGGACGTCGGGCCAGCCCGGGAATCAAGCCGCCTCGAAGCTCCTTGGCGACGCAATCGCCCAGGTTCAGAGGGTGATCGTCGGACAGGAACATATGGTCGAGCAGCTGATGGTCGCACTGCTTGCCCAAGGGCACTGTCTGCTGGAAGGTGTGCCGGGCGTCGCCAAGACGCTTGCGGTACGCAGCTTCGCCACCGTCGTCGGCGGTGAATTCGCCCGTATCCAGTTCACCCCCGACCTGGTCCCTTCCGACATCGTCGGCACCCGGATCTACCGGTCAAGTCAGGAAAGCTTCGACGTCGAGCTCGGACCGATCTTTGTGAACTTCCTGCTCGCCGACGAGATCAACCGAGCACCCGCAAAAGTACAGGCTGCGATGCTCGAGGCAATGGCTGAGCAGCAGGTCTCCATCGGAGGCACCACCTATCCCGTGCCGCAGCCTTTCATCGTGATCGCGACGCAGAACCCGATTGAGTCGGAGGGTGTCTATCCGCTGCCTGAGGCGCAGCGCGACCGTTTCTTGCTCAAGGTTGATGTGCCCTACCCGGCAGGCAACGAGGAATTCGAAATTCTCCGCAGAATGAGTGTTGATCCGCCAAGCTCACAGCCGGTCCTGAACCCGCAGATGATCCTCCAGCTGCAGCGCCAGGCCGAAGAGGTCTTCGTTCACAACCTGGTGGCGGAGTACATCGTTCGGCTGGTCCTGGCTACCCGTACGCCCGCAGAGTTCAGCTTGCCGGACCTCACCTCAGTCATCCAGATCGGGTGCAGCCCACGCGCCACGCTTGGCTTGGTGGCTGCTGCGCGTGCCCTGGCGCTGATCCATGGCCGGGATTACGTGCTGCCGACTGATGTGCAATCGGTGGCCAAAGACGTGATGGCGCACCGTATCGTGCTTGGCTTTGATGCGGTCGCGGACAACATCGCACCGGCCCAAGTGATTGAGCGGATCGTCGCCATGGTGCCGCCGCCGACGCCGGTTTGGAACCAGCAGTCGGGAACGAACCACCAGAGTCAACCGGGCCGCACCGTGCCCTCGGCTAACACCTATAGTCCGCCGCCCACGCCGTACCAGCAGTCGGTGCCGAACATGCCTAATCAGCCCGACTTCAGCTAGAGGCGCTCGTGTCATATCCGCCGCCAGGCGGTCAGCCCGCGGGCTCACGGAACATTTCGCCCGCCGGTCAGCCGCCGAACCTTCCCGCACCCGGTGGTCCGCCGCCGGCGCAGTTCGCGGCTCCAGAGGTGAGCATGGGAGCCGTTGCCTCCGTGGTCGGTGCGCCGACCCGGGCGACGATCCCGCTCAACAAATTGGCGCCTGAGGCTGCGCTGCGGCGGCTGGAGCTCACCATCGTGCGTCGCCTCGAGGGGTTCCTGCACGGTGACCACCTCGGCCTCTTGCCCGGACCTGGTTCGGACATCAGCGACGCACGAATCTACGTCCCCGGCGAAGACGATGTCCGCAGGATCGACTGGGCGGTCACTGCGCGCACCACCGTGCCGTACGTTCGTGACACCATCTCCGATCGCGAACTCGAGGTGTGGGGGCTGCTCGACGTCACCCCATCCATGAACTGGGGCACCGAAGGGGTGACCAAGCGAGACCTCGGGATCGCGGCGATAGCGACGATCGGTTTTCTTAGTCAGAAGATGGGCGACCGTTTTGGTGGCTACATTCTCCGTCCACACGGCCTGCGCCGGCTGCCCGCCCGGTCGGGACGCTCGGCCCTGTACGGCCTGCTGCGCAAGATGTTGACCGAGCCATTCGTGCCGGACCACGCGACGGGCCCGATGACCCTTGCCGCAAGTGTCGAGCAGCTGTCCCGCACCCAGCGTCGTCGCGGATTGCGGGTGGTCGTGTCGGACTTCTTGACCCCAGGCGATCATGAGCTGGATCCAAATGTGGAACCGGAGTGGGAGCGCTCGATGCGCCGGCTCGGGGTACGCAACCAAGTCCTGGCCGTAGAGGTGGTCGATCGGCGGGAGATCGAATTTCCCAACGTGGGTGACATGTTGATCCGCGATCCGGAGACGGACTTCGAACGTTACGTGAACACCGGCGACTCGGACGCGCGGTCCAGGATGGATGCTGCCAGCGCGGCGCAGCGGGAACGAATCCGCATTTCGCTTCGTCGTGCAGGTGTCGGGCACATCCAGCTGCGGACCGATCGCGACTGGGTACAAGACATCGCTCGGTTCGTGTTGGCGTACCGTCGCGTGGCGAGTATGTTGCACGCCCCGCCACAGGGAGTGACGAAATGAGATCCGCGCTGCTGATGCAGCAGCTGATTCCGCAGCTCGCCTTTCTGGCACCAAATCGCCTGCTGATCTTGCTCATGATCCCGGCGCTGATCCTCGCCTACATCTTCGCCAGCCTTCGCAAGAACCGGCGCGGCATGCGGTTCACCAACACCTCGATGCTCGATGTCGTGGTGCCCAAGCAGTCGCAGTGGCGGCGGCACCTTGCTGTCGCACTCTCACTGCTGAGTCTGATCACGCTTACCGCGGCGTTCGCTCGGCCCAAGACCCAGGTTGACGTGCCGCGGGAGCGCGCCACGGTCGTATTGGTGATCGATGCATCCCAGTCGATGCAGGCGACTGATGTGAAGCCGACCCGACTCGATGCGGCCAAGCAGGCCGCTATCGACTTCGTCAACAAACTGCCCGAGAAGTACAACGTCTCGGTGGTCTCGATGGCAGGTGCCTCGGCGATCTTGGTTCCGCCAACAACTGCACACAGCACAGTGGAAAACGCGATCAACAGCATTCAGCTACAGGATTCGACAGCGATCGGTGAGGGGATTGCCACAGCGCTGCGGGCCTTGCAGCAAGCGCCGAAGGATCCGAGAAATCCGGGTTCGATTGCCCCTGGCGCCATCGTGCTGCTCAGCGACGGCTCCAACACGGCTGGTCGGTCCCCGCAGCAGGCGGCCGCCGAGGCGAGGGCGGCGAAGGTGCCGATCTACACCATCGCGTACGGCACCGAGAACGGTTATGTCGATCTCGATGACAAGCGGCAACTCGTACCGGTCGACCACCAGGAGATGAAGCAGATCGCCGCAGCGACCAATGGGGAATACTTCGCGGCGGCCACAGCCGATCAGCTGAAGAAGGTGTACCAGAACATCGGATCCGACGTCGGCTATGAGAAGGCTGACCGCGAGGTGACCGCACGCTTTGCCGGCTACGGCCTGGCTCTCGCAGTGCTCGCCGCATTGGGAGCCATCTCTCTCGGAGCAAAATGGCCGTAATGGATCTCTCCCTCAAGAAAGTGGTCGGTAACGGCAACAAATCCCGCCTGATCCGCGTCGTTCGCGACCACTGTGCGGAGCATAGGTGGCAGGGATGATGATTCCTCTGCTGTCATTTCTTGCTCCTGTACGGCTGTGGCTGCTCTTGCTCATCCCCCTGCTCATCGGTCTCTATCTGTTGATGGTGCGGCGCAAACGAAACCGCAGCATGAACTTGGGCAAGACGATGTTCGACCTGGTCATCCCGCGGGATCGCACCTGGCTACGGCATCTCGCGGTCGGTCTGTCGATCCTCAGCCTGCTGACGCTGACACTTGCCTTCGCCAAGCCGAAAGATCAAGTCTCAGTGCCTCGCGAACGCGCAACCATCGTGGTGACCATCGACGTCTCCTTGTCCATGGAGGCCAAGGATGTGGATCCGAATCGGCTGGATGCGGCGAAGGCCGCGGCCGAGCAGTTCGTGACGTCGCTGCCACCGAAATTCAATGTGTCACTGGTGACGTTCGCCGGTACCGCGACGACTCTGGTACCGCCCACCCTGGATCGGGGAGCAGTGACGGCCGCGATCCGATCGCTGCGTCCCCAGGCTTCGACCGCGATCGGGGAGGGCATCTATACCTCGCTCGCCGCACTTGCTCAGGTGCCGCCCGACCCTGACAACCCGAAAGCCGTTGCACCCGCGCGCATTGTGCTGCTCAGTGATGGCAAGACGCAGGTCGGCCGGCCCTCAGATCAGGCAGCGATGGCCGCGCGGGCTCAATCGGTACCGATCTACACCATCGCGTACGGCACCACTGACGGATATATCGACATCGGAGGCCGGCGCGAGCCAGTGCCCGTGGATCGCGCCGAGTTGGCGCGCGTCTCCAAGATCAGTGGTGGCGAGGCGTACACCGCTTCGTCTGCCGGGGAGCTCAAAGAGGTCTACAAGGACATTGGAAGCTCGGTTGGCAAGGAAAAGGTCGACCGGGAGGTCACCTCACGGTACGCCGGCTTCGGATTGGGATTCGCGATCCTTGCGGCACTCGGGATGATCTCCCTCGGCGCCCGCTGGCCGTAAGAAATTGACGTTGCTTTTGACGTCCTGCAACCCACCACTCGGCGCCCCCGCGAGACTAAGGTGCAGGCATGGCGAACGTGGCGGAGAACCTGGCTGCGGTGGAGGCGCGGATTAAGGCGGCTTGTACTCGAGTGGGGCGAGATCCCAGCGAAGTGCGACTGCTGCCAGTGAGCAAGAACCAAGGGATGGAGCTGATCGCGGAGGCCTACGAGGCCGGAGTCCGCGTACTCGGCGAGAACAAGGTTCAGGAGGCGGCAGAGAAGGCGAGGCACTTCGCTGATCATCCCGACCTGAAGTGGGCAATCATTGGTCATCTGCAGACCAACAAGGTCAGACAGATAGCAGCCATCGCGTCGGAGTTTCACGCGCTGAGCAGCGTCAGAGTCGCTGCGGCACTGGACCAGGCGCTGGATGATCAGGGCCGCAGTCTCGATGTCTACTTGCAAGTCAACTCATCGGACGAACCCCAGAAGTTTGGGCTTCCACCTGATGAGGTGGAGCCGTTTGCGATCGCGCTCAAGGCGTACGACACCTTGCGAGTCCGCGGACTGATGACCTTGGCCGTGCTGTCGGATGATCAGTGGGCGATCCGTGCGTGCTTCGAACGGATGCGAGAACTGCAACGGCGTCTCCAGGTTAACGATGACGCCGCCGGCAGCTACGAGGAGCTGTCCATGGGGATGTCCGGTGATCTTGAACTGGCCATCGAGTACGGGGCGACCACTCTCCGCGTCGGCCAGGCGATCTTTGGGCCGCGGCCGACGCCAGACAACTACTGGTCGCCCCAATAGTCTCAAAGCTAAGGCCTCCGAATGCGGAAATGGGCGGCAGCGGCCGGTAGCACCATCTTCTTTGTCGTCGCGCCGGGAGTCGTCGCTGGACTGCTGCCCTGGTTGATCAGCGGCTGGACCGTGCGGTGGCCGAGGTCGGCGCTTGCGGTTGCCGTCATGGTTGTCGGCGGTGCCCTCTTGGCAGTTGCGACCGTGGTGTTGATCCGTGCCTTCACCCGTTTCGTCACCGAGGGCCGGGGAACGCCCGCGCCAATCGCTCCGACGGAACGGCTCGTCGTCGGCGGCGAGTATCGCTTCGTGCGGAACCCCATGTACGTCGCGGTGGTGGGAGCCATCCTGGGTCAGGCGATGATCTTCGGCTCGGTGACACTGGTGCTCTACGCAGCCGTCGTCTGGGTGATCATGGCTGCGTTTGTTCATTGGTACGAGGAACCGGTGTTGCTGAAGCGCTACGGCGTGGAATACCAGCGCTACTGCCAAGCGGTGCGAGCTTGGCTGCCGCGGCTGCGTCCGTTTTGATTGCTCCGCTCGCGGTGTTCGATTGCTCGCTTCGCTCGCTGCGATGTTCGCTGGGTTGCCGCCGTCTTCGTCGGATCTGGTGGAACGG
>Ga0307318_10000557_pt1 | contig 12259 bp, 10 predicted proteins | sample ER_DNA_367_FD_194500 | JGI IMG/M metagenome (GOLD analysis project Ga0307318, IMG submission 194500) | Bulk soil microbial communities from the East River watershed near Crested Butte, Colorado, United States - ER_DNA_367 | ecosystem: Environmental > Terrestrial > Soil > Floodplain | place...
TCGCCATCGAAGGCGGCCTGTAGCTCCGAGTCCTCCTTGATCTCCTCCTTCATCTTCCAGAGGTCCTCGATCGAGTCCCAGTTGCGGTCCTCGATCGAGCTCTGCAGGCGCCCCATCAGCGCCGCGGCCGCCTCGCCCTTCTCCTCCTCGAGCAGCGCGTTGAGGGACTGGGTGGACGCGAACTGGGCGAAGTTGAGCATCCAGTGGATCTTCCAGTGGCGGTCATGGATGTCGATCGCGTCCTCGAGCAGCACCGCCAGCTCGATGAAGCCTGCCCCCTCGGTGTCGAAGCCGTCCAGGTACTCGAAGTTTCGCTCGATCTCGGGACGCAGGCGGTCGCGCCACCAGTCGAGGAAGTTGCCCGCGTAGTGGGGCAGCACCCAGCCGAGGTAGGCGCCGATCTTCGCCGCGTGATCGGGGTCTCGCGGCACGCGCGGCGCGTAGCGCGCCTGGTACTCGGTCGCCTCGGACTTGATGCGAGAGTCGGCCGGGACGGCCGCCGTATAGACGTAGCCGTTGATCTCCTTGGCGATCCAGTCGGCGGCGAACGGCGTCCCGAAGCGCCGGAACATGTGGTCGCACGTCAGCCACCAGCCTCCGATGTCGAAGAACATCGGCGACACGGGATTGGGACAGTGGAGGTCGTCGTAGATCCAGAACAGCTCCTCCTCGCCCTCGTCCCACTCGATCGGGAACTCGTCGCTTCCGAGGAAGCTCCCGAGCACTTCCTCGCCGGCGCTGGTGACGGCCATCTTTCCTCCTGTCCGGGGCTTCTCTCTGTCTTACCCGGGCACACCATAAATAATCGATGATCCAGCCGCCCAGGCCGCGCAAGGGTGAGCGCGGGCGCCTACTCGCGCACGATCAGCACGGTGCCGGCGACCAGCAGCGCGATCCCGAGCAGCTTGTCCCAGGTGATCGCCCGCTGGTCGAGCCCGAGGACGCCCGCGCGGTCGAGCACGACCGAGAGCGCCAGCTGCCCGGCGATCACCGCGGCGGTGGTCCCACCGGCCCCGAGCTCGCGCACGGTGACCAGCGTGACGACCACGATCGCCGCTCCGCCGATCCCACCGAGGATCCAGTAGTACCAGGCGGGCGCCTGCGCCCCCTCGTCGCCCTGGATCCCGCCCGCGACCGTGAACGTGAGCACCAGGATCAGGACGGTGCCCACCAGGAAGCTCACGAGCGCCGCGCCGAAGTCCCCGACCTGGCCCGAGATCACGTTGTTCGCCGGGGCCTGGGCCGCAACCAAGCCACCGGCCCCGATGGTCAGGAGCACCGCCAGCTCCTTGCTCACTTGGCCTCCAGCCAGTTCGTGCCGGCGCCCACGTCGACCTCCAGCGGGGGATCCATCTCGAAGGCATTCGCCATCTCGCGGCACACGATCTCCGAGGCGCGGTCGACCTCGCTCTCGGGAGCCTCGAAGAGCAGCTCGTCGTGTATCTGCAGTACCAGCCTGGTGTCGAGATCGTCCGAGCGCAGCTCGTCGCGACAGCGGACCATGGCGACCTTGATGATGTCCGCGGCTGTTCCCTGGATGACCATGTTGACAGCCAGCCGCTCTCCCAGCGAACGCGTCTGAAACTGCCGCGAGCGCAGCTCGGGCACGCGCCGGATGCGCCCGAACAGCGTGGCGACGTGGCCCTCCTCGCGCGCTCGCTCGATCGTCTCGTCGATGAACGCCTTGACGCGGGGAAAGCGCTCGAAGTACGCGTCTATGAACTCCTGCGCCTCCTCCTTGGGGATCTGCAGCCGGTCGGCGAGGCCGAACGCGGACAGGCCGTAGACGATCCCGTAGTTGACCATCTTGGCCTTGGAGCGGGTGCCCGGATCGGTCTTCCCGCCGAGGATCGCCTCCGCGGTGGCCGTGTGCACGTCCTCCCCGCGCTTGAAGATCTCCTTCAGGACGGCCTCGTCCGCGATGTGGGCCAGCAGGCGCAGCTCGACCTGCGAGTAGTCGGCCGACACCAGCCGGCAGCCGTCCTCGGCCACGAAGCAGGCGCGGATCTCGCGGCCCTGCTCGGTGCGGATTGGGATGTTCTGCAGGTTGGGATTGGTGCTCGACAGGCGCCCGGTGGCTGCCGCCGTCTGGTTGAAGGTCGTGTGCAGCCGCCCGTCGGCCCCGATCAGCTCGGGGAAGGCGTCGAGGTAGGTGGACTTGAGCTTCGTCACCTCGCGCCACTCCTCGATGGCGGGAATGATCGGATGCTCGTGGCGAATGGCGTTGAGCACGCGGGCGTCAGTGGAGAAGCCGGTCTTGCCGCGGCGCTTGCGCGAGAGCTTGAGCTTGTCGAAGAGGATGGGCGCGAGCTGCTGGGGAGAGCCGATCGTGAACTGCTCTCCCGCCAGCTCCCATACCTCGCGCTCCAGCTCGATCGCTCGCTTGTCGAAACGCCGGCTGATCTCGCTCAGCCGGTTTACGTCGAGCTTCACCCCCTGGCGCTCCATCTCGACCAGCACGTCGACCAGCGGCAGCTCGATCTCCTCGAACAGCCGGGTCAGCCCGTCCTCCTCGAGGCGATCGCGCTGGCGCTCGGCCAGCGCGCGGGTGAGCACGGCGCGCTCGGCGACCGGACTTCCATCACCCACCCGGGCGCCCAAGCCGGCCTCCGTGGCTACCTCGTCGAGCGGATAGCCGCGCCGCGCCGGGTCGATCAGGTACTGGGCAACCATCGTGTCGTGGGCGAGCGGCGGCGCTTCGCAGGGCTCGTCGGCCACCGCGATCGTCTTCCAGTCGTGGGCCGCGATCGCGCGGTCGCCGCGGGCCGCCGCGAAGGCCGCCAGGTTCTCGGCCTCGGATACGAGCACCTCGTCGCCGGCCCAGGCGGCGACGGTGAGCGGACCGCGGGACGCCGGGGCGTCGAAGTCGAACGCAGCCTGGCCGGTCACGACGACGGCCGCCGGCGTAGCGGAAGCGCCCGGCTCGGCCGGGCGCGCAGCGATGCCATTCTCCGCCTCCACCGCCTCCACCGCCTCCTCCGCCACCGCCTCGGCGGCCTCTTCCTCGAGAGCGACCTCCTCGTCGGGGTCGGGTGGCGGCGGCGCGATGTCATCGGGGCTCTCGCCCGGTCTGAGGGCGGCGATCGCCACGAGCTCGCCCTCGAGTGCTCCGAGCTCGGCCAGGGGCACCTCGCGCGCCTCGGGCTCGATCATCTTCGCGACGCGCTCGGCCGGCGCTGCGCCGTCCTCTCCCAGCGCCTCCTCGAGGCGCTCCAGCGGCGCCCGCAGCTCGAACTCCCTGAAGGTCTCACGCAGGCGCGAGCGGTCGGGCTCGCGCGCGATCACTCCGTCGAAGTCCACGTCGACTTCCACGTCGCGCACGGCGGTGGCCAGCTGCTTGGAGATGCGGGCGTTCTCCGCGTGCTCGGCCAGGTTCTGCTTGCGCTTGGCCCCGGAGATGGAGTCGATGTTCGCCAGCACGCCCTCCAGGTCGCCCCACTCCTGCAGCAGCTGCGTCGCCGTCTTGTCGCCGATGCCGGGAACTCCGGGGATGTTGTCCGACGTGTCCCCCTTGAGCCCGACGAAGTCGGGGACCAGCTCGGGAGGGATCCCGTATCGATCGATCACCGCTTCGCGGTCGTACATCTTGGTGTCGGTCACGCCGCGTCCGGTGGCCATCACGCGCACCCCGGGCTCGATGAGCTGAAACAAGTCGCGGTCGCCGGTGAGAACGGTCACGTCGATGCCCTGCTCGCGCGCCTTGCCCGCCAGCGTGGCGATCACGTCATCGGCCTCGTAACCCGACACCTTGACGTTCTGGTAGCCGAAGGCGTCGACCAGCGGCTGCATGTGCGGCCACTGCTCCTGCAGCAGGTCCGGGCGCTCGTCGCGGTGGCCCTTGTACTCGTCGTAGATCTCCTTGCGCCCCGACATGCCCGCGTCCCAGATCACGAGCGTGGGCTTGATGCCGAACTCGGAGATCATCTTCACGAGCATCGACGCGAAGCCGAAGATCGCGTTGGTGGGCTGCCCCTTCGAGGTCGCGATCGACTCCGGCAGCGCGAAAAAGGCGCGGTAGACGAGGCTGTTCCCGTCGATCAGGATGAGCTCGCGGGGGGTCTCGTCTGCCACGGCTTAACCGTACCGACGAGATCCCGCCGCGCGGGCGCTCAGCTCATACCCGCGGAGAACCCCCCCGTATCATCGACTCCCTGCCCAGTCCATCCGCACAGTTCTCGCTGACGCTGCGCGTCGCGCTGCCCAACAAGCCCGGCGGCGTATTGGGCAAGGTCACCTCGGCGATCACGCGCGCGGGAGGGGCGATCATCGCCGTGGACACCGTCGAGGCCCGCGGGGAGAGGACCCTGCGCGAGATCGCCGTCGAGTGCTGGAGCGTGGAGCACCGCGGCGAGGTGATCACCGCCGTGCAGTCCGTTCGCGCGGCGCGCGTCGTCGAGATCACCGACCGCACCTTCGAGGTACACCGCCGCGGCAAGATCCACACCGGCCTCAACATGCCGGTCAAGTCGCGCGACGACCTGTCGATGGCCTACACGCCCGGCGTGGCCCGCGTTTGCAGCGCGATCGCCGAGAATCGCCAGAAGGCCTTCAAGTACACGATCAAGGCCAACACGGTGGCCGTCGTGTCCGACGGCACCGCCGTTCTGGGTCTGGGGGACATAGGGCCCGAAGCGGCCATGCCGGTGATGGAGGGCAAGGCGATGCTCTTCAAGGAGTTCGCCGACGTCGACGCCTTCCCCATCTGCCTCGACACCAAGGACACCGACGCGATCGTCGAGACGGTGATCAGGATGTCCCCGACGTTCGGCGGCATCAACCTCGAGGACATCTCCTCCCCGCGCTGCTTCGAGATCGAGCAGCGCCTGCAGGAGGCGCTCGACATACCGGTCTTCCACGACGACCAGCACGGAACCGCGATCGTCACGCTGGCCGCGCTCATCAACGCCTGCCGGCTCACGGGCCGGCGCATGGAGGCGCTCCAAGTGCTGATGGTCGGCGCCGGGGCAGCGGGGGTCGCCGTGGCCAAGATCCTCAATGACGCCGGCGTGAGCTCGATTGTGGCCTGCGACCGCTTCGGGGCGATTCACACCGGTCGCGACGACTACGCGGCGGGCTCGATGAACGCGCCCAAGCGCTGGCTGGCCGAACACACGAACCTCGGCCGCCGCGACGGCACGCCGCGAGAGACGATCGAGGGCATGGACCTGTTCATCGGCCTCTCGGGGCCCGGCATCATCGACGCCGCGGACCTCCAGCGCATGAACGCCGACCCTTTCGTGTTCGCGATGGCCAACCCCAACCCGGAGGTGCGTCCCGAGGAAGCCGCTCCGCATGTCCGGGTGATGGCCACCGGGCGCTCCGACTACCCCAACCAGATCAACAACGTGCTGGCCTTCCCCGGCGTCTTTCGCGGCGCGCTCGACGCTCGCGCCACCGCGATCACCGAGGACATGAAGCTGGCCGCCGCCAAGGGCATCGCGAGCGTGGTGGGCGACGAGGAGCTCGACGAGGACTACATCGTCCCGAGCGTCTTCAACCGTGATGTGGCCCCGAAGGTGGCCCGAGCCGTACAAGAGGTTGCGGAGCGCAACCGCGAGACGGCGTCCCATCCCGAGCAGCCGTCCGTGGAGCGCGCCGCGGTCGGCAGCTCATGAAAGTCACCGTAAGCGGAGCCACAGGAATGATCGGACGGGCGCTCGTGCGCGAGCTGCGCGAGCGCGGCGACGAGGTCATCGCGCTGTCGCGTGATCCCGAGCGCGCCGCCGCCTCGCTCGGGGTCGAAGCGCAGGCCTGGAGGGACCCCAAGGGCGAACCTCCGCCCCCCGACAGCCTGCGCGGGAGCGACGCCGTGGCCCACCTGCTGGGCGAGACGGTCGCCCAGCGCTGGACCGAGGCCGCCAAGCGCGAGATCCGCGACTCGCGCATCCTCTCGACGCGGCAGCTGGTGGCCGGGCTGGCGGAGCTGGCTCCGCAGGAGCGCCCGCGCGTGCTCGTGTCGCAGTCGGCCACCGGCTTCTACGGCCCTCGCGGGGACGAGCGCCTGAGCGAGGAGGCGGCGGCCGGCGACGACTTCTTGGCGAAAGTCGTGCGCGACTGGGAGGCCGAGGCCCAGAGGGCGGTCGAGCTGGACATGCGGGTGGTGACGACCCGCACCGGGGTGGTGCTGTCCGAGCAGGGCGGTGCGCTCGAGAAGATGCTGCCCTTCTTCAAGCTGGGGATCGGCGGGCCGGTGGCGGGTGGCAAGCAGTACGTGCCCTGGGTGCACCTGGACGACGTGGTGGGCGCGCTGGTCGCCTGTATCGACGGCGATCTGAGCGGTCCCGTCAACGTGACCGCTGCCGAGCCGGCGACCAACAGGGAGCTCTCGAAGACACTCGGCAAGGTGCTCAAGCGGCCCGCCTTCGCCCCCGTGCCCGGCCTGGCCGTCGAGGCGCTCTACGGTGAGATGGCGATGATCGTGACCACGGGCCAGCGCGCCGTTCCAGCACGTCTCGAGGAATCCGGCTACCGCTTTCGCCGCCCGAGCCTCGAAGCGGCTCTGCGCGCGACGGTCTAGCGCTTCTCCTCGTGCACCGCGGCCTGCTCGGCGCGCAGCTCGGCGACCGTCTTGCCGCCGCTTCCAAAGGGGCCCTGCAGCTTCCAGCGCGAGTCCGCCTTGGCGGGCCAGAGCAGCCAGATGATCGCTCCCACCACCGAGAGCAGAAGGCCGAAGGCGAGACCGAGCTTCTCGCCGTAGCCCTTTCGCGCCGACAGGTAGGAGGCGAGGATCGCCGAGGCCAGCCACAGATAGGTGAGCCAAAGGGCCTTTGCACCGATGACGGCGAAGAAGCTCATGCGCCGAGGTACGCCTTCTGGACCTCAGGGTTGTCACGTAGAGCGCTCGAGCGGTCCTCGATCGCGACCGTGCCGGTCTCGAGCACGTAGCCCCGCTTTGAGACGTCGAGGGCGTAGTTGGCGTTCTGCTCGACCAGCAGGATCGTTGTGCCCTGGCGGTTGATCTCGGCGATCGTCTCGTAGATGCGCTCCACCAGGATGGGCGCGATCCCCATCGAGGGCTCGTCGAGCAGCAGCAGCTTCGGGTTGGCCATCAGCGCACGGCCGATGGCCAGCATCTGCTGCTCGCCTCCGGACATGGTTCCGCCCTTCTGCTTCTCGCGCTCCTTGAGGCGGGGGAAGAGCGAGAACACGCGCTCGCGGTCGCTGTTGATCTCGGCGGCGTCCTTGCGCAGGTAGGCACCCAGGTCGAGGTTCTCGCGCACGGTCATGCGCGGAAACACATGGCGACCCTCGGGCGACAGCGAGATGCCGCGCTCCACGATCTCCTGGGTCGGTACCTCGCCGATCTCGGTGCCGTCGAACTTGATCGACCCCTCGCGAGGAGGGGTCAGGCCTGAGATCGACCGCAGCGTGGTGGACTTGCCGGCGCCGTTGGAGCCGATCAGGGTGACCACCTCGCCCTCGTCGACGGTCAGCGAGATTCCCTTAAGCGCCTCGATGTTGCCGTAGAAGGTACGGATGTCGGAGACCTCGAGCAGCGCCATCAGGCCTCGTCCTCTCGTGCCGCTGGCCCCCGCCGCCGCGACGCTCCCTCCTCCGCCTCCTTCTCACCCTGCTTGCCGAGGTAGGCCTCGACCACGCGCTCGTTCTGGCGGACCTCCTCGGGCGTGCCCTCGGCGATCTTCTGGCCGTGGTCGAGCACGGTGATGTACTCGGAGACACCCATGACGACCGACATGTCGTGCTCGATCAAGAGGATGGTCATGCCGCGCTCGTCGCGCAGCTTGTTCATGAAATCGGTGAGCCCCGACGACTCCTGCGGGTTCATCCCGGCGGTGGGCTCGTCGAGCAGCAGCAGCTTCGGGTCGGACGCGAGCGCGCGGGCGATCTCGAGACGGCGCTGGTCGCCATAAGAGAGGTTGACCGACATCTGCTCGTGCTGGCTCTCGTCGATCCCCGCGTAGGAAAGGGTCTCGCGCGCCTTCTGCTCCACGGCGCGCTCCTCTTTGCCCACCCATGGCATGCGCAGGATGGAGCCGAAGAGCCCTGCGCGCATGCGCGAGTTCTGCCCGACCATCACGTTCTCGAGCGCGGTCATCGTGCCGAACAGGCGGATGTTCTGGAATGTGCGGGCCACCCCGTCCTTCATGATCAGGTCCGGTCGCCGTCCCGTTACGTTCTTGCCGGCGAAGGTCACGCGCCCGTACGTCGGCTTGTACAGGCCGGTGAGCATGTTGAAGAAGGTGGTCTTGCCCGCGCCATTGGGCCCGATGATCGAAACGATCGACCGCTCCGGGATCTCGAAGTTGATGTCCTCGACCGCCACTAGTCCGCCGAAGACCTTGGTCACGTTCTCGGCCGTGAGCAGCGCCGCGCCGTCTGCTCCGCCGTCGCTCATGCCCGTACCTCCTCGATGGTTTCACCGCCACCGAGTTCGGTGTCCCCGATGCCCGACCGCAGCTCGATCTGCCGTCTTCGCTCGGGAAGAAGGCCTTCGGGCCTCAGCACCATCATGATCACCAGCAGGAAGCCGAAGATGCCGAAGGACAGCTCGGTGAGGTCGAAGTCGAGCCCGATCTTCTGCGGGTAGTTGTTGAAGACGTCGGGAATAAGGTTGAAGTTGATAAAGGTCAGCACGACGGCACCGATCATCACGCCCTCGATCGAACCCAGTCCTCCCAGGATTACCATGGACAGCACGAAGATCGAGAACGAGAACTGGAACTGGTCCGCGTTGACCGTGTTTAGGTAAGAACCGAGGAAGACCCCGGCCATGCCACCGAACGCCGCTCCGGTGCCGTAGGCCATCAGCTTTGTCTTGACGAGCGGCACGCCCATCGAGGCGGCGGCCACCTCGTCCTCGCGCAGGGCGATCCAGGCCCGGCCCAGGCGCGAGTCGCGTAGCCGGTAGTTGACGAACAGCACGAGAACCACGAGGGCGAGCGCCACGAAGTACCAGGGTCTGAGCTCCAGACCGCTGAAGGGTTCGACGAAAGGCAGGTTGATCTTGTCGATCGGGGTGATGCCCTGTCTGCCGTTCGTGAGGGTCGCGCCGTTGCCGAATGCGCTCTCGAGCGGCTGTCCGAAGAGCGGGACCGAGCCGAGCTTGATCTCGTCGCCGTTGATCACGATGCGGCCGACGATCTCGCCGAAGGCGAGCGTGACGATCGCGATGTAGTCGCCGCGCAGGCGCAGGGTGGGCAACCCGATCAGCATCCCCGCAATCGTGGTGACGACCACCGCGATGACGATCACCAGCAGGAAATTGATATGGAGACCCGGCAGGTTCGAGGCCGGCTCACCAACCAGGAAGGACCAGCCCTTGCCGCCGCCGGCGTGGACAAAGAAGCCAGACATGAACCAGCCGGAGGTGAGCGCGCCGAGCGCGTAGAAGGCGACGAAGCCAAGGTCCAGAAGCCCGGCGAAGCCGACGATGATGTTGAGACCGAGGGCCATCACCGTGTAGGCAAGCGCGAGCGTTGCGTCCTCGATGAAGCCGGCGCCCGAGTCGTGGAAGAAGGGCAGGAAGATCGCCCAGACCAGGAAAGCGACGGCGGTCAGCCGCCTGACCCACGTGTTCTCGTGGAAGATCGTGCGCACGGCGATCAGGGCCCAGGCCACGAAGGCCATGAACAGGTTCATCTCGATCTGGCTCGCCATCCAGAGGGTGACGATGAGCCCGGCACCGAGGGCGATGAGCGTGCGCGTGTCGGTCCTGAGGTCCGAACGGCGCGCTGTGTCGGCGGTGGCGCTCACCCCGCCTCCCGCGTCTGCTCGCCCAGCAAGCCCTGCGGGCGAAAGACCATTACCAAGACGAGGTAGGCGAACACGATCGCCGGCGTCCACTGACCGCCGATCCGGTTGTCGGAGATCTGCTGGATGATCCCGATGATGACGCCGCCGAGCACGGCGCCCCAGAGATTGCCGATGCCGCCCATGACCGCGGCGGTGAAGGCGATCAGGCCGGCCTGGAAGCCCTGCAAGAACCAGATCGTCGTCTGGTAGAGCGCGTAGATGAGTCCGGCGGCGCCGGCCATGATGCCGCCGAGCAGGAAGGTCAGGGAGATCGTGGTGTCGACGTTGATGCCCATGAGCCGGGCGGCCTCGGGATCCTGCGCGGTGGCGCGCATCGCCCGTCCCAGCCGGCTCTGGGAGATGAAGGTGGTGAGCAGGAACACCAATGGAACGGCGGCCGCGATCGCGAGGACATCGCCCTGGGAGATGGAGACGCCTGCGATGTTGAAGAGCTCCTTCTGGGCCCGGATCAGGTCCGGGATTCCCCGGGGCGAGCCGGAGATCCAGAGGATGCCGACGTTCTGCAGGATGAAAGAGAACCCGATGGCAGTGATCAGCGGGGCTAACTTGGGCGCGTTTCTGAGTGGTCGGTAGGCGACGCGCTCGATCATCACGTTGAGCGCCCCGCTTGCGAGCATCGCCAGGATGAGCGTGACCAGCAGACCCAGGACCAGTCCACCCACGCCCGAGGCCGCGGTCAGGCCGATCGTGCCGAAGAAGCCGGCCGACACCAGCGAGCCGATCATGAACACCTCGCCGTGAGCGAAGTTGATCAGCTCGATGATTCCGTAGACGAGCGTGTAGCCGAGCGCCACCAGGGCCCAGATCGCGCCGTTGGAGAGACCGTCGACGATGTTGTTGCCCAGGCGCGCCAGGCTGCCGTCATCGGAGAGGTCCTGAATGCCGTACACCACCGGCATTATCAGGAGGACCGCGATCAGCCCGTACTCGCCGATGTAGCCGCGCACGCGATCCCACGTGTTCCTGCGCAGCGGCATCCGGGCAGTCTCGGTGCTCGCCTCCAGAACCCCTCCCTCAGTCGCTCATAGCGCTGGTCACAACCCTCTGGGGCTGCATGTCTATCAGACAAAGGGGGCGGACCGTAAGGCCCGCCCCCTTTTCCTGCACGACCGTCTGGTCGGCTGGATCAGCCGCCTTTGGCCTTCACGGTTTGGTCGAAGACCAGCGCGCTGTCCTTGATCGTGTAGACGCCGTAGTCGGTGACCGTGGTATCGCCGTTCTCGTCGATGTCGTACGTGCCCAACACGGACTTGCGGCCCTTGGTGTTGAACAGCGCGTCGATCATCGCCTGCCTGTCCGAGCAGTCCTTGCCCAGCTGCGTGCAGGTGTCGAGCACCAGACTCATGGCCTCGTAGCCATAGATCGCGTACGGATCCACGGCGTCGACGTTGTACTTCTTCTTGTACTCGTTGAAGAACTTCTGGCCGGCGGCCGGGTACTGATCCGGCTCCAGCGTGGCCACAGTCACCTTCGTCTTCGCCGCGATATTGGCGGGGATGCCGCCCTCCGAGGTGTCGAAGAACTCGGGGTTCGACACGCCGTCAGGTCCGTAGAGCTTGGCGTCCGGAAGGGCCGCCGCCACGTCCTTGTAGACCTGCACCGCACCGTTCGGCGTGACGCCGCTGAACACGAAGCAGTCCGCGCCGGTTCCCTTGATCGCTGCCGCCTGGGAGCGGAAGTTCGGGGCCTTGGGGTCGATGCCCTCGTTGCCCGCGATCTCGAGACCCTGCGCCTTGGCCGCGCCCTCGATGTTCCGTGCCAGGCCCGCGCCGTAGACCTCCTTGTCGTTGAGGATGTACGTGCTGTTGCACCCATCCTGCTTCATGATCGTCGCCAGCGCGGCGCCCTGAATCGTGTCCTTCGGGACAATACGCAGGTAGTTGCGCTCGCCCGACGGGTAGTACTTGTCGGGCTCGCCCGCGGCGGCGCCCGGCTCGTCCGAGGTCAGGCCCACGGCGGTGTTCGCCGGGCTGATCTGGGCGATCGGGACCTCGTTCAACAGCGGGATCGAGATCGCGCTCGCGCCCGAGTTGAACTCGCCGATATAGGCGACTGCGGCATCGTCCTGAGCAACCTTGCGCGCGTTGGCCTGAGTGGCCTCCGGCGTCCAGGTGCCGGCCTGGGCGGTCGAGTCGTCCAGCGATGTGTACTTGACGGTGTAGTCCCCCGCCTTACCGCCGTGCTGCTCGAGTGCAAACTTGATTCCGTTCACCATCGCGACCGTCTGCAGTCGCTGAGCGCCCTGAAGCGGAAGCGACGAATAGACGTCGACCGTCCCGCCGCCACCACCACCGCTGCTGCCGCCGCCGCTGTCGTCGTCGTCACCGCCGCAGGCGGTCATGCCTACGGCGAATGCAGCGAGGAGGCAGCTGAAAACTGCCAACCAACGTACTCGCAAGATGTTCCCTCCTAATGGGAAATTGGCTCCAACCTGCGCAGGATCCTAAGCGCCGCATGCGACCGCGTCCCGCCGCGGCCGCCGCCT
>Ga0307318_10000558_pt1 | contig 12236 bp, 13 predicted proteins | sample ER_DNA_367_FD_194500 | JGI IMG/M metagenome (GOLD analysis project Ga0307318, IMG submission 194500) | Bulk soil microbial communities from the East River watershed near Crested Butte, Colorado, United States - ER_DNA_367 | ecosystem: Environmental > Terrestrial > Soil > Floodplain | place...
GTTGGTGTCGGCGATCGGCGAGACGCGAGCCTCGTAGTGCCCAACGTAGATCCGAGCGTTGCTGATCGTCGTGTTGCCGTCCTTGCCCCTGGCGCGGAACTTGATCACCGCGTTGTCGTGCAGGGGCGACTTGAAGCTCGGCGTCGGATCGATGTCCGTATCCGCCGTCGTGTTGCTGCTCACGGCACCTTGGCCGTAGCCGCTACGTGCGAAGCCGAGCCAGATTTCCCTCTGGTTCGCTCCTCCGAACCGCATCAGGTCCGCCGTCAGGATCGCATCGCGAGCCTGGAGCATCGACGGGCCCGTCGGCATGAGCAGCATCGCGTCGTAGTAGAGCTGGAACCAACGCCGGTTCCCCGGACACGCGTACGGCGGCAGCTCGCCGTTGGCGCACGCGTACTGCAGGTCCTCGTCGTCCGACGGGAAGTCGTCGTCGTACTTGTCGTTCAGCAGCGTGCGGATCCGGAAGTTCGTCGCGCTCCAGATCTCGCCGTCTGCATGGACCTGCGGGCCGGTGACGTCGTAGCCCATGTCGCTGAAGTTCAGCGCGTTGATCATGAGCTGCTTGCCCGGCTCTGGAACCCCGCCCGACATCGGGAAGTTCATCCCGTAGTTGCGGATTGCGCGGAGCTTGTTCCCGGTGTCGTACGTGCCCACCGCGTAGCGGTTTTCGTCACCGGTCGGGACGAAGCCGTTCTCGTTCTGGTACTCCATCCCGTTCAGATCGCCGAAGGACTCGCCCATCGCGCCGGCGTGGTGCCCGGTGCGAGCGTCGCCCTTGCCGATCATGCGGTTTTCGATCATGTGGCCGTACTCGTGGCCGATCACACCCATGTCGTAGTCACCGTCGACGCAGGGTGCGTAGAACGCGCCCTGAATCGGCTGCCAGAAGTACATGTTCGTGATCGAGGCGAGACCGTCGGGAAGCGTGATCATGTTGGCGTTGTCACGCGTGGTCGTGAGTGCACCCGACTGAGCGTCGCCGATGATCGGGTCGTTCTCCTGTCGCCGCTCGGTCAGGCCGAAGTTGTAGTCCTGGGCGTTCCAGTTCCGCTCCGTGAAGCCCAGGAAGTACGAGAAGTCGTGGATCCGGTTGTGGGAGACGAACAGGTTGACCGTCGACGCAGAGTCGTCCCACGTGGCACCGGGTGGGCCGTTCGGGACCGGCTCGCATTGGTCGTTGTTCCAGCTGTTCGTCCACGGGTAGTTGTAGTCCCGCGTCGCGCTCACCGGCATGTGCTGCGGCGAGCTCGGGAAAAGGTCGCTCGTCCACGACGTCGCCGACTTCGCGTTGTTGCCGCGAGTCGTCAGCGTCGGGGCGTTCAGCTTGTGGTCGTGATCCCACGGCCCACGCGAGGCCAGGTTGCCGATCACGCGGTCGCAGCCGGCAGCTCCGACCCAGCACCACACCTCGCGAGTGTCCGTATCCGGGAAGTTCCACGGGAAGCCTTGCACCGTGTACAACGGCGGATTCGCCGGGAACACCTTCCAGCGGGCCAGGTACGCCGGAGGCACCGGCGAAGCATCGCCCGTCAGCGTCCCGGTGTACGTCCGCGGAGCAGACCAACCAGCCCCGTCGGCGAAGTCGCACACCTTGATCTCGTAGTTGCCCGCAGGCACGCCGCCGACAGGCTCGTAGTGGAACTGCTCCGGAGAGAACAGCGTGTCTGCATGTGCGAGCAGCACGCCGTCCTTGTAGAGCTCGAGCACGAGGTCGTTCAACGGCACGGTGGCGGCCGAGAAGCCGTCCAGCGCACGGTTGCCGGCACCGATCGCGAACGGGCCATGCGTATTGCAGGCGCCGTCCGTCGCAGCGAGTTCGCCGCTGTAGGTGTACGCCTCGGCCGCGGCGATACCTGCGTTCCCCTCGGTGAAGTTGTGCACGAGGTTCGTCCGGGTCAGGACCTTCCCGTTGCGCGCGTCGACGACGATCTTGAAGCCGATGGCATCCTTCCCCTTCAGCACGATCGACTCGAACGCAGGGACAAGCCCGGAGCGGATGGTCGGGAACGCGACGGCACGCACCTGCTGGAGATCACCGAGGCCGCCGATCGCGAGATGCGTCCAGCCCCGGGTGGTCTTCGCTTCGAGCACGTGCGCGAGCGAGTAGCCGTCGACTCCGACGGAGTCGGCAGCCCGCAGCCAGGCCTGAGCGCCTGACAGCTTTGCGCGGCCGTCGACCGCGGTGTCCCGCGTCAGCGACGACGACACGTAGGCGACGTTCCAGCCTTTCTTGGCCGACCCCGTCAGCGCGACGGTGATATGCCCGCCTTCGGCGGTCGCGAGGCCCTTGCTCATCTGCTGGAAGTTGACGGCATGGCCGCGGCTCGACGCCAGCGTGGTGTCGCCGGCCAGCTCCAGACCGGCGGTCGAGTACAGCCGGAACAGGGCTCGGTTGTAATGAATCCATCTACGCGCGGCTATCACAGCGTTCTTGCCGCGGACGCCTTTGGCCAGGTATTTGCCCCGCCTCGAAAGCGTGGCAGGCGTCCCGAACCGGTTCCATGTAACGCTCGCGTGCAACTTCCGCACGGCTGAACGTTGGGTTCGGGTGGGCGCGACCGCACCCACTCTGGCGTCGTAGTCCGCGAGGACATCGGCATGGTCGCTGATCCTCGCGGTTCCGAGCGCCGAAGCGGGCAAGGCAAGCGCGCTCAGGGCGGCTGCAAGGGCAGCACGCCTCACAAGCTTGAGTCGCATTTCTCCCCTCTCGTTTAAGGCACACCTCTCCGTCGTGGCGAAACTCGACGGAGCCGGGGGGATCTTCGAACCGCTATCGAGATATGTCAAGCCTTTTTTGACAGTCGGCTTCTTATTAGATAACCTTACAGTTATGGAACCTCAAGGTTATGAGCACGTAGCCCCGGATCGCCTTGACGCCACGTTCGCGGCGCTTGCTGATCCCACGCGGCGGGCGATCCTCGCCCGGTTGGCGTCGGGTCAGGCGTCTGTGAGGGAACTCGCCGAGCCGTTCGCGATCAGCCAGCCTGCGATCTCCAAGCATCTCAAGGTGCTGGAGCGCGCCGGCCTGATTTCGCGCGGGCGCGACGCGCAGCGACGGCCCAGCCGGCTCGAGGTCGAGCCGCTCGCGAGGGCCACCGAATGGCTGGAGCGCTACCGCCAGCTTTGGGAGGGCAACTTCGAGCGCCTGGATGCCCTGCTCGACGAGATGAAGGTAGACAAACAGAGCGAGAAAGGAGATCACCGATGACGAACACCGGAACACTGGAGGTCACGACGCCGTCCGAGCGGGAGATCGCGATGACACGCGTCTTCGATGCTCCGGCAAGAATGGTCTTCGACGCCTGGACGAAGCCCGAACTGCTCAAGCGCTGGTTGGGAGTGCGGAACGGGTGGGAGATGGCGGTCTGCGAGGTCGACCTGAAGGTCGGAGGCGCCTATCGCTGGGTGTGGCGTGGCCCTGACGGGAACGAGATGGGGATGGGCGGTGTCTATCGCGAGATCGTGCGGCCCGAGCGACTGGTCGCCACCGAGAAGTTCGACGAGGCGTGGTACCCCGGCGAGGCGCTCGACACGATCACGCTGGTCGAGCAGGACGGCAAGACGACGCTCACGACCACGGTGCTCTTCGAGTCGCAGGAGGCTCGCGACGTTGCCCTCCAGTCCGACATGGAGCGCGGAGTCGCCGAGAGCTACGACATGCTCGACGAGCTGCTGGCGTCGGACGCGTAAGGAGCGGTATTAGTGCGCCAGGGCGAGCGCTCCGTCGCCCTGGCGCTACGCGCGATGCTGCTCGATGAGCAGTTTGGCCATCCTCTGGGCTCGCTTCGCAGCCGCGAGGTCGCCCTCCGCGGCGGAGATGATCGAGCCTTTCATCAGGATGTGCCAGGAGCGTGCAAACGAGTCGGTGTCGCGCAAGCCCGCCTCGTCGGCCAGCTCGCGAACGACTGAACGGATGTTCTCCAGGTGACCGATGCTCGAACGGCCCACCTCGTGCTCGGGTCCCATCTCGAGGAGCACGTTGATGAAAGAGCAGGCGTCGAACTCTGGGCTCGCGAACCAGTCGTGGAACACGTCGAAGATGGCGAGCAGACGCTCGTCGGGTGTCTTGCCCCGCGCCCGCGCCCCTGCCTCGACGAAGCCCTTCGTCCACTGCTCTTCACGTCGGGCGAGGAACGCGAGCACGAGTGCGTCCTTCGAGGGGAAGTGCCGGTAGAGCGTCGCCTTTGCCACGTCGGCTTTGTCGATCACCTCGTCGATGCCAACGTCGCGGATGCCGCGGCGGGAAAAGAGGTCGTACGCCGTCGCGAGGATCCGCTCGCGGGGCTTCGGCGATGCAGCTGCGATGGGCGGGCTCACTGCGTAAATCATACTAGACAGAACGGTCTGTCTCATATAGCTTGCGCGGGCCGATGAACAAGCGCCGCCTCTTCCGAGAAGTCAACGAGCAAATCCGCTCGCTGAACAAGTCGCTCGGGATTGTCGAAGGCAGCTACGTCGTTCTCTGCGAATGCGACGAGCCGGAGTGCGTCGAAGGCTTCGAGGTCACGGCGCACCTCCACGCCGAGATCGCGGCCAGCGACAGAAGGTATCTCGTGATTCCTGGCCACGAGCATCCCGCCGACTCGGTGGTCGACCGGTCGAAGCAGTATGTGATCGTGGACGACGGCAGCCTTGCCGCATAGCTAGCGCAAGATCGCCTCGACCTCTCCGGTGTACGACGCGTCCTCGTACACGTGCAGCGGGTGGGACGGAAGCGGATGCTCACTGATCGTCCCTGAGCGCCGGAGGTAGACGATCGGAAAGATCGTTCCCGACTCGTCCACCTCGATCGCGGCCGCCAACGCATCCGGGGAGGACTCGTCCAGGAAGTGGCTGACGGGGAGGATGCCCTGGTCGTTGATCCCGTCCGCAAAGGTGAGCACGCGTGCCAGGTAGCCCTTCTGGATCCACAGCTCCGGCGCATGCGAGAGCTCGTGGAGGAGAAAGGGCACGAGCTCCGGCGCGGGCAGTCGCAGCCGGGTGATGCGCATGCCGAGGCCGTGGGCGAGGTGGTTCGCCAGGACTCGCGCGTTGTACCGGAAGCCGTTGACGGAGCTGGAGCTCGCGCCGAGACCACGCTTGCCGATCCCGCGGGCGCCCTGGGTCGTATTGCCGGCGAAGTAGATCCCCGGCACGGAGACGCTCTCCCAGAACGGCGTCAGTGCCGGGATGCGCCCGTCTTTAACGGTCGCGACGCCCAGGTCAGGGAGGTCGCGGAGCGGGGTGCGAAACCCCGTCGCGGCGATCACCTCGTCCACTTCGAACTGGCGCGTGAACGGCCGGCTTGTTCCTTCGACTGCGACGCGGAAGCCGTCCGAGTCGCGTTCGACGCGCTCGATCGCCGCATCGAGGACGTAGGTCCCGGGGCCGCCACGCGCGTACTCGTCGTACGGATGGAGGTAGCGAACCCGTAGCGGTGAGAGCGCAAGCGCCTTCGTGTCCACGGGTCGGGGGGAGGCAAGGATCACCTGGCTGGCCCACGGGAGAAGCGACTGCGCGATCTCGAACCCCGAGTTGCGCTTGCCGACGATGAAGACCCGCTTGTTCTCGTAGGACTCAGCGCTTTTCGTCTCCACGTAGTGAGCTGCGTGCTCGAGCCCCGGGACCGGCGCGATCCACGGCTCGGTGACCCCGATCGCGAAGACGGCGGCTCGACAGCGGTATTCGCCGTCCGAGGTCTCGAGGACGGTCTCGTCTCCCTCGCGGCGAGTCCTCTCCCAGGTGCACCCGTAGCGGGCCCTGACCTCGGCGCGGTTCGCAAACTCGGTCAGCCCGGCCAACATCTCCTGGCGTGAGGGCAGGTCGAAGTCGCGCTTCATGAAGCTCGGAACGAGCGCGCGCAGACCGGGCTCCTCGGCAACGAGGCTGTTGTGGTCGTACCACTCGTACTCCCGGCTCTCTCGCTCGACCGGTGCGTCGGGCTTCGTCCAGCTGATGAGTCGCTGGAAGATCGGGAAGCGCTGGAACATGCCCCCGGGCGCCTCGTCTCGGGAGAGCACGGCATGGTGGACGCCGAGCCGCGTCAACCAGTAGCTCGTCTGCAGGCCGCCAGGGCCGCTGCCGACGACGACGACGTCGTACGCGCCGGGCGGGAAAGGCCGGTCGTCTATTGCTGCCCCTGGCCGGCCGTCTGCACGCGCCGCGCCTCGGCCTGGAGCATCCGCAGCATTACGCGCGGGCGCTCGACCAGGAACTCCTCGAGCTCCGTGGCGGGGATGACCAGGCACCGCAGGAGCGACGTTGCGACCACGTCCGCGCTCGGCGCGTCACCGGTGAGCGCCGAGATCTCTCCGAAAAAATCACCGCGCCCGAGCCGCGATCGCTCTTCGCCGTCGATCCGGACCGCGGCCTCGCCTTCCAGGATCACGTAGAAGCTCGAGCCCGAGAGTCCGAGGCGTAGCACGCGCTCGCCCTCCGCGAACACCTGCTCGTCGAACGAATGCGAGACGGCTTCCACCTCCGCCCTGCTCAGGTCGGCGAAGAGCGTGAGCCGGGCCAGGCTGTCGACGGTGGGCTCGATCATCCAGTGTGCCTCGCGGGAAGGAAAACACGAAAGGAGGCACCCCCGCTCGGAGTTTCCTCGACCCACACCCGGCCGCCGTGCAGCGCGGTGAACTGCGACACGAGCGACAGGCCGATGCCGGTCCCCGGCACGAATGCATTTCCGCCACCACGCGTGAAAAGGTCGAAGATCGACGTACGGTCCGACTCTGCGACGCCGGGCCCGTTGTCGTCGACCGTGATCAGCACGCCGTCGCCGTTCGCCTCGACACCCACCGAGATCTGGGAGCCCGGCGGCGTGTGGTTGACGGCGTTGGCGATCAGGTTGTCCACGATCCTCTCCACCTTCGGTGCGTCGACTTGCGCGGAGACACTCTCAGTTCGCACCGCGATCGCGTGCGAGCTCGGCGTGAACGCGGTCACGACGTGCTCGACCAGCAGGCCGACGTCGGTCTCTTGGAAGTTCGGCGGCACGAAGCCGCGCCTCAGCCGGTCGATGTCGAGCAGGTCGGAGAGCAGGCGGTCGAGCTTTCGGGCCTGCTGTGAGAGGCTCGTCACCATCGCGGACCGAGTCTCCTCGTCGAGGCGCTCGCCCTTGTCCTCGAGCGTCATCGAGAAGCCGAGGATTGCCGTCAGGGGCGTTCGCAGCTCGTGCGACACCGTGGACAGGATCGAGTCGCGGAGCTCTTCGATGCGCTTGCGATCGGTGATGTCCTGCGCGGTGCCGAGCATGCGCAGCGGCGCCCCCGAGTCGTCTCTGATGACGCGCCCGCGGCTGTGGATCCAGCGGGGTCGCTCGTCGGGCTGCGAAACGCGATGTTCGAACGAGAACGGCGTGCCCGCCGTGAACGCACGTTCCACCATGCTCCTGACGAGCTCGCGGTCCTCCGGATGAACTGAGTCGAGGTACCACTCGTACGTCAGCTCTTCCCCGCCGGGCTCGAGCCCCCAGAGGCGGTAGAGCTCCGCCGACCAGGTCACTTTGTTCTCGGGAACGTCCCATTCCCAGCTGCCTATGTGGGCGAGCTGCTGCGCCTCGGCGAGGCCGGCGTGGGTGCGGGCGAGCTCTTTTCCTGCCGTGCTGCGCTCGGCGAGGATTGCGCCGAGGATGAGCAGGCTGACTGCAAACCCGCCGGTGAGCCCCTCCATGATCTGTGCGACTTCCGTTGCGCTTCCCTCGCCGATGGGAGTGGTGCCGCGGACAGCGCCCGCGACGGCCAGGACGGTGACGACGAAGCTGCTGACGACCGCGCCGAGCTGGTTAAAACGGAGAGTCGCCCAGACGAGGAGCGGGAAGACCAGGTGTGGATAGCGCCAGAGGCCGCCGAGGAAGACGACCGCGGTGACGGTGACCAGGAGCACGAGCAACAACCCGCCCTCGACCAGTCTTTTCCCGTCGAGCTCCCGCCACGGCCGCTGTGCGAGAACCAGCAGCAACGGCGCCACAACGAGATTCCCCATGGCGTCGCCGAGCCACCAGAGGAGCCACGCCGACCCGTAGTCGGACGAATCGACGTCGCCCGAGATGAGGAGCGTCGTGGTGCCGTTCGTCGCTGCGATGATCGTGCTTGCGATCGCAGCGAGCCCGATCAGCGCGAAGACATCGCGCACGCGGTCGAGGGCCGGCCGGAAGTCGATCCGTAGGAGCAGGGTTGCGCCGACCACGGCCTCCAGCGTGTTCCCGACGGTGATGAACGCGGCCTCGGGAATCGACGCTCCGCTGGTTACGTTGGCGACGAATGCCGCGAGTGCCACGGCCGGCCACAGTCGGCGCCCGTAGAGGAGGAGCGCCGCCAACGCGATCCCGGTCGGCGCCCAGACCGGCGTGATGAGGCCCTCCGCGACCTCGAGCTCGATCCCGATCTTCGCTGCGACCACGTAGGCGGCGAAGAGAGCCGCCGATAGAGCCGCGTAACGCTTACGGTCCAGCGGGCCGGTCAGGACGTCGCTGCCGTCCGTTGCTCGGCCGCCCACATGGCGACATTCAAACGGGAGCGCTCGATGAGCGCCTCGTGCTTCTCGGGCTCGAGCACCTCCGTAGTGATCGTCCGCACGGCGAGCTCGTCGAACTCCGCGGACTCGACGTAGTCGACGACGGCCTCGTCCAGATGCGCTAGCGCCTCGGCGCAGAACGTCTCGAACTCCTCCAGCTGGAAGTAGCCGTCGGCGAGCTCCCGGTAGCGCTCGAGCTTGTCCTCGTAGGAGAGCTCGGCGTCGTCTCCGATCTCGAAGTAGTCCGCAGTCGACTGGTTGATGCGCATCGGCCGCTCGCTGACCGCGCAGAAGGCACACCAGGCGACGAGGGCCCTGATCGCCCACGGGAAGTGGTAGTGGAGGCTGACGAGGGCGATGTCGGGCGACGCGTTGGCGTAGTCGATCGGAGCCGCCTCGTCGCCCTTGACGATCACCTCGCAGGAGTTGAACTCCCAGCGGAAGAACGCATTGACGAGCCGGCTGATCGTCTCCACCTCGCGGTGGAGCTCGGGCGAGAGGAAGTCCGTCTCGGTGCTGTAACGGTAGTGCCCGTCGGCGGACGGGTCGTACTGGGCGACGAGGGTCTGTGGCCCAATCGAGAGGCTGCGGGTGAAGACGTCGAAGTCCTCGACGGAGGCCTGCACGTGCATCAGGCGCTCACCCGAGTGCTCGTACGCGAAGCGGAGCTCCTCTGGGGTGGTGATGCGTGTGACGCCGACCCACATCCCGCCGTCGAAAGGCTTCATGAAGAGGGGATAGCCCACCGCGTCGCCGATCTGCTCCAGATCGAACTCGGGGTTGTAGCGCTCGGCCATGTGCACGAAGCGGGGGTTGTCAATCGGGAGGCGATGCGGGATCAGCCAGGTGTCCGGGACCTTGATCCCGAGCCGCAGCATCGCGCAGTAGGCCGCGTGCTTCTCCATCGCCTGGAACGTGAACGGGTTGTTCAGGAGGTAGACGTCGTCCATGAGGGCGACTTTCTTCAGCCATTCGCGAGGGAGGTCGTACCACCACGAGAGCCGGTCGATGACCAGCTGGAACTTCGGCGTGTAGCGGAGGTCGAACGGCTCGTTCGTGATCCGCTCGGTCGTCAGCTCGTGGGTCTCACCGCGGTAATGGACCGGCCCCAGACGGCCGAGCACGGCTTCGAAGGCGCTCGGCCAATCCTCCTCGGTCGCGAGGAGCAGGCCAATCAGGTGCCGTTTCCCCATGCGTCAACGTCCGAGTCTAAGCCCCAATCGTGCGCGCGGCCACGCACCGCTTCAGTTGATGCTTCTAGAACTTCTGGCAGAGACGGACTGGCTTGCTCGGGGCGTTCTTCGTGGTCGAACCGCCGCCGACGGGTCCCGCGAACACGCCGGCCACGAGCAGCGCGGCGCTGAGCGCGATAGCGAGCCTCCGCATGTCGAGTCGATGCTACTCCTCAGCAGGTCCAGATGCTGGGGCTCTGGGCGCGACCAAGGGATTGCGCCTTCCGGTAGGACTCCAGCCGCTTGAAAGGTCGCCCCACGACGAAGACGCGCGCGAGTCCTCGCTTCACGAGCTCCAGGCCGAGGTCGCGCTCACCGGGGAGCTCGACGTAGGCGAGCAGGCGGTCGAAGCGGTCACGCTCCGGCTGCGACGGGTCCCGCTGGAGCTTGACCAGGCGCCCCAGGGTCAGCCGATTCGTCTCCGCGGTCGCCTGCCGGGAGAGGCACGATCCCGTTTCCGGCGTGTCGATCCCGAGGACTCGCACGCGTTCCCGCCTCGCGAGAACGCGGACGTCCACCGTGTCGCCGTCGACGACCCCGACGACGAGCCCGCGCCGATCCGGGTCGTCGGCGTCCGCCCGTAGAGCTATCCAGCCGCCGCCAATGCCGACGAGCAGGACAAGCAATGCAGCGATCTCCCTCACCGGCAGGGAGAATGGCGGCACGCTCAGTTTTCGACAAGGAGGTTCGGATGAAGCGCCTCGCTCTGATCGTGCTCGTCGTCACCGGACTGCTCGTCTCGGCCGCGCCCGCTCCGGCCGCGGTACCCACCAACAGGCAACTGGCCAGGCAGATCAAGACCCTGCAGAAGCAGGTGAAGGCGCTCCAGGCCCAGGTCCGCACGGCGCAGAACGTCGCGGCCGGAGCGGCCGTCTACTCCGCCTGCGGGCTCTCGGTCACGGCCGACGCGTTCCAGGGGACGTGGGCGACGATCGACGACGTCTCCAACCGCGCCACGACGCCCCGGACGATCTACGGGCCCCAGGCGCCGGTCAACGACTTCACAGCTTGCAGCGCGTTTCGAATCACGCGCGCTCCAGCGCAGGTCCCGCCGAACGTCTCCGTGTTCAGCGCCCTGCTGGCGATCTTCAGGTAGGGAGGACTTCGAGCTCTCTCGCGAGTAAGAAGAAAGCGCGAGCGTACGGTGAGTCGGACGTACGCTCGCGCACGTCGTACTTCTTCGTCTTCGAGCTGGACGCCGAGGGGCTCCTCACCGCCGAGGCCGACCGGCCTCGGAAGGCGGCGCAGCGCGCGGAGACGTAGTAGCGCGAGCAGCGGCCTCGGCTGAGTCGGTCAGCGGGACGATCTCGAACGAGACGAGATCGCTCCACTCTGCCGTCCATTGGTCGAGCAGGCTCGGATTGTCGGTCTCCATCAGCTGAAAGCAGCGACCGAGCTCCTCGTCGACCCAGCTCTCCAGATAGACCAGGCCCGGCGGCAACATCCGGCCCTTTGCTGCGGCGCGCTCGTACACAGGGCGGGCGCCCTGGACGAACGTCTCGATGACCATGTATCGCCGGATTAGGTCCCGACGACCTGGACGATCCAGCGGCGCTCGCGCTCGCGGTCGAGCTCGAGGAAGAGCACCCGCTGCCAGGTGCCAAGGCAGAGCTCGCCGTTGCGGACGGGGATCGACTCGCCGGCGGAGCCGAGGAGCATCGACATGCAGTGCGCATGGCCGTTCCCGGCCTCCATGTCCTCCTCGCAAAGATTCTCGGTCCGTCGGTCCCAGTCGTCGTGCGCGTAGTACCCGTCGCTCGGGACGAGCTTGCGGAGGAGCCCGGCGAAATCGTCGAGGAACCCGGCCTCGAACTCGTTGACCCGCACGCAGCAGGTCGTGTGCGGCGAATACACGCAAACGATCCCGTCGCGGATGCCGCTCTCGCGCACCGCTTCGGAAACCTCATCGGTGATGTCCCGCACGGAGAGACCTCCGGTCGTCCTCAGACGCCGCTCGTGCTGGAAGACCTTCACGCATTGAGATCCTAGCGAGGGAACCTGAACGCGTCACGGAAGCGAGCTACGCTCCTCTCGACGGGCCCGTAGCTCAGCTGGTTAGAGCAGCCGACTCATAATCGGTTGGTCCCTGGTTCGAGTCCAGGCGGGCCCATTCGGTCGTTGTACGTGCGTTCCGTGCGACGGCGCGCCAATGCGCGGATTCTCATCCTGGTAACCACTCATAACGCGGAGTCGAGGATCTCGGCGTGCTCGCTCTCGGGCGGGGTCCCGTAGGCATAGACGAGGAGGTCCTCGTCGCCGTGGTTCACGTTCTGGAGCGGTGTGCCCGGCTCGACGTGGATGAGCCCGCCCGTGGGCACGTCCTGACGCTCCGGTGGGTCGCCGAGGTACATCGAGAGCGTCCCCGCGAGGACGACGAACGTCTCCTCCTGGAGCGGGTGCTTGTGGCGGCGCCCCTTGGCGCCGGGCTCATAGCGCCAGACGTTCGCGCGGGTGTGGGCGAAGCCGGCTCGCTCGCTCAGCTCGGCGACGTGGCGTGGCGCCTCGTCG